>Ga0308160_10000045_pt1 | contig 383528 bp, 318 predicted proteins | sample PhyFR1_FD_201036 | JGI IMG/M metagenome (GOLD analysis project Ga0308160, IMG submission 201036) | Phyllosphere microbial communities from UC Gill Tract Community Farm, Albany, California, United States - DLSLF.R1 | ecosystem: Host-associated > Plants > Phyllosphere > Unclassified | place... | reverse complement strand
CTTCTTTTTTTCATGGCCCCTTCTTTCGAAGTAACCGTCCCTCCCTTGCGGAGTGGTGCAAAGATAGGGAGTTTAGATACAAACTTCCAAGCCTTTTGTTTTATTTTATTTCAATATACCCCTAACTACCTGTCAGGATGGAAGATTCTTTTTGGTTTCAGGGTGATAGAAAGCCCCCACAGGAGGAAAAAGGGGTTTATAAAGGTTTTCCCAAGGTTTCAGTGGGATTTCCGAAGGCGCCGGAATACCCCGGTCATAGAGCTATACTTTCTTACCCTTTTACTTAGGGTTTAGTTAGGGTTTGCTTAGGTTTAGTTTAGGTATAGTATAGGTATAAGCTAAACTAAACCTAACTTAATGCTAAGCTACATATAGACAAAAGCTAAACTAAGGTATAAGCAATCCTTTACTCTTCCTTATTTTGGGCAAACGCTGGTTCCGTTCAGCGGTAGTGTACCGGCCGTGGGGCAAAGCCTGCGGATGCCTTCGCCCACGCTCAGCGGCTGCTCCATACCATGGCCCGGGCAGATTCGGGGTGTGAGCGCCTTCTGTCCGTGATGAGTCCACCCTGAGTCCACCTTTTAGCATAGAGACAAGATGCCGACAAGATGGACGCACCCCTCACGCAGGACGAACCTGACCCCTAGCCGGGGCGATTCAGGTACGAACCGGAGCCGAACCGCAGCCCCAGAAGTACCGAAAAATAGCCGAAAGATGCTAAGGACGCAGATTCACATCGGATAGATATGCTATAGGCCACTATTCATCTCCCTTTTTCGATGCTAATTTTCTATAAAATAGGTAAAAGGGAACCACAACTCGACAAACATCCTTCTTAACAAAAATTGAAGACAGGAATATATTTGGCCTAACATGAAGATCATATAGACTGTAAAACATTAGGACAACCATCATCCTCCAAAGGCATGCAAATAAAAACAAAAAGCTCCGAATCATCTATGGCGATTCGGAGCTTCATATACTATATAGTTTTCACTAATCTCTTAACACCGTCAGGTCAATCTTAGGTTTAGGCAAGTTCAAGTTTTTAATTGCTTGCTTACAGGTATCCACCATTTCCGATGTCATGGTATAGGTATACTTTCCATAATCATCGTATTCCAATGTACCGACAAAAAAGAACCCGTACTTATCAAAAAAATCTGTCAAATCCAATCTGGATACTTCACAGGCTGTTTTAATAAAATTCAGTTGATGAACGGCAGGATTACGTTCACCCATCATTCTATCTGAGCTACAGTCCGAACGTCCTCTTCTTGGTTTATTCATATTCTGCTGACGGAAGGCTTCAAATAGATCGGCATAAAAATCCGGGCGTTTTCCCTCCCCTTCAAAATATAACTGTAACTGCCAAAAGGGGATCAAACGATCGAATACATCTGGATCGGACAGATAAGAAATTCGCTTTTCGATAATATTGCTCTTCGCTTTCTCAAAATTATTCTGTTCCGAAACACGTGTTTTGTTGCCAAAAGAACGTGTTACATATAAGGAGAACAAGTTGTTGCTCACTTCCCCCAGGCCGCCCCAATTAAACATCGGACGTGTCTGATGCACGTGGCCTACTTCATGACTGAAGCCCCAGCAAGGATCCCCTTTAATTACCGATTCTGGCGTTACCACCATCTTCATCGCATAACCAACTTTATCCCCCATATAAGCTACCCCATCTCCATCGCGGAACATGTAATAATTATAATTTACCCGCGCAAGAATACGATTTTTAGGCACTTTATTATACTTCTCCAGACCCATTAATCGATGTTGTCTATATACCAGCGAATCATAATTGCGAATCAGTTCGACACCTTTTCCATAAGCATACTGTTTCAATGCCTCAATTGGATAAGCGGTCTGAATATGCTCACCTTTTGCATCCAAAATTGGAAATACAGCATGATCGATCAAACTATCCCACTCCTTATTACCTTGCTTTTTAAGATCAAAGTAACCGTTTATCTGCCCTGTCGGAAAATGCACCCTAATCGGGCTTTCCTTTTCAGGCTCGTCTGAGAAATAATCGATATACGCCAGACTTCCATAATCGTTGAGCTGGATAATATTGACACCATTCTGTAATCTAAACTCCTGTTTTTCTAAACCCCAGCCTTTAGGGTCTTTTGTTGGCTCTTGCGGATTCGGGGCTTTCCGTAACCAATTGGGCATAACAAGATTTACTTCTTTACCTGTTGCAATCCCATCCACAATAACGACATGTTTCCCTTTTGGGAGATACACACCGGTCATATTTTCATATTTACTATAACCGTCACCAATACTTAATTGATGCCCTAATGTTGTTGGATTCAACAAGGCATAATAGGTTGCATATTTATAATCTTTGTTATAGTTGCCATCAAGTATGGACTGTGCGACCCGGCGCAAGGTTGTATCAGCAATCTGATTGAGCTGTTTTTTCTTAATCCCTTTTTTTAGTGTTAACGCCATTGGATCTTCGAATACAGAAAGGTCAGCATAGGTTTGTTTAAAATCCTGAGCTGTTTGAGCCTTCAAATTGGCACACAGCATCAGACCGAGTGCTAAAGCGATAAATTTTCTTTTCATCATAATTTAAGCTAACATATAAATAATCATTAGACCAACGCATCAATTAGGAAAAATTACAGCGCTAGCGTTGACGCAAAGAATAACTCAGGTGTAAAAACAAGTTTGTCATTACATTGAATTGCAGATTTTAGTTCATATTCTGTAGTCGATTTTAATCCGACAATTCTTACAAGAGTAAGTTTTCCCACACCAGGGAAATAAGCTCCTATTGAATTTATTGGATCCGTTTGGCTCCACTCTTGATTAGATCCTCTTTCTCTATATAACACTACTATGTTTACATTGATTCTATTATCAGTTGGATATAAAACAAACAATTCACCATCCTCCATGAATAAATAGCTCCCGTTCCTATCAATGACCGAGGGAAAACTGGGATAAGCCAGTGTAGGAGGATAAGTGCATGATGCGCTACCTCCGGGCTGAGAAATATTCAGTATCGCTGTTTTTGTAATTGGAGACATTGCGGATCCCGACTTGGATTTATAGGAAACGGTAGCCACAACAGTATAGCTAAATCCCTTAATTCCATAAAATATTACATTCCCTCCTCCTGTACCCAAAACACTATTCATAACAGTTCCGTCGGTGCCATTACAACTAACGCTCACCTCTGTAACCACATAATCTGGATCAAAATTGCTTAGACTCACATTTGCGGTAATAGCCGTTCCTGTACTTGATGCTTGCAAAGTAACTGTCGGCTGAGTAAGCTGATTAGCCTTTAAAACTCCATTTGGAGAATCTACATTTTTAACAACATCGTTAACATCTGGCTTTGAACAACCTGAATTGACACCGATCAAAACACATAATAGAATAAGGAAATTAAAATTTTTCATAAAAATTTAAGTTTAATTAAAAAATATAAAAGGGTTATAATTTTCTATTAGCAAAAAAAGGGAGAGTATTATTTCACACTCTCCCTCTCAATATATTCAGTTATAATCTAAACACAACACCTCCTACTTCGCTGTGGGATTTTTCGTCGCTTTCAGATGAAGTTCATAAATATATTTTCCTGCTTTGTATATCTTCGTGTTAAAACGAATATTAAGCTTAACAGGCTGATCATATGTCAAGTACTTCATATCTGTTGGCGGGTTCCAGTTTTTAGTATCCGCATAGTCTATTGATTGAATCCATTTCGATTGAATTCTGTAATAACAGTTGATACCGTTTGACTGACTATCCCAATATACATCCGGGAATCTCACCTGCGCATAATCATAGACCACAGCTGTGTCTGTAACGGTCGTTTTATAAGCGAAAGTCGCCAATGTTTTAAGGAAATCATTGCCAGATGGCCTTCTGTCCAAAGCACTACCCGGAAATAATGCTCCGTTTTTGTCGTAAACCTTCAATACAATTTGATTTGGACCGTCTGCTACGCGTTTAATATTTAATGTTAAACTAGTGCTCTGCCCTTTGGTTTGATCAATCCATTGGTCATCATAAGGGAAACGGATACCTGTTTCGCTATTTGCTTCAACCGCGATAAAGTAAGGCACATTTTCATACGTATATTCTTTTACCGGAGACAACTTGATCGTTGTTATATTCTTATAATCTTTTGTACCTTTTGGATTTTGCACACGTATATCAACCTCATACTCCCCCGCAGGGACATTATCAGTCGCTTGAGTGAACATAAACTGACCACTTTTTTCTAAAACAGTAAACGGTAGTTTCTTCTCTATACCTCGTTTGTTATTAATCAATTCAAGTGTTGTATCTGTTTTAGGATCATATTTCTCCTTCCAAACAGTGACGTCGTATTCCTTAAAAAAAGTCTCCTCCCTTTTTCCTGTTGTCTTATTACGAACATCCAATAAAGTTACCGTAAACGGTGGTGTTGAGGCATCCGGAATAATGCCAGTTGCTATATAAAACGTTCCTTGATCTACAGCAATCGGATTAGATCCATAACGAATATTGTCACTTAGATAGCCGACTTCAATTTTCTTACAACCTGCATACATTAAGGATGCCAATACACCGATGTATACAAATATTTTATATCTATTTTTCATATCAATACCAATTAAATTTATCTTCTAAATGCCCAAATATGCTGGTTGTTCAACACATGTACTATGCCTGTCGTTGAAATAATACCCGACGTCTGACAAAGCAATTTGGTATCGTTGAGATTTGCTTTTCCTGAAGGGTCCGATAACCCACCATTTTTCATAACATCCCGCTCACCGTAGATTTTTGTTAAATAGAGCAATTTAGGCCCCTGAGAAATAATTCCATCCTGCAAATAATCACCACTAGTAGATTTTTCCAAGGTCACCAAGAGCTTGGTCGTTGGTTCCTGTGTCTGAAACATAGTTCCCGATTCGGTTAAATTATCCCGAACGATACGATCAGGGAAAAGATAGACACTCATCGAGTCCTGGAGCATTTTTTGTGGATAATATTTAAACAATGAATCCAGATTAAAGTTAAGTCGTTCATCCTTTTTACGCCATTCATTCTGTTTCGCTAACAGGAAATTACGAATGGAATAATTTGTAGGGACAAAAAAGGTTCCCGCGCTGTTGACTTTATCTTTTAATCCCGCCTTATCGATAATCATCAAGGTCGTATCGAATAAGTGCTGCGGATGCGATTTCAAGAAATCATAGGTTGTCATATTGACATGTGGATCACTTACGCCACCATCTATTACCGCTTCTTTTTTACAACTAAAAATTGTTACCAAAGCAATAATACTTAAATATATAAATGTATTTTTCATGTTGATTCGCTTAATATTTACCCATCCAATAAGGATTCTGAGAGATTAATCGGTTCGAGTTTAAAATGCTGTTCTCGATTGGGAACAAATAACCTTTTTGTTCCATACGTGTAGCATCCATACTCCAAGAAGCCAACTGTACGAAAAGATTATTATTCTTCGTTTTCCAGGCATTTCGAACTATATCAAAATAACAATGACCTTCTCCAATCAATTCACGTTGTCTTTCCTTCAATATATCCCGCTTCAAATTTGCGCCAGCGCTGCTAATCATGATTTTGGCACCTGCTCTGCTTCTAATCGAATTGACGGCTGTCAACGCTTCATTATCCTTTCCTAGCGCATTTAAAGCCTCCGCTTTTAATAAAACCATATCGGCCAATCTAAAAATCACCAAATTACTTTCAACCCTAGGATCGGAATTGGTCGCCGCATTTTTGTAAACAATATCAGAATACTTCATCAGCGAATTATTTTCCGAATTGGTGATATTTCTGAAGAAGTCTGTTCTTCTGGTGTCACCATCTTCCTCCGCACCATACATTTCCTCTAATTTTGTATTCGTCACATAATATACTGGGACTGTCGTTGGCATATTTACGTAAATACTATTACTTACCGTAATAAAGCCTACGGCGCCAGTAAAAACACCCAAATCTTGATAGGAAGCAGATTCATTTTCCGCATCCTTATTTGTAAACACAAATATGTTTTCTTTCGCGCTCGCTTCCTTAAAAACATTACGAACATTTCCTTTTGCTTGCAATGTAAAAAGATCTGGACGACTGATAATGGAATCCGCATATGTCACCGTTTTCGTATAGTCATTTTGCCAGGCAGTCGCATGTGTTAACAAGGCCAAAGCCGCGGCTTTATTTGCCCGACGACGACCAAGCCCGTCAACCCCTTCCCAAGTCAATAAACTTGAGGCTTTCTGCGCATCACTAACAATAAATTTGAGAATATCATCGGTTGATGTACGGCCAATCAATACAGCTTGATCAGCTGTTTCTGTCGGTTCAGTTTGTAAAGGCAGATCTCCCCAAACCCGTGTCATATAGAAATACGAAAGTGCGCGCATAAAATATGCTTCACCAAGCAGGTAGTTTTTGGTTCCAGCTGAAAATTTATCTTCCGAAATCTCAGGAATTCTCTTGATGATCAAATTAGCTTCATTTATGACTCGGTACCAGTTTGTCCAATTAAGCCCGCCCCCTTCTCGATAAGGTAATTTAAAGCTACCGCTCGTATAAATATCCGAGTGCAGTGTACCAGAGCTGGTGGTTAAAATTCCAACAGGAGTATCCCCCCAAGCGAAAAAGGCTTGGTTCGTCACCATGGCTTTCCGGAATAAACTGTACATTCCTAAGGTTGCACCCGTAAAATCCTTTTCATTCTTCCAAAAAGTGTCCGCATAGGTATCATTAATTAAATTATTCTCCAATTGCTTATTACATGATCCTAGAATCATAGCGGAGAAAAGAGTCGCGACTACTCCTATCTTTTTATATGTTATTTTTAAAATCTTCATGTTGCTAGCTATTAAAATTCGAATTGAACACCTAAAGTGTACTTAGATGGCAATGGGTAACCGTCACCATAATCAAAGCCTCTCGCATCAACCATTTCGGCATCTACACCTGAGAATTTTTGGAACATGTGAACGTTATCCACTGTACCATATAATCTGAGTGAATTGATTCCTAAACGATTCATCCAAGGATTTTGACCTTTATTGAAACGATAAGCTAAGTTGATATTTTTGATCCGCACGTACCATCCTGGTTCCATAAACATCGATTGACCAGCTCTCCAAGCATACAATCCCATATACGGATTTGCTGCAGGGTATCTAGCCATATCGCCCTCTTGTTGCCAAAAATTATACTTGTCTAAATCTCCGATCGATGCTTTAGATAAATCTATTGGATTTCCATAAAAGAAACCATTGGACATACGACGGGCGAAGGTATTATTTATAATATCTCTACCGAATGTGAATGTTGTCAAGACTTGTAAAGAAAAGCCCTTATAAGTAAAGTTATTAATAAAACCACCGGTCACTTTAGGATTGGGATCGCCAAAAAAGGTCATATCGTTTTCACCAACGGCATCCGAAATTTTGTAATCACCATTTACATCAACCCAGTTTGGATAACCCGGTTTTAATGTTCCCCATTTTGTTGCGCCTACCGCACCAGTATAGGGGTTTACAATAATATCGTTGGATGAGCTAATAGCTCCATTCACAAGATAGCCATAAAACATGTTCAGGGGTTTACCCACCACATATACCCCTCCATCATAATACAAATCTCGGTTACCACTAGGTAATGCTGTGACAACGTTTTTGTTAAATGATAAGTTCAGTTGCGGAATCCATTGGAATTCTTTGCTTTTTTCAAATACTTTTCCTTGGATATTAATCTCTATCCCAGAGTTTCTAACCCCAGCAGCATTCGTAAAAGTTTGCAAGTATCCGGAATACTCTGGTATCCAGATTTGCAACATCTGTCCTGTTGTTGTTCTTACATAGGTATCAAAATTGATCGTTAGTCTCCCTTTTAATAAATATGCATCAAATCCAGCATTCCACGTATCTGATTTCTGCCAAGTAATATTATCATTGGTTATACCCTGATAATTTGGAATAATTGCCGTACCACCGCCATAAGTATTCCCAGAATTCCCTGGATAAGATCCGTCTCCAGCAACAAACGCATTATAACGATCATTATCACCGATGCTACTTTCATCACCCGTACGTCCCCAGCTGGCACGCAGTTTCAATTCATCTACCCATTCTTTGGATTCCATAAAAGGTTCTTCCGAAACAATCCATCCAGCACCTACCGATGGGAAATATCCCCATTTGTTATTCTTGCCGAATCTTGAAGAAGCATCCGCTCTCCATACTGCATCTAATAAATATTTACTTTTATAATCGTAGTGAAACGCACCAAGGAATGACAACTTCGCATAGGTCGATTGATCTGAATATCCATTCAGGTTTTGGGAACTCACACCTTTAATTACTTGAATATTGTCATTTGGAATATCCTTTCCTAACAAATACAAACCCTCATTTTTACGCGTCTCATATTCCTGAACTGCCGTAGCCGTAAAATTATGTACGTCATTTAAGGATTTTGTCCATAATAAAGAGTTCGTCAACAAATATTTTCTATACTGTGTATAAGTCGATTTCGCATAAGCTAGACCATCAGTATTTAAAATAGATGGTGAAGCAAAATCATTTTTTGCCGTAGAATAATTAATAATACTACGTGTGCTCAAACGGAAATCTTTTAAGAAGGTATATCTTAACTCACCGACTCCACTTAGATCCACATTAATATTGTCGTTGCGCTGATAGTCATAAGGATTCACAATACTATTGATATCGTCTTGACTCATACCCAGCAATGAGGTTGGCATATCCACTGGATTAATAGCAAAAACGTTACGGTATCTATTGGTTTTTAAGAACTCCGTACTTCCTTTACCATCCATGCGTCTATTGGTCGAAGCCTTGAAGTTGGTCAGAAATTCCAATTGCTTCGTGATATTAAAAATCAAGTTACTCGTAAAAGAGTAGCGCTTTAGACCAGTACTTTTTACAATTCCTTTTTCATTATACATCCCGCCACTTACCCTATAGTTTAAATTCTCGGTAGCCCCGGAAACGGAAAGGTCATAGTTCTGTACGTACCCAGATTGATAGAATAAATCCTGATAATCATTGTTGTTATTAAATGCTGGATTCAAACTATCTGTCAATAACTGAGGTATCGTTTGAAGTTGAGCATCGTTCGCAAACTTATAAATCAATTCCAGTTTCTTTCTTCTTTCTGCCGCACCGATCAGCGTAGCAACTGTTGCCGGTTTAGTCACATAACCTTGATAGGTATTTAGGCTAAATTTTGGACGTCCCAACTGACCACGTTTAGTCTTGATCAAAATAACGCCGTTGTTTGCTCTCGCTCCATATAGCGCTGCTGCGGATGCATCCTTTAAAACGTCAACAGACTCGATGTCATTGGGATTTAGACTTGCAAGAAAGTTAGTTCCAGTAACATTAAAACTTTTGATTTCGTCTTCTGATGTAGGAATTCCATCAATGACATACAATGGGTTACTGGTCAAATTGTCGGCATCAAAATCATTATTGGAACGGGGAATATTGGTATTTCCGCGGATGACCAAAGAGGTCTTCATTCCAGGTTGTCCGGTGAAGTTCTGGACGTTTACTCCAGGTAGTTTTCCCTGCAACAAGACGTCAATACTAGCCGCAGGAAGATTTTCAATATCTTTGCTAGTCACACTCGCAATCGAACCGGTACTTTTTTTACGATTGATGGTTGTATATCCGGTCACAATTGCCTCTCCGAGCTCGTTACTTGATTCAACTAGATTTACTGAGACATTTTGCCTCCCTCCTAGAGCTATCTCCTGCATCTCAAATCCAACGCTTTTGACAACCAGAATATCATCTGACTTGGCTTGAATTTCAAATGTTCCAGCACCATTGGTTGAGGTGACAGATTTTGAGTTATTTTTAATAAAAACCGTCGCCCCAGGCAGAGGTCGGTTATTGTTTAGTACTTTTCCCGTTATCTTCGTTTGTGCAAAAGAGAATAACTGGAACAGCATTAGGCTAAATAGAAGCGGGATTATTCTCGTCCACTTCCTTTTGGTGTAGATGTCCATTTCCATAAATTGGGTTTGGTTTATAGTGTTCTTTTCGACACTAAAATCTTCCAATTTATCAAGATATCAAAACCTCGATTTTGCTGAAAATGGTGCTTTTGAAAACACAATCGATTGCGTTTTATTACGCAATCGATTTCGCTATTTTCAAAATGTTAAAAAATCTTAATTTTTTTGTAACGTCAAAAACATTTTCTTTAAAACGTGTTGCATTTCATCCAAATATGCGGTAATTCTTAAATCAAAGTCTCATCAAGGAGCCTCCACAACATAGGTCCGGTTATCGCGCCAGGTATTGTACGTACTCTTCCCGACTTGATTAATGACGTAGCCAAAACCACGATTGGGTCCATTGGATAAGCTGTTGTTGCAAATATGTTTGAGCCTTACGCCTGATTTGACCGGCACTTCCACGGAACTTTCGATCCGGATCGGATTGACCAGAACATCATATATTCCAAATGCATAAGCCTCATGCTGCAGTACTGTATCAGCGACCTTGTAAGCCGCAAATCCATCCCGTGTCCCATTCTCGCTCCGGTATACGGCCTGATTTGGCGCATCATAGGGAGTTTCGCATTGAAAAAAGTAGGTGCGTCCATAATTACCTGTCCAATAGGTTTGATACTCCTGAAAATGTTCATTGAACAAAGCATACATAATCATATAGTCGCCATTGACCACCAACCCATTGCGTGTAGTATTAATATCCCAGCCGACACTTCCCTTTACCCCGTGATCGGCACGCCATATCCAAAAGTGATCGCCGATCACATCATTACTATTGATAATAACCGATTGGTCTACATGAACTTTGTCGGCCCGAAATCCGCCAATACGCAAAAATAGATCTGCCAACAGGGTTGGGTTATGGTCATGTCTTATCTTACTCTTTTCCTGACCTACCTCAATCAAACTATGCGAACTATAATGCGCATCAAACATCAACGAAGCAACCGTAACACCAGGGACATCATCTACAGCTATTGCAGTATACGGATTAGCCGAACCGGGGATCAAGGTCGCCAGACCGAGACCGAGTATGATTGTATTGGCTTTGCTGACGCGCAGCGGTTCAGACAGTTCATACATGCCTGGTGTAATCAACAGATGCTTTCCGGCTAGCAGTTGCCGGTTCATTTCTGCAGATGACACACCTGGTTTCACGACATAAAAATCTTTTTCTAGATCAATGATATCACCCGCCCCCATATTTTCCCGCGTGTAGGACACACCTATATGATTCTGTTTTAATGCGGGGCGGAAAACCTTGTAGCGTCCATCTTGATCAAAAAATACAAAGGGCTTCTCCCGAATAACCGGTGTCGCTGGAATGATGGTTACATTTCCCCCTTTTGCCCAGTTATTTTGATAGGTACTTTTATCGACAGTGGGGCCAAAGTCTACGCCCTGAAAACAGTAGTTGTATTTAATTTCCTCAAACTTCCCTCTTCCTTTATTTAAAAATGAGTTACGTGTATACCATTGCTGCTGATTTTTGGAACCTGCGGCTGCTTCGAAATAACAGTCCGCAGTATAACCACCACTAACCCATCCATTTGCCCATTGATTGCGCACGACCCGGGTGGAATAAATACGGCGCAGCGGGGCCGCTTGGGAAACCGCCCATTTAAATGTTTCTTCTTCCTCATAGCTTTCAGGTCCGATAACAGACAGATTCTCGGCAGACCGCCAGAATGTACAGGTTCCATTCCCGTCGGCGAGATGGGGCGGCGTATGTATATTGGAAACGGCAACATCATAAGGCACCTTACCCAAGCCTGCGATCTGTACATAAAATGGGATCTTCAATAATCCGGCATCCTTATAGTCGCCCGACTTAAAGAGCAAGGCATAGCGGTTGGGGCTAAATTCTTTACCAAACATCTGCTCATGGAGCTGATTGATCTCCATGCCTACACGCACTTTATTGTCGGTAGGGCTGTAGATGAAGGTATTTTCACCAAAGAGTTCAAGTTCCATCCCCATACGTGCAACAAACTCTCCTTTTTCCGTCTGAATCTCATAATAGTAGTCATAAGGACTTCCTGTTAAAACCTGATCGATGAATTGAGGTTGCGTGACTTTGGCAATAGTCTGGTAATCACCCAGCCTGCCCCTGCTCCGCCGGATAAGAAAGGGGCCTTTCGACTTTTTATCGATCAGCCGCTTACTGAAGTCGAGGCATATCTTTCCCTGCCGGACAAAGATTTCCGGATGTTCGGTTTGGGGCTTATCTTTCACCGCAGCGGCTTGTGGCCTGGCTTTCCTTACAGCTATTTCACCTAGGTCATTTGGACTTTCCGCGAGCACACTTGGATCAGATTGATGTTCCACGAGGGCAGTTACTGTAATTCCGTGCGCCCCAGCATAGGCTACTTTACTTAGATTAGCGTTTGTTTTTCCATGAGCAGGCTGTATCATCAATATGGATACAACAGGCACGATATAGTTTCTCAATGGCTGCATAAGTTTACTTTTTTAAGGCTGATTGATTTTGATTTTTTTCAGTCGGATGGCATTTAGTATAGGCGTTCCTTTCTTAGCGACAAAGGAGATCGTCAGATTGCCGTTACCTTGCACTTGCAGCGGAAATTTTCGGTGGAGCACCTTAAATGCCCCCATTTCACCAAGTACATTTATATCCGCAGCAAGAATATGCTCCCCAATCCGGATATCAAAAATTCGATCAACGGACTCCCGTTCCTTTTTTTTCTCTTGCTGTTCGAGATCATACAGGAGATTTTCCTTTTGATTAGGACCTTCCAATTCGGCAAAGAAGAGTTCTATCTCGTAATTGCCTTTGGGCAGATCAAATCGGTAGGATTCCAATCCCTGCAGCTGTGTCTGGAAGAGCGGATCATCTCCTGTACCACGAATATTGACGTCAGTCCCTAGATTTTCCCGACCGGTATTTCTCAGACGATATTTTTCACCCTTTATATATCCCCAGCTCCCCGTTTCATAGGGCTGGTCTGGGAACCAGCGATTTCCCAATGAGTCAATATACTCCCGATTGTCTCCAACGTTAATGCGGAGTTCCTCCCAGTCCCTATCCTTCTGTAGATCATAGGGCAGCACCTCACAGTCCAATACCGATTCATCAACACCGCTCAATTTCCCCTCATGGAAAGCCACAGCTTTTACCCGGTGCGATCCGCGGCTTAAATTTACAGCCCACATCATCGCCTTATCAACTGGCTTATTCATACCCTGCGATACACCGTCAAGCAACAGTTCTACAGAATCGGCATTACTGAATATGGGCAACTGCAGCCATCCTGAACCTATCAATGCCCGTCCAGGATCAGTCCGTACACCCCATTTTTCCCCATGGGTGATACCGATCTTAATAAAAGGCTCCTTTTTTAAATAGGCCTGATAGAGAAAATACGTGTTTTTTGCTTGTCTATCCCAGGTCAACAAGCCTTTAGTATTGATATGCGGCATACTTTCTTCCCGTGTTTCTGAGTTGAAATCCGAGAGATTCCATGCTACCCCGCCGGCGACATAGCGCTTCTGTAGGATCTCGTTGAGATATCCCTGGTGATATATAACTGCATACTCGACACTTTTGTCGAAGCGGATCGGTTTACTGGCCTGTATCCTATAATCAGCATCAGCCCCATACTCTGTCACCAAGAGGGGCTTATCGGGCAACTGCTGGTGAATATGTTTCAGTTGCTTGCCAAAATCAGCAATTTTACCTCCATACCAGCCTGGATACAGGTTCCAGCCTACAAGCATGGGAATTTTGGTCAGACCTGTCCGATGATAGAGGTCAAAATTGCCATGGTTGGCAATCATGGTATAACGGTTTGAATCTTCGCTGCGTGTGAGCGTCTCCAATTTTTGCGCCAGCGATACCACCGATTTAAAGTATGTTTCCTGACGTTCCCTGTCTTTTGGGAAATGGGGACGAAGAAATATTTCGTTCATATACCCCCAGATAATGATGCTTGGATGGTTAAAATATTGCCGGATCATTTCTTTCTGCATCTGAAAACTATGATTGGCAAAAGCAGGGCTTTCTGTAATCTCATTCACCAGCGGAATTTCTACTGAGGCCAGGATCCCGAGGCTGTCGCAGGCTTTCAGTATCCCGGGGTCCTGTGGATAATGGGCCACACGCAAGAAGTTGCCACCCATAGCTTTTAACTTCACCAGGTCTTGTAACTGCAGCTCCTCGGGCACAGCATTGCCCATCCCCTGAAAATCCTGATGTCGGCTTGCACCAATTAATTTAAGTGGCTTGCCGTTTAAAAAAAAGCCCTTTTCGGCATCAAATGAAAACCAGCGGAAACCAACGGGATTATCCAGCCGGTCCAGCAGACGCCCCTTTGAATCATAAATTCGTGTAATCAGATGATACAGATAAGGCAAGTCTGGCGACCACAATCTTGGATGTTCAATGTGGGGCATGTCCAAACGGAAATTTCGGCTAGCATGGGCTTTCAGGTTTTCTCTTTGCCGTATGTTTTTAATTACTGCACCATCGGCATCGACGAGCGTAGTTTCAATGAAAATGGCTTGTTGCGTTGCTGAAGCATTCTGAATATCTCCATCAAGATTGATTTTTGCATTTTGCTTTGAATCGACCTTTGCGCTTACCCTTAAGCCACTACTTCCATACCTAGGATCTGCAAAATGAATTTGATCCAGTAGCAGCAAAAATACCTTCCTATAGATCCCTCCAAAAAAAGTAAAATCACCGCTTAGTGGTGCAATATCCTGGTGGTAGCGGTTGTTTACTTGAATAACTACAGTATTTTTCACATTTTCCTTCCGGATCAAATAATCCGTAATATCTGCATTAAAAGCGGTATACCCACCTCGATGTGCTTTAATCTCTTTTCCATTGACAAGGATTGCTGCTTCCTGATTGGCAGCACCGACATGTAGCACTATCCGTTTATTTTTCCAGGCAGTCTTCCAGTAGATGGTATTTTGATATTGTGCAACTCCGCGATAATAGCCTGGAGTATCGTCCATCACATCATCTATATTCCAACTATGCGGGAAGTCGACTGTTTGCCACTTTTGTTTCTGATTAGCTAATCGGCCCGCGGAATCTGTTTCTTTCCAGAATTTCCAGTTTGACGAGAAATCCACCGAGGTTCTCCCCTCCCCCAGTGTTTGCGCATGAACGCTACAAGAGAAAAATATCGATCCGATGTAGTATAGGGTGATGAGTTGTTTAAGTATAATATTCATGTATAGCATTTATGTTGGTCGATCCAGCGCATGCAGCACCAATCTTGTCCAACCCGATTTTTCATTTTTTTTATATTTTTTACTACTTGTTGTTGTCAATATATCTTTCACCTTACTCGCATAATTCCAACAGGTGCTCTGCCTAATACCCAATTTCTGCGAAAGCTTATAGGAGGAAATCTCGCCCTGATGGAAATGCACCAGATAGACCAAATAGAAAGCCTTATTAATCGGAATACGTACGTTTTCAAAAATTGTATTATTCAATACAGATTCTTCATAAGTACATTTGGTGCACCTGCGGCTATAGGGTGTCTTACCAGCACAATAATTATCATACCCACATTTTAGACAACGGTATTCTTTCTTCCATTTCAATTCGGCCAATATCTTATAACAGGTCTCCTTATCCGGGTATTTGACCCCAAATTCCTCGAAATTCATTTCCTTGGAAAGCACGCGATCATCGGTAATCCGTTCAATGTTGTGCTGTAAGTTTTTATTATCCTTGGCCAATAACTGGTTCATGCGGTTAATCTCTTCCGACTGAGCCCATAATAGGCTATTCATTTCTTTCAGCTCGCGATTCTGGTCGTTAATAATTTCGGATTTTTCGACAAGCTCTTTCGATTTCTGCATCACTTCCAATGTGCGTTCCTGCACTTTCCTTTCAAGATCCTTGTTATGCATTTCCTGGAGCTTCTCGTTGATCTGCATCTGTTCAATAACTCTCTTCTGTGCCCGCTCTTTTTTATTTTTCAATAGCCGCACTTTATCATGAATGGCAAATGAGAGGAAAGTCATCTCCAGCACAAAACCAAATGTGATGCTATAATGTCCGATAGAGCTTGGCAGAAAGCGTGCATAGCCCAGCACATAAATTACTTTTAACACAAAGCCCAGGAAAAGAAAAGTATAGGCAAGCACGAAATATCGGGCTGGACGATAGTTTTTTTTCCAAAGCCATATCCCCGAGAAAAAGGCAACTGACAACGGAACTATCTCAACAAATTTGTAGATAAACCAATTCTGGTTGAAACCTAAGCAATACACAAAAAACAGGACTCTCAGGATAATGATCAAGTTCAGCAACTGGTTCAATCGAGGTTCTCTTTGCTTTACATGTAGCAGGGATTTTGTAAATAGCAAGGCAAAAACGCTGACACAGCAGACAAAAACTGCTGTTGCGTATTGATTGAACCAGGGATTCCCGGGCCACAGATACTGAAAAGCAACGCCATCGGAAGACATCTCATACAATCCTACACACAATATATAAAGCACGTAATACAGGTATTGGCGCCCCCTCACGGCAAAATACATCAGTAGGTTATTGAAGCTAAACAGAATAATCATCCCATAGAACAGGCCGAAAGTAAAGTATTCGGTCAACGTATATTGGACAAAACGATCTAGGGTACGATAGACTAAAATCACGTTGACCATCTGCCGGGAACGTACTTTAAAATAGGCTTCGTAGGTTCCTTTCTCCAGTGCAGGAATTAAAAATTCAAAATTCTTGTGCATGAACTGCCTGTTCTCGAAATCAATCGAAGCTCCGGTCTGATAATGAACAAATCCACCCTTTCCATTGGGAATATAAGCTTCCACCATGTCGGCGGTCTGATCAAACAGTTCCATCACCCGGTCGCGTGATATCTGTTGGTCAAAATGCATTCTCACCCTAAACCAATAAGTAGAGGAGCGGTTGAAGTTTTTGGGATAATACCGCTCATTAGGTTTAAATTGCTGGGCACGTTCCGGCGATCGTATTTCTTCAAACGACAGCAGATTACTGCTGTCTTCAACATAGTACACTTCTGCAGTCTTAAAGATATGTTCGGCAGTACCCGGTGATAGGGCAATAGGCTTTTGGCCAAATAGCAAACCCATTTGAAATAATAACAGTAAAATCGCAAATCCGCGTAATCTCATCCTTTCTACGGTACACATAACTCGTCTCACCCCTTTTCTTTTGGTTATTGTATGACCGGATAGGCAACAGTATTCGGTTACTCAGCCTATCCGGTTTTAGCAGATCAAAATAACAAAATTATCAGAAAGCACCTAGTTCCATCGTAAGCCTGTCAATCGTACTTATTCGACAATCTTATCGAGTGGTGGCACATTGTTTTCTGCTCCTGCATAGCCTTGGTTCTGATTGATCATCCCATTGGTATTAAATCGCTGTGCCGACGCGGGAACAGGCCATAACACATGGTATGGTGCAATCTCATAATGCACGCCTTGTACCGTTGGAACTTTATTACGATAGAATGAATTTTTCTCCATAATACGGTCGTAGAAGAAGTTGTTCTGCGAGAAAGTGGCCATACTGTAGGTTTTTCCGTTATAGGCGGGAATGCCTGTCTGTGCAAAAATATAGGCAATCCGAGTCAGCTCAGACTTACGGGCTTCCTCCCAAAATAGTTCTCTTGCGCGTTCATCCAGTACGGTGCCGATAGTAACTTTTGCAGGATTCTGTAGTAACGCAGCATTTGCCCGTCCACGAACGGCATTGATATCAGCCATGGCCTGTGCCTGTTGACCTTTCCATACGTATGCTTCTGCCCGTAATAAATAGGTTTCCGCCAGCCTGAATACGTACCAGTCAGTATTGGTTCCACGCGGCGGATTCCAATTTGGATCCTCGGCAAATTGATTGGTCGAGTTGATGAAAACCTTATAATGCGGCCAGCCAAACCAGTGACGGATGGTATCCAGAGAGCCATTGGTAAATACCTTATTGATATTGTCGTTTGTAAATTGCTGGATCGGTTTGCCATAAAGACTGCTGATTGCAGGATCTTTTGAAGATTTGATCGCCGGATTGTTGTATACGAGATCCGTCATATCCATCCACATGCCCTTCGCATGACGATAGTCTGTATCATCTGTCCATATTTCTTTGGTGCTGTAATAAGTACCCCGATAACGGCCTATGCCACGGCCGTACATCCGTGTAAGCGGAATTTCTGCATTCACGGCATCGACAATCGCCTGGAGACCTCCTTGCGGGATTTTTAAATTGGCAAAATGCCAGGCTGGGACGGTATTCCGCATCAACTGAGAGCCCAGGTCGGTACGTCCCTGTAATGTCTGGCGGTCGATCACCAAAAACAGCGCTTCTTTATTGGTCGGTATCGCCTTATTATCCATGCGGTGCAGATCCCAGACGACATTTTTTGACAAATCCGCAGCGGTACTACCGAAACGGCTTTTCATCAGGGCATATTTACCCCCATCAATCACTCTACTGCTCGCTGCTATAGCACCATCAAAGTCGCCTAATGCCAGATCTATTTTTGCTAACAGATGGTTTACTGCACCATTGGTCACATCACCCTTATTGACGCCATCCTTCACCCATAGCTGCGCAAACTCAAGATCCTCTTTCATCTTTTTCAGGATGACTTCTCTTTTGGTCGAATAGAAATCGTATTTCGGTGCCGAAAGATCTTTCAGCTGCAGGGGTACATCACCAAATTCGTGCACTAATCTATAATAAAAATAGGCGCGATAAAAATAGGCCGCTCCGAGGATTTCATTTTTCTGGGCCTCTGAACTATATGTTGGGCGGTCGATATTGCTAATAATGGTGTTTGCCGAACGGACCGCAGCGAAAAAGTTGGTCCAATACCAGCCTATTTTGTTGAAATCGTCGCTATTAAGATTCGCATCCGGAGTGATCAGCGAAACAAGATTCTGTGCTGGCGTTGCCTTGTCGGTGGTTCCTTCCACAGCAACGTCCGAAAAGATGGATTCAGACAGTAATGGTGCGGAATCACCAAAAAATTCGCCCCGTGCGGCTTTTCCCAAGGCATTCAATACACCCTTAAGCGCATCGACATTATTTAGATTATCTGGAGAATATTGTGATAGCTGATCGGAGTCCAGAAAGCTCTTCTTACATCCATTTGCCGCCAACAATGATATTGATGCCACAACGGCCGCTACTTTTATAGTTATTTTCTTCATGTTCTTGATTTGTTTAAAGAGATACATTCAAGCCTAGGGTATAATATCGAGGTGTAGGTCCATCGTTCTGCGGATCCCAAAAATTCCAAACTGGCGCGTACACCGCCGCATTGTTCACATTGACATACACCTTAAGATTTCTCACCTTCATACGTTCGGACAAGGTTTTTGGCAGGGAATAGGCTAAAGACACATTATTCAAGCGAATAAAACTATTTTTCCAATAGACATTAAAACTGGTTCCATTGGCACCGCTTCCCAAACGTGCGTAGTCATTTGTCGGATTTTCTGGTGTCCAATAGGGCTGAATGTAGGATGTGGAGCGCATAAAGCCGACACTTCCGGGGTTGTTCTTTGCCTGGTTAAATTGTTTCTGCTGCCCCCAATTGGAAATCAGTTGGAAAGAAAAATCGATATTTTTGAATAGATTGAACTCATTGCGGAGCGACCAGGTAAAACGAGGCGAGCGATAACCAACAAATTGCTTATCCTCATCATTGTACACATAATCACCATTGACATCCTCCAGCTTGAAATCTCCGGGGCGGATGCTTGCCTTACTGTACTTTTTAGCCTCTTCAACCTCATTTTCCTGCCATACACCCAATACGTTATAATCCCATATCACATCGATATCCTGCCCGATAAACCAGCCGTTTCCGGGGTCGTCATTCGGAGTCGCCAGCCTCGAAATCTTATTCCGGTTCAGGGAAAGAATAATATTAGAGTTCCATTTGACGTTCCCGTCCACGATATTGCGGCTGGTTAAACTGAGTTCGAGTCCCTTATTTTTCACCTCTGCCAGGTTAGAATAAACAAATTGGTACCCTGATACACTGGAAAGTGACTGTTTGACCAAAAGATCGTTTGTCTTTTTGCTATACACATCGACCGATCCACTGATTCGATCTTTCAGGATTGAGAAATCCAAACCTGCATTGAGTGAAGTTGTTTGTTCCCATTTGAGGTTCTCATTACCCATGCGCGAACCGATCACAACTGTATTGACTTCGGCAGGCGTGCCATTTGGATCGACGGTCTGATATTTATTGACAGTCAGCTGGGATAATGCGGCATAAGGATCTACAGTTCCATTATCTGGATTACGCAGATCCCGATTGCCATTGATACCGTAGGAAAGACGCAATTTACCGTAGTTGAGCCACGGGATATTTTTCATAAAGGATTCTTCGGTGAAGGCCCATGCCCCGGCCACAGCTGGAAAAGTTGCTCTTTTGCTGTTCACACCAAATACCGAGTATCCATCTCTGCGTACGGATAACGTTAAATTGTAGCGATCCATAAGGCTATAATTAATACGGGCCATCAAGGCGTCGCCGGTATAGACCTTATCTTCACTATTGACAGTTGGCAGATTGCCACTGGCGAGATTATGGTAACTTAAGTAGTCGCCTGGAACAAATCCCTGGTTAGCAGCCTGTGTCCACCAGGTCTGGTATTTTTCGGAGTTTGCCAAAAGCGTCACATCTACGCTGTGGATCTCAGCAAACTTGCGGTTCCATTTCAAGAGGTTATCGATCTGCCAGTTATAACGTGTTTCCTGATCACGGCTTGCCGAACCACCCACAATGGTTACATTGGGATTGGCCGAGGAGTTATGGTTGAAGGTACGATACATATCGACTCCGGGACTAAAATTAAATTGGTAGCTAATGCCAAAAGGCAGATTCACTTTTGCAAAGAGACTTGCAAACAGTGTATTCTGTTTATTCATCCGGTCATTGTAGGTCATATTCAGGAAGGGATTGCGTGCATTCAAGCCACTATCATCTGTGGGTATTCTCCGCAACGTACCATCAGCATTATATTTATCACCATAAGGAGAGAGGTTTGTCAACTGCGCCCAATCGGCTTCAATTGACCCTTCGTCACGATCAGCATACTGCACATTGGCCCCCATCCGCAGAAAATTCGTCACTTTTCCCTCCAGATTCAATCTCGCCCGGAATGTACTGAACTCACCGCCCTCGATCAGGTTTTGATTTTTGTTATATCCGACGGACATGTAATAATTGACATCTTCTTTTCTTCCGCTCATGCTAATCGTATGGTCCTGACGAACCCCGGTTCTAAAGACCTCATCATACCAATCGACAGTCTTACCGGCCATATAATTGGCTTTTTCATTTGCCACCAGGCCAAGCCTGTCCAGCCAGATATCTACAGGGTCTAAATCTTTATTGCCACCTGAAAGCCATTGATCAAAGGTCACATCAGCAGGAAGTTGGCGTGGATCGTCATAAAAATAAGATGGCCGGGTTCCGCCGGCACGGCCTACATCCGCCCGCCATTTCAGGAATTCAGGGCCATTATATACGCGCTGATTCTGTGCAAGTGTTGCTAAGCCCCAGTTTGTATTGGCGGTCAACACCGGTTTATCACTCGTTCCTTTTTTAGTCGTAATAGCAACGACACCTGTTGCAGCTTTCGCACCGTAAACGGCCAATGAGCTCGCATCCTTTAACACATCTATAGTCTGTATATCGTTGGGATTAATATCAGAAAGCTGTCCGTTATAAATGATTCCGTCCAGTACGATTAATGGCGAAGTCGATGCACTGAGTGTTGTTTTACCACGTACCAAAAGGTCTCCGCCCCCCTTTGCTGAGGTGTTTTGGGAGACACTTAATCCCGCAATATTACCTTTGAGTAGATCGGAAACACTCTGTGGATTCTCATTTTCCAACTGCTCGGCTTTTACGCTGGCAATAGATCCCGTGACATCCTTTCGGGAGGCTGTTCCATAACCGATGACCACTACTTCGGTCAGCTCGGTATTTCCTGGCTCCATCGTTATATTTAGTGTTGCCTGTCCATCGACATCCTGCTCTTTGTTTAGAAAACCCACGCTCGAAAGTACGATGGTTGACTTGGGATAAACGGGAAGAGAAAACCTCCCTTGATCATCTGTTGTCGTTCCCCCAGAACGATTTTTTAATTTGATGGATACTTGGGGAATTGGCTTCCCTTGGCTATCCACCACGGTACCGCTGACTGTCCGATTTTGTGCATTTGCCATATAAGTACATGCTATTACACTTGAAATCAAGAGCGTTAATTTTTTGGCCATAATTTATGGGAATTTAGCGTTCAAATAATTGTTAATTGGTTTATTATGGAGGCTAAATTAATTCGATCTAATCAAAAAAACAACTAATATTAAATGTAAATAGCTATAAATTAGATAGTTATATTAATTTATAATACACTTAAATCCCAAGTACTTCAATCATTAACTTATTGAATCACAAAGTCTATCCTGTATTATAATCTGAAACCGTAATACGGTTAATAAGCAAGAATTTTTTTACTGATTTTTTCTCTTGGACAAAGGTCCCTGGTGAAAAATGAAGCCTACCCGATTTAACCCAATCTTTAGATCTCCAAAAAGACAGCCGAGAAGCAATTGCATCAATAAAGTGGTATTAAAATATCATACATCAATCAATTGCCTGAACAGGTAGATCTAGACTGCATTAATAGCATTAGCGAGATTGCTATTATTTTTTGGTGGACAATGGGGTATGCATTATTTGTACAAAATATGGCCACAGAGCCAGTAGTACGTTATGATCATCGCTTGAACGACAATGCGGATAGCATTAATGCCTTAGTATACCGATGGGATTTCCTTGACGTTATTGATGCTATTCAAAAAGTAAAAGGGGAGATGATTAGTGATCATCTCCCCTTTTACTTTTTGGCCCAGTTCTTTGTTAATGGATACACTTAAAAATTCTATTCCAACGTATTTTGGAAAGACCATTACCATCTGCATTCCAGCTCATCCAAGTAAATAGTGCTTTTCCAACAATATGGTCCTCAGGAACAAATCCCCAGTCTCTGGCATCGAGTGAATTGTGTCTATTATCACCCATCATCCAATAATAATCCATTTTAAATGTATAGGAATCAACTTTACTTCCATTGATGTATAGCCCATCCGCTTTTCGCTCCAGTTGATTGTTTTCATACACCCGAATGGCTCGTTCATAGAGTGGCAAGGTCTGCGCATTAAGTGGAATAGTCATTCCTCTACGAGGAATCACAAAGGGGCCAAAGTTATCATAGTTCCATTTGTATTGTGGATCGTTCGGAAAGGTATTGGCCTCGGCTTCCCCTGGTTTGCGTAAATTCATTTGCATGGATTTGATATTGGACCAAGATTTTACCATCGTCGCTTGATCTTTTGTTAAAAAGATGATATAGACTCCGGGCTGAATTGGGGAGACTTCTATTCCCATATCTTTCAAGCGTTGTTCATCCAAACCAGTCTCGTCTGTTATGACAATATAATCCATCTGACTTTCCGGAGCTACAAAACCAGGCTTATCATTTACAAACAATACCCCCGCATTCATACTGATTTTATCGCCGGGCATTCCCACACATCGCTTAATCAAATGTTCTCGTTTATCTACCGGACGAGTTTGAATGGTAAACTGTTGATGTACAGCCTCACGTCCCATGCTACGCACCAAATCGTAATAAGGCACGTCTTGATTTTCTACTGCAACGGTATCGCCAGCAGGCGCATTAAAAACGATCACATCATTACGTTTTATTTCCTGAAAACCCGGCAATCGCTTATAAGGAATTTTAATGAGTTCAGAAAATGCCTTTCCACCTATTAACGGCATCGTATGATGCGCAAAAGGGAATGCGATTGGTGTATTGGGGATACGGGGCCCGTAATTGAGTTTACTGACAAAAAGATAGTCCCCAATGAGGAGAGACTGCTGCATAGACCCCGAAGGAATCATAAATGCCTCCAATAGAAAACCACGGATCAGAGTTGCGGCGACTGTTGCAAACACAATCGCGTCTGCCCATTCCCGCACCATCGATTTTTTATAGGGATATTTAATTTTATATTCGGTATAGGATTCATTTGCAATTTTCAATTCAGCTTCCTTTGTCGTCAGCCGACCTTCCACATTAGCTGCTTTTAGGTTTTTGGCATAAAGGCCATTCAGAAACTTTACATTTTTATCCTTACCCCAAAGTGGTAAAACAATAAACGGGACCAGTACAGCGGCACAGTTTTCCCAAAATCTTCTTTTTCCAAAACAATGAATAAAATCAAGATAAAGGTTATAAAACACAAAAACATTGACAATCGGCACAATCAATAGAATTAGATGCCAGGTCTTTTTGCCCAATATTTGCGATTGGATCCATTGACTATAGATGGGAACAACTCCTTCCCAGCCATTACGTCCTGCTTTTTCAAATAACATCCAAAAGCCATAGGCTGCAACAATGGTCAATAAAATAAAGATGGTAAGTATCATAAATTCGTTTTAACTGCAGTAACAGTGGTTAAATTCTCAATAAATAAACAATCGCTCTGTTGACTCCGGAGAGCTCTTCGCCTTTTGTAATTCGTTATATCGCATGATGTACTTAATAAAAAGATCATAATCATACTTTTTTTCATTTTCAAACTCAGCAAATAACTCCGGTTCGTCATTAATTAACTTAGCAAAAGTAATTGGTCTTTTCTTTTTCACATCGCTAAATAGCCCATTGTGATTGCTATTTATTTCAATGACTTCGCCGGTTGTTTTTTTCAACGCATACGCATGCTTATATTTATTGACCATAATATTTCCCATGGTTCCGGCACCACCGCCAATAGCCACTCCGGCACCGCCACTGACCTTCGTTTCTGAAACATAATAGGCAATAATCTCGCCATCGGCCAGCACTTCTGCAAAAGTAGGATCCTGATTAAGTCCTTTCTGAATTCTATACATCTTTGGAGATGTCCCGGGCACCACTTCTAAGCCGTCTTCCACATACGAGGGTGCATAAACTTTCTTTTTGGATAGCCAATACGCACGATATACATCGCCAGGCTCAAAAGTCAACTTTTCCTTTTGCTGATTTTCAAATTTAAGTCTATTATCTTTTACGGAGGAGATTTTCCCGTAAACTGTATCTGCGTTCATAAGAACTAAGTAATCTAAATTTTTAGCGACTTCCTGTGCCTGAACTGTGATCGATGTAGCGAAAAAGGAAAACAAGATCACAAAAGTTAAAATTGATATGGCTTTCATTGAAAACATATATTTGTCAATAGTTTTGATAGCATCAATCTAATTTGACTGTCTTAAATTTATACCTGGCATTCCCCATCCAAGCTTCACGTAAAACTACATAAAAATATGAAATTCAAGCCTAACACATGGAGTTTTAACTTTTGTTAGCATTTTGTTTACCCAAGGCTTTCTTACAATAATAAATATACCTACCTAAAATAAAGCCTTCATGATTCCACAAGCACCAACGACTATAAAAGCGAAAAAATACAAAGCCACATCATTTTAGGTAATGTGGCTTAATTGATCGCTAATAAATTGATTCTAACCTTTGTATTTACTTTCAAATTCTGATGATGCTTTATTGACACCATTGCTCATATGTTCAAATGCTTTATTAATATTGTCAAGTGAAGTCGATTCTGCTGCCGCATCGGGTGTTTTATTTTTACGAATCTCAATCAGTTTTGGATAATCTTCCGTAACAATCTTTTTATACCCTTTAAGACCATCCAGCACTGCTTTTTGGAATGTCGCATCGCCTTTAAAATCACCTAGATCTTCTACTTTTTTAATATCCTCATTTAGCGATTTATCCCAAGCTATACGAATCTCTTCCGCCTTCGCATAATCGGAGCCGCTCATTGCTGCATTCATATCTGTAATATGTTTCTCACTCCCATTGATTACCGTGATAATCGAATTGTTGTATGCCGCTGGATCTTTTTCTCCAGAACTGCAACTTGACATGCTCAGAACCGCTACGGCCAACATGCCTGTGATAACTTGTTTAATCATTGTTGATCTATTTTATAATTTATTTTTACTCATTTTATTGAAACAGTTAGCGTTGAATACCCAATGGGGTATCACTAAATTTTCATTATTAATTCGTTTCAATCGCTGTAGGATTTGAAATTGCTTCATTGCTTCTTTCTAATCAAAAAAACTATAGCCCCAAATCGTAACTCACTACATCAAAGATAGTTGCAGCAAAACTTGTTTGCTATCGCTGAAATCAGGGATTTATTTCAATATATTTTATTTTGCAACATAGTTGCTTTTTTATTCTTTTTCCTTAGCTTTGTTGCAACTTAATTGCAATAATTACACTAAACGAATTGAATCCGCACCAGATGAATAGGTATATCATTTTTTCACTTATCGTAGCACAATACATGTTCCTTCCTTGTTATGCCCAGGAAAAGAACATCCAGCTCGAGGAAGTAAAAGTTGGCGGGAGACGTTATCAACGCGAGACGGAGGGAATTTTATCCATCGACATCTTAAATGCCGATTCTATACAAAAATATCAGGCTGGAAGTTTAATGCAGACCTTGAGCCGGCTTCCTGGCGTCAATGCGATAGGTATTGGTGCCAATCAGTCCAAACCACAAATCAGAGGACTTGGTTTCAATCGTGTGGCTACCGTAGAAAATGGCATTAAACACGAAGGCCAACAGTGGGGATTGGATCATGGATTAGAAATCGATCAATTCAGCGTCGGAAGTGCCGAAGTACTCAAGGGAGCAAGTTCATTTCTGTATGGATCAGACGCAATTGGTGGAGTCATCCGCCTATTGCCTCCTATTGAACTACAGGAAGATGGTTTTAAAGGCAATTTTAATGTACTGACAAAATCCAACAATGCCACCTATGGCGGATCTTTTCAGGCACAGGGCAGAAAAGGGCACTGGGTCTTTGGCGGTGGCTTCACACATTTAGATTACGCGGACTACAAAGTACCCACAGACACTGTCTATGTTTACAATTATGCCGTACGTCTGAAAGACCGTCATGTACGGAATACTGCGGGACGAGAAACGCATTTTCAACTGCGAGGCGGCTATATGTCTGACCGCTTTTCTTCCATTCTATACCTGAGCAATTATCATACAAAACTTGGTTTTTTTGCCAATGCGCATGGTTTGGAACCCCGGGGGGTAGACACCGCTTTGTATGACAAATCTAGCCGCGACATCGGTTTTCCGAGTCAGACCGTCAATCATCTGAAGCTGATTAACCGCAGCTTTATCGACTGGGATAAACATAAGCTATGGATTGACCTCGGATACCAAAAAAACTACCGGCAGGAATACAACAATTACACCGCACATGGCTACATGCCCCCCGCCTATCCCCAAGATATGACCGTGCCGATCTATCTGGAACGACTGTACGACAAACAGATCTACAGTATGACCCTTAAAGACCAATTTTCATTAGCGAAACACCGCCTGACCATTGGTGCAAATGGGGATTATCAGGACAACCGGATTGACGGATGGAGCTTCCTGATCCCATCCTATAGACAAAAAGCAATGGGCTTATTCGCTTATGATCAATATCTACTAGATGATCATACAACGCTGTATGGCGCATTGCGGTACGATTACAGCCATATTCATACTTCATCGTATCAAGATTGGTTCGATTCGCAACTGGAAGGCAACCATACAGCAAGAATTGTCAGGGCATCCGAGCTCAGCCGCAGTTTTAACAGCCTGGTCTGGTCTATCGGGGCGGCCCGTCAATTTGGTTCTTTGGAAACAAAAATCAACCTAGGCAAGAGCTTCCGCGCTCCTATTGCACAGGAACTTGGAGCCAATGGTGTCAATTATCATTATTTCAGTTATGAAAAAGGGAATGGATCATTGTCACCCGAGCAGTCCTATCAGCTGGATTTAGCATTGACATGGAGTGCTGAAAAAGCCTCTGCGGCCTTGACGCCATTCTTTAATTACTTTTCCAACTATATCTATCTCAATCCCACGTCTCGCTACGATCAGTACTACGGGGCCGGTAATCAGATCTTTGAATATACAGAGAGCCGGGTACGCCGATATGGGGCAGAACTGAAAATAAGCTACCAGCCTTTGAAACAATGGAAAGTAGAATTACTGGGGGAATATGTTCGATCAGAACAGCTATCGGGAGCTAAGAAAGGCTACACTCTTCCCTTTTCTCCAGCGCCTTCTGTTTTAATGGATCTCAGCTGGACGGCAAAAAATAGCAGACATTTTAAGGATACCTATCTGTCCATCGACTGCAAATGGACGGCAGCACAGCGCCACGTCGTTCCGCCAGAAGAATTCACGCCTACCTATCAGGTCTTTAACTTTCGAACCGGAACACAGGTCAGCTTTGCGAAATCTGCCATTCAGCTGCGTTTGCAGGTTCAGAATCTCCTTGATAGGAAATATATGGATCATACCAGCTTCTACCGCCTAATTGCATTGCCTGAACAGGGACGGAATTTTATCCTATCCATCGGGGTGCCTTTTGGTTAGAATAACTGAGCGTAGCGAGCTCATGAATACAACTAAAACATACACAAATGAATAACTATTTATATATGAAAACGCTTAAGAAATTTGCACTTATTGCCGTGTTACTTACCATGGCTGTCGCCTGTAAGAAAGACAAGGAAAGCATTGATACTGAAAAACCGACCATCGCCATCGATACCTATACTGCTTTCCCCAAACAATGTAGCACAATTAAACGGGGCACCAACTTTACTTTCCGCAGCACGCTATCGGACAATATAGCCCTAGGGAGCTATAGCATCGATGTACATCATAACTTTGACCATCATTCGCATAGCACAGAAATTGGCGAGTGTACGGCCGAAGCCGTCAAAAAGCCCATCAAGCCCTTTGTTCTGGTTAAGACTGTCAATATCCCAGGGCAACCGCAACAGTATAATGCCGAATTACAGATCGATGTACCGGCCGATATCGACCCGGGTAACTATCATTTTATGATCCAGGTAACCGATCTAGCGGGCTGGAGCACTCAAAAGGGAATCAGCATCCGTATACTCGAGTAATACCATACATATTTATCAACTAAATTTTTAATTCCATTTTACATGAAAACTAGAAACATTCGCTTCTTATTCCTATTAAGCACTATTCTTTTAGGCTTCCTATCATCCTGTAAGAAAGATAACGAGGAAATTCCAGCACTTGCAAAACCCCAGATAGGCACGCTTGAAATCGGAAGCGGGAACAACAAAACTGTCAAAGCGGGATCAGATCTTCATCTTGAAGCTGATATTGTCGCCGACGCACTGATTGCTAAAATCGAAATTGAGATCCATCAAGAAGGTGGTGGTCAGTACAAGTTTACAAAAGCCTATACCGATGGGAAATATATCGGCGTAAAAAATGCGATATTCCATGAACACATTGATGTTCCTGCAGACGCTCCAGCTGGAGCATATCATTTTCATTTTACAGTCACCGACAAAGCTGGGAATGCTACTACAGCTGAATCGCCACTGACCATAGAAGTTTCAGATGCCAAAGTTGCTTACAAACTTGTTTTTACTGAAGTGGCAGGGGAAGCTCATGGAGACCATTTCCATGACCTGGCTGATAAAGACAAGGTCGAACCCATCTCGATCAGCTTTGACGAAAAGGGAACAGCTTTGGCCGGTGGACATGCCCATATCAACCCAGAAAGTATCTATAAAATTGAATTCAAACAATTTGATGCTTCCTCTAAAGAGATACAGGGCCAGTACATCAGTAATAAAGCAACAGCGGATTATTACAAAGCATTCTTTACTGGAGGTTCTTTTGTTTTAAATCCCAATAGCAGTACAGGAACTGGCGCCATCTTTCAGACAAAAGAGACTAATTATGGGGATGGTTCTGCAGTCAATGGAGCAATAGAGACTACAGGGGTCATCACTTATTTTACCGCTGGAAAAGACAACGAGGGGGAGAAGAATGTCACCTATATCCTTCGTAAATTTAATGATGCAACAACTAAGGCTAAAGTTACGCGTGCAGACTGGAACCTGTCGGATTATGCCACTAAATTTGCTGGTCAAGATCTCATAAAGCTATCTTTTGAACTCCACGCAGAAGTGGGCGAAGACTAATTAGCGCTCTATGCTGGGTTAATCCACAAAAAAAACCTTCATGATTTCACAAGCTCCAGTAGCGATGAAATCATGAAGGTTTATCAATATTCAGGCATTTCAACCTAATCCCTTATTTTCTCCAGCACATTTCCCTGCGAATCGACGACAAGCTTCCACTCTTCTTTTTGGCTTTTCACTTCAAACGCATAACTCACTTTTTGTTCAGCGGTAATCTTTTTTGCATCATCAATCCGATACCCCGGGAAATCTCTTTTCACTCTATCCACCACATTCTTTGGTAGTTCTCTTTTGTTGATATCAGTTTTATACCGCAGCAATTTACCGTTATGCTGAAACCAAGCTTCTTGGTCTGTTCCAAATAAGCCTGTTTCAAACTCCGCTTCATAAACATTCCCCTTCAATTCCCAATCTACTTTTTTAGCTTTTGGAAATTTCTGCTGGAAACTATTCACCACGACAGCGGGAACTTGACTTTGTGATATATCTTGAGCAATAGCTCCTGTTGTTGTGAGCGCTAGCATAAAAGCACTCCAGATTAATTTACAGTTCATGACTCTTTTTTTTAGTGTACTACAAAGTAAAAAAGCGAATCTGTAAAGATTTGGGAATATATGCACACCAGAGGTATATTTTCTAAGGTATCATATTGAGCTGAAAGCTATGCTGCTTGTTTTCATAACGGTAAATGATCACAAAACCGTAGAGGTGACAGATCGCCTGAACAATGGCCAGCCCCAAGCCAGTACCTTTGGATGCCGCATCAGACTTATAAAAACGGGAGAATACCAGATCAGCATCCAACGCTGCATGTGTACTCGTATTGGACACGGTCAGCCCTTTGTTCCTTATATGGATATTCAACTCGCCTCCTTCTCTATTATGAAATAAAGCATTTCGTAGGAGATTTGACACGACTATATTTGCCAAAGCACCATCCATTTGTACACTCAGCTGATCTTCTTGTACAACATTTATTTTTACCCGTTTAAATTCAGCAATAGCCTCAAACTCTGCCACGATATTCATTACAAGCGTATTGAAAGACAGGTCCTCATTGTCCAAAAATTGTTTATTCTCAATTTTACTCAACAGCAACAAGGATTTATTGAGTCGCACAAGCCTTTCGGCAGTATTTAAGACCTCTGCAATAGTTTCCGACTGTTCTCTTTTCAGTTCCTCAGACTCGACCATCATTTCCAATTTGTTGATCATAATGGCTAAAGGTGTCTGTAACTCATGCGAAGCATTGCCAATAAACTGTTTTTGCTGTTCATAGGTTTCTTCATTATGACGGATGAGCGTCGTTACAGCAAGCTGCAGGTCTTTAAACTCCTGAATCTTTGTATCCATTGCAGGCTTCTCTTTGGTTTTACCCAGACGGAATCGAGTCAGTTGCTCAAGGAAAGAATATAAGGGTCCCCATAAACGTTCGATCACGACCTTATTGATGGAAACAATACTGATGACCAGCAGCACAAATAAAATAACAACGGAATAAAATAAATTCTTGATCAAATCGCTTTCTTCAATCATCGAATTAATGATTGCCAGTTCATAATAATGGCCCTTGTGTTCAAACGCTGTCGTCAACATTCGCACGGGTTCCAGTTCCGGTTCGGGGTCATCATCATCCTGCATATACAACATGGTGTCCTTATATACATTCTGCATTTTTATGGCTTGTTGTTCGGAGATCTCGCGAACCTTATAGTTATTTATCCCAAACTCTAAATCTGGAGCGACGATGGGATTAGTAGATAACTCCTGGATAATTAGCCGTTTTTGGTTTTCGAGTTCCTCGTCGATATTATCGTGGATGACCTCCAGCATAAATAAATAGAACACCGTTGACCATAACGCGATAACCACCAGCACGGAGATAGAGAGATACTTGAGCGTTTGATTGGCTAATCTCATTTTTCGACAAGTTTATAACCAATTCCATAGACCGCTTCAAAATCTATATCAGCGTTACTAGCCAAAAATTTCTTCCTTAAATTTTTTATCTGTGAATAGATAAAATCAAGGTTATCCGCCTGGTCTGTATTATCACCCCATACATGTTCTGCCAATGCACTTTTGCTGACCAGTCGATTTTTGTTCAATAAAAAGTAATTGAGCATATCAAATTCCTTCCTATTTAGCGGTACGAGTTCTTGCGCAATAAACAAGCAGCGTTCGTTGAGATCCAGCACGATGTTTCCCATCGTTAATGTATTCTTACCGTCGCGTTGTTTCCTACGCAATACCGCCTTAATTCGTGCATTCAACTCGGCAATATGAAACGGTTTGGTCAAATAATCATCGGCTCCAAGCTCCAGCCCCTTTAGCTTATCGTCTAGAGAATCTTTTGCAGATATAATGATCACATTATCGGATTTACCTTCACTTTTGAGCTGATCTAGTATTTGTAAACCATTACCTCCAGGCAACATTATGTCAAGCAGGATGCAATCATAATTATATAGCGATACTTTTTCTAGGGCAGCCCCATAATCACTGGCTGTCTCCACCGTATATTCTTCCTTAATCAAAGAGGTTTTTACGATTTCCCTTAAATCTTCCTCGTCTTCAATTACCAGTACTTTCATCTTAATTTCCTATTCATAAGAATTCATCCACATCCTTTGCGGTCAATTTTAAATGTAGACAATTCATACATACAATTGTTTATGACAAAAGTAATCTGAATTTAGGAAAGAATTAGGAATGCTTGTCGACATCCTATTTTAAGCTGACATCCAGATAGACCGAATGGCGTCCATAAGTATCATAAAAAGGTTTAAAGAGCACACCATCGATAGAAAATTCCAACGTTTCCGGGTTCCCCTTGATCGATTTACCAATATCCTTTGCATCTAAAGTGACTTTACGCCAGTCTTTTCTTGCTGTAGGCTCTTGAGCAGCCAATAAAATCGGTCCGTAAAATAGACTTGCAATATTAGGCTGGTCCATGACCGGATCCAGATGAAATTGGAAGGGCATTTTTAAGTTGATCACGTCACCGTTTTTCCAGTCGCGGCTTAAAGTCAGGTAAGTTCCCGGCTTAGCCGTAATTTTTTGCGCTATGCCATTTATCGTCACAAAAAAACCTTTTGTTGCCCAGCTCGGTACCCGAACATGGAGATCAAATTTACCATTCCCTTGTATTGTGAGCGATGTACGATCCGCTTTGGGAAAACTTGTTTTTTGCTCGACGCTGATTCCCCGCTCCGTCCAGTGCAAGGTTGAAGGAATATACAAATTGACATACAGCGACTGATCATCCTTACTCTTAAAGTAGATGGTATTCTGCAATTTCGTACTGCTTTCAATCGCTGTACCGTTACAACAGGTAAAACCTTTCATATCCGCATTTCCAAACTGCTTTAGGGATCCAGCCCGCAAAGGCACATGATACGTGTTTGCTGGACTATTTTCTGCAACCGAAGCTAAGATATGATTGTATAGTCCACGTTCATAGTAATCCATCAGCTCCGCACGCTGATCAAACATAAATAAGTCACTCGTCAATTTCAGCATGTTATAAGTCGCACAGGTTTCATTCTGCCCACCTGCAGAAAATCCATTTTCATATAAGGTCGCCGGCTGACTAATAAAACATTCGGCATTGGCGGGATTTCTCGCTCCGGCAACACCGCCAATGCTATACATGTAGTCGTTGGTGGCCTTATACCAAAAATTGTCCGCTACTTTATAATATTGCGGTTCATTGGACACGCGATATAGCTCCATGCTTCCCACAATTTGAGGGATATGCTGATTGGCATGCAGTCCTCTAAAAGTGTCCACATTTTTGGCCAGCCCATGTGCATGCGCAGCATTACCGTAGAACATATCGATATTGTCAAATAAACGGGCTGTTTTTAAATAGTTCTGGTTACCGGTCACCCGATATAACCTCGCCATCACTTCGTTCATCCCCCCAAATTCACCGGCGATATACGTATTCCACATTTTAATCAGTGTCTCCGTAGGAACTTTATCCAAACGTGCGTATACCCAATTGCCCATTCCCTGTGCGATCTCCAATGCCTTTTTATTTCCGCTGGCTTCATAAACATCCATCAGACCTGCCAAGATCTTGTGTAGGGTATAATAAGGGGCCCAGATCTGGTTCTTCTGTCCGCCATATTTTGCGCCATTTTCAAGCATGATAAATTGATCCGGCGGGTAGGCACTGATAAATCCGCTCCCCCAGTTCCAATAATCTGTACGGATTCCTTCATCGCTCAGGTCAGAATCGTAAGCTGATTTTCCGGGACCAAAGGGTACGGCCGTAGGATCAGCCATAAACGCTTCCCCAGCATGTCTTGGGCTGCCTGATAACTTCGACAAGGTATAAAGAACGTTGACCATGGTGTCCATTTTTCCCAAAAATTTTGCCTGCAGAGCTTTGTCGTATCCTGTGCTGGCATAAGCTTGGGCGATGGCGGTCAAATAATGTCCCGTCGCATGACCTCTCAGCTTGATATCCTGGCTATCCCACACGTCCAATGGCTGCGCTCCCTGTGGTTGCGGCTGTCCAAAGGCGTGGCGAAACATATAGAGAAAAGAATTGGGATCCGATTTGGCCAATGTATCGATGAATTTATTGCGGTTTTCAATAAATTTCGTCTGCTGATGTTTTACGTCCGTATTCAGAGCAACTTGATCCAGGTGAAAGGGTTCCAGCAGCAGGCTAGGCAGGTTAGCTTTGGTCTTTCCTTTTACGGTGATGATTGCTTTGGGTTTCAGATCAGTCCCTGGAACGCGTCCGGTAATGGTGTAGGCTGTTTGCTGCAAGACAGTACTATTGTCTGTAGGTGCGGGCCATAGCACACGTACTTTTGGGCCTACCATGCCATCTTTATAAGTCCCCACGACATAGCTAGGCAATCGGGGCAATTCTCCCACTTCAGTTTCTACCTTGACATCACCGACACTGGTCAGATAGGCATTATAAAGCTGCGCTTTACTCATTGGAAATCTAGGCAGATCGTCCTCGGCTTTACCTTTGGCACTGCGATCTTCATGCACACCTTTCAGCGCATTTCCGTATACCGTACTGATCTGGCTCCGGTTCAGCGGCACACGATAGATCCGAAAATCATGGAGCAAGGCATTTAAACTCGAATTACTTCCCGCCAGGGATTTTCCGATATACAAAGTCCTTTTGCTCCCCGTCTGTCCGAAAACCACGCTCAGTTCCTGTGGAATACCCTTAGATTCTCCAACTGGCACCGCATCTAAATACGTTTGCATAGAACCCACAGCTATATCAACCACAATAGCCAGGTGCACCCACCTGTTTAAAGGGACAGCCGGCGAAACTGCATTTTTCGATTCGCCATTCTTCTGGGAGATGATCCCCTGGTATCCCTTTTTCAGATCCGTTCCTGTCGGTGTTAAGGCAAAATGCCTGGCAACATCCTGTCCGAAATCGAAGAGATACTGCTCTGGCTGAGCTGCACGCAAGTATAGCCAGCCCGTTATGCTGATAGATTCTAAATCGGAGAGCGCCTGCGGTGGCAATACGATAAAATCATCCTTTCCGCCAGCAAGAGACAGTACCTTGGTGAATTGCTTATCCGCAACAAACGAAACTTTTTCGCCCTGAAACTTGCCATGCAGTCCATTCCTCGACCAGTCCTTTAAATCACCATTAAAGATATAACGTGCCACCATACCCGTTTCACCGATACCATCCAATATTTGGTCTCCCCCCTGTGCCACAGCAACATCTATCGTTTTGATAAAAAGTGTAAAAAGTGCCGCAACATATATTTTGTATCTTTTCATATCACTATCTTTTAGTTCGCCATAATGTTGTGTCCCGATCATCTCTCCCCCAGGGTTTTTCCATCTCTAACCTACATTCAAAAATGGCTAGCGCTTTCTTATTCTTGTTAAATTGACATTTATAAAATTAATGACAATAGCGCATTATACATAGGTTTATTTTAGCCTATATTCTCCAGATTTTAACTAATGACCCTTTTTGCTACAACCTCAGGAGATCTACCCTTTCGTGTTGATCAACCTTTGGGGATACCGGTGAACTTGGCTGCTTGTTACCGAATACTCAGGGGTATTTCGTATTTTAGATTTGATATGAGCTACTATGGATAAACGAAATTCAAAAATTTGGGCACCAGTTATTGGTCTGGATGGATTCCGCAAAGAACAGACTGCAGGACGCGAAGAACTCCTATTTAATGAACTTCATGGGGAACGGCTGATCGAAAAACCGCATAAGCATGATTTCTTTATCATTAATTTGTTTGACAAAGCTTCAGGAGTACATACGATTGATTCAATTGACCATATCATCAAAGACCATCAGGTCCATGTCCTCTTTCCCGGTCAAATGCACAAATGGCATATCTATGCCGATACAATAGGCTACCAGCTTATGATTGAGCGATCTTTATTTGAACATTTTGCGCCCTTTTTTCGTTTTTCATTTACTAATTATCAAAATCATCCTGTGATTGATCTCACAGCCGATGCGTTTGCACAATTGCATTATGAATTTGAATCCGTAAAACAGGAATTAAGGCGAGAAAATTCGCTTATTCCATTGATAACTGCTCGAGCAGGTGTCATTGCTGCGATAGTAAGTCGGGAAGCGGAGTCCGCATTCACCGAATTCAAAGTCTATCAATCCGTTCCACGGCTTGCGAAGTTCAATATGCTCATTGATGAATTTTTTAGAGCGCAAAAACTCGTGGCCTTTTATGCCGAGAAGCTACATATTTCGCCCAACTACCTCAATATTCTGTGCAAAAAACACCTCAAAATATCCGCTACACAACTTATCCACCAACGCATAAGTACCGAAGCCAAGCGCCTTCTACAAAGCACTGAGCGATCTATTAAGGAAATAGCCTTCGAATTGGGTTTTGCAGATCAGGCTTATTTCTCGAATTTCTTTAAGCTCCAAACCGGCACTAGCCCAAGTGACTTTAGAGAAGACCTCCTTACGGGTGTGACCCCAGCTTAGTTTGGATAAAATTATTGGTTCATCTTGACCGTTGAGAACAAACAATTTCTATAAAAAAAGATAAATCACACAAAGAATGGCAGAAATCTCCCAGCAAGAATGGGATACCTGCTATGTACCTTTGTAAAAGACTGGTAGGCTTTTTATTCCAGTCACAAAAATAACATAATAGGAAATCAAATGAAATCAACGGCCCTTTCTCGCAAGGAATTTATCAGGAACTCTGCTTTAGCAATCGCCGGAGCATCATTCATCCCAGGAATGCTATTTGCAGAAAACCAGGAATTGGTTCAGCAAGACCTTTTGAGCGGATATCAAGGTAAAAAAAGCTATACATTGAAAAATGTATTGCTGGAAACGGGCTTTGAGTATGACGGTGATGGCAATGTAACGGCAACAAAAACAGGCCTTTTTTCCATTCAGATCGCAAACGGAAAAATCAAAAATATCAGTGCCAATACCAATAGTGCTGATGCGATCGATGCAAAAGGACTTTTGATGCTGCCTTCTTTTAAAGATATGCATATCCATTTGGATAAGACCTATTATGGCGACAAATGGCAGGCAGTAAGACGCGGCCCAGGAGGTGTAAAGGGTATGATTGCTCTTGAACAGCAAATTTTGCCGGAGTTGCTAAAAAACTCGACCTACAAGGCAGAAAAACTAATCGAACTATTACAATCCAAAGGAACTGCTTTTGCGCGCAGCCATGTCAATATTGAGCCAACATCGAAGCTAGACTCTTTACGCCATCTGCAACTGGCGCTGGACAACAAAAAAAATGAATTTGGAGCTGAATTGGTTGCTTTTCCACAACACGGTGTCTTCTATACTGACTCAGTACCTTATCTCAAAGAAGCGGCTAAAACCAATATAGATTTTATTGGTGGAGTCGATCCATTTTCCATCGATGGAGCTATTGAAAAAACAATGGATTTTACAGTCCAATTGGCTTTAGATCACAACAAAGGCATTGATATTCACTTGCATGAATCGGGAGAATCAGGTTTGAAAACCGTAGAATATCTGATTAATAAAGTAAACGAAAATCCTATTCTCAAAGGCAAGACTTACCTCAGCCATTGTTTTGTATTGGGTCGATTGGAAAAAGCCAAACAACAGGAAATGGCCGAGAAACTGGGGGCAGCGCAAATCGGCATCGTTTCTACCATCCCATTTGGTGGATTAATTATGCCCATTCCGACCTTAATGGAAAACAATGTTAAGGTCATGACGGGGAATGACAGTATTGTGGACCATTGGAATACATTTGGAACAGGCAGCGTACTACAAAAAGCAAATCTCGCAGCACAGGTATATGGCCAAGCCACAGAGTATGCGCTATCCCGTATGCTTAAACTTGCTACCGCAGGCCCCATCCCACTGGATGACAAAGGGAATATGCAATGGCCTAAGATTGGAGATCATGCAGATATTGCATTTATTGACGCTAGCTGCTCAGCAGAAGCCATTTCAAGAATATCGCCCGTAAAATCACTGATCTATCAAGGAAATCTTGTTTTCTAAGAGGAAGGCAAGGCAATATCCGACCAAGGTAAAAAACATCTCCTATGAAAAACAGAAAGGTTCGGGATAATGATTACCTCCGGACCTTTTATTTTTACTGACTGGAATACCAGCCCAGACAATTTAATAACAGCAGTACTCCCACCCCAATGGAGACGACACCTAACTGTCGGGGATAAAAGTCGACTAATTCCAAGTGGATCATAAATTTATTTAAAAAACTTCATGATCCGTGGTTCGATCCGATCGCTCAGGATATAGGCTACCGTGAGCATAAGGATAATCACGGCGGAGAGAAGTAGATATTTGTTCAGATACAGGTACATGTGATTAAAAATAATAAACCCTATATGCTGATGGATTAAATAAAGCGGATAGGTCAACATGCCAATTTTAATAAATTTGGACGAATTGATCGTTTGGAGTTTTTTAAAGGAAACCAGTAACATGAGTAGGTAAAACACAACGATAGTAGTCCCAATAATATAAGGGGAAAAGTCACTGTGGAAAGTTCGTTCCAACCAATGAATACGACCTACAGCGCCATCTATGGAAATGTACAGGCACCAAGGTAGCGCGATAAAATGCTGGACTTTCGGTCCATGCAAAAAAATCTGACAAAATATAATTCCCGCTATAAAGTAGGCACTCCAATCGAGTAAAAAAAACTCGTGAAGTCCATCATAAATTGCCGATGGTCCAACAAAAAAACGTAAACTAGACAATAGCAGCCAAAAATAAACCAGGTAATCCAAGCTTATTTTTTTAAACTGATTCAGGATAAGGAACAAAGCTATGATCAGGTAAAACTTCAACTCCACATAGAGTGACCAATAGGCGCCATCGACATCCCCTTGTCCGAATAGTTTTTGCACCATTGTCAGATTGGCCAACAGCTGTGTAAATGTAACATGATATCGTGGCGCTCCAAAAAAATAAGAAACCACAAAAGTCATTATCAAACAAATCCAATACATCGGATATAGACGTTTGAAGCGGGAATAACAAAATTTACGCAGCGAAAGATGCTTGATGGAAAAAGCGATCACAAAACCACTAATAATAAAAAATAGGTCGACGCCTAGATAGCCATATTTAACATATTCACCAACACCTTCAAAATGTAGAAGAGACATATTTCCGGCCGTATATCCCCGATACAAATAATGATATAATACGACTGCGGATGCGGCAATAAAGCGGAACAGATCAATTTGATAAATTCTTTTAGACTCAGACATTTGCCGGTAAATATACATTGTTTCTAGAAAATTTTAACGAACAATATACTTGCCCTTACAAAACATGCCATTGAAGATCACCGACAAAAAGTACTCGCATTCACTTAAGTTTATAACATCATCATGTGACTGATTGACATTGCATTTAGCGCAGTTGCTGAGTAACTTTACTAGAGTTTAATCCCATAAAATAGAGGAAATTATGAAAAAGAACCTATTTATACCCCTCATTGCATTTGCAGCCATCTGTTTTGGACATCAAGCCAAAGCCCAAGTGACGGCGACCTCCCAGCCTGTTACGGTAAATATCAACTTAACGGATGCTATTTCGATTACATTAGGCGCAACCCCGACAGTTAATTTTACGTATACAACTGCGGCAGATTATACCGCATCAAAAACTGTGGAGAAAGCAGGGCATTTTACGGTCGTGAGCAATAAACCGTATAATCTTACTGTTGCTGCAACAGGTGCATTTACACCTGCAGGAGGTCCTGATCTAGATATTGTAACAGTTACAGTCCCGGCTGCCAGCGCCAATGGAGGTACTCCAGTAGCCAATGTGCCGCTAAGCACCACTGCGGCATCGCTGGTTACAGGCTCAACAGCCTCTACCGGGGCAAGTTATACGGTGGATTATACCATAGCTAATCCTGCGTCCCTTTTAAATCTTGGCGCATCGGCCTATAGTACAACAGTTACTTATACAGCGACACAACTCTAACTGGAAAGATAATTTGATCCGTGAGATATTATTTAACACTATTCGTCCTTTATATCTGTAATACCCTGATCTATGGACAGGGTATTTCAATTTCTCCATCCCGCATCTTTTTTACTGGTGAGCCAGGGCAGACAATTTCCCAGGTCATTACATTTAGCAACACCTCAAACACGGAGCTCTCTTTTGTTGCCAATTTGAAAGATTGGGATCGCGATTCGATTGGCGTAAAAAAATATTATTCTCCGGGCCAAAAGCCGCAATCAAATGCGGCCTGGCTTACGCTATCGGAAAACACGGTACGGTTGGCACCCGGAGAGACCAAATCGGTAAATCTCTCCATGACGATCCCCAAAGATCCAGTCCCGCAGCAGCTAAGCAACACGATGCTTTTCTTTACACAGGTGAAGGAGCAGAAGGCCGCAGTTCAAAATGGTCTTCATATGAACGTACTCATCGAAGTAGGCATCCAAATTTACCATACCCCTTCAGGATTAAATCCAGGGGATCTGGAATTCCTTGCTTTTGAGGACAGGCATATAATTCCGAGTCAGACGGGTCAATCTGTGCGCCGGATGGATGTACATGTTAAAAACACAGGACAGATTAACAAGGATGCCTATGTACGGTTTGAGCTGACCAATACAGAGACAGGCGAAGAAATCCCTATTAAGGCCGTCGCTATCGCGATGCTCCCCAACTCGGATCAATGGGTGCAAATCGACCTTCCAGAGAAACTTGCTACAGGACATTATCTTGCCGTTGCAATATTAGATGCGGGCAGCCAATATGATTTAAAAATTGCAGAGAAAGAAATTACATATTAAACGGAATTTTGCGGTTTATTTCCTAGGCTTATTTAGCTTCTATGGGCATCATACTTATGCGCAGACGACATCAATCACGTTGCCCCAAGCCAATATACAGGCAAGAACAGACTATAATACAGCTATCAATGTAGGTACCTATTCCAGTGTAATTACCTTACTTCCGTCTTTTTCAGTAAAATCAACTGCAGCGACTTTTACCAGCACAACCAGTGGAAGTTTTCCGGCCAGTTTAGTCCATATGAAACTTTCGAGTATTGGCAGCTTGGTATTGCTTGGGTTGGGCACGAATAATGAAGTCGCCCTCTCAACTGGAGGCGGTTTGCTCTATGCAGCTGTAGCAAGTGTTGCGTCGGGTGCGATAGCCGCCAATGCGCGCATTGCAACAGCAAGCCAGACCTGGACCGCGGGCGTATTTAGCAATGTTGTCAGCTTCTACACACAAGGTTTATTGGCGGGATCCATCTCTCCAGCAAGCTACACGCTGTCCATCACCATACCCGGGTTTATCAGTCCGCCTGCCAGCATAGGTACAACGAGTATAGCCGTGAATGATCTTAGTTTTTACCGTTCTGCAAATGGGATCAGCGCCAGTCAAATTATACCAGTCTCAAGTACCGTACCTTATATTCCCAGTATACGTACCGGAAATGCCCAATTTAGTTTTAACACAACCTTTCCCTACAATTCCTTGCCTGTTTCTCCTGTATCCACAGTGAATGCCTCACTGAGTGGAGTTGCAACGGCAACCGCGGCCAATCTGTCGACCAGCGATCAGGCACTAACAGCCGCGGGGGGAATAGCTGTCCCGACCAACAACAGCAGTTCGATCACACATACATACTCCATTAGCACCGCATTCCTAAAAAGCAACTATATACAAGCCGGAACCTATACCGTTCCCCTCACCTACACCTGGAACAAATTGTCTTCAGCCTACCCAACCACTCCGGTGCAGGCGCAGGCTAGTGGAAGTTTGACTATTGCGGTCAGCGACCTGGGAGAAATCATCGCAAATCAGCAGTCCGTGAATCTTCCTTTTACGACGACCAGTAATTATGTTAATGGAGTTAGTACGAATATGCCCACCCATTTAAAACTGAGCAAGACCACGCCCTACAATTTATATGTACGGGCCACTTCTTCTAGTTTTACTTCAGGGGTCAATAGTATTCCGTTAAGTGTTTTACGTATCGGTCCAATGGCAGGGCAGACTGGCGTAAATACAGTTACACTGTCTACAACAGCTCAGCAGCTCATCCAAAACGCCGACCCTGTCATCGATCGCACACTCAATATGCAGTACAGCATCCCCGCATCGCAGACCAGCAATCTTCTGGGCAAACCTGCAGGTACCTATACCGCAAATATAGTCTATAGCTTTGTCGCTCCTTAAAATCTTTTGATACCGACTTTTCGTCTTTGATCCCGGTAGCGCAAGGATGGAAGCTCCGTCTGTCCTTCAACCTTTACTTCTGCTTCGCAATTCGAATTTTCAATAACAAAAGGCATTCCTTCGGTCTCCACCGTCAACTTATAAAAACCGACAGGCAGATAGAAAACATATTCTCCCGCTTCGTTGGTCAACGTATTATATTTCTTGCCCTGTCTATCATTCGCGGTAATTCTGATACCGCTCAAATCAGGCTTAGACTCCAGGTACTTACTGGATATTAATTTTATTTTGCCTTTCGCAGGTTTTGTTTTGATCAGCGGGATGTCCATGGACTGGTTTTTGGTTAGTACGATCGTGGATGGCCCCTGAGAAACCCAACCTTGATGGTTTTCTGTCTGAATGGAAAAAGAGCCGGCCTCCATATCGACAAACTTGACACGCCCCTTTTCATCTGTTATGGCTGCTTCCTTTCCGATTCGAATCAGCACCGATTCTACGGCTGGCTCCTCGTCCTCCCGAAGGCCATTGTTGTTGCTATCGTCAAAACAGGTCAACTGCAAACGATAACCTTTATCATATCCTCGATGACCAAAATTCTTTTCTATCCCAATTCTGATCTGTCGATTATTAAAAGAATACCGATCCAATGGCTGGGGTTGGGGCACATTTATTGGATCTGCCATAAACAGCAATTTACCTTTAATAAAGGTATAAAAGATATCTGCAGTGAGGCTCCAGTTATTCTTTATCCGCCAACGGGCATTTCCATTTATGGACAAATTATCACTTCTCGAAAAGCCATAATAACTATACATCGTTGCAAGTTGCACCTGTAAGCTATGTGCAAATGCTTCAAAGTGCGTATTGGGGCCCAGCGAGTACATGCTATAGTTAGCATTTTCATAGGTAGCCAAAAGATCACTTAAATAATAAGGGTTGATCTGTACAAATGCGTTAAATCCAAAAAGTGCCTGATCATAATTACCCGATACACGTAAGGAATGAAAAGGAGCAATGGGTTTTTCAGCGGTATTTCTATAAGTATAACCATAATCTGTCTGCAGCGAGAAGCGATGGTTCGATGTAAAAAAATGAAGATCCGCAACGGTTCTTACCGAACTGGATTTCCAGTTTACAGCGTTAGCTCCTAATCCCAGCCAGCTGTGGTAATCTGCACGCTGCTTCATCCAGTAGGGCCTTATATCAACATTCAATCGCCCAAATGCGGTACGATATCCAAGCTCATAAATTTCAATCCGATTGCTGTTGCTAAAAAGATAATTTCTGTCCCCAACCTGATATCTAGGCCGGTTATCCATAAAACTCATCCTGACGGAGATACTCTTCGTTTCCTCAAGCGGAATAACAACACGTGAGTCCGACTGCAAGAGTCCTCTTCTAAGCCCCACATAATAGGGAGAACTGTAGTAATTGATACTTGAAAGCTGAAAGCCGTCGAAGATTCCATTATAATTTACGCCTGCTGCCAAAGCAGCCTTATGACCGCCAGCATCCAGCTGTTCGATACTTGTTCCACCCTCCCAAGTGAGGTTTTGTTTTTCGCTCCAGTCTTTATAGCCCTTTCCACTGAGCAGATGGCTCCGGACATTTCGGTAATTGTCTTTACTATGCAAATAAGCCACACTACTTTCTTGATTTTTTTCTGACGTAGAAGCATACTTAAGTCCCAGAACTCCTCCTCCGGGCGAAAAAGTATTCATCTGAGTCCAAAGAAAGTAATTGTTTTGGACCGCATACGCGCTGATCGAACGAGACTTATCAAACTTATAGCTTGCGCTCACCCCTCGGCCGTTAACATATTGATCTAGATTCTCGTAAATATTACCCGCTTTCAGCCCCCATTTTTCCGTTTGATAATTCAAATAACTATCATACATATTAAACGTGCGCTGGCTTTTAAAATAATCCATGTTCATGCGATAACTCAAGGATTTCTCTTTGCCGAACGTTAGGTTTCCATACCCCTGAAGCTGATAGACGGCTATATCTTGTCCCATATCAAGATAGCGTAAAGCAATCATATTGTTGTAGGGCTGGTCCTGCAGGTTTATCGACGAGCCGAACCGCTTGACGCTCCCTACCGTCATGATGCGAACCCGGCTTGTCGCGAGCTGTTTGCCCCCCGCTTCAATAGCTGTCATCGTGAGTTCTACATCCGTGGCTACTTTTTTTGTTCGCATACGGGCTGTAAACCGCAATAATGATTGTCCGCCAGCAGCCAATGTTGTCGGTAGAGTTTCACCTACGACCTCCAGTTCGGAAGGCAGGTTCGCAAATTGCAGCTGAAAAGTAAGCGGTATTAACCCCGTATTGACGATGCGGACCAAAAACTGCGTCAGTCCAGTTGACTGATCAATAAAATATTCAGGTTGTTCAGATTGAATCATCAGCGATGCCTGAACATCCAGTTTTGTGCAGAAAACTTGGGGGGGCTGTATATTTACTGAAGGGTCCTTCGAATTCAGACCAATGCTGAATTTTTGTATTGCATCCGAGATCGTCCGTCGATCAGTCATGTATTTCAAAGGAAAGGTTTTCGTTTCATGTGGTTTCAGCTGTATAATTGGTGGCAATTTGATCAATCCCTGCAAGGCCTTCGTATCATTGGCTTCAGGACTTAGTTCAATTGTTCCATCGGTGTAGTTAACGATCGTTAATTTGTTGGAAAAGGTCTGAGATGCAGAGATCTGGATGGAATCATATTCAAAATGATAAGCAATATCGTATCGTTGCTGGCCTCTCGCGATGGATAGAGAAAGAACAGCATAGCAGAAAAGAAACAGGAAAATCCAAGAGTTTCTTATTAGCATAATACACAATTCAAGTATTCATAAAAATCAGGCTAAATTTAAAGAGATCGAAATTTAGGCAGTCACATATTCATGTAATGAATTGTTAGGCGGTTAATTGTGCGATCAGTTCACCTTTGCTATTGATTTGAAATTTTCTATAAATTCGCTTGATATAAATACGGACTGTGTCCAACGAAATCGCATATTTTTGTGCAATCATTTTATAACTGAGCCCTTCAATAATACCATTTGCGATCTGTAATTCCCGTGCAGTCAATAAATTTTCGGATTGCTTGGCACTGAAGGCTTGTTCAATTAAAGCACGATTCACAAAAGGGCTAATAAAAGAACCATTCCCCAATGTCATTGTTATCGCATTTTTTAAAGATTGTAGACAGGTCTTCTTCAGCATATAACCTACAGCACCTTGCCGAAAGCAGCTACGTACCGTTCTTACTTCACAATTATTGGTTAGCACAAGTATTTGGGCACGTGGAAACACACTTTTTACCCGTTCAACGATCACACTATCCTGATGGTCAATATCGACAATTATCACATCGGGGGATTGATTGCGATCTGAAGACGAAAGTGTATCTCTGTCAAACAGTACAAGTATAGGTATTGTTGATACAGGTTTATTTTTTTCCGAGATTATTTTTTTTGTTTCTGCCCGCTCCCGCTCATCTATGTCAATTATCCCAACTGTAATCATGATATTTCGCATTTTATTAAACTGAAAACTATACGCATACTGATTTTCATGCTATTTTCACCACCTCTACTCAAGCTCTTGTATTATAGACAAACCTATCCTTAAAATTGTTTTTAAAGAAAAAAATAATCAAAATAAAATTTAAGACAGCATAAAATTAATCGCTTTAGAAATGAATTTCACAATAATTTATATAAAGACCAATAAATAAGCTAAAAACAATTTACATAAATATAATTTTTATTATTTAGAAACAGACATTTCTTCGATAGAAAATTAAGTGTTACAACACGAACAGCTATATCTGTAAAGCGAATGAGCCCGAAATTACCTTGGTCAATAAGGAGATTCCGAAAATATTATTATTTCAATTAAGGAGGAAAGTCTGGACAGGACTGCGGAACTATCGCTGTACTTCAGGACAAGGGATTTCAAAAGAGTTTTGAATCAACTTTCCATGAAAAGGGCACCGGAATAGGACGTTTATTATGTTATGAAATTGCAAAGCGAATCAATGCTACCATTTCCATCGAAAGTACAATTGGATTTGGAAGCACATTCTATATTCTTGTATTGAAAAACACATGATTTGCCCTATTTGAATTGTTTTCTTGTCCGCTCGTTGATACGCAATCTTTCTTGATCAAAAAACCAGCCCCATTTTCCAAAGTATGTGCGAATAGAGCGAATATGCACTTTAAATAGACCATAACTTTTACTTGACCCTGCCGCATATCCATGCACAATAGCTGCCTTAGGGTAATATACAGTTCTATATTTAGCGTTCATCCTTCTAGATAAATCCCAATCCTCCAAGTACATAAAAAACCGATCGTCATAAAGCCCTATTTCCTGCAGTGCCGAGATACGAAACAAAGTAAAACACCCCGAAATAACAGGAGTATCATATATTAAGTCTGGCGCAACATCTCTAAGCTCGTATTTTGCAACAAAAGAATTGAATAAATTAAATTTACGGTACAATATCCGTTTGTAAAACGATATAGGACTCGGTAAGAATTTAGGCAGATACTGAATAGTTCCATCCATATTCAGTATCTGCGGCATCACCATTCCCACTTCAGGATGATCTTTCAAAAAATCAACCAGCGACTGGACAACATCGTCTTTCAAAAGCACATCGGGATTCACCACAAAGTGATATTGGCTTCCCAGAGACATCGCCTTCTTGAATGCAATATTATGGGCAGCACCAAAGCCCGGATTATGGGCTTGATGTATATATTGAATATTGGGGTGGTTAACTTTAACCTCCTTTTCTATAGCATTAAACGGCGAATTATCAATAATAAATAGCGCATTGACCCCCGATTGGTCCAACCCATCTAATAGAGATTTAATCTCCTCATATGTCTGTTTAAATAATACTATTGAAGCTGTTACCATTTTTATTTTAATAATGAATTGTGTTTTAGTCTCAAAAAAGGACTATAACATCCAGGCAGACTATAAAAATTGCAAAGCTATTAAAATTATTTAACTAATCGTATTAAATACTCTCCATATCCGGATTTTCTTAATGGGGCAGCAACATCTAATAACTGTTGCCCGTCGATATATCCCATTCGATAAGCTACTTCTTCTATAGCACCTATTTTCATCCCTTGCCGTTCTTCGATCACTTGGACAAACTGTGCTGCCTGCATCAAGGACTGCACCGTTCCTGTATCTAACCAAGCTGTTCCACGATCGAAAACACCAACTTTTAGCTTGCCTTGGCGGAGATATTCTCTGTTAACATCCGTAATTTCCAATTCCCCTCTCGGAGATGGCTTTATACTTTTAGCAATAGCTATGACATCATTATCGTAGAAATAAACGCCCGGCACGGCGTAATTGGATTTAGGCTCCTTGGGCTTTTCCTCGATAGAAACCACATGTTTTTCTTGGTCAAATTCGACCACACCATAACGTTCTGGATCCTGTACAGGATATGCAAAAACAACCCCACCGTCTGGATCAGCACAAGACTGTAAAAGCTTGGACAAACCTGAACCATAAAAAATATTGTCTCCGAGAATAAGGGCCACCTTATCGTTACCAATAAATTCCTCGCCCAATAAGAAGGCTTGCGCCAATCCGTCGGGGCTCGGTTGCTCCTTATACTCAAACCGACAGCCTAATTGTATACCATCGCCTAGTAATTTTCTAAAATTCGGAAGATCTTGTGGTGTCGATATAATCAAAATCTCACGTATCCCAGCCAGCATCAACGTAGATAGCGGATAATATATCATAGGTTTATCATATATCGGCATCAGTTGTTTACTTACAGCCAAGGTAAGTGGATGTAAGCGTGTCCCTGAGCCTCCGGCCAATATAATTCCTTTCATAGCACTCGTATTTTGATCTTTCTTAATTTTTAAATTCTTCGGCTAGCATTTTAGCCAAACTTATTTCCCAATTGGGGACCTTAACCGCAAAAACATCCTTGATCTTTGATTTGTCAAGCAAAGAATATTTAGGCCTACGTGCAGGTGTAGGGTATGCACTTGTGGGAATCGGCTTTACTTGACAATCAAACGAACGGAAATCGCGTATCGCTACAGCAAAGTCATACCAGGAAATCTCGCCTTCGTTGCTGTAGTTATAAATTCCCGCTTCCCATTTGGAAGAATCTACAATCTTTAATAGAGCTGCAGCAAGATCCTTCGCATAAGTAGGACTTCCAATCTGATCGTTGATCACACTAATTTCATCACGTTCGGCCATTAAGCGGCACATGGTTTTCACAAAGTTTTTGCCATAGGTTGAATACACCCAGGAAGTGCGTATGATGATTGCTTCGGGATACCATTTCTGAATCGCCTGTTCTCCCGCGAACTTCGTTTGCCCATATACATTGATGGGGGCGGTTTTAGCTGTTTCTGTTAAAGGAGAAGCAGAAGATCCATCAAAAACATAATCTGTTGAAATCGTGATAAGTCTTGTATCATGGAGACGGCAGTATTGTGCTATTTCCTCACAAGCCAAATGATTGACCAAGTTCGCGGTCACCTGATCTTCCTCCGCCTTATCCACAGCTGTATATGCCCCTGCATGGATAATGAGATCCGGTTGATACATCCCCAAGATTTCCTGGATAATCTGGATTTGATCCAACGGTAATTGTTTCCGATCCAAAAAATAACATTCCTTTTCGGTATCATCCAGCAAAAGATCTTTTAGTTCTGAGCCAAGTTGCCCCGAAGCTCCTGTTATAACAATCCGCATAGCATTTTACATTAATTTCAAACGTAATCCCGTAAAGGATTGTGCCTCCTGATCCTTTTGGGAGAGAATCATCTGTTCTCTGGGAATCTGCCAGTCAACGGCCAATTCCGGATCCAATGGATTTACCCCATCTTCAGCATCTTTATGATAATTATTATCACATTTATAAAAGAAAACCGCATTTTCCGACAACACCGAAAAACCATGCAAAAAGCCTCGGGGTACAAAGAGCTGTTTTTTATTTTCAGCTGATAGTTCCACCGCAACATGCTGTCCAAAAGTTGGTGATCCCGGACGAACATCAACAGCGACATCCAGCACTTTTCCTTCAACGACACGAACTAATTTTGCCTGTGCATGTTCACCGGCCTGTAAATGCAGGCCGCGTACGACACCAAACTGTGATTTGGATTGATTGTCCTGAACAAAATAAGGTGTGTAACCTAATATTGCAGCTAATTTTCTTTCATTAAATGATTCAAAAAAATAACCTCTTTCATCTTCAAATACTGTTGGTTCGAGGATAAAGCAGCCTTTGAGTTTTGTTTCCGTATAGGTCATCCCTTATGCGTCTTTATATTGTTTATCGTAATACTTTTGATAATCACCAGATGTCACATGTTCTAACCACTCCTGATTAGCTAAGAACCAGTCTATCGTCCGCGACAGACCTTCTTCAAAAGTTACTGAAGGTTTCCATCCCAGTTCCTTATTGATCTTATTTGCATCAATCGCATAGCGCAGATCATGACCAGGCCGATCCTTCACAAAAGTAATCAATTGTGCCGAAGAGCCTTGGGCACGCCCCAATTTCTCATCCATCTGTTTGCACAGCTCTTTGATCAGATCTATATTTTGCCACTCATTGAATCCACCGACATTATAGGAATCGCCATTTTTCCCTTCATGAAAAACGAGATCGATAGCTTTTGCATGATCAATGACATATAACCAATCGCGGGTGTATTTTCCATCACCATAAACCGGTAGGGGTTTATTATTTAAAATATTATGAATGCACAAAGGAATCAATTTCTCGGGGAAATGGTTAGGTCCATAATTGTTGGAGCAGTTTGTCAGAACAATAGGCAAGCCGTAGGTATCGTGGTAGGCCCGCACAAAATGATCTGAACTTGCTTTGGAAGCGGAATATGGCGAATGCGGATCATATTTTGTTTCTTCCGTAAAAAATCCCGTTTCTCCCAATGCGCCGAACACCTCATCCGTTGACACATGATGAAAACGTTTTCCCTCGAAGTTATCTTTCCAGATTTCTTTGGCCGCGTTCAATAAATTGACAGTTCCAATTACGTTGGTCATGACGAAAGCCATTGGATCGACAATTGAACGATCGACATGGGACTCCGCTGCGAGATGGATAATACCATCGGGTTGATATTGCTTAAAAATAGCTGAGACAACAAGCTGATCTGTAATATCTGCCTTAGCAAAGGTATAATTAGGCAGATGCTCAATATCCTTCAAATTCTCCAGATTACCCGCATAGGTCAGCGCATCCAGATTAATAATTTGATATCCGGGATATTTTAGCACAAACTCACGTACAACATGTGAACCTATAAAGCCTGCTCCTCCAGTAATTAAAATTGTTTTATTCATATAAATAACGCTCGACTTATTTAGACCATTGGCCCAGGGATAATGAATTCACCAAATAGTCGCTAAAATTAGGATGATTTTTGTTAATTGACAAGTTTTAATCCTTGATTAAACAGAATAATCGAAAAAAGCCCTCTTTTTCGGAGGGCTTTTCACTTCTTTATCGTGTTATGATCTAAAACTTATCTGTCTTATAACATCTTTACAATACATTCTTTACCAACGAATATACCGGCACCTCAGCTGCGGATTCATTAACCAATTCGATTTCTTCCTGCCCCACCTTTGTATCCAGCACTTCGTATTCTGAATTCTGGGATTTAAACTCTGGAACGATCTGCTTCATTCCGGCGACGAGCTCCATAAAATCAGGCAATTGCGTATCCGCATCCAAAATCCGCTGGCAGATTGCATTAATACGCTCTGCTTTAAGTGGCAATGTATCATGATTTACCTGAGCAATCATGATCTTAGGATGATGTGTCTTGACCGTATTCTCGTCATTCGCCAACAACTCTTCATAAATCTTTTCACCTGGACGTAATCCAACAATTTTGATATCAATATCTTCGGGATAACGATAACCCTTCAGTTTGATCATACGCTTTGCCAAGTCAATAATTTTAACGGATTTACCCATATCGAATACAAAGATCTCCCCTCCTTTTCCCATAACACCGGCTTCTTGTACTAATTGACATGCTTCAGGTATCGTCATAAAGAAACGGGTGATTTCAGGATGGGTCAGGGTTAGTGGCCCCCCTTCCGCCATTTGCTTCTCAAAAAGCGGAATGACAGAACCGTTTGAACCAAGTACATTTCCAAACCGGGTAATGATAAAACTCGTGTTTGATTTGCCACTGCAGCTGCTCACATAGATCTCAGCCATACGCTTGGTTGCCCCCATGACATTGGTTGGATTGACAGCCTTATCTGTGGACACCATAACCATCTTTTTAGTCCCATATTGCATACAGAGATCAGCCACATTTTTGCTCCCCAATACATTGGTCTGAATAGACTCATAAGGATTCGCTTCCATTAAAGGCACATGTTTATAGGCTGCCGCATGAAAGACCAAATCAGGTTTATATTGCGCGAATATATTCTGCATAAATGCATAGTTACGCACATCACCTACCACGCAGTGCATCCGCTCAGGTTGCGTAGCCTTGATCGATTGCTGTATATCGTACAAGGCAGACTCTGCCTGATCCAGTAGAATTAAGGTCTTATAATGACGTCTTGCAATCTGTCGGGCCAGCTCCGAACCAATAGATCCAGCAGCTCCAGTAACCAGGATCACTTTACCCTGCATCTCTTGTTCGATCTCTGGATGATCCAATTTGATCGGTTTACGGCCCAATAAATCTTCAATCTTCAACGGTCTGATTTCACGCTTGGCTCCTGAGTTAAGTAAAATCCGTGCCGGGGGCATGATCTTTAGTTCAAGGCCAATATTTTGGAACCAATCTGATACATATTCCAAACGCTCGGGATCGTTATTTTCAACGGCGATAATAACCTGTGAAATCTGATTTTTTTCAACAAACTCTTTTGATATTTCGGTGATATCGCGAATCTTCAGCCCTGCAAGCCGTTTACCAATTCTTGATATCTTGTCTTCCACAAAAGCAACGACCTGATATTTGATACGCTGATCTTCTTTTAATAAAGAATAAGAAACCAATCCTGGACGTGAGGCACCGAAAATAAGTACATTTTCACCTTTTCTGGCAGGCAAAAAAAGATACTCATAGATTGTACGATAAACGACGCGCGCTCCCACCATAATAACGAGCAGAATGCAGGCCTGCATCGTCAAGACACCATATGACAGGCGAAGATAGTCTCCTGCCACTGTACCTTTTTCAAAAAATGCCTTGATCATCAGTGTGAGTAGCATTAAAATTAAATAAGCTGATGCCACTGTTTTAAATATCTTGATGGTATCACGTATTCCAGTTTGCCTTACTATACCTCTGTAGGTATTGTAGCAGAGGAAGGTGATAAAAAATACAGGCAATACCACAACAAGTTTCTTTAACATCAAAGCGATATCAAACACCCCCTTAAAATTGTTAACAACGTAATTTGAAAACACATAACTTCCAAACACAAACCACATATCGATCAATAAAATGACCCATCGTGGATTGTCCTTCCGAAGACGTCTTTTTAAATCTCCCAGAGAACCCATCATAAATTTCCCTTTTTTTTATTTTTTTATAATATTGTTTTAGGCTTTTGTCTTAAACCTAACATTATGGCTTTTGCAATATTTTAAAGAGAACGCCAAGATACTTAAAATTTAACAAGCAATTAAACAATCTCCTAAAATATCAATAACAAAAACCTATTCTTTGTTATTTGTCCACTATGAGGGGGACAAGCAAGTATTATACCGAAACTGTTACAAAACTGAATTAATTATTAAAAATCACAAACAAAAGTAGTTGCAAGAGGGTTCAATCCATTAAACCATCTCTTGAGCCATTTTCCCATTCCTGTAAACAAAAAAACTGGCATATTGTTTGTAAAGTTGTTTTAGGGATATGAATATCTGAACTAAATGCCGGCACCATTATATATCGAATACCAACAAAAAGCACATGTCCCCGTTTAACTTATCATTTTAAAACTATCATTATGGGCTTTTTAAGCAATTTGTTTGGTACCAGTAAAAAATCATCGATTAGACCCTTGGCTCAATTAGAGTTTTTGGAGGTTGACATGCACAACCACCTGCTCCCAGGCATTGATGATGGCAGCAATTCTGTACAAAACTCGCTTGCTTATATTGATGGGTTACAACGATTGGGATTGAAAAAATTTATCTGCACACCGCACATTATGGCAGGCGTTCACCCCAATACGAAATCGACTATTGAAGAAGCACATACCCATCTCGAAAGTGGCCTCAAGAATATAGGTAGCAAGGTTGAAATTTTTGCAGCCGCCGAGCATATGATTGACGATGGTCTTTCCGATCTTGTCCGAGAGAATGAGCTATGTGTTATACCGGGAGGCTATGTGCTCATTGAGATGTCTTATTTATCCGAGTCAAAGGCTCTTTTTCATACGATTTTGGATATCCAAAAACTGGGCTATAAACCGGTTCTGGCCCATCCAGAAAGATATAATTATTATCATGGAAACTTTAATATCTATAAGCAGATTAAGGATGCCGGCTGCCTGCTTCAGCTTAACCTGCTATCCATCAGCCGCTATTACGGTGTCGATGTCAAAGCGATTGCGATGACTTTACTCAAATCGGGTATGTACGATTTTGTGGGCACTGACCTCCACCATGAAAAACACCTTAAAGCCCTTACGGATATCGCTGAAAAATATCCCGTCCGAGAAATGTTAAAAACATCTCCAATTTTGAATCCGTCACTTTTAGATCATATCAGTGATGTTAAATCCCAACATATTGCTGGATAGGACAGGAAAGCCTATTGTCCAAAGCGCTTGACATTGACCTTTTTTGACTTCACTTTTAATACAAAAGGCTCGAGAACCAAATCGGCATCAAGTTTCACCGTTCCCGATTGAGCCTCTTGATCGGTAAATACGTTTGCCGGGAAACTCGCATTATCCAAGTAGAAACTATAGGTTCCTTCGGGTAGACCAAACTCAAAATTTCCATCCTTATCAGTGCGTATCTCGATGATCTTCCCGTTCCTGTCTTTCGCCAAAACTTTGTAGATATCTAAATTCAGATCAGTCTCCAAGCTAAGTCCCTGTGTATACGCTATTTGCACCGCGCCCCGCACCATCCCGCCGCGCTGTAGGGGAATTTGGATTTCCGTATTTGACTGCTGTATCAGGATCTCTTTCGACACGGCCATATACTCCCCCTGCTTTGGCGAAAAAAACAAGTACGATCCATAGGGCAATTTCTTAAAGGAAGCATAGCCGGCCTTATCGGTTACAAACAATACGCCTTTTACCGTAAAGCTATGATCAACCATCGGAATATCCCCTTTATCAAATACCCCATTAAAATTTTTATCATAAAAACAGAAGACACGTATATTTCCCGTTTTGATCGCTGGACGATCAAGATTTGTTCCTTTTAAATTTTGCCGGATGCCAATACGCAAATTATTGAAGTCATAGTCATAGCCAGTTTTCATGACACTATAATTGTATTGAAAAAGACCTGTGAGCAAGGTATTTTTCAGCACACGGTAATTTACACTCGCGTTCCCTCCAAAACTATTCCCGTAGCTGCTGCTTAAGTTCGCTCGGGCATTGGCTGTCCATTGCAATCTTTCCTGCAGTAGCGTGCCGCTTACACGAGGGCCCACAGAAAAACGGTTTCCAAACGAACGTCCTATTAATAGTGCACTCACCAGATCCGAAATCTGAAAGGCACCCTGCTGATAAGAAGCCGAAAGTCCCAGACTCTTATAATTGTAATTTAAATCGGTCCGTACCGCGAAAAGCCCATTCGCTTGGTCGGTCATCGACACAAGGCCTGCCTCAGTGGTTACATTCAGATTGTGCTGCAAGTTACGCGACCGCACATTCATAGTTGACAATAGCCGCCATGAGACAGACTTCAGTTCACGGGTACCCGCGGCAAACATATAGGTCCCGATTTCGCGATTATAGTTTGGCAATACCGATAAGGTCACAAATGAGCTTAGGGGCATATACATGCTTAAATCCCAACGGGAAGATTGACTGGCGTAATTGAGAAAATGTGTATTGAGATAACTTGGGTTATAGCGGTAAAAGGTATAGCTTAATGCAGTGGATATTTTACCCCAGTTGCGATTTAAGCGCTCGACAAATTGCAGGGAACCGCGGCGATTACCTGTGTAATATGGGGAGCTATAAAAATTATCCGAGCTAAAGCTCCATCTAGCAAAGCGCTGGTCCATTCGGAGACCCAAAGCCCAGGAAGGCATCGAGGAATCAGGTCCCGCTTGTCGGCCATTCTGGCTCTGGAGCCCAGCAGCGATAAAGCCACGCAGCACGGTGTTGCCTGCATATTTTTGTTTCAGCAAGTCAAAAGAATTTGCCCATAGCAGACTAGTTGTACTATCTAAACCATTTCGATCGTAGAAGATTTGCCCTTCATAACGCCGATGCTCAAGTTTATTTTCAGCCAGCACCACCTTTCCAAAAGCTGTATAGCCAGGATCTCTGGAAGTGCTATAATCCAGTAGGTCCACAGCACGTTGCAAAAAACCGACAGTAAAATTGGCCGCCTTCGCGGTATCGATATGATCAAATTTGACACCTCTCCCAAAAGCCGAAGCCTCCATACTTTCCTGCAAATTTCCGACCGTGTAGGTGTTGTTCCCTTTTTGAAAGGCAGCAAAAGTATTGCTGAGCGTAGGGCGGTCCATCCCTCCAGTTTTAGTCAAATAAGCACTGTATCTGAGCTGCCCATTGGCGACACGATACTCCCCCTCCGACCGTAAATAAAAAGTCTGTTGGTCACCGAGCAGATTATCTGCCTGAAGATCAATAAAATTACGCGAATAGGCGGCAAGATTACCTCGGTTGTCAAATAATTGCTGGTAATTTCGGTCTGCTGCAATATTAGACAATAGCACAGCTAGATTTCCAAACACATCTCCATTATCGTACAGCCCGGTGATGCCGAGCGTATATTGCGCCCTGTTTAACATATATTTCTCTACAGCAAAACGGAGGATAAGAAGCGTATCACGCCCTGCCGGAAGGAAAAGATTCTGTTCTTTAAATTTTGTATTTCCAATACGATCCGGAGAGGAAAACAGGATTTTGATCTGCTCATCCGTTGTCCCATTATTGATAACCCGTGTCCGTATAAAAATGGAATCACCCACATGCTTCAGATACTGCTGTTCCGAAACATCCTGTAAGATCACCGCTTTTTTGGGTGGTACATCGATCGCCATCGACTTATTGTCAACTATTTGCCCCAGTGGATCCCAAAGCTGAACACCTATCGTTTGCCCCCTTAACTGCGCAGGCGCCTGGACCTGTAGACGCTGGGTAATAAATCGTTTTTTTCCAGCAGGCACCGTAAACGTTAAACGATCCGAACCCAGGGCACGCAGCCCCTGCGGCAACTGCAACTTGAGCTCCCCTGTAAAATCTTTTTCGCTGTTGTTGATCAGCTGCAGGTCAATGCTGTTAAGGCCCGCTTCGAGCCGAACCTGATCGGATAAAATCAGGCGCACAGGCTTTTCCTGCTGTGCCCAGACAGACTGAACCAGCAGCAGCAACAGCACGACGGCTATCGACCTAAGCTTATGAAGAGAGCATTTAAACACGCAGCAGAGATCAAATTATTGCGGAATCAATAAATAGAGAAGAGACACACTATAACTTCCTGATTTAGCAGCCGACACCTGATCAGCGGTAAGATTGGCTTTATACTCCACATTAAAGGTTTGCGCTTGCTTTTTATCCACCGAAGCAGCTGCGACAGCAACCTGCTCCTGTGTTGTTAAGATTACTTTGGGATTGGATTTTATCCTGTTTATCCCTGTTCCTGCAGTCAATTGAAGCGACAGTGCCGACAGCGGAAGTGCTCCGCCACCATTACGGACAAGCTCACTATCCACCGACTTGACCCGGAGTTCAAAATCTGTTATGGAGTTAACGCGTATTGCATTTGCCACCAACGTACTTACCCCCTGCATATAGTCTTTTTGTGTTGAAAACTGCAATGTGGCATTTGCGGCATCAGCAGCAATCTCCAAGCTGTAATCAGGCTCCATATCGACCATCCCACCATCGGTCAAACGCGGCGGCAATTGCATTTCATAATTAATTTCTTGTGTTCCCAGCACTTTTCCGCTTTCGCTATATAGGGTAAACAACACGGGAATACGATATTTCAGGTAGGTATACTGGTCCGGACTCAAATAATCATCCAGGTATTTACCTTGGGCAATGGTCAGGGCACCATAAAGCTGATATTGCAAGTAATAATTTCCATTGGAGCTGATGGGCTGTTTTGCCCGGTTAATCAACAATACATCGTTACTATTTTGCAAAATAATCGGATTTCGGCTTGCCCCGATACCATCCAGGCGAAAATTCGCTTCATTGTTATCACCGGTCCACCGCAGGCTTATTTTATCAACCGGAAATGTATTTCCACTCCGGTTCTTTCCGCCTGCAATAGTGCGTATTGGCGACAGCAAACGTACCGCGAGCGACCAGTTTTTTTCGTTCACATTGAGACCATTCAGGTCAAATTGAAATACATTAAAGCGATCCGGTGTGGTTTTCCCTAAATAGGACGTCACTTCGAAATAGTTATCCGACCAGACTGAAAACCGCAATTGCGCAACCAGAGGCACTGCTGAAAACAGGCACCAGATCAAGAGCGTTATTATTTTAGTTCTTTGCCACATGTTTAAATTCCAATTCCGCGATCTTCACCACATCCTGATCGCCATAAAATGCCAATACTGAAACGAGGTAATTCCCAGATTTCAACGATTTGGGAATTGCTATATATTGTTTACGCTTATCCCCAGGCAGACAATAAAAATTGAGATTGTCGACCACTTCCTTTTCTCCTGTCTCCTGATTTAAAAACTCGGCACGCAGCCTTCCTTCCAGCCAAATATTTCCCGTCACATCGTAACTCACCTCCAGGAATTGCCCAACAGAGTCCACATCTTTATAAACCAGATTGGTGATTTCAAGATCAGGCGTTTCTCTTCCATTGAAACGATGATAAACCTTTACGCCCGAACGTACAGCCAAACGGATATTAGCCCCTTCCTGTTTTTCTCTTGCTCTCGGATTTAATTGCGTCACAAAGAGCATTGCTGTATGGACCGGCACTTCGGCAGTAAACTTTGCATCCTTAGGCACCTGCATATTCAACTGCAACCGTTTTGACTCACCGGGTTTAAGCGAGAAGTACGATTCAGATACGGAAAGCCAGTTCGCACAGCTTGTCGGCAGGGAACCCTTTGGGCTAAGCTCATTATCACCATAAGCTGAATACGACCAATCTTCAAAAGAAACACCCAATTCAAGCGTGTAATCTCTGCTCGGATTCGTCACATCCACATATTGCGTTTGCGCCTGTCCGGCATCACCCACAAAATACAATCTAGGCGGACCAACCGTCAGTCCCGTTTGGGAAAAAGCCATTGTTGTCACGAATAGCAAAAAAAAAGAGGCAATCAGGTTCTTCATAAAAAATACATTTGGGATAAAAATACATAAAAAAGCAGGTATCTTCCGATACCTGCATCTATATGATTTTCATAGCGTAGTGTAGGACCTACTAGTTTGCTGCAATGGTGTATACCACATCAATGGTATATTTAGCTTTTGTATCCTTACCACCATTACCCAACAATTCTTTAACTGTTGCTTCATTAAGTGGTTTACCGATATATTTTACATCTAATTCTTTGTTTAATACAGAAGATTCAGCTGTACTTGTGCTTCCAAAAGGACCAAACTCCATGTTCACATCTGTAGATGCTGACTTACCATCAACTTGAATTTCAACCAATTTTTTAGCATCATACGTGTTAGCACCATTTCCAGCCACTTTATTGAACTGACCGTTAGAAGACAACGTTGCTTTTACTTTGTAACCAGAACCTACCGAAGACACTTTCAATTGTTTTGCGATCAATTTATTTACCCCATTTGTATAGTCAGCAGCCTTCTCGTATTTCAACGTTACTTCATCATCATATCCTGATGTAACCTGACCATCTTGCCCCGCACCGCTACCGATTTCAATAGATTGAAATGGATTCAGCTCAACATTTACTTTTACTTTTGCTTGTGACTGTGCATTTGCTGCAGTAACTGAACCGATGATCGCTGCTGCGAAGAAAATAATTTTTTTCATTTTGTAGTTTTTATAATTTTATATGACTTATTCGTTATTATTTATCCTCTTTGGACAAAACAAAAGTACAGCGAGAAATGAGGCAAAAAGTATAAATTTCAGCCCAAAAAGTATGAAAAAGGGAGTGTGTAAATTGTTGTAGCTACACAGCTACAAAAGCCTGTAGCGCGGCAGCTACAGTGGGAGGTGCATTAGGCAAAAGAAATAAATTAAGGGGATTATTATCGTGTTTCGATGCTATAAAGCACATCGTTTGTAAAGGTTACCGTATTGTTTTTCTCTACATATTGTATTAAACCATCAGCCCCGGGTCCGGAGTAGGTGACATCGAACAGGCCATTGAGCGTGGGTGAATTAGAGGAAATAATTGTTTCTTTATTTGTTGCAAGAAGACTATTGCCTGTATTTATAGCTTGCCCGGCATGAGAGGCCACAGCCTTAACACGAATCAATGGCGTCGGAATTCGTTCTCCCTGTGCTTGCCCAACTTTCACAAAGTCCTGATTGGCCAATTTGACCTTCACTTCATATCCAGAAGTACTAAATACAGAGAGGTGTGCTTTTTGAATCGACTCTACTCCATTTTGATAATCTTCCAAGGTATGGTAGGCCAAGGTGACAGTAGATTGATCTGGATTAATGACGAGATGCTGTATATCATGGAGTTCAATATTCAATCTCACGCTTGTCTGCGAGGAGGCTTTACTACCTAGAAAAGCCAATCCCAAAAACAATATTACCTTTTTCATATCCCAATAATCTGTCCCTTTTAATGGCCGTATGGATTATCCATGACATTCAATGCTCAACCATTATCTTCTTTCAATCTTAGCAATATTGAAGCCAGAAGAGCATTAATTTTCAATATATGGATATTTCACACGCTTTCGTTGCTTTACCATAAATATAGCTTTTATAAAAAAAACGAAAGAATAAGAATAATTGTTTTTAATAGGAAAATATGTATTATTTTCAATACATAACATAAGAGGTTATTGCTGCCAGCGCTTACGGTATTCTGTTGGAGTAAGGGCCGTCTCTTTCAGAAAGAAGGTACTAAAATTGTTAACATCGGTATATCCTAGTTCCCATGCAATCTGCTTGATACTAAGCGAGGATTCCACAAGGAGCTTTTTACTGACACGGAGCAATTCTTCGGTAATAAGCTCTTTGGGTGTGGTTCCCAAGGCATCCTTAGTTAGATTGGTTAATTTCTTACTGCCGATATTCAGCTGATCAGCGTAGAAGGCCACTTGCTTTTCTTTTTTCACATGTTTTTCGATCAATTCCTGAAAACGTCTTACTAAGGAAACATCCGTACGCAGCCCCAATAGCTCGCCGGATTGCCTGTCTTCGGCATAAATCGCGGCCAAGAGCACGATCTGTTTTACGATATTATGCGCCAAGTCCCGATAAATTGCCTGATTATAATTTTGTTTGGAAAGCTTCAGCTGCATCCCTACAAATTCATAATAAGTTGCATATTCTTTGGGTACACTAAGTGTTCTATAGGTATATTCATTTTTGTTAAATGATTTGAAGTTCCGAAGAAAGGCGGTATCAACCTCGGTACGCGCAAAAAAACTTTCCGAAAAATAAATAATCAAAAAAGCCCGCTGTTCATCTGGATTGGCATCAACCTTTATCCCGCGTGGTATCAAAACCAGGCTATATTCCTCGATCTCTGTCGCCTGTTTATTAATGAGCATGCTACAGCCACCATTTGATACAAAAAGAACAACATAGTTCTCTTTGGCCGTTGCATCCCTAATTTCCGAAAAGTCTTGCTCTACACCAATTACCCGATGAACTCCAAATTCCATAATTATTATTTACGACTTGTATTGCCTGAAAAAAGTTTCACTTGCTTTGACAGGGAGCAATTTAGCAAATAAATCCCGAACACGAAAAACGCATTCCCCAATTAGAGGAATGCGTTTATATGACATCTATTATCCAAATAAATTTGTGCTGTTTATTTCTTTACACAACGGATTTGAACAGCTTCTGTACTAGCCGCAGCTCGCCAGCCAATACCGTACCCAATATCCTTAGCTGCACCAGTCATATGCAGTGTTTTGTAACCACCACCCGTTGCAGTTACTAAGTAGGCTCCTTCTTTTCCAATTACCGATCCATTATTATCGTTCGGATAATAACCACGAAAAGCGAAAAATAAATACTTGTCTCGTTGGTTCGCCGGGAAATTTACAGGCTCATCTGTATTCACCCCAAAGAACATACCCAAAGGTGAAGGTGAACTACCATTATAATAATCTACATAGCGTGCTGGATTCCAAGTTGCCATCAGATTTTGATTATCTTGACCTTTACCGCCTTGCTTCGGAGCAGTACGATCCATTAATGTCTGTATTTCAACTTCATTTGGCAATCTCCAGGTACCTAATGGCTGTACCAAAGCACAAGGATCTCCATTACCACCATTGGTACCGTCTGCTCCTTGGTTAGTACCATCCAAGCGTTTTGGTAGGAGGCGGTCTGGAAACCAATAATCACCCGAACTATTCACTTCAGTACCAAAATGATATTCACCGGTCGATGGATTGTGCTCCAAGTTACCCCCCGACCAGATTTCATTTCCGATTTCGAAAGTAGGCAGCTTTTTAGGACCTAAGTTTAAATCCAAAGTGTATTGAACACCTTGTCTCAATGATAAACCTGGTAATTCCACATTTCCAACAACGCCGTTAATTGTCACTGGATCTAATTTCACTTGACCCACATTTGTATTTTCAACGGCGATCATCACAGCATTGCTTGTCCATATTTGTCCAGCCGTTTGCGCCGGAAAACTAAAGTTTTTCACGGCTCCAGTTCCACTATAGCTGACAAGACCTGTAAGTTCATCAAAAGCATAGTTAAAATTAGGCGTTATTGTGGCTCCCCCGATAGCAGAAATAGTACGACCACTTCCAGCGTCAAATTTTACTATAACTTCTGTCAGTTTGTGCTTCAGCAAAATATCCAAAGCATTTGTTCCTGCCGTGACAGTTTGGTTGATTTCCTGCCACAATGGATCTTTATCAGCTCCTGTCCCAGCTTCATTGCCATAGGCAGTTACCACAAATCTGTAAGCCCCAGGCTCAAGTTCGAACTTGTTGTTTGTTCCGCCGATACAGTTTATTGTCGTTTCTAAGCTTGTACTACCCTGTTTATAAACCCGGATAGTGAAATTGCCATTAAAAGGTTTAATAGCTCCAGTTCCAATAGAAGTCGTTGCAGCTTTGTTTGCAGAAGCGCGCACTGCCGATGATGTTGAGCTTTTGACTTCAGTCAACGTTGCTCTCACAACCAGATCCTCACCAAAAGGGACAGTCACTTGCTGCACTGCAGCCGTTGAAGTTGCTGAAACACCCGCAGCAGCACGCGCCAAAAGTTTTGCGCCATCTTCAAGGCCAATCCCTTTCATATTGACTGCTATAGCAGCCTTGCCTCCTGTTTGATTGTCAGTACCATTATCCTTCTGGCATGAAGAAACAAAAAGTACAGTTGCCACAAGAGCCGTAAATAAAGTTTTAATATTAAATTGTTTCATAGCTAATTAATTTGATCAGAATTACGGTTAGTTCCAGAAGTTATTATCTACATCATGCGTCTGTGTTTCTGTTTCCCCCCATTGCTGTTGAACAGATGGATTTACAGAGCCAGCAGCCACACTATACTCCAATTCAATTTTTTGTTTTTTTACTGCTGGAGCAACATAAACTAAACGGTCAGTTTTGCTAATCAAATTTTTCTTTTGCGTTTTCATGATTATATTCTTTACGTGTTATAAGTATTGTTGAAGACCCAAAATGAAACGGCGTCAAAAACTCATCATAAACAACTGTATTACAGTTATATAAATAGGTAAAATAGAGCCCTTTTCATTTTGAAGATGTGCGAAAGTAGGCAATATTTAATTCCATAAACAATATTTTAAGCTAAGTTTGCAGACTTGTAGCGACCTAGCTACAAAACAGCTAAAAAAGAACAACTTAGTACTATCACGAAAAGAAACAAGAATGATTAAGGAACTCATCAGGTAAAAAAAATCAGGAATTCACTATCCCATTTAAGGAAATACCAATAATCGCATACATAGAAAGTTAGAAACACAATTATTGAAAATTATCCACCTCAATTTATGCACAACACCACCCTCCAAACACAACAATATCAACTTTTTTATAAAGCAGCCGCTTTCAAATAGGCCTTTTCCATCAAATAAAACATTATTTTTACATTTATTAACACTTGAGCCAATTCAACAAAACTTATTAGTTGCATCCGCAATTTTCCTAAAATGAAATACAACAACATAAATAAAAAAGAAACATATCACTGGATATATAATGAATTTATAACCTTATAAAACAAAAAAAAGCAAATAATATTGAAAATCAATAAATAAAAAATACACAAACAGCATTTTATTGGAAACTATCTACCTGAAGGGAAAATAAAGACAGCAAACAACACTATCAAAAAAAGAAATATATATCCTTATTATAACATCAAAATCAGCAAAACAAGTTGTTTAAAAGAACCTGTTTAAACATATTTAATTATAGAATAATAAACATCCAAAAAAACATTTTTAAAAAACGAAAAACAAAAGAACTGCTGGCTTGTTTAAGGAGATGTTAGCACGAAGAAAGCTGATCAAATAGTCTAAAAACATAGCCAAAAGGCTTATTTAGGCACTGTTTAGCCCAACACTATATATGATCACAACAACGAAGAAAGTTGTTATATTATGAAATCAATAATGAATTAAAAAAAAGTTTACAATTTTTTTTTGCACAAGTTGATATTAAGTCGTAATATTACAATTCAATTCGGGAAAAGTATGACTAGCCGATAACAAATAAATATTAACAATTAATTTAGACACACACACAAACAGAAAAATAAAACCAAAAATGCGCTCGCTAAAACAGCGTTAATTGCCTATACGCAAAGGCAAAGCCGTTTAACACAAGGGTATTTTTGAACATGAACAACGGTTAAAATTGTCCATTAAATTTAAACCCCATGCTGGCAACAGCATGGATTATCCAAATAATATTATCATGAATAAGAACGCAAAAAAAATGTACGTCGCTCCGTCTATCGTGGAGAACGTAGTTGAATTGGAACAAGGCATTGCTGCTGGCTCTGCTACCACAGCCCCTACCGACGGCGGTTTCGGTGAAGGCACAGGTGGCACAGGTACAGGTGAAGCATAACCAGCCTGAAAGGACTTAAAAAAGCATTTATTACACGATTTTAAGAAATTTATGAACTTTTCAACGATTAGAAAAGCTAATTGGATTGTTGCGACCGTCCTTTTAGCGACATCTGGAATGCTTGCTACAAGCTGTTCCAAAGAGCGCGGCGCTGCAGTAGAGCAAGCCGATAACCATGAGGGCACAAACATTGTGCTGTCCGTCAAAGGTATTAATGAAGGATCCGACAATACCGTAAAACAAGCTTCAAACAAAAGTAAATCCGCAAAATTACAGGTAGAATCCTTTGGTGATGTGGACGTTGTATCTGCTGTTGACAACAATGTTCCGTTCAAAGCGGCAGCAGCAGATGTTGTACAGAGCAGAAATGCAGATGGCACAGTAGCGGCTGCAAGCACGGGCTTACGCGCTGCAGCATTAGAGAACGGCGTCACTTACCGGGTTTACCTTTACTCTGCCGATGGAACACAGTTAATCTCTTCAAAACAATACAGTGTTTCAGGACCAGATCTAACAATCTCTGTAACACCTGGCACCACGTACAAATGGGTAGCCTTATCCTACAACAATACGGATGCGATCCCAGACGTTACCATTGCAAACCCAACACTTCAATTACCGGAGAATAAGGATGTCCTTTACGCTTCTGGAAGTATCACTATTCCAAGCACCCCAGGGACAGATGTAACTTTACCGATTACCTTCGCACACAAATATTCACGTATCGCTATTGAGCTGAATACCATGGGTGTATTTGGAAATATGGTATCTGGAAATCTTGCTGTATCTAATTTAGCTTTGCGGAGCGCAGCGCTTAACGTAGCTACTGGAGCTCTTACGCCGTCTGCAACTACTTTTGCGCCGACACTAAACTGGGCTAGTTTTACCAATATTGATCCAAACTTTTCGGATGCGAAAATTGCTTACGTCTATACAGCAGGAACGACAGCTTTAAATAACGTTACTGTTTCTGTAACGAATTTAGCGATCAAACATGCCGACAACGTAGACCGCACTTTTGCGACTACAGCTCCGATCAATATTTCTTTTAATGTAACTCCGGTATTAGGAAATAGTCATCGTCTATTGGCAAATATCGTTGAATCGCCACTGACTTCGACAGGATCTACGGTAAAATGGTCTCGTTCGAATCTATATTACACTGCTGGTCACAACCCTTACCGTTTCTTTGCGAATAACAGACAACGTTCTGAAGCGAATAGCTATTTCGCCTATGGTGCGATACTTCCGGGTCAATTTCAGTCCATGACAGCATACGCTGACCCTTGTGCACAAGTATACCCTCAAGGGCTTTGGAGAAAACCAAGTCATGCTGATTTTTCTACCACAGCTTATGTCAGTTCGAATGCTCTTTTAACAGATGTATTGCAAAATATCACGGATCTTCTTATTGGAACAAAAGCGCCGAACTCTTCACCAAGTCCTACAAGTGGATCGACTACTGGAAATTATATCCAGTATACTACTACATCCGGAACAGGCAATTCAGCATTTGATGCAGCTTCCAACAACCTTCGTTTTTATTACAATGGTCAATTGGCACGCGTAAATGTATTGGATCCAAATTTCCTTACGCTTGATCTGACAGCTATTCAGGCACTTTTAGGATTGAGTTATGGTCGTGAAGCTGCTTTATGGACTTCAGATCCACCGAACAGTATTTTAGGTTTGGTTAATTTAGGAACTTGGGGATATTTGGCAGTAACAAAACAACCCCTTTTAACAGGACGTATTGCAACTGCACAAGGTACAGCTGAGCTATTATCTACGGTGAGCCTACTGGGTATTAACGTTGCAAGTTCATCACTTAAAAACGTTCGTTGTGTACGCACAAACTAGACAATAAAAATAGTTTTTTGGTAACCCTATAAATGAAACGGCTAGCGCAATCTAGCCGTTTTTTTATGAAAAAATTTTGTAGCCCTATATCCACGTTAATACATTTTTACACGATTTTAGCATTTTTTAACAGGAGCAATTCCATATTATTTTTTTACATTTGGGCCGTCAAGTCATTTTTTTTGCGTTCGACTTGATAATATTAATGGATATAATGGGGCGAAGGCGTTCGCCCCATTTACTTTTTATCGAACCACCCACAACAAATTTCTTCCCTCTTTTTTCTTTGAAATTATAGCTGGTAGATCAATCGACAGAACGAGCTCATTGCCCTTTCATGGCCGCTAAGCGGCCAACCTACAGCCATACCAAAAGCCAGCTTATGGCTCAGACCGAGTTTAATCTGGGGATGTAAAGTCGTTTGAACACCCGCTGAAGAAATTTCCTGATTGACTTCAATACCGATAAAATGATCGGTTTGTGGTACCGTATAATGAAATGATGTATTCACCTGCCAGTTCATATCCACTTGGGATGCGGCATCATGAAAAGCTATCTCCGGACCGGTATAAACCAAGGCATGCCAATTGCTATGCCAATTTTTGGCTGCGATAAAAAATGGATTGAAAGCCGTGCCTCCGTGAGCCATATCAAAGATCTGGGTATACCCAACAGCCAATGTTGCTGCATGTTTTTTGGAAACAAAAAATGAATATTGGGAGGATAAACGTAATCTTTCTAACTGATTTATCGAAGGCGTGCTGGCCGTTCGACTTTTGGAATAGACAAAATCTGTTTCGACTTCTAAACCTAAGCGATCAACAGGTGCAAATTCATACTCCATTAAATAACCATAGTCATCCATGGTATGTGTCCTCTTGATATCTGCCCCAACATTAAATTCTTTTTCTCCTTTTCGCGCCCCGAGATCCCGAACGAGATCATTGTATAGGGGCTCGGCATGATGTACCTTATCTGGCATTGACCTATTTTCCTGGGCAACTGCCGTAAGAGAGAAGAAAAAAGTACCCAAAACCAACCATCCGCCCAAGGTTGCAAATGCAAATTTATTATTTTCCATAAGGCAAACTTGCACCTCAAATATGGAAAGAATTGGGAATTATAAGTTGATCTTTTTCTTTAGTGAAGCATCTAAAGCATCTTTGTGCAGGAGCAAAGTGATGGTCTTAAAACGAACAAATTCTTTGGTAACGTACATATAACCTTTATAGAAATTGGCTTTGCCCCAGGAATTTTTCACGATATAATAAGGTCGGCCATGCTGGTCATTGGCCAGTCCCACAATGTGCATAGCATGGTCATCGGTGGTCTGCCAGCTTTCAAAGGCCGCTTGTCTTTCGGCAGCAGTAATACTCCGCTCCCGCATCGGTTTCACAAACATATTTCTTATTTCTTCTTTAGACATCTCGTCACTGCATTTTTCCGGCACGTAAGCTAAACCATGTTGCCAGGAAAAACCATGTTCGGACACATCTGTTGTCCATGCAACGGTATAGCCCCGATGTAATGCCGTATCAATGGTGCTGGTGAGTTGTTCCATGGGTACATTATAGAACGAGTCGAAAGACCAATTATCCGGGATTAAGAGCACAAAAGGCTTGTAATAAGGCTGATCTGTCACAGAGGCCAAAGCCACATAATCATCTGGGCGAATGCCAATCACCTGGTCGGCAAACGTTCGCGCAGTATATTTTTTACCCTGATAATCAAATGTTTTGGGCACTTCCCCTAAATGCACATCTAATGTGGCAAGATAAGACTTCTCCCAATTCGACCGCAAGGGTTTGGATTTGACCAGCACCTTAAGCATGGTATTCAGCATGGGCGTCATTTTTTTGAAATCATTGTAAGTATGATTTCCATACAAGCCCGTGTAAGCTGCTCTTGGCATCGCTCCATACTTACGGTATACATTAAGAACATCCTGCAGTTGTCCCCCTTCCCCCATTGTCAATCCACCATGCAGCCGCACAAAATTACGTGCCTTATCGATATAAGCTTGTCTTGCCGTATAAATCTGGGAAATTTCAACGGGCTTTTTCCCCATTCGGATCATTTCAGATTCCAGGAAAGAATTACCCGTATAGGACCAGCAGGTATTAGAAGCGCCCTGCTGTTTGACCGAAGTGCCGCCAAGATTGATTATTTCGCTAAATACATATTGTGTTTTAACCCGTGCATATTTATTTCTTTGGATGTATGGCAGGCCATATCTATAAAAAAGCATACTTAAAACAAGGACGAGTAGCAGCCCGAAGACCCATTGCTTTTTTTTCATTCGTGTCATTATCTTCCTCCACATATTATTGCTGTAAATCTTGGCAGCATGTCTTTCAACAACCGATAACCGAGCAGCCCCAGCACAATAACAACAGCGGGACATGCAATATATAAAAACAGCAATGCAGCTTCAGACTGCGGCTGGATCAGATGAAATAAAAATTTGATCACAAATACCAAAGGCAAACGATGATATGCAAAGATAAAAAAGCTTCCGTCAGCCAAAAAAGAATTAGGACGCCAGCAACCTTTCTGAATAAAATGAGCTGAAAGCGCTATTACAAATACCATTCCAGCCAGCACATTTGCACAATACAGATAACTCCACCAGCTCTTGCCAAAAAAATAGAACTCTGCGGCGATCAGGAGTACAAAGATCCCCGCATCCCAAGGTAAAAGCGACTTCAGCAGGAGTATAAAATCTTTTTTATAGATACTAAAATATGCACCCGTTGCAAAGAAAAAAAGTGATACTGTGCTTATGCCAGGCAGATAGAAATAAGGAGCGTAGAGCCAAATCAGTCCCAGAAAAGCTAAAGCATATACACCGAGCTTTTTGACCATCAAATATACTACGGGAGAAAAAACGACCAGCACCATAAGGTCACGTATAAACCAAAAAGGAGAATTAACGGGGAGTGTTTTTTCGAGATGAGGGTTTACCTTTGAGGTATCCCAGAATGACCAGATCCAATCCAAAATGCTGTAGCTGACAATCGGCTTATTTACGCCAGAAACAAGACTACCCCTAAGAAAAGTCTGTGCAAGAAAAAGAAAAAGTAACATGACCAAATTCCAAAAGATATAAGGAATCAAAAGGGAACGCACGCGGTTTTTTAACTTTTTAAGATAAATTTGGGCCGAAAACCCTTCCGTTCGATAGAAAAACAAAAATCCCGAAATAAAAAAGAATAGCGGAACACAGACTTCAAAAATAATCTTAGAAAAAAGAAAAAAAACACGGGTAAAAATCGGAAAATTTACCAGGCTAAACTGCTTTGCTCCTGCCAGTATAATATGGGAAAAATCAGTATGGATAAACACCACACCTACAATCAGCGGAAAACGCAAGAAATCTATCGTTTTGGACAATAGGCTAGTGTCTGTCTGTTTTAAATGATAATCTTTACCCATTAGTTAGATTTAATGAAATTGTTTAGTCTCCGTTAAAATACAAATTTTCAATGAGAATCTGTATACACCTATTTGACAAAACACAATTAATACACTGCATAACAACAACTTAAACCTATACCTACGCATGAAACAATATTTTTTCAGACATGAACGTTATCATATTGTCTAAACCAAAACGAATATATGCGACAATTACAATTTACTTTCAAATAAACTATAATAACAAATTTTAATCACTGATTAACAGGTCATTCCATTTAATTGCACAAAATCAAATTCAGACAAGAACATCAAATGATCTCCATCGTTCAGTATTTACTTCCAGCATCATTAACGTTGCTACCTATTGCAGTGTCTGCGCAGCAGGTGTCCCTCACAGGCATCGTCCGGGATTCAGCTAGCGGCAGTCCATTAAGCGGAGCTTTCATCCGTACCGAAAATGATCGTATTGGCAGCAAGACAGATGTGCAAGGGCGCTATGTATTGACTCTTCCAAAAGGCGCACACAGATTAATGGTTAGCTATATGGGGTATCAACCGCAAGAGATTGATATAACGCTCAACCAATCCCTGCAGCAAAATTTTCATCTACAGCCTTTAAGTCAACGTATGGACGAGGTCATTGTCATGGATTCAAAAAAAGGAGAATCTCTTAGAGACCCACAAATGGGTACCGTTCATCTCAGTACAAAAGAGGTCAGTGCTCTTCCTGTACTTTTCGGTGAAAGGGACCTATTGAAGACCATACAGCTGCTCCCAGGCGTGCAAAGCGGCGGTGAAGGCTCGACCAATTTTAATGTACGCGGCGGCGATGCTGGCCAAAACCTGATTCTGCTGGACCAAGCCACTGTTTACAATGCTTCTCATTTACTCGGTTTTTTCTCCACTTTCAATTCGGACGCAATCAAAGATATTCAACTGTACAAAGGTGATATCCCCGCTCAATATGGCGGCCGTATCGCGTCCGTATTAGATATCGGAACCCTGGACGGGAGCCAGAAACAGTTTGGTGCTGAAGGCGGGATCGGTATTATTGCTTCGCGCTTAAAAGTGGAAGGTCCCCTCGAAATGGGCAAAAGCTCCTTTCTATTGAGTGCGCGCCGATCCTATGCTGATTCGTTTTTGAAGCTGGCCAAAAATAAAGATATGGCCAACAACACGCTGTATTTTTATGACCTGAATGGGAAGCTGAGCTTTAATCTTGGCAAAAAAACGGCGCTGTATCTCTCAGGTTACAATGGAAAGGATAAACTAAAATACGGCGATCTGTTCGATGTCGCATGGGGAAATACAACCGCCACAGCTCGATTAAACCACCGCTTTAATTCCAAAATATCGAGCAATACTTCTTTTATCTATAGTGGTTTCCATTATCAGGCAGGAGTTTCGAGCGAACAGACCGATTTTCAGGTCGCCTCGAAGATACGTAATTTTCATGCCAAGCAGGATTTTGCGTATTATGCCAATGCCAATAATACAATTCGCTTAGGGGCAGGGGCAGTTTTTCAAGCGATCCGTCCCGCCAACCTGTCGTCAGCCACAAATCAATCTGTTAATCCAACGGCGATCGAGAGCCAACGTGGCATTGATCTAGGCGGATATATTTCCCATGAATGGAAGCCAAGCACTAGCCTTTCGCTTAAGTATGGTATACATGTACATGATTTTATGGTTTTAGGCCAGCGCACATTTTATCAATTTGATAAAAATGGCACAGTAACCGGAGAAAAACACGATAATAGCCGGATCGCAAAACATTATATCAATGTTGAACCTCGTATAACAGCAAGTCTTTCGCTCGACGAACAAACCAGTCTAAAGGCTTCGTATAGCAGAGCTGCTCAGAATCTCCATCAATTGACTAATAGCACTTCCAGCCTGCCAACAGATCAATATGTGCTCAGCAGCTTGAACATTAAGCCCCAAATCGTGGATCAGGTTGCTTTTGGGTATTTCCATAATTTCTCAAAAAAACAATACAGTTTGTCTGTAGAGACCTACTATAAACGCCTTGGCAATCAGCTCGACATCCGCAATGGCGCAACACTGCAAGCCGATGCCCATTTCGAAGGAGAATTGCTCTTCGGCAGAGGGAGGGCCTTTGGTATCGAATGGTATCTACGCAAACACAGCGGGAAACTGAACGGCTGGATAAGCTATACGCTCTCCAAGAGCCAACGTCAATTTGCTGAGATCAATAATGGAAGCTGGTTTAATGCACGTCAGGACCGCACACACGATCTCTCCATCGTAGGCCTATATACGCTTTCCAAGAGCTGGACCTTGGGAGCAACCTGGGTATACCACACGGGGAATGCCGTTACATTCCCCAGTGGGAAATATCAGGTCAATGGGAAATCGCTATTCTATTATACAGAACGAAACGGCTATCGGATGCCCGACTACCACCGACTGGATCTATCGGCAACTTATGATCCCAAACCAACTAATAAACGTTTTCATTCCAGTTGGACATTTGGCATCTACAATACCTATAACCGCAAGAATGCCTACACGATAGATTTTCGTACTGACAAATCCGATCCAAATAACACAGAGGCTTACAAAATCGTACTTTTTGGTATTATTCCTTCGGTAACCTGGAACTTTAAATTTTAAACCCATGCTGTCTAAATCGTCCCTTATCTTTTTATATTCCATCTTTATCTTCTCGTCCTGCGAGGAAAAAGTCGATCTTAATCTCAATGCAGACAGTGGTCGTATTGTGATCGATGCACAGCTATCAGATGCCGGCACGGTGCAACGCATCCGGGTTTCGCAATCCGTTGCCATTGACGCTCAAGTAGGTTCTACAGCAGTCAAAAATGCGACGGTAATTGTCAAAGACAACCTAAATCAACGTTATTCATTCCAGCATGAAAAAGACGGTTATTATATCAACCGTAATTTTAAACCTGTAGTTGGCCGAAAATATACATTGAACATCGGCGTACAAAAGCAGCAGTTCACGTCGAGCAGCAGCATGCCGGCCTATATCAATGTAGATACAACACGTATTATTGAAAAAGAGATCGCCGGGAAAACTTATTTTTTTATTGCCTTATCCTTTAAAGACCCGGCCAAAATTGCTAATTACTATATGTATACCTTATCCATTAATGGAAAGGAATTTCGGTTTGCCAGTGCAGAAAGCGATCAGTTCAACGACGGGCTTCAGGTAACACATTATATTTCGGATCTTGAACGGAACCTATCTTCTGGTGACAAGATTACCATACGCCGCTATTGTGTGGATGCGGGTACCTACAATTATTGGAATGGCTACCAAAGCACCAACTTATCGACGGCTGCTCCCGGAAATCCCAAGTCTAATATTTCCAATAACGCACTGGGTTATTTTTCGGCAGCAACGGTGAAGGAGTATCAATTGGTTGTTCCATAGAGAATATTGACAACTTTATTAATCACGATTGTCACTTTCTTCCTCTTTTCCCTCAGCGATCATCTCATTGACATCCGCCATATCTCCAGCTTCCAAATGTTCAATATCTTCCGCCTGCTCTTCGGAATAGCGATCGATAAAAAATGTACAGCCCATTGGAAAATGATCGGATCCAACCGATGGGTAGATAAACAGCTTATCGATAAATACGGTTGGACTATGAAACAGCAGATCCAAAGGCACTCTGAAAAACCAATAATTGGCATGAAAGGTGGAAAGAATGCCCCGACCAATACGGGCATCAATCAATTTGCTGGTTTTCTTGAACAAAAGGGAAGATTTGGCCCAGGCCACATTATTAAAATCCCCGGTGACAACCACGGGCATTTTATAATCCCGAACCCGTTTGGCCACACTGAGCAGATCGCCATCCCTTTCTTTGGAATTTTCTTCTTCCGTCGGACTTGGCGGCGGCGGATGAACGGCAAAAAAGATAAAACGATGTCCATCGGCGGTTTCCAGTTCCGCTTCAATACTCGGAATATCATCTGCTACAAAATAATGCACCTGACATTTATTGATCTTCAGATTGGTATAAAAATGCATACCGTAAGTATTATCCAGGGTCACCTTCTCAAAATTGGGATAATCCTTTTCCAGCACACGTAAGGCTTTTTCCCAAGCGGCATTACTTTCCATGGTCAAAAAGATATGTGGCTGTTCTTTTTGAATCAGCTCAATAAAGCGATGATACGTCGTATTGAATTGCAGCACATTACAAGAGATTACCTTGATACTATCGGATGCATCCTGGCCCTTTTCATATTTTTCCCGCCGCCAAAATTTGGTATAGCGTATCAATATATAGGCGTGGTAAATAATCAGAGCCGACTGTATGCCCTGAAGCCACCATATCCATGAATCATCCCCCACAAGATAAAAACCCAAAGCCAGTGCCGGCACCTGAAACACCAGCAGCTGCAATTTGACAAATTCAGCTACCCGAAAGACCCAATGCTGGCTCTGGATAAAGGGTAATATACTCAGGACAATTAATATTCCGGAGCACACAGTATAGAAAATCAGCATATCGCTAGCACTAACATTTTAAACAAATTTAACAAATTACAAACGCTCTTGATAATCCACCCGTGTTCTGGCTAATGCATTCGGGAAGTTCGTGTGGATATACGCAATCATTTGTTCGCGGACATAGCAGCGCAGGTCGAAGGCCTGCCCCGAATTGCGGCAGCTCATCAGGCATCGGATCTCCATGGTATGCTCTTTAAAGTCTGTCACCTGAAGTACATTTACTTGGCCGTCCCAAAGCGGATGGCCGGAAAGTAATGTCGTCAGTTTATCGCGCAATAACTGCACAGGTACGGTAAAATCGGTATAGATAAATACAGTACCCAATATCTCAGAAGTTGTGCGCGTCCAATTCTGGAAAGGTTTTTCAATAAAATACGTAATAGGCAATACCAAACGGCGTTTGTCCCAGATATTGACGACAACATAAGTCAGATTGATTTCCTCCACACGCCCCCATTCCCCTTCGACAACCAAGACGTCATCCATACGGATGGGCTGCGTAAAAGCGATCTGAAAACCGGCGAGCAGGTTTCCCAAAGATTTCTGTGCTGCAAAACCGATAATAATTCCGCCGACCCCCACCCCGGTGAGCAAACCCGCTCCGATCTTTTGCATGCTATCAAAACTTAATAAAATAATCGCCAGGGAAATCACAATGATCAAGGTGACCACCACTTTTCGGATAAAAACAATTTGTGTCCTGATCTTCCGTTCCCGCAGGTTATTTTCCTTATTGACATCAAAACGATGATAAAGGTAGTCTTCAAAAACCTTGATCCCCTGTATCAGTACAATGGCAAAAAAACTGACCAGCAAAAGTTCATTGGTTTTACTGACCACACGGAGCGTCCTTTCGTTAAATTGGGCAAAAGGCAATAAACTGTTAAAAACAATCAATGGGATAAACACACTCAGCACACGGTTAAAACGCCTGACAAAGGAACGAAACAGGCTATAAGACTCCTGCTGAATGGCCTGTTTGCGTAAAAGAGGTATAAAAATCAGTTTAATCAGGAAACCGATCAAAAATGAAAAGAAGATTAATGCAATATTCCAGAGCCATGCAGGCCATTTCTGTGAAAGTTGAATTAATGTGTCATTCATCATGCTGTTATTTCTTTGTGTTACGAATTATCTCTTATTAAAGTATAACTACTAGAAAGGCCTAACGTTTGTTTTATTTTGAGAAAGATCGGCGGGACGATCCGCCCTAATTCGCAACGATTCATTCATTTGGTCAGATTTAAACCGAATTTAAAAGCCTTTTGGTATGTTTTTTGCGTCTAAAGAGCCAATTACAGACAGGCTAACTAACTTTATATAGTGCATACTTAAACATACTATAAAAAAGATATTTACCGTTTATAAAGAAGTTTAAAGATTAGGAACATCGAACTTTCCAAGAAAATTAAACCAAACACTGATAAAAAAAATGAGCAAGAAAAAAGACAATTCTAGATGGCTGAATGTGGCCATATCCTGGGGAGCGAGTATCGTCATTATTGGGGTACTGTTTAAAATCCTGCATATTGGAGGAACAACGGCCAACTATATGATCGGAATCGGTTTGGGTGTAGAAGCCTTCCTTTTCTTTTTAATGGGTTTCAATCCGCCCGCACCAGAACCAGATTGGACACGTGTCTATCCTGAATTGGATGATAACTTTAATGGCGAACTTCCACAGCGAGGAAAAACAGTTGTTGCTCAGCCGGCAGGGCCATCGGCAACTGCAGCTTTAGATAAAATGTTTGCCGATGCCAACATTGAGCCTGCAAGCATTGAAAATTTGGGCCGTGGTCTACGCGATTTCAGTGAAAAGGTATCTGCCATCAATAAGTTATCGGATGTTTCATTAGCAACGGAAGAGTTTACAAATAAGCTGCGAACAGCAACTTCCAAATTTGACAACCTGAGCCTAGCCTTTGAAAAAGCGTCGCAAAATCTGGTCGCGATGTCGAATACTTCGGGCGATACGTCAAACTACCACGAGCAGGTAAAAAGTTTAACAACCAATTTAAGTCAGTTGAATACGATGTACGAACGCGAATTGCGCGATTCGGCATCACACTTACAGTCGATGAACAAGTTTTATGAGAACCTCAGCTTTACCATGCAAAACTTCAATGAATCGCTGGACGACTCCAAAGCATTTAAAGATGAAGTGGGCAAGCTAGCGAAAAACCTCAATGCCTTGAATGCCATTTATGGCAATATGTTGAGCGCGATGAATCAACCGCGTGTGTAATTAATTCTTGTATTACTTAAATCAAAAATAATGGCATTAGGAAGAGAAACTCCGAGACAAAGGATGATTGGTATCCTCTATCTGGTCTTGCTCGCTTTATTGGCGCTCAATGTACCGGATTCCATCTTGGATGCATTCAAAAATATCAACAACAGTCTCGAAACATCCAAATCGAATGTGAGCACAGCCGTTCAACAGCTCTTCGCCGCATTCGAAAACACCAAATTAAAAGAAGAACCCGCACGTGCTAAGCCGATTTATGAAAAAGCTAAAAAAGCGCAGGCCATTATTGGCGAGCTGAATCAATATATCGCATCCTTAAAAGAAGAGTTTGTCAAACAAGGTGGCGGATATGATGAGGAAAAGGGTGATCTGGCCCAGCGTGAAAATGAGGACATTTCCCCAAATCTAATGATCAATGAGAAAAAGGGAACCCTCTTGAAAGACAAAATCAATGCGACACGCACAAAATTGCTCGCCCTATTGACACCTGAAGAACAAAAGATGGTATCTTTCTCACTTGAAGCAAAAGATCCGGAGAAAGCTGTCAATGGTAAGAAATCCTGGGAGGAGATCAATTTTGGCAGTGGTACCCCTTTGACCGCAGCGATGACCATTTTGACTAAAATACAGACCGACGCACAAAATGCGGAGTCCGATGTAGTCAAACTTATCTTGGGTAAAATGGATCAGGCCGTGGTCAATCTAGACAAATTTGCCGCGGTCGCTGTTGCTCCGACCTCCTATCTGGTCCAAGGACAACCCTACAAAGCAGAAGTATTCCTAACCGCTTCAGATTCTAAGTCTGAGCCAGCAATTTCAGTTAATGGTTCATCGTTACAAGTCGTAGATGGAAAAGGTGTATACGCAGTGAATACTAGCCGTGAGGGCATCTATACCTGGACAGGTGTGATCAAAGTAAAACAGACCGATGGATCTTATAAGGAATATCGCACTCCACAACAAACCTATCAAGTTGCGCGTCCTTCGGCCGTGGTATCACCAGATAAGATGAATGTGCTTTATATTGGCGTAAACAATCCAATTTCGGTATCAGCTCCGGGTACACCAACGGATAAGGTCCGCGTTAGCATGAGTGGCGGTAGTATTTCTAGCGCAGGCGGAGGTAAATACAATGTGAAAGTTAGCTCTCCGGGAACAGCACATATCTCGGTTTCGGCAGAGGTGGCACCTGGAAAAACGCAAACATTGAGCTCGACAGAATTCCGTGTGAAACGCATTCCAGATCCTATTGCCAAGTTTGCAGGAAAAACAGGTGGATCAATGGCTACCGTAGCATTGAAGGCCCAAAATGCACTCTTTGCAAAACTGGATAATTTTGACTTTGATGCTACTTTCAGAGTCACCAAATTTACGATGATCATTGCCAAACCACGGGCAGATGCAATTGTCCTGTCAACATCAGGAGGACAGCTGAGTTCAAGCATGTCGTCAGCCCTCAATGGTATTGTACCGGGCACACGCGTGATCTTCGACAATATTGTTGCCGTGGGTCCCGATGGAACATCAAGACAACTCAATGCGGTTGCATTGACGGCAAATTAATAAAATCCTATATCTACACTATATATGAAAGCCCCTGCAGAGTGAAACAGGGGCTTTTTAGCTTCTATTTCTTCCTGAACATACGATTTAACAACCGGCTCAACAAAAAGCTGGCGAGTGTTCCTACAAGCGCTGTCAATGCACTGTACAGTAGCCCGCCCACTGAAAATGATGCCCAGACCCCACAAATGGTTCCCCCAATTGTAGAAAGTTTAACATCACTCCAGCGCATCCGCCCCTCCCTTCTTGCGGATCCGTTTGACCGCTTTTTTATCCTTATCCGGATCATCATCCTGTCGGCTCGCGTCCAGCACATCTGCCGAAGCAGCTGTCTTTTCAGTCGCTGATCTGTCCGTATCTTTTTCTAGGACGGACTTCACAATACCAAGCCCTAGCGCGATATATTTAGCGATATTTAAGGCCTTATTTGGCAATTTAACAGGTGCCAGCAGAATCACCTGCAGGACCTTTGCGATTTTATCTACGATTTTTTTCATTGATTCTATGTGTTCTTGGTCAGCCTTATCGCGAGAACTTATTCTCGATTTTTAAAGCGACCTGCCCAATTTTTACCTGTTCAATAATTGTCCCGTATAACTGTTTATAGGCTTCGGCCGATTGATATACCCCCCAGTCATCGTTACTTTTATGAAAATAGCTTCCAACCAGCAGGCAGCCTTCCGTATCCTCATGCGTATTGCCTATATGAATGTAGACGAGACTGAAATTGGGGATCGTCCTAATTTCGATCATTCCCTCGTGCATATCCGGAAAGCGCTTTATGTATGCGGTATTCATTCCGCCCTCACGGTTGATCCCGAGTTTGTAGGTCCCCGCAGGAATAGCTGTCCGGCCTTTTATCTTTACATCGCGCACGGTGTCTTCCAGCCCATAACACTGGAAGGTTCCGTTGATGTAGAGTTCGGACAGGGTACTATTATTCCCCTGCCGAACACGTTTGAGTGTCAGTTCCATACGTTACGGATTGCCATATACTAATTCATAGGTATACTCGTGCCCGGGCGTATCCGTCAGGGTTACCTGGTACTTCGCATTTTCGAAATTCGAATTATCGGCCTGCACCTGATACATCCAGGATATCCCTTGTCCGTCCATGTCCTGCGCTATCCCTACTTCCAGTTCAAAGTCATTTGCGTCGAAAATTCCGACCTGTACTTTCACCACCTTCATCACGTCCTTCACCATAAACAAGATCTGATCCATGGCATTGCCTTGATATCCACTATCGTCCCATCGGCGAATGACCGGTGCCGTAAAGTAATCTTTAAAGGCTACATTGAAGGCGGTCTGGTTGATATTAGCCTTGGCCTGATAGGCCGCCTTTAGATCAGGATCCTGTATCGCCGTACGGGCGTATAACGAAGCATCCATAAAGCGATTTTGTACATCAAGCTGTTTCGATGTAGGGGCCTTTTTATTTTGGAAAGTCGGTCTACGGGCGATAATTGTCTGATCGCCACGTTGCCGAAATACGAGCATCTTGCCTACTGTCCCTGATGCTCCCTCCATGACGACATTACCTTTTGATTTTGCCATTACTTGTGTTTTTAAATGTTAAATAATCTGTTAACCGACACAACAAAGGGCGCCCATCATTGCGTTGACGATACAAATATGCACTCGAGAACAAGCGATGTCAATAGCTACAGGTAACTGCGAAGAAATACGGCAGAATACGATGGAAAACGGTTAAAAACGACACCCACACATAGGTTATCCTTGAGCTTAACAAGGGTTAAGGTAGGGTGATCGTTTAGTCGAGGTAGTGTGTTTCTTGTGCCAGGCTAAAGTGAAGCTTAAAATTGCCCAGATCCTGTACCTATAAAATCCGGGCAATTGTCTCTTCCACGCTACTTGTACTTTTTGGGGTTTGCCTTAATATAGGCAATGATTTCATTTTTAAAGTAATAATCCTTACCGTCCAGATTGTAGCCCGGGAGTTGGGGTTTGATCTGCCCCAATTTGGTATCCCTGATATGCAGTAATTCTTTTATATCGGTATTATCCAATAGTTCGGACGTTGTATTGAACAGGTTTTGGCTCACCTGGCGCGCTTCCTTGGCGATGACCTGTACCGCTTGTACAAGTGCACGTAATTCGGATTTCACTTCTTCATAAAATTTTTCCATAAGCTGTATTTATAATTGATTATAATTTGGTTTATTAATTCAGTTTAATTCATCCCTTTTGACATACGATCAATAGACCACCGATCCTGAACAGCCATCAGCAGCATAGCTATGCGAACTATCCGTCTGCTCATTCGAACACGTGCAGCTTCTGCCGGAGTTCCTTGATATAACTGCGCGTCACGGCGAACGATTTCTGAGGGCCCTCGCTCATTACAATTTTATCCTTCAAAAAGGAAACAATAAAGTTCATATTGACTAGGGTCGATTGATCCACCTGAACAAATTCGGTTGCCGGTAGAAAATCGACAATTTCTTTTATGGTCTTTTTTGCCTTTCGCGGCACTGGTTTGCCAAACCCATCCAATTTCATATTTCTTTCAAAAAAAGCCAGTTCATTGTCCCCTTTCACTTTCTGCACGAAGTAAATATCACTGAACTGTACTCTTTGACACATTTTATCGGTCATTTCGATAAAGGCAAATTCAGGCTGTGGCACAAATTTGAGATTGATCGGAACAGCCAAACGGCGAAAAGCATTTTCTAGCGCTCTGCAGACCATCGGAAACGTAGCCGGTTTGGGCATAAAGTCGGCCGCATCCAAATGATAAGAGCGCAACGAAAACGCTTCATGCTCCGTCACAAATACGACCTCAGGTCTTTTCTTCGCATCAATAGACTGATAAAGATCCATTCCATTGAGCAAGGTATCGTCCGCCCTTTGATCCAGCACAATATCCATAAAAAGTACATCATACTTGCCGGAGTTGATTTTCTGTAAGGCATCTTTTTTATTATCCGCCACATCGATAAGGAGATCCAAATCTGTTTCTTCTAAAAGAGTTTTTAGTTTTTCAGCATCAGGTCGAAAATCCTCAACGATAAGAATAGGAATTATTGGCATACGATATTATTTTGTAAAATACTTAGTTAAATCGCTTTCCGGTAGTTTTGGAGCAGCGTAAGCTGGACGCTGAAAATGGGATTTTGTTCATGATATTCAATCCGATATGTTCCGGGCAATACTGCATCGAATAGTTCCTGCAGCAACTTATTGCCCACCCCTGTATGCCCCTCTGAACGCTTTCCACTGACGTAATTGATCATCTGGAAATGCAACCGGCCATCCACCCGGGTCCATTCCATGATAATATGGCCCTGTGCTCCCCGAGGACTATAGTTCAGGGCATTTTCAAACCACGAGAGCATGGATGCTGCAATAATAGAGCGGCTCCAATCGGTCGCAAAGAGGACTTCTTCCCCCTTAAATAGCACTGCACTATTGGTAAAACAAGATGCCATCACCTTGAGCTGCTTCCATTCTTCGGCAATAGATACTTTGACCTTTCGATTGGCGGTCACTGAATTTATGTACCGAAATAGTTCAAGCGTGTCGCTGCGGTGCAGCAATTTATTATGCTGTACGATTTTGATCCACTCTTTCACGAAATGCATAGATAGGCGCCCCGCCAGTCTGTCTGTATTTAACCTCATTTTGAGCAATTGAAACCTCAACCAAAAGGAACAATATTTATAAACTATGTGTACCAGAAGGGCTGTCCCCAGTACCAATAAATTACCTACCATGATCCGATTGTGGAATTGCATCAAATGATAATCGGTCAGTTTTCCGGCAAATGAAATGCCGTGAAGAGGAAGCCAGAAGTAGGTATAATTCACCCAGAAATCTATACTCAGGTATTGCCAGCTGCCCACTAGTAGCAGAAGGACTAGTTTACCAAATTCCGCGCTGACCAGAAACACCCTTATGACCAGCCAATACATAGCGAATGAAAACAGGTATGGTCCGGTTAAGGCCAACAGATGTCGCATGGTCAATCGATGCCATACCTGAATATTCATTTTGAGCAGCAGCAGGAATAGGAATCCTGTTCCAATAAAAAATAAGATGTATCTCCGCGTGAAAAACTGGGTTATTTTGGTCCGTCTATCTTCCATTATATCCTATTTAAATCGTTGGCGAAATTGTTATTTCTCTATAATTGGTGTACTTTGAACACTTAAATTACAAAAAACAAAGCGAAAGGAATAAATTAATTAAAAATAATATTTCGTCAAAAGGAAACATCATCCTTATCAAGAAATTATACATCAACTCATTTACTTGATTTCATAATTTTTACCCTTTTAGCAAATCATCAGTTTTTAGCTCGAAATATTTCCAGTTTTTTACATCGAAAAAAAAGGCGCGCTGTCCGAGCCATATGGGCATAATCCAAGCTGGCCTATTTTTTTGAACTACCTTTGTCTCCGAGAGTTCAAGGTGATAAAAATGGATGAATGGCCAGTTTTCCCATGCTGTCCATTCCTTCATGACAATGCGGTTTATCGTCGTGTTTAATTTTCTCTTATACCTCTTCATAAACCCATCAAGTTGCTCCGCTCTTTTACAGCTCAGCCTTTTTGATAAAGCCAGATTCCATAGTCCATTGTTCTCATTTTTTTCCATCAGGAGAAAAGAAAGGGGAATATGAAACCGAAAGGCAAGTTGTGCGATACTCGCACGGAAATACAGTCTACTAGCTGCGACGGAGACTTTAAGCAAAGATCGGGTCCCTTTAGCAGCTAGGCGATTCACCCCTTCGTCCGCATCGAGGTATACAAGGATCAAACGCTTCTCATTCAAATCGGATACGACATTTTTGAGCACTGTACTTCTTGAGGCGTCGATATAACGTAAGCAATCTGCTTCGAGATTGTTAAACTGTAGCAGGTGTTCAGTCTCTTTTTGTTCCTTTTGTATAATACTGGGCGAAGCTAGTACAGAGATTTTATAGCCTGCTGCAAGCAGATAACGCGGTATCAGACGGTATGGGCCATAATGGAAAGAGATGACAATCCCGGTAAGATCAGTTGGAAGCATTTCAAGACAAGAGGCGTTCAACATTTGGTCCAGTTGGACGGGTTGCAGCATCTTGGCAAAAGACTGTCGGTAAGCGCTCCATCTCAGGTAATTTATTTCAAGATCTTCTACCGTAAACTCGGGAAAAAAATTCCATACGTTGGCAAACCAAAACGGTTTGGTCAATTGATTATTGTTCATTTAAATTGCGGTCTAAAAAAAATTAGGTTAGTATTCGATCAGTGAACAGCATCGCCTCCAGGCAGAAAGCGATGCTGAATTAGCGTTAAGGTATTTCTACCCAGCATTTTTCATCGTCAACGACATCTCCCATTTCCGGAAATAGTTGCATCATCTGAGGCAAAGTCAACCCTAGATCGACGATCTGATCACTTGTCTGTATGTTCTCGTTCATGTTGAATTGAATTAAACACCGGCCTGCAACGATACGGGTCAGGCCACTCCCGCTGGCTGTACATGCACTAAAATTGTATTAGCTAACGATCAAATGTGGCTGAAATCCTTCAAAAAAAAGGAAAAGAATGATATGTTACAAAAAAAGAAGGCGAATTGACATTGATGGACTAAGAAACAAGAAAGGAGGTCAGATATCCTTGTTTTTTTGCATGATTTCCCTAGAAATTGGTCATCTATCATTTTTTTAGGTATTTCCCAAACCTCGATTTTACTTTTATAAACACGGATTGAGCCTTTTATAAAACCTGATTAACTGCATATCCAATGATCAAAACTTTTAATTTTATATTGCCCGAGGTGGCCCAATTTACCAAGCAAGTAAAAGCCTTTTCACCTAAGTTGCCCGATTCACAGTTACAGCGCTATGAAGATGTCGGTATTCAATTGATAGAAGAATATATTGATTACCATAGCGTCATATTTTATCGCGTGCAGGCCCAAGTGCATAGAACGTTTCAGTTGTCCGTGCAAACCAACAAATCCGATTATCATCTGCTATATAATAGGTATTCAGTTTCGACCATTAGAATAGAACATACAGCAAATAATAGCCACGTGCAGCTACCTTCTGGATATGATACTTATGCCTATATTCCCAAAGGGAAGTTGCAAACGCTTCTGCTGCAGGGAGCATATTTGATCTATGGAGTTCTGGTCGATATAGGTTATATTCGATCATCCATATTTAAAGAAGACCATTTTCTATTTAAATTCAGTACAGCACATCTACGCGACAAAAAGCGACTCTACCAAAGTGCAATATGGCCAATCAAAGAAAAGACGGACTATCAGCTTACAAAAATCGAAGCTCATTTTTTCAACTACCACAAAGATAATGAAGCTATGGCTGTAAAACTTGTCTATGATCTATTTGATATCGCCATTTATAAGAATTTTGAACACTATGAAAAGATAGATCCTGATCAATTCCTGGCCGAAAGGGCCGAGAGAATGATTAGGGATCAGGTGACGCAGACTTTTAGCACTTGTTCTATACAGGTCATTGCCGACCAGTTGCAGATTGACATCAGTAAATTGGATAAGTTATACAAAACCGTCTACGGAAAGACTCCCAGACAGACGTGGAATACGCTCATGATTCAAAAAGCAAAAGATTTACTTCTTGCAGGACATTCTGTCAAGGAAGTTTCAAACTATTGCGGGTACGGGTCCCAGCAGAATTTTTCAGCTTTTTTTCGGAAACAGACTGGCATCTGTCCAAGCGCATATAAATAAAAAAAGTCTCTATCCATCCCCCATATTCGGCATTCTTCCCTGATATCAGACATTTCGTCCCAAAAATGAGCTCTACCATTAAATAATAAAAATACAACCTCGAAGAAAAGACGGGGCGCCATCGCACAAAAAATCATACAACTACGTACCTAAAGGTCATACATCTATGGCAGATTACTGCGCTAACTTTACCATAAGATATCAGATCGGAGGACAGGGAGATGCTCGGCCGGTCAATAGGAGACAGCTCCACGGCCGATCCAGGAGGATAATAAGGATAAGCATCAAGGATAAACTTAAACACATAAAAAATGAAAAAAATTGCAAAAAGAATTATTGGCGCGCTGGGTACAGGAGCCTTAATTGTAGGTATTATTATCGGTGCTAATGCTCATGATAAAAAAGAAGAAATCAAAGTGGAAACAAAAGCTGAAACTGAAGAATGGCATTTCGACGGGGCGGTAGATCCTGCTGATAACAATGTTGATAACCCATTACAATATTCGAAAGGTGAAAGCACATCCTGCAACAATACACCTGAAACAGTATGTAACTTAAATGCTCCCGCAAGCAGTACAAATTCAAACCAACCAGATTTAGGCGCAATGGTCGGAAGCACAGGAAAAACCGTATCGGAACGAATCAATGACGCGATAAGCAGCGGAACACCGAACGAAACTGTCACCTCCTTTCGATCCGAATAATATACTATTTCCTTAAATAAGAAAACCGAAGGCTAAAAGACTTCGGTTTTCTTGTGGCTCTTTACCTCGGATTCTGCGTCATGCCTGAAGTCCGGATAACATCTTGTGGAATAAGAAATGTAAATCTAGGATCCCCTACCGGCAATGTAAATTTCTTCGTTTCACTACCGTCGATCAATATGCGGGTCAAATCTTTTTTAAATCGGTCATCTTGATTCAACCTTCGAATATCCGACCAACGTACCCCTCTAAATAAAAGCTCTTTTCTCCTTTCCTGCAGAATATAACGAAGGACCTCTTCTTGAGATGTATACACACCGGGGAAACTATAGGCTCCCGCGTATCGCATACACAAAAGTGTTGTTAGCGTAGTCTTCGCTTCTGAAATTTTGTTTAGGCGAGCGAGGCATTCCGACTTTATCAAAAATTGTTCATCCACGGCCAAGCCATTAAAGAAACTGGAACTGTAATAGCCGGCATAATTTCCTTTAAAAGCTACATATCCATTTGTTTTCTTATTGAAAAAGACTTTCTTCCTCAAATCATTGTCTTCATAACTATTGTAAAGGAGGGTATCAACGTTTGCCCGCGTTGGGCTCAGCATGCTCATGCTGGCACTGTGTGCCCAAAATATGACTTCCGGATTGAAGGTTTCAAAAGGTGTGGTACTCTGTAAATTTCGCATGTCATAGTCCATCAATGTGCTGTTACGACCCAACGCCTCATTTGCATTGCGGAGGGCCTGTTCATAATTTTGCATGGTCAAGTATACTCTAGCCAATAAAGCATATGCTGCAGTTTTGTTTGGCCGCATAGCAAAAGTTACCGTCTCTGGGAGGAGTACTTTGGCCTCATGGAGATCGTCAAGAACCTGATCATAAGTTTCACTAATTGAAGATCGCCATGATTTCTCTTCAAAACTTGGATCCAGACGCAGCGGCAAACCCAACTTTTGCATATTGTGTGTTTCATCTCCTGGCTGATATACCGGAGCATATACCTGAGCCAGCTGAAAATACGTGTAGGCCCTTAGAAACAGCGCAAAGCCTTTTAGGCTATTGTATTCGACAGTATTTTTGTTATCGACCGCCTGTAGCCTATCCAATACTGTATTAGCGTAGAAAATAACCAGATAGCAATTTCTCCATTGAAGACCGACGTTGATCAATTGAAATTGGGGATTTGGATCCCAGGTATAGGCCTGCTTATCAAATTCGGTTAATTTATTCAAAACTGATGATTCTAGAAAAAAGTCATCTGTATTTAGTTCAATCAACCCCGGACCTGTATATAAATTAATCGTTGAATTATTATCTAACAGGGCCTGAAGATCTTTCAAAGTGTTGGGTACTGCCAAAGCACCATCACTTTTTTCATCAAGGAATTTATTACAGGAATTTAAGAACATTCCTATGAGAATAACGAGGAGCTGTGCAGCCTTGACGCGCAGCGATATGTATGTCAATTTCATCATCTTATAAATTAATGTTAATCCCCAATGAGTAAATACGGCCTGGTGGAATTGTGAAATAATCAGGATCCCCCCCTTTTTTATTCGCACGCCATAAGATGCCTACATTATTCACCGAGGCCGTGAGCTGCGCCGGGAATTTCAGCAAGGCATATCTTAGCCCGATATCCTGAAGTCTGATGACATCCCCTTTGAGTACATTTGGTTCCGCGTACTTATAAAAATTGTCACGGTTTCCGTTTCCGGGATATATAAGTGAGGGTATAGTAGTATAGTTTTCATCTCCTGGATTTTGCCATCTCTTATAGTAGTCGCCATGGGCGGCAGCACCATCAAATAAGCTATTATACCCGATGGTACGATTTCTGAAATAATGCCCAAACTTATAATTGACCGAAAATGTCAGCTGGAATCCTTTGTAAGCCAGCATTCCCCTCAAAAATCCATAGTACCGGGGCAGTGCCGATCCATAATAATGCAGGTTCTGCAGCGAATCGTTGAAAATTTTCTGGTAGTCCTTGGAAATCTCCCCGTTGAGATATCCTTGCGGATCTCCATTCTGCGGATCAAGGCCGGCAAAGCGGTACGCAAAAACAGGATAAAGCTCTTTTTGCAGAATCGGATTGAGTCCCTTGGGGCCGGTTTCGGCATAATTTTGTGTGGAAGACAAGGTACCATTGAACTTTGTTACCGTGCTTTTGGAATGCGAAATACCCACAGTAATTTTCCATTGCCAGCGATTTCCCGAGGCTGATGTTACATCTATCTTCGCATCAAATCCTTTCCCTCGTATCTCCCCAATATTTCGGTCCGCCGTCAAAAAACCTGTTGTCGGATCCAGTTCGTCTGGTGCTATCAGATCAATAGACCATTTGTCAAACCACTCAAATGAACCTGAGAGTCTATTTGCAAGTATTGCAAAATCAATCCCATTATTCCATGTCCGCACTTCTTCCCATTTGAGATACGGATTCGGAGGCGTATTGATCAATCCGTAGGGGTAATTCGTAAATGGAGCCGTACCTACGTATAACATAATTGGATCTCTATTTGCCCCATTTGCTAAATTTCCGCTTGTTCCGAATGTACTTCGCAGTTTGAGGTTATTGAGCCAGTGGAGATTCTGCATGAAGCCCTCTTTGGACGCTGTCCAGGACACCCCTGTAGACCATAAGGGATTCCACCTGTTGTTGGCGATAAGACCAAACACATTGCTCCCGTCTTTGCGCATAGACGCAGTCCATGTATATTTTTGGCGCAGTGTATAGGCTGCGTTGGCAAAAACGGACACAAAACGTTGGATATATTTCGTATTAGACCCATAATAAGGGATATAGCTATTTCCGTAAAGATTATCATAGGTTGGGTAAGCATTCACGTAATCCACCTTCTGTACGGTCAGTACATTCGGATCCACACCGTAATTGCGATAAGAATTTCCCTGTATCTTTCTATTACTCAATTCTGCCCCGAGCAGCAAGTTGAATTGGTGTCGCTCGGACCATGTTTTCGCAAAGTTGAGCTGACCCCGTATCCGATGACCGATGAGATTGCGATAAGATCGATCTTCAATTGCACCTGCGGGAAGATTACGTTTCACTCCTTCATTATTGACCTGGGTAAATCGGTTGATCAGGTCACGCGCAAAATAGCTATCCTCACTATAAAAATTGTTCCCGTGGATCTGTTGGCTTTCAAGGCCGTAGATGAGTTGCGCGTTTAGCCCCGCCAATATCTGGTATTGTCCTGTTACATTCACGGCGAGGTGGTTTAACGAATTATTGGCTTCACTTTGCTGCAGATCCCTATAGGGATTGAAGCTCCAGTCATATAAATTCCCCTTACCGACAGTATCCACATAATTCTGATTAAGCTCATAGGGTATTGCCGAAGGATTGCCGCTATCATCAAACAACCTTGAGTAGGGATAATAGACAAAATTGGAAATTCCTCCCGAAGAAACGTCCTTTGTTGCTGTATAAGCAAAATTTGACTGGACACTGAACTTTTTATTCACCCGAAGGGTGTTGTTTTGACGTAGAGTAATCCGGTTCGAATGTTTTATTAGTTCGTTTCCGATAGATCTGTCCCAACCAATGGAAAGACTATGATCAGACTTGGCAGTACCCGTATTTAATCGCAAGTAATGTTGTTGCAGCGATCCCCAGCGGTAGAATTTTTCCCTATCTTTACGAATATCATTGTTTCGCCACCCATCAATGATCAGGTCAGCCTGACTTTTGTTCATTTCCCCGGCACGTACTTTCTGCAGCAGATCTACCACAGGCGAAAGCACTGTTTTCCGCAAGGTAAGCGGGTTGGTAAATAGGTCGTCGTAATGACCTTTTTCAAATAGCATCCTCTCCACATCGATAAAGTCTGTCGATTTTACGATCGGATCATAATACAGGTCTTCGGGTGTTTTTAGTGTCCAATTGGTAGAAAAGTCCACCTTAAATTTATTGGATGCTTTTTTAGTCGTGATCACGATGACTCCATTCCCGGCCCTAGCACCCCATATTGAAGTTGCTGCCGCATCCTTCAGTAACGTCACCGACTCCACATCATTAGGATTTAGCTGATTGATGTCCCCTTCGAATGGAAAATTATCCACAACAATTAGCGGACTTATTATACCCCCTAGAAAAGAATTCATTCCCCGAATATTTATCTGCGGGCTTTTATTTCTATTATCAAATTGTAAGCCTGTTGCCAGACCATCGAGCTGCCCAAGAATATTGGAAGACACCCTTCTTTTGAGAAGACTACCATTTAATTGTTCAAATGATCCCGTCGCACGTTCGCGGGGCAGCTGCTGGAACCCATCGCTATAGACCACCGCCTCTTCCAATTGGATGGTTGCTTTTTTTAGCACAATGTTGCCTGGCATTTCGTCTACGATAAGCAGAGTATCTGTGACGTAGCCCACCTTGCTGCTATAGACGACGAAAGGTAGATTGGGAAGGATAATATTAAATTTTCCTTCACTATCTGTGGTGCCTAATTCTCCAATTTTATTGCTACGAAACACGACCTGGCGAATAGCCTTTCCACTTTCATCCAGCACCTGGCCTTTCCAGCTGTGCTGGCTGTAAGCTAGGCTGCTGAGTAACATTATACAACACATTAATAAGCCTTTCATTGCTTCCCTCCTTTCGATCTTTCCACCATGGCATGGATCTGATAATCGTTAAGGAAGTTAGCAGTTGAGGAGGCCTGCAGCCGGCCATATTCATCCAGCCAAATGTATATTGGAACGGATTGATGCGGGAATAATTGCTTGAGATACGCATCATTTACAATAGATGCCGTTTTTGTGGGCTGCCCCCCAGCACCTTCGTCAGTTAATATTGTCGCTATTTTTTCGGTATCCGTATCAAAACTATTGACAAGTATAAAGTTCATACGATCACCATAGATCTGCCTAAATTGATCAACTTTTGGAAATTTTGCTATACAGGAGGTACACCAAGTCGCCCAGAAATCAAGGATCAACGGTTTGCCACGATATTTTTCGAGAGTTTGACTGGTATATTTTCCGTTCTCAAAGATCATAAACTCGTGAGACCAAAACTCTTCTGGCACCCTAAATCCTAGCATGACTTGCTGAGATGTATTGAACCCTTTAGCCCCGCTGTCCTGGCGGGGCGTTTGGGCAGATAAACTAAACATATGAAACAAACCAGCTAAGATCACTAGTGCTCGTTTGCTCTTTAAGGCCTTATATAAATTGTATATCGTTATTTTCATAATCTTAAATAGTTGGATTGTTAATGGATTGGAAAAAATCGTTGATTTTTTTGGTCAGCTGGATCTCCGCCATATTGGCTTCCAGTGTAGATAGTTTTATTGAACCTGTATCAATCTGACGGCTATGCGTCAGGAAATACGCCACTAAGGCACGCAGGATATCTGCTAAAAAGAGCGTTTGTTGTAACGCCTCTAACTTGCTTTCCGCAGCTGTCCCGATGGTTTTACATTTGAGATCCAATGCGTAGAGGTAATCCCGTATTGTTGCGAGCGGATAATGATCCCAAAAGTTTATAATCGCTTTTAGCGGATCGTAGCCTTCTTCATGGACTTCGTAAAATGGCCTGTCTAACGGCAAAAGGTTTGCATAAATGGCTTTCATTTGTTTAGTTTTTAGCTGTGAACTAAGCACATAACTTTCCCTGTCCGACCGAAATCAGCTTTTAATTAGGGGCCTAAATACGCTTAGATCGATAAAAAATCAATTAATTGGGGAGCTAGATTGCATTTGAATGGTTAATCACAAATGGTTATATATTGGCGTGATGCAATCCATAGCAGTGTAGGGTCAAATTCTATTTGACCAAGCTGTCCGAGCTACTCGGGAGCGGTAATAAGATTTTTTGTTGTCTGTTTTTTGTGGTTCATGCTCACATTTATAATTGTGAGTCTTATCCGGGAAAAGCACTATAGCAGGCCCTATCACCGCACAGCAAGGTTCCGACGCCTTTTAGAAACGGTTTACGATAGGGCCCATGACGCTATAGCTATACAAATGTACAAATAAAGCTATCATAGGCATTATCCTATCGTCTCGTTCTAAATCAAATTGTCGGAATTTGCTGTCGAGACTCTTTAGTTTAATACCTCATTAATCTTGAATACAAATATAACTACAAAATTTATAAAACAAAAATTATTATTTACGAATAATAAATTATTAAACACATTTCGTCTGCAAAAGGCAACATTTAGTAAATTAATATCTAATAAATGAATGCATCGACTAAATCCAACAGCACTGATCCTGATTTTCTTGCAATAAAGTCATTATTTGAGGCCAAGATTATCAAATCTATGAAGTTATTGGAAAAGCAAGGTCCGACAAAGATGGCGAAAGCCTTAGGTCTTCAATATAATTCATACTTAGATAAATTAAATAATCCACAGAAATTTACTTTTGCCCATATATTTAAAATAGCAAATCTATGTGATCTAGACCCAGATCTAATTTATAAAGTCATAAAGAATCAAGCTAGGGTCTAAATCTTCTAAATATCTTAAGAAACAATATCGCGATCAAAAATATCTAATTGAATTGGATAATCGTATTAGACTTATAAGAAAGCACAAAAAATGGTCACAGGAATATTTTTCAAATATTTTTGATATTGAAATACGACAACTAGGGCGAAGAGAAAGAGCTGAGACAAATTCAACTATTTCGTTAATAAAAAAATGCAGATAGCCTCGAAGTTAGCTTATCTGAATCGTTAAATTTTTGACTTTGGATAATCAGCTATGCACATCATTTCCCTCTTCATCGCCTGATGAATTGGAAAGTTTTTAACGAACCCCTACAGCTATCAAATTAAAAAAGCCACTCCCTTCCGGAAATGGCTTAAAACAAAATTATTTATAAACTTTAAAAGTAAAAAAAGTACTTGATTACAGTTTTTCGATTTCTTCGATAGAAAGTCCTGTGCCTTTAGCAATATCAGCAATAGGTAAACCCATTTTCTTAAACTCCATTGCAATGGCAATGGCCTCTTCACGCTTACCTTCAATCTTACCTTTCTGAATTCCTTTTTGAATTCCTTTCTTTTCAGCTTTATCTAATAAATATTCTTGAGTGCCCATAGTATCGCTCCTTCCTATTTTTGTTTCTATTTCTTTTTCAAATATACCCAAAACTTCCTCGTTATCAAAACTTACATAGTAAGTTAGGAAATCATATAACCCTTGTCGCGTATCCTTATCCATCTCCCGGTTTATCATTTCATCATAAAGATCGTGCTTGATCGCTTTCAGACCTTCGTCGCTTATTTTCTTGTTCTTGATAGCCAAAAGAGCGGTAAGAACAATCACAGAAAATGGATTCTCATTTGATCGCAATACCGACTCTTCCTGATCCATGATCTTGTAACTGTTAAAATCATAGCGCAATGACGTACCCATAAATTCTTGCCTATATACCTCCGGCCGATAGCTTCCATTTTCATCGGCCAGAATAGCTATAGCCGTAATAGGAACTTTATAACGATCCCATATACGGTAGAAATAACGGAACATGCGCTCGGCTAAATCACCATTTCCTTTGCTGCTCTGAATCTCCACATGGCACAGCACAAACTGTTCGCTACCATCCTTTAAAAAGACTTTGACAAGCTTATCGACATAACGAATTCCCTTACTGTTACTTTCCGGAGGAAATAATTGCTCAAATTCTTTGTCAAGATAATCAAAGGGTCTGCTCAAGTCAAAAACAGCATCTGCCTCATGAAAAATAAATCGTAAAAAATGCGAAAATGTTTGCTCCAAAATAGATTTCCACAGGGGATCATCTACACGCCTCCTTTTTGGACTCATAATTATTTATCAACTGGTTAACAACACAAAGATAGGAAATACCCAAACAAAATACTAATTTAATTAGCATTTTAGTTTAAAAAGTAATGTTATTATTGTAGACCAAATTAATTGATCCCTTGCATCTGTTGATACGTAAACAGCTGTGGATAATTTTTTGGAAGTTCAGTTGTCAGATTATGCATTTGAAAATTATCACTTCTAATTCTACCATCAGGATCCATCAGTATATACCTCGGAATTCCGTTAAATTTAAATAATTCGCGTAAAGCCCTATATTCATCGGCAGAAACCCGATAGGATTCAAACATGCTATTTTTAACGATATAATCTTTATAAAACTCCATATCTGGAGTTCCATCGACGTCCGTCACAAAAACAAACACCAAATTCGGATTATCTTTGAGTTTTAAACGCTTCCCTTGCGATGATTCAATACCGGAACGGCAGGGACCGCACCACTGCGCCCAAAAGTCCACAACAACGACTTTCCCTCGGTACTTATCTGTCATACTCTTAAAGGTGGTTGAAGCAGTATTATGGGGTAGCAAATAACCGTTTTTGGATTTCTTCACACGTTCGGCCAGTTGGCGCGCTTCGTCCCTTAAATCTCTATTTTTTAACACGGCCAATAATTGTTCTGTAGTTTTTGTTATCCCAACTGTATCAGCCGCACCATTTAATGCAAACTGCAAGGTACGCAGTTTCGCAACCTCAGAAACCAATGTATTAGCGATCGTAGGATTAGATTTTCGATTTGCCGAATCCAATACCAAATATAGATTCCCTTTACGTTGACTATTTAAGGCTCCGTAATAGGCATCCAGGCTAAATAGTGTCGAATACTCGAATCGATTGATAAAGGTCGAAAATTCATTTTGTACCAAAATAGCTGGATCATTGAGGTCTAAACGAGCTATAAAATTAAAATAATCATCGGGCAGCGGTTCCTTTAGGTAAGCATTTGTAGGATTATTCCTTAGATAATTCTTTCGATACATTTGCAGATCCATTAATTGTACCGCATACATGAGCGCAACTTGCTTATGGACCAGATTTTTTATTTTTGGTGAAAAATCTGATTTCTTTAACCGTCCGCTTACTTCATTTTGCACCGAATCCCAGGTTGCTAAGACCTCCTTTTTGATTACTGAAATTGGTTGCGCTTTCAAACGCCTTTCCATGCCCTGATAAAAGGCTCGTTGATTATTTTCCCAATCAAAGCCTCTGAAATGCTGATTTTCGGCAGCAAGGGGGCCTTCGAAACCTATTAGAGCTAAATTTTGATCTGCTGTAACTCGAAATCGCAACGCTAGCGTCTGTCCCGGTTCGATATAAAATTTAAATTGGTTATTTTTAAAAATAATGTAACTAGTTTTTGGATTCGTGGCCAAATAGCTCGCCTCAAAACGGCCATCTGGATAAACTTGTACTGTAGTCGGGTAATCTTCGCGGGTCATCTCATTACTGCTATAAATAATACCACTTGTAAATCCCAATGCAGGACTATAATTTTTGATAAAACCAATTAGACGTACCGTGTCAAATTGGAAAAAATTGTCTTTATACGACACTAGATTTTTTTTCACTTTAGCATGCGCCAGATTTCGCTTTATCCAGTCATTTGGATCGATTTTAAGCGGTTTTTCAGCGGATGATTGCGCTGTAGCAAATGATAACACGAAGAAAGTAAATAAAGAAAGTAATGATAACTTCATAACTAGGCTATTGGTTTCCATAAAGTTAATCATTTCATTTACGAAACAGCATCTAATTATTCGGAAAGAACAAGCGAATGATCGTTCCCTTACCCAGCTTACTGGAGAGATTAACGTTACCGTCCAGACGTTCCATCAACTCCTTAACTAAGGAGAGTCCTATTCCTGAGCCCTGTGCTTCAAGCGCATTGTTCGTGCGCTCATGGGCTCTAAAAATGACATCTAGGACTTCATCTGGAATGCCGATCCCATTATCTTCCAAATAGTATACAATCCCTTTGCTTGTCTTTTCACTGTAGATCGCAAGATAATCCTGCTCGGTATCTTTGGCATATTTCACCGCATTGGAAATCAGATTATAAAAAATCTGATAAGCGACCCCACAGTCTGCATCCAGCTTGTAGAGATTTCCCAATCTAAACTCCAGCTGTGATGCTGGATAAATAAGCTTTACCTCACCTATCCATTCCACGATCTTTTTATCCATATCTAAACATTCCCTGACCGGATTGACAGCTCTAATTTTATTTAGCTGCAGGGTTTGGTTGATAATAGACTGAATATTCTCTATGGCGCCACGCATATTTTCAAGCCATTTTTGCTGAACATCTTCGGGTAAACTTATATTTCGACGCAGCATATCATTTCCCATCTTCAGAATGGATAATGGGTTTTTTAAATCATGTGAAAGGGTATTGGACAATAGATCCAGCTTTCTATTAAAAGATATTTGCTCTTTTTGGCTTTCAGCTTTATCATAGGCAAGTTTTCGTTCCGTCACATCCCAGGAGGAATGTAAAATGGCATAAGTATTTCCCCTTTCGTCCAATAATGCTTTGTACTCGAAATCAAAGTACCGTTTGATAATATTTCTCCCTGCTACGATATCTGCCGGAGTATCCTTGGCACGATAGGTAATCCCTGTCTTCCATACATTTTTCAAAATAGATGAAAACCCCTCTTTTTCAAAGCTGGGAAAACAGGCACACAAAGTATGTCCTAAAATTGAGCTGCTTGCATGCCATGTATCCAGCATTGCCTGATTGGCAAAGGCAATATTGAGGTCCTCACTATCATAAATAGCCGTAGCTAAAGGAGACCGTTGCAGAACCGACAGCAAAAAGTGCTCATCAAAAGGCATACAGAAAGAAATTTAGCAATCGTGAATGAATAAATATAGGAGAACTCTAAAAAATTAATGCAACAGAAATGATGCCATTCTTTCAGACCTTTTTTCGTATCTTAACCTTTAAGAAAGTTTAAAATGAACAAAGTAGGAAAAAAAATCAGGTTACTTCGGCACCAAAAAGGTTGGAGCCAACAGGATGTGGCAAAGAAATTAGAGATTTCCATTCCCGCATTTTCAAAAATAGAAACCGGTATTACAGATCTTAACCTCTCCAGATTAATCCAGATCGCCAAGTTATTTAATTTTACAGCGGTGCAGCTTTTATCTTTTTCTGAAACAGAGCACGTAAATGATTATGTTGACGAAATAACTTCAATTCAGCAAAAGCTGAAGGAACGGGAAGAGGAAATAATCCAGCTTCAGAAAAAAGTTATCGATCTCTATGGTCAGCTGTATAAGGATTAAAAATTCCCCCTTATTCCCAAACTCCCTTATTGCTTGATCGGAAGCTTGGGGTTAAGAGGTATATGAAGAATTTTTAATAAGAAATAGTAATCGGTATAGACTTAAAAGTACTCATATTAAACGTGGTATTTTTATATAATATAACGAGATTGTACTGACCAGATTGCCATTGTCTCTCACCGGTAATCTGACTGCCCAAACCATCTTTCCCGGCACCGATTAGAATGTCATCACCCTTTATCGTATCATTGACCAACGTATAGGTATTAACTTTTGATGCTGGCCCCAGATCTTTATGCTCCACTTTAGAGATAATGATAGCCTTCGTCAAGTCAAGTTTATCAACCGTTTCAGGAAAATGATTCAGCGTTCGCCTGATCAATGCTGTATATAAAATACCATCCCCCTGTATTTGCTTGATCTGTACACGTGCCGTAAACTTATCCCCTTTTTTGAAAACCAATGGATTCTCAACATAGGTATTCATATAGTATACCATATCATCGTTTCGGAAAAAGATGTCACGGTCCACGATGGGATCCACTGGCATATTAGCCGCATCGAAGATCTGAAAGTCCTCCTTTAATTCCAGCTTAGATCCATTGACATCATTTACGATAAAGAAAAAATCATATTTACCCTCAGGAGCTTCCACTGGAATGGTAAAATGCTTGTGCACATTAGCATTTTTTAATCCCTTAAACTCTTCCCAAGCAATTTCCATTTTCCACAGCGATGAATTCGTCAGCCCAGCCTTCGGTAAAATTTTGATTTGAACGGACTCGATTTTATCTCCGGCCAGAATATCGGCATTAAAATGAAAATCCCGCCCTCGGATTGCTTGCTTATTATTGGCATAGCCAATTTCTATATTTTCTGCTTTTGGTAAGACGACCTCCGCTGTTTCCCCTTCTTTTTTACAGGATACAAAAAGCTCAGATACGAGCATAAATGCCAGGATAATTTTTAATGGTTTGATCATTTGGTATAGTGTTTATTATTGCAATATAGTTGCAAATATAATCAAATCAATTCAAAAGCAATACAGTTGCATTAAATAACATGTATAATATCTTTGCTGCTTTCTTTAGATTAAAACCTCATACCATTCGCTGATATCAGCAGTCAAATCGTCTCAAAGTATCCTCATATTGTCTCAAGTGATAGCGCCTATAAGGCTAATGCCGTACATTTAGTGTTCATATCACACCAATTATATGCAGTATCTTGAATTTGAACATATCCATTTGATCTGGGACCGACGGCTGACCTTGAATATAGCAAAAAAAGCCTGTCAAGCCTTTCTATCGTAAACAACCAATATTCTTTAATAAACATTAGCACATGAATTTTAAAATCAACAGTTTTAAAGTGGCTACTAAATTATTGCTATTCAGCAGCAGTCTTTTTGCTGGAGCCGCTTATGCATTACCCCATGCACCCTATGTGCAGGAAGCCCAGACCACAGTCAAAGGCAGTGTAAAGGACGAGCAGGGCAATCCCCTTGTTGGCGCCACGGTCTCCGTAAAAGGCAGTAATATCCGAACTTCCACCGACGCCAATGGCGTGTTTACACTAGCCAATGTGGAGAAAAATGCCATTATAGTGATCCGAATGATTGGCTTCAACTCGAGGGAAATCGTGTATACTGGTGCATCCAGCATTAACGTACAACTGGTATCTGACACCCAGCAGCTCGAAGAGGCCGTAGTCGTCGGCTACGGCTCCCTTGACAAAAAGGAGTTGACCAGTGCCGTATCGAGCATCAAGCAGAAAGACATGGTCGCAGGAGCTGTCTCTCCCCTCCTGGCCATCCAGGGAAAAGTACCGGGCCTTAGCGTTATATCCACCAATGGAACCGACCCCAATGCGGGTATCTCCCTGCAATTACGTGGTGTCAATTCAGTCAACGCCTCACAAGGTCCACTCGTGGTTATTGACGGTGTGCCCGGTGGCGATATCAACTCCGTTGCAAAGGAGGATATCGAATCCATAAACGTACTGCGGGATGCCTCCGCTGCCGCAATCTACGGCACGCGTGCCTCCGGTGGCGTGATCCTGATTACTACCAAAAGGCCACAGGTCGGCAAGGCTCAGGTAAACTTTACCTCCGAATATTTCTTCGAAACGATCCGTAAACGTCCAAAGGTCCTGTCGGCAGAGAAATTTGTCGAATATGGTCTCGGTGAAGACTTGGGGCATCGCACAGATTGGTATGATGAGGTCACCAACAATAACCCATTCAGCCATCGGCAAGTTGCCAATATCAGCGGCGGTTCCGAAAATGCCAATGTCTATACCACCTTTACCAAACGCGACGCCAAAGGAATGGCGATCACGTCTAAACGGGATGAAATCGGCGGACGGATCAATAGTGCATTTAAATTTTTCGACGGTTTTGCGGAGTTAAATACCAATGTAAGCTACAACCAGGTGAAAGCATTTGGTTCAAATGGTGACATCTTCAACAATAATGACATTTTTAATATGGCTTTGGTGATGAATCCTACGGAAACGCCTTACGATGCCAATGATGTCAGCGGATACAACGTACTAGAAGGTGGTTATGATACCTGGAATCCTGTGGCTGAAGCCCGTCTCCGCAGCGATGAAAAGCAATTCAAATACCTTTTGGCCAATGCCACCTTAAAGTTAAACCTCACAGAACATCTGACCACAAGCGCAACCATCGGAATTAAGAACAACAGCGAACATGGCAACTATTACCGATCGGCGCAACATCGCATTTCGCGGGAGAATAATGTGGACGGATTTGCCAAGCAATATTATAGCCGGTTCAATGACCGTATCTTTGAATGGACCGCCAACTATACAAACCGTTGGGACTCGCATTCCCTGAATGCTGTGGCGGGCTATAGCTACCAGGATTTTAATGGACAGGGGTTTTCGGCCGAAAACTCTAATTTCCCCGTTGACGGTATTGCCGAAAACGATATGGGTACAGGAACCTATTTGCCTGACGGACGTGCAGGCATTGGGTCCTGGAAAAACCCTTGGGTCAAGCTAGCCGCCTTCTTTGGCCGTGTCAACTATTCCTATTTGGATCGCTATATTCTGACCGCAACGGCACGTTATGAAGGGTCCAGCAAATTTGCCCCTAAAAATAGATGGGGATTCTTTCCGGGGCTTTCCGCAGGATGGCGTATTTCTCAAGAACCTTTCTTACGGGATGTCTCATTTATCAATGACTTAAAATTACGCGCAGGTTACGGAGAAACGGGCAATGAAGGCTTTGATGCAAAAGTTGCCACACGGATGTATAGCGCCGACACCTGGTTTTTGCAGGATGGAAAATGGTTCAGAACCTACGGTGTGATGCACAACCAAAATCCGAATATCAAGTGGGAGGTCAAAAAAGAATACAACCTTGGGTTGGATTTCACTGTACTGAACAACCGTTTAAGCGGCCGTTTTGATATCTACAAACGCAAGATCGATGATCTGATTTACGACATCAGCGTATCCCAGCCACCAGCAATCCACGATAAAACCACCATGAATGTGGGCAGCATGCAAAATACGGGATATGAGTTTGAACTGAATTTTAAAGCAGTAGACAATGACAATTTCAGTTATACCACTAGCATCGTCGCTTCGCATAATAAAAGCCGGCTCAATACCTTATGGGGCAGCCAGACCTTTACTGACCGGAAGGACTTCCCGGCTCCCGGCTCGCCAGGTTCGGCTGTCAGGTTATATCCCGGCGAGGATATTGGCCAGTTTTTCCTTTGGAAATTTGCGGGATTTACAGACGACGGCTACTGGAAGCTCTATGACAAGGATGGAAATGCCTTTGATGTCCGGGACCGCAACAAGACTGTAGGCGACAAATCTTTTGTCGGCAATGCTATTCCGACCTTACAGCTTTCCTGGAACAACCAATTTACCTATAAAAACTGGGATGCAAGCATCTATATGCGCAGCTGGATCGGCCACGACGTGTTCAATATGATCAATATGTACTACAGCCTACCCAATGTAAAAGGACAGAATGTGCTGGAAGAGGCATACGACAAACATAAAAATATCAAAGGGGAAAAAGAGCTGAGTAACTACTGGTTAGAGAAAGGTACTTTCCTCAAGGTTGACGCACTGAATATCGGCTATCGTTTTAACCAAAACTGGATCAAACCATTGAAGTCAATGCGTGTTTATGCCACTGCACGCGATCTTTTTGTATTTACAAACTACAGTGGCCTGGATCCCGAAGTCAATATCAATGGCCTTGAACCGGGATTTGAAGAGCGCAATGTCTATCCGAAGACCAGAACTTTTATGATGGGATTACAAGTAAATTTTTAAAGCTAGCATGACAAACATGAAAAAATACATCTCCATAGCAACATTATCCGTAGCATTGCTGCTATCCGGATGCACCAAATTGGATCAGGAATTTTATAGTTCGGTTACGCCGGACACCTTTTTCAAAAGTGAGAAAGATATTAAGGCGGCCCTGTTTAGACCATTTACCCATGCCAAGTGGTATATGGGCGAAGACCGTTGGCGCCTACAGGAATATACGGCGGACAATTTCGCCGTTACAACCAAAGGCAGGCATTGGTATAATGGTGGCGAGAATGAACGCTATCATTACCACCGTTGGACGGCGGATGACAACTGGATTTGGGGAAGCTGGCGCGGGACCCTGATGGGTGTAGCCCTGGCACTCGATACAAAGAGCGATCTCAGCAAATTGGACTACGGCAAATTTGCACTGAGCGACGAGCGGAAAGCAGCAGATCTCGCACAACTGGATGCCCTGATAGCGTATTTCTATCTGCGTGGATTGGATTATTTTGGCGGTATGCCTATTTTCGAATCCCTAGACCAGGAATCCCTACCGCGCAATACTGATCAGGAACTGTTTGCACATATCGAAAAGCTGCTCAAAGCCGCTATTGAGAATCTTCCGGCGAAGAAGGCCGGAGACAAGGAAGAAGGAGCTATTCGAAAAGCGGCAGCCGCGGCCATGCTGGCACAGCTCTACTTCAATGCAGAGGCCTATATCGGCAAAGCAATGTATGCTGAAAGCCAAAAATTGGCCCAGGATATTGTCAATAAGGTTTATGGCGACTACAGCCTAGATACAAAATGGAACGGCGTACATGGATTTAAAAACAATGAGTCTCCTGAGATTATCTGGTCTATGCCGTCGGAATTCAAAATGCTGGAGTACAACTGGTTTTACGCAGACTTCTACCATTACAACACAAAGCAGTTCTTTGCCCAGGACATGGGGGGCAATAATGGAGCCCACCTGACACCATCCAGGAAACCAAACGGCTTACTCTATACCTCAGACTTCAAGTTAGGCTCACCTTTTGAAACCTTTGACCAAGGCGATCTGCGTAAAACCCCCTATGTCTATCACGGCACAGACCAATACGAGGGTATGTTTATTGTAGGTCCCCATAAAACACCTACCGGCGAAGCCATTGTTGGCGGTGAAGAATATAAGGACAAGCCCTTGAACTTTGTCGACCAAGTCGGTCGCTTTTCGGAAGTTGGGCCAGGAAAAAAATATAGCTCTATTGACCAGTTGCCATCCAAAATGTCGGAGGGAGAAGAAAACACAGGCGTACGGCTGGTGAAAGTGCCGATCCCAAACCTGGCCAACAATACCTTACGCTGGGGAGCCGATATGCCGATTATCCGACTGGCGGAAGTTTACTATATGCTCGCCGAATGTGATTACAGATTAGGAAACAAGGAAAAGGCTGCAGAACTGTTCAATACCGTTCGAAAGCGAAACTTTGCCAATGCTGCCGATCCTAATCCCGTGACTAGCGCCAATATGGACAAGTACCGTATTCTAGATGAGTGGAGCATTGAGTTTTTAGGGGAAGGCCGACGACGTACGGATCTGATCCGATGGAAAGCTTTCACCACGGAAAAGTGGTGGGATCATAATCCAAGTACTTCCACGCATCTGAATCGTTTTCCAGTACCTAACCAGGCCATTGCCGGCAACAGCAGCCTGGCACAGAATCCAGGTTACTAAAATTGACATAGCGCCATCTCCGTAAGGAGAGAAGTCATTAACGTTCAGATCGTTTCCTAATTAAAAAGCCAGCCTGTTTTAGTAACAGGCTGGCTTTTATTTACGATTTTTATCGGCTTTTATGCCCTTACTCCTCGCGCGAACGGCCCACGGATCAGTAAAATTTACCGGTCCAATGACGTAAATATCGAATTCTGAGAACGGTATTCAGGAACGATATCTTTAATCATCTGCACTAATTTCATCTTGTCATCATTTGGATCAGCAGTTTTGGCACTTGCACATAGTTGTTCAATTCTTGCCTTCTGCATCGCTAGATCCGGCGTATTGACCTTCGCAATCATAATCTTCTCATGATAGGTCTTTTCCGTATTCTCCCCATTCGCCAAAAGCTCTTCAAAAATCTTTTCTCCAGGGCGCAGGCCTACCACTTTAATATCAATATCTTCTGGATAATTATATCCTTTTAACCGAATCATTTGCTTTGCGAGATCCATAATTTTAACAGGCTCCCCCATATCAAAGACAAATATTTCACCACCTTTGCCCATTACCGCAGCCTCCTGTACCAATTGACAAGCTTCAGGAATAGTCATGAAATAGCGTGTAATATTCGGATCAGTAATTGTTAAAGGTCCGCCTTTCAGCATCTGCTTTTCAAAAAGTGGAATTACCGAACCGTTTGACCCCAATACATTACCGAAGCGCGTTACAATAAAATTGGTTTTGGAATTTATATTGACTGTTGATATAGCAATTTCAGCTACGCGTTTTGTAGCTCCCATGACATTCGTGGGATTCACTGCCTTGTCTGTTGAGACCATAACAAATTTGGATACACCATACTTATCCGCCAACTGCGCCACATTATACGATCCCCATATGTTTGTTAAAATGGATTCGTACGGATTTGCTTCCATTAAAGGAACATGTTTATAAGCAGCCGCGTGAAAAACGTAAGTTGGTCGATATTCCTGAAATAATCTATCCATAAATATTTCATCACGGACATTACCCACCATAAATATACTACGATCAAAATTAGACGCTGAACTCAGCTCCTGTTGGATCTCATATAAGGCAGATTCCGCTTGATCTACTACAATAAGTCGTTTTAAATCGGTATGTATTAGTTGGCGTACGAGTTCGCTACCAATGGATCCCGCCCCACCAGTTACCAGCACAATCTGTCCTTTCATCTCCCCTGTAATAGTAGGGTTATCTAGATCGATCGTTTTTCGTCCCAACAAATCTTCTATCCGAAGGCTGCGAATTTGTCTTGTCGCCACCTCTCCCGCCATTAAACGGGCCGTATCTGGAATAATCTTAACGATTAAAGGTATAGGTTCGGCCAACTTAAAGACTTTACTTAATCGTTCGGGAGCTCTATTGTCTACAGCCACGATAAGCTCAGCCGCATTTCCATGACGCTGCACAAATTCTTTATTTAAGGAAGTAATATCGTGAATCCTAAAACCTTGGATACGATTACCAATACGATGTGGATTATCATCCATGATTGCTACAATCCGATATTTGTTGCGTGATGTTGTATGAATAAAATGAAAGGTGGTATTTCCCATATTTCCCGCGCCAAATAAGATCACAGGAATACGGTTATCTTTATTTCCCCACATCAGCTCGTGATAGAGCGCCCGGTAAAGTACACGGCTAAAGGTCATTCCGAAGCCGGCGATCAATGCGTGAAAAAGCAATTGTGTATCAGAAAAAGGAAAAATGCTTTTTAAAAACGAAGGTTGCGACCATTCCAATATTTTACAGACTAATACCGTAGAAAAATAAGCCAGTACAATAGCCATCACAATACGCTGCAATTCACGGATTCCCGTTTTATGTACGACACCTTTAAATGTTCCTAAAATACAAAACCAAATTAGGTAAACTGCAGATACCAATATAAGCTGTTTTTGCATCGTCTCGATCTCCACTCCACCTCTATGTTTAAAGATCAGCACATAACTAGCAAAAAAGGCAATAGTAACTATGATCATATCCAATAACAGAATGATCCAACGGGGCTTGTTAATCGACAAGCCCTCTTTCCATACATTACTCATTAAATAATATTAAATTCCCTTTCAACATTTAAGTCGATTCAAAAATACCAAAATAAAAGGTATAAATAAGTTAAAAGCTCTTTCAAGATATAAGAGAGCTTTTAATGTGTAAAATAAACGAAATATTACGTTTTAAAAATCTAAATAGATACTTTCATCGCCACCTTTTTTTCCGGCCATAACCGTTGTGGATAACAACCTTCCTCAATTAATCGGTGAATACTTTGCTGTACCTCTTCCTTATCCTCTTTATAGGTTACACCAAACCATTTCGCATCTGTTGGAAGCACCGAAAAATTGGCGATACCTTGCTTGACCATATAATCCGGCAAATCGGGAATAAAGAATTCCGCTTTGGGGTCGTCGTGATTTTTTTCCACAAAGTCAGGGAACAAACGACGTGCAATCTCAAATATTTTGGGCGTAAATCCCCAAAAATTCATTGAAACTCTTGTGTTACCAGGCAATACAGTTTCTGTTTCTTCCTGTGCGTATACAATATCTTGGTCTTTTCTATAGATGTTAGTTCTTTCGGTAACACTCTGCAAATGATTAATGTCATTTACATCACACACACCACGCGAGACATAGCCAAAGTCAGAAAGGGTATTACCGACTTCAAAACCTACCAACGCCATCTGTTGATCATCGGCTCTCTGGGTTAGAAAATCGGACATTTTTTGAAAAGCATCATAACCATAGAAATCGTCCGCATTGATTACGCAAAACGGTCTATCCACCTCATGCGCTGCACTCATTACCGCATGACCTGTTCCCCAAGGTTTTTGACGCTCCACAACTCGATCAATTCCATACTTTTTTAGGTCAAAATCTTGGTAGGCATAAGCAACCTCGATAGATTCAGGGAGTTTTGCACCAACATTTGATTTCATGATTTCTAAAAATTCTTCCCGAATGACAAATACGATCTTTCCGAATCCAGCACGAATGGCATCATAAATAGAATAATCTATTATTTTTTCGCCAAATGGTCCAAAGCTTTCCACTTGCTTAGCCGATCCATAACGGCTCGCCATACCAGCGGCCAAAATAACTAGAATAGGCTTTTGTATATTTTCAATGCTGTTCTTCATTTCTATTTAAATGTGATTTTTATCTTGCGTGTGCAACCAATAGCAATATTGGTACCAGCTTTATAATTTTCCATATTAATAAATAATGAATTATTAAACAAAAGCGAGCTTTTCGATAACTCGAAAAGCTCGCTTTTGTTTAATAATAGCATCTATTATTTTACAATTTCTGTTCCGTTTCTTTCTGCGGGTTTTGGCTCTGTGAAGTTTTACCATCACCAGACTGATTTCCTTCCAGTTCTTCCGCTTTAACACCTTTTGGATTGCTCCATAATTTTTTCTTGTAGGCGTCCAATTTCTCTTCCACTTTTTTTCCGTCTAATTGCTGTCCCCCATTTTCCGTTTCTTTGAGGTTCTGCAACATACCTGGTGAAGATTCACGCACGATGGTACTGGCAAATTTATTCTGAACAAAGAAATCGTCCATGGTCATATCGTAGAGGCCCTTATCCGGATCAGAAATATCTACCTGGATAAGACTATACCGCAACTGCGGAAAATAAAGCCAAAATGCAGGAGTTGCGCCGACAGATTCCGCTAATTCCGCAGAAGTTGTAATATTCATGAGCGGAGCGACACCAATAATACGAGTTTCCAATCGGCTCCGTTGCTTATCAAAAAAGATGTCCTCTTTAATTCTAAACTTGGTCACACGGGCTGGATCAAATTCATTCAATGCCATTTTGGAATCTATTTGATTTCCCTCACCATCAAAAATGGGCACAAGCACGCTATCCGCAAATCTGGCCATGCCTTCTTGAGCACTCAATCGGCCCTTAAAAGAATCGTCGTCGGGGCTATAAAGAGAAAGCTTTCCTTTTTCTATAGCCTTCATTACTACTTCGATGAGTGAATTGCCAGGGATCGCAAGCACATTATTTTTTTCATCTTTAAGATCAATATCGCGCCATACACGTTTGTAAAAGCGGATATTCTTTTTATTTACCTCCGGGTAAGCGAAAGGAACCGCATCTTCCATATTGTTTGCCTGGTAGAACCCATCAGTTAAGGGAATGGTATCCTGAAGGGCTTCCCCTTGAGCAATCGGAGTCGTTGAAATCGCCTGTTTTAAAGTGTCCAGATTTCTTGGCACTGTATCAATTGTTGTTTCTTGCTGCGCAAACAACGACCCCATTACAAAAGTCATCGCTGCTATCAATATTATTTTTGTCTTCATTGTTATCGATTTTTGGGTTTTAAAACAGCCGATTAATACTTACGTGTTTTGCTCTGTACCGTAGGCATTTCAAAAGCCGACATGACACAACGGAAACCGATGTACGAATGCGGTTCATAGTCCACCGAATAATTTCGTGTTTCGCTGTTTAACTGCTCTCCATTATCTTTCCAAGATCCTCCGCGTACCACTTTTCGTTTTAATGCATCACCATCTTTAGCATCAGCATCATACAACAAAGCTGGATTTAAGTCATTGACAAATACCACCGCCGACGGGCTGTAGGCATCGAGCGTCCACTCAGAGACGTTACCAGCCATATTATAGACTCCAAAAGCATTTGGCATATACGATTTTACCGGCAATGTGAAAGTTGCACCATCACGTGAATAAGTTCCTTCGCCCTGTTTAAAATTGACAGCCAATTTTTTCTTACCTTCTGTTCCATCAATTGTCATCCGTGATCCTGCAATCGTATCTTGTGGATCCAATTTGCCCGAAGCTGCATATTGCCATTGGGCTTCTGTTGGCAAGCTTAAACTCAACTGGTAACCGTTTAGATAAGAATTCTTTAGTACAGTAGCAGCCATCTCGTTTGCACGCCAGTCCGTAAAAGCACGTGCCTGTCTCCAAGTAACACCAACGACAGGGTAATAATCAAAAGAAGGGTGCGTAAAGTAATTGGCATCTAATGAAGCCAATTGTGCATTCGGGAAATCTTTTGTCCAGATATCCTCAACAGGCATTACAGCAACCGAATCAGTCACGTATTTCTTTTTTACATTACCTTTAGATTGCAGGTATGAAAAACGGTATTTAATCACTTCGGGATTGAGAGCCCGTCTATTGCCATGCATTTCAAGCATAGGGGCAATTCTCTCCTGAATACTTGGATCATTACTTTTCCATATTGGTGATATCTTTTTGACGTTCGCCCAATTGATACGTTTTTGGCCAACCTGTTCTCCGGCAATCTCTAAGAAGTACTGATCATCATTGAGATAATCGGTTACAGCCACAGAATCTGCAACCCAGTTTACGAACTCACGATACTGCTTATTCGTTACCTCTGCTTCATCGATAAAGAACGCGCTCACACTGACATTTTTGCCTACGTTACCACTGTCGAGCGAGCCTTTAAAAAGAATTGTCCCAGAAGGAATATAAACCATTCCTGGAGGAGCAGGAAGCTTTCCGCCTCTAAAAGCATTTACCTTTGGAGCTTTATACATAGCCGAATTGGACTTACATGCAGCAAAACCGATTAAAACAGCCAGAGAAAGAAGCCCTAGTAGGCGATTGCCATAGAACCTTTTTAGTATATTCATCATTTCGTTTTATTAAAATTTTGATTTGCTTATTTACGGTTAAATAACCCATATTTCACACCTACAGTAATAAGACCATATTGATCGTTATTTTTATTGACAATGCCGTCCAAATTATCGTTAAATGTCAATGTATGCTGGTAGTTTACATTAATTGCCCACTGGGGTCCATATAAAGTTCTACCAAAGGGAATGTCTAATCCGACATTCAAAGGAAGAACAAAATGAATCTCGCCGTTATCCTTTGAAATTTCACCTCCGACAGATTCTAGATAATTAGCATATAGTGCGGAGATATTTCTAGAAATTCGATTTTTTACCAACCCTGCACCAGCACCTACATAAAAATTTGAGAGAATACGGGAGAAGGTATTTGCTTCCAAAGTATAATAACTATAGTTATCGGCATTGCCTAAAAACTGACCTAAACGGATTTTCCCATTAACATTTCCAGCAAAATAACGGTTCTTAAAATCACTCTCATAACCATTCCCCGCCAAGGTCCCTTTTTCCCCATGTAACCCTACGGAGATATAGGGTGTGATCAGGTAATCAGCTTCACCATAAAAAGCGAATTTCGGTTCTACATTTCCCAAATCTGTTAGATTGATCGCTGTCCCTACCCCTGCCCCAACGCTTATAGGCCTGGAAAACTGCGCTGATACAGAACCTGTTGTTAAAAAGAATAGTCCGACTACAGCGTATAGAAATTGTTTTTTCATCGATAAATATTTAAAGAGCTTAAGTTTAAAGTATAGTGAATTATTTCGTATTGAGTATAGCCTTTGATATACATGATATAAGTTTGTACCGATTAGTCGTATTAATTCAAAAACGTGCGATCTTAATAATTAGTATAAACAAAAAGAATCCCAAACCGAATTATCGATTTGGGATTCTACAACAATAAGGCCAAACCTCTATTATTCCAGTATTATTTTATATTTAGCCGATCTTTCAAATCTTGCCATACTTTGGCGAAACCTGTTTTCTTTTTCCCTTTATCGCCATAACCATAGCCGTAACCATAGCCATAACCATAACCACGAGCAAAGTCAACATCATTTACTACTGCTGCAAGGTTTTTCAATTTACCCTCTACATAAAGTTCACGAGGTACCTGCAATAAACGCTTGTCTAGGTAATTAACACGAGATACATATAATGTTAAATCGGCGTTATGAGCAATTAACAACGTATCTGTTACCAAGCTTACAGGTGCAGTATCCACCAAAATATAATCATAGTGCTCGCGTGCATATTTGATTACATCATCAAAATGTCCATTCATTAACAACTCAGCGGGATTTGGCGCAATATACCCAGAGTAAATTACATCAAAATCATAGCTTCCCGGTTTTTTGATGATAATATTATCCACATTCATGTCTGGATTGATCAAAAACTGTGTAATACCAACATTTGTATGTTGTAAGTGTGATAGGCCTAGATAATCTAACACTTTAGGACTACGAATATCAGCTCCTATTAATACTACTCGTTTACCAGACATAGATAAGATTTGGGCAAGATTGGTCGTCACAAAAGACTTCCCTTCGCCAGATATGGTCGAAGTCACAAACACCACCTTTGACGCTTCCTTCTTATCCGCCCCAAACATAAAATTCATATTCGTACGTAAGATCCTGAAAGCTTCTGCGAGTGAAGACCGATCATTTAAGTGTACAATTGTATCTTCGGCAGTAGGTATTTCCCCCAAAACAGGAACTTTGACAATTTCCTCAATATCTTTACGCGAATGGATCTTGTTATCCAATAGAAACTTGAGGTAAAGAATTGAAAATGGAATCAAAAATCCTGCGATTAATGCTCCTATTAATACTATTGCTTTTTTAGGGGAGACAGGTACACCATTGCCATACGCTGCATCTATAATCTTTAAATTGTCAGGTGTTGCGGCAGCCTTAACTTCACTTTCTTCTCGCTTTTGTAATAATAAAAGATATAAAGATTCTACAATTTGTTGCTGCCTCGAGATCTTTTTAAACCCTTGTTCTTGATTTGGAATAGAACTTATGCGACTCCGTATCTCATTGGACTTTTGTTGGATACTATTTAGGGCAAGCTCCGTTACCTTTCTATAATTTTGAAGGGATTGACGAATATTCTTATCACTTTCAACAATATTTTCGTTTAGTGCGACTACTGCAGGATTTTGATCAGAAGCAGATTTTAGTAAGTCATCACGTTCCAAAACCAATTTATTATAAGCTTCAATTGAAGTACCGATTGAAGCATCCTGCAAGCCTATATTTGAAGGTAGTAACTTTCCAACTTCTTGATTTTTCAAATAAGTATTCATATGATCAACCAATTGCAATTGGGTACGATACTCAAGCACCTTCTTGTCATTATCAGAAGCTGTATTCAAAAACACACCAGCTTCGGTTGCCATGTCCACCATCGAATTTTCCGATTTAAATTCAGCAGCTTGCTCGTCTGCCCCCGATAAATCCTTAGAAATCAACATAAGGCGTTTATTTATAAAATCAGATGTCGCTCGTGTCGTACGCAACTTATCATTCGTCAAGTCATTATTATAGGTTTCAATTAACGAATTAAGAATTAATTTTGCTTTCTTCCCTAATGTCGATAACATAGAAAAGTTAACAACATAAGATTGCATCTCCTTGCTCGGCGTTATACTTATCGCAGCAAGGTTTGCATCAATAGCAATGTCTTTAGGAACTATGTTAATCAGAAACTCATTATCCAATTCAACCTTATTATTCCCAGTACGTTGAAAGACAATGGCGCTACCTCCAATTTTGACAACTTTATCAAAACCAGAAGTAATATGCTGGCCTGTAAGCAGATTAGTAATCTTAAATTGGTTTCCATGGCTATAATTGACACGAATATTTAATTGTGTAGTATCCTGATTTCCTTGTGTCCGTACAATGAAAGGCATATCGCTTTCCAAAACTTCAAAAGAACGAATCTTACCTTTAGTTGAGTAAATTATATTCAAATGATGTTGGTCCACCACCTTGCGCATTAATCTCCGTGAATATAACACCTCAATTTGATCGGTAACAAAAGCGGCACGAGTTCCACCAAACCCCATACTATTACTTAACTCCGCAATTCCAGCTAACTCACCTGCTGAAGCACTTTTTTCATCTTTCAGTAGGATCTTCGCTGTTGTATTATAAGTTTTCTGAGCATATCTAAGATAAACAACGGCAATTCCGACAGCAAGAATTACCGCAAAAACAAACCATTTCCAATAAAATGCATATTGTTCAAAAAGTTGCCTTAAATTGATTTCTTCTTCTTTATTATCTTTAAATTGTATAGATTGTTGTTCCATAATATATTAACGGGTCAATACTGAAATTACGGTAATTAATAAGCTAGCAATTGAAATAATTATATTAGTGTTCGCCCCCAATTTTGAATTATTAATCTGCGCTTTATTTGGTTCTACATAAATTACATCGTTTTGCGCTAAATAATAATATGGCGAGTTTAATGTTTTCTGTTGTGTCAGGTCCAAATAATGCATTGTTTTATGCCCATCAACCTCCCTGATTAATAATACATTCTCTCTTACACCACGGATCGTCATATCTCCAGCCATTCCTAATGCTTCTAGAATAGTCGCTCTTTCTGTCGGCATAATGAACGATCCTGGATGTGCTACTTCGCCGAGAACTGAAACCCGAAAATTATTAAAGTTAATATTGACCCCAGGATCCTTAATGTATTGGCTTAGCTCCATTCTTATTTTTTCAATGGCCTGTATACGCGTTAATCCAGCTATATGCACCTTTCCCAACATTGGTAAAGTAATATCTCCTTGCTCATCGACAGTATAGGTAGGCCGTAAAGCCATATCCACTTGTTGGGTGAGATTACTAGTCGCCATTGAGCTTAGAGGATTAAATGGCACGGTGACTTTAGGATCAGCAGCAGTAACAACGACGGTCAAGATATCGTTAATTTGGATTTTAGGTACGTATTGTTCATAAATCGTATTAATTTGACTTGAATCTTGCTGCAAGTACACCATATTTTTTCTTGATCCACATGAACTAAACATGGCCAATGCTGTTATGAACAATGTTAGTACTAAACTATACCTTAAAATTAATCGCATACGTTATTTAAATTAAATTTGATCTCAATAATTCAAAAACAAAAATATATTTTTTTTTTTGAATTATCTCTAAAACGACAAGATAGAAATGTTTATTGAAGACCGCCTCACACTAGCAAGATCTATGCCTAAATTTGCAAGTTATTGCTTTAGTACGATTACACCGAGCACAATCTTTGTAATACATAGAATTACAGAAACTTAAATTTAAAAAAGTAAACTATTTTAATCACAGCTAGAATTTAAGTAAAACCGTGTTAGCATTTCTACAATTTATCAAATTATCTTTCAAATTGTTATATTTGGCTTAAACATTTACATTTTATGGATCATCAACTCCGCGATATTTTCTTTCAATTATTACGCATTGGACTGTGGGGACAAGGTAGTTTACTAGCTTCTGCACTGCTTAAAGAACGTGAATGGGCCCAATTGTATGCCTGGGCCATTCCTCATACGGTAGAAGGAATAATTTATGATAGCTTTGCTTTTCTAAATGAAGATCAACTACCGCCACAATCTTTACGATTAAAATGGGCTGTACGTGTAGATCAGATCGAACGCCACAACATTCAGATGAATAAAGTAATAGCTTCCCAATACGAAGCTTTTACAGCGCTTGGCATACAGCCGATCTTGCAAAAAGGACAAGGCGTCGCCCAATTCTATCCCAATCCTTTACATCGAATATGCGGAGACATCGATTGGCATTTTGAAGATAATGGTTATTCGATAGCTCGTGATTATATAAAAGAAAAAGGAATAACTGTAGAAGACACAAAAAGTTTTAGCTTACATTACAACTGGAACAATCAATTTATTGAGCATCACAAACAACTTTTCGATTTGAGAAGCCCTTTGATACAGACTTATCTACGTTCTATTTCCAAAAGTTATCGTGAAAAACAAGGTGCTTTGAAAATTGAAGATGTTTCAATAAGAATATTAGCGCCTGAGCTACAACTTTTCCAAGTAAATTCCCACATATTAAAACACTTAATTACATTTGGCATGGGCCTGAGACAATTTTGCGATTCGGCAAGATTGTATGCCCAGTACAGTAGTCAAATTGATGCGGAGGCTTTAAAAAAGATCTATCAGAAGACTGGGATTTTAAAATGGACGCATTTGCTCCACCAGATTCTAGTTGACTTTATAGGGCTGTCTAAGTCGAATCTCCCTTTTCCATATCCTGAGAATACTGATTCAGCTTGGATGCTGGAAGAAATATGGTATGGTGGCAATTTTGGCTATCACGACGAACGCTATGCTGAGGGGAAAGTAAATAATGCAGTCTCTGTACATCCTGATGGTGCTAAAAGACTCTGGCAGAATTTTAAGCGCTATCTGCCCTATGCGCCGCAAGAAGCAATCTTTTTTCCGATTATGCATTTCTACTCCAAATTTCTCGGAATAGACAGAGACTAATAAAAAGAGCTTTTAAGTAAAATTAAAAGCTCTTTTCTATTTTATTTATCAAAAACCTGTTTTATCTTGATGCGGATGCGTTCTCTCTCGGCGTCTGTCAAGTTGGACCCTGAAGGCAAACAAAGTCCTGAATCAAACAGCTTCTCAGCTACATTACTTCCATAATATGGCGAGTTCTCAAACACAGGCTGCAAATGCATTGGCTTCCATAGTGGACGCGATTCAATATTATCCTCCAACAGCGCAAGGCGCAAGTCTTCTCGCGAGACACCAGTTAAAGCCTCATCAATCGTGATGGCAGCCAACCAATGATTAGAATAAAAGTCTTCATTGGGTTCTATTAATACTCTTACTCCATCAATATCATCAAATAAATCTGCATAGAATTTTGTCATCGCACGACGTGCTTCAACACGATCTATTAAGACTTCCATCTGACCTCTTCCGATACCGGCACAAATATTAGACATTCTATAGTTATAACCAATATGCGAATGCTGATAATGAGGGGCATTGTCACGCGCTTGTGTCGAAAGGAATACGGCTTTGTCTTTATCTTCTTTTGTATGGCATACCAGAGCTCCACCACCGGAAGTTGTGATAATTTTATTACCATTAAAGCTTAATACACCGAAACGGCCAAAAGTACCACATGCTTTTCCCTTGTAAGTAGATCCTAATCCCTCAGCAGCATCCTCAATTACTGGAATATCAAATTCCTTGGCCACAGCCAATATTTCATCCATTTTTGCCGGCATGCCATAAAGATGGACCACAATGATTGCTTTTGGTTTCTTGCCATTTGCAAAACGATCACGTATTGCCTCTTTCAACGCAACGGGACACATATTCCAAGTATCAGCTTCAGAATCTACAAATACTGGTATCGCGCCTTGATAAGCAATCGGATTAGCCGATGCGGAGAATGTCATTGACTGGCAGATCACTTCGTCACCATAATTTACGCCGCATTCAATCAAGGCCAGGTGCAAAGCAGCAGTTCCAGCTGAAAGCGCTGCTACCTGAACATCCGAATTTAGAAATTTTTCCAAATCCTCTTCAAAGCCATTGACATTGGGCCCTAATGGTGCTACCCAATTATGGTCAAATGCTTCATGGATGTATTTTAATTCATTTCCCCCCATGTGAGGAGAAGATAGCCATATTTTATCTGACATAGTGGTAAAAATTAACGTTACTTCTTTATTATTTTTCCAGGATTACCTACCACGGTACATCCATCTGGTATATCTCTAATAATCACAGCCCCAGCTCCTATCTTCACCCATTTCCCAATCGTTATCCCCTGGATTACACAAGCTCCAATGCCGACATGTGTTCCCTCTCCTACACGCACATTTCCTGCTAGTGCTACATTTGGCGATAAATGTACAAAATCTTTGATAATACAATCGTGATCTATAGAAGCATTTGTATTGATAATACAATGTTGACCAACATTTACATCTACATTAACCGTTGCACCGGCCATTACTACAGTGCCATTTCCTAAAATACTACGGTTAGAAATATTAGCCCCAGGATGTATTAAACTTGGATAAGTAAATGAACTGGTCTCATTTACTATTCTTTTCCTTACTTCATTATTTCCAATAGCAATAATTGCTTCAACCGGTCCCTCAGGATTCCTATGAAAAACAGGATATCCCAATAAAGACGATTTATTCAAATCGGTATCGATAAAGCCTTCTATTTTAAAATTATTACGCTCAGCAATTTCAGCTATTACTTTTCCATGTCCACTTGCTCCAAACAAATACATCATTCAAAATTAGTTATTTCCATTAAACGGTTCTATCGTAACATGTCCATCGGCAGAAATTCCCTCTCTTTTAAATACTTTTTTAAATGTTGTAAAAAAGACATTCAAATCTGTAAGAAAGGAGACATGGTCTACATACCAAATATCCAGCTCAAATTTCTTGGTCCAAGAGATTGCATTTCTCCCATTGACCTGTGCCCATCCCGTAATGCCCGGTCTTACATCATGACGGCGTCGTTGCTTATCATCATACAAAGGTAGGTATTGAATTAAAAGTGGCCTAGGGCCTATAATTGCCATATCGCCTTTGAGTACATTAATTAACTGAGGAATCTCATCCAGCGATGTCTTTCTCACAAAAGCCCCAATAGGTGTTAACCGTTCAGCATCAGAAAGAAGATGGCCATTGGCATCTTTTTTATCATTCATTGTCTTGAATTTGATGATTTTAAAGATACGCTCGTTTAACCCTGGACGGGACTGAAAGAAAAATGGCTTGCCATCATTGGCAAAATAAAGCCCTATTGTCACAACAATAAAAATGGGACTAAGTATGATCAAACCTATAAGGGCAATAAAAAAATCGAAGAGCCTTTTAAAAAAATGCCTATACATTGTCTAATCCTTTATCTTTTAATAAACTTTTGTATTCCGTCAAAAGGGCATCCCAAACGACCTGTTGTTCGTAACGTTCAGTTATCATTTCTCTAGCATTTCCTTTCATCTTTAAATAAAGCTCCTTATCCGTTATCATCATTTCCATTGCATTCTTAACTGCCTCAACATTTTTAACAGGAATAATTGTTCCATTTTTTCCTTCGATGATGATTTCGTTGCAGCCATTTATGTCAGATACTATTGCAGGCAGTTCCATTGCCCCAGCTTGCATAACCACATTTGGAAATCCTTCTCTATAACTTGGAAATACCAATGCGTTCGAAATGGCAAAATAGGGACGGACATCCTTTTGAAAACCCACAGATATAATACGCTCATTCTCATCAATGCGTCTTAACGTATCATTATCCAAAGGATCCAGATCACTTTCCAGCGGCCCAACTAACAAAAGTTTCACTGATGGATAATTTAATTCACAAAAAGCCTTTACAAGCTCATTTACTCCTTTATCGCCAACAAGTCGCCCTACGAAGACAAAAACAAAATCATCATTTCCAATGCCCAATTCGCTTTTTAATAAATTCTGTTGTTCCTCTGATATAACTTCTTTTGAAAATAAGGAGGTATTGATACCATTCGAAGAACCATTAGCTATCACCTTTAATTTATCTAAGGAAGTATATTGGTAGGAAACGATAAAATCGAATAACCCTTTTGAATTGGGGTAAACTTTAGTAGCCGACGCGTAAGTAAGCTTTTCAACAAAATCTAAAACCTTACGTTTTACACCCTTTGCTTCCATTAAGGGCAAACCTGCGACAGTGTGAAGTCTAAGTGGTACTCTCGCCAGCCTCGCAGCCAACATCCCAATAATACCAGCTTTGGGAGTATGACTATGAACTATATCTGGTTTTTCTTTTCTGAATAAACAATATGCGGACCATAATGATCTCAAATCCTTTAAAGGCGTAATTTTCCGAGACATTTCTATTGGAACAACCAAAATATTCTCTTCTTTAGCCACTTCCAACAGTTCCCTGCCTTTTGAAGAAATCCCTATAACGTTTATCCCCCGTTCAGACATAAAACGATGCTGCCCTTTCAATAATACCTTTAAAGAGATAGGGACCGTAGTTATACGAACTAATTTAGTTTTCAAACTCAACAATATTTATAATAAAAGACTATTTTTTAATGGATTTGTTCATCATAACCCCATTGATATTTATCTGCTTAATATTCAATTTCAGATTGGGTGAAAGAATTCTTTGAACTCGAATGTTAGATTTTGAATTATTCCACTTAGAGTTGGTGTAATTCAGTGTACCAGTAAATTTCCCTATACTTACATTATCAACTCCAACTAAAGTCAACGGGTTTTGGCTTCCATCGTCCGAATGGCGATCTATGTTAACCAAAACATTGTTCTTATTTGTAAATTTATGGAACACAACTTTGATCCCATCAATTTTATTATTTATAGTTGTGACATTGTTTAAATTTATGTTATATAGATATTCATCATTTAAATTAGGCTCTAGATCAATTCCTGCCATAGGATTTGTCCCGTTAGTGTTTTTAATCACCATATTTTCAATCGTAACATCCTTCCCAGAAATAATAGAAATTCCGTTCCTTCTGTTGTTATCCAAAACACCGCCTGAAATATTTACTCCACTACAATATGTCATCTGTTTTCCGGTCCTACCAATATATATGCCATCCCCCCAAAAATCCTTTATATTGGGCTTAATAATAATTATATTACTGGATGAGAGTATATTAATCCCCATCCCCCATTCTCCTTTACTATTCTTATGTTGATATCGCTCGCCTTTCAAATTGGGGTTAATAATTTTCACATTCCGAGCATTTGAAACCAATAATGCTTGATGTTTGGGTTGATCGTTGGGTAGTACTATCAAGACAGAATTTTGCTGAAAGGTGATTGTCCTATTACTTGGAATACTAATCCCATTAAAATTTACCGCGATAGGGAAATTAGGCATCGTAATAGTGTTGTTCTCGTTAAAAGCCTTTTGTAAATATTGTGTATAATCTATATCTCCTTTTATGGAGTAGTTAGAAGGCAAATATCTTATAATATTTGAGATATCTTCTCTTTTATCTGAATAAGCATCTATTGCAGTTAAACCAGCATTGCTTTTACCATTTGCGGTTTTTGTCTGGGTGTTTATCTCATATCGAGTATTAATATGAGCAACACCATTCTTTTCATTATACTTAATACAATTAGAGAATATAAGAATAGATACAAATTTTAACATGGCATTCATATTGTTATATTTTGTTTGATAATCTATTTACAAAAAAATGAATTATTACTTATTCTAATGTTTTAATGACTTTTGCGGGCACTCCTCCTATTAATACCCCTTCACTGAAAGATTTATTTACAACAGCCCCAGCTGCCACTATAGATCTTTTTTTTACGGTTACGCCTGCTAAAATTCGAACTCCACAACCAATCCAGACATCTTCATCAATTAATATAGGGGCAAAGGTTTCATGATTATATTTGATAGGTAGGGCAATATCCTCCCACGTATGATTTGTAGAAATCAATGTCGTTGCATGGGCTATTGACACATCATTTCCTATTATAATTCCCCCAGCCCCTTCGATATAACACATAGGATGAATACTTACATTATGTCCAAATTCAATATTTTCTAAGTTAAAAATGAAAACTCCAGGTTGTATTGATACATTGCTGCCCACCTTTTTCGCTATATTTTTAATAAAAATATAGCGAAGCAATAACCCCATATTTCCATTAGTATATCTAAAACACTTCAAAAGAAAATAATTGCCTCCTTTGCCAAAAAGACTGAAAAACACTGTTAGTAATTTTATAATACCTTCGAGTTTCCTAAATTTATCTCTTCCCGCCATTGTTTAGTTTTTTGATATTAATATTATTTGAAAAGTTATCTTTAATATAAAGTATAATTCCAATAGGTAAAGCAAGCATTGATAGCGGAAATCCTCCGAGATCTTTCATTAACTTAATTATACCTGTTTTCTTACAAAATCCGAATCTCCAGTAATTAATCATAGACTTTATTTTAAGCTTAAATGAACTTAATGGATTATTTGCGAGCTCACTATATAACAATGTGGTATACCGAGGATTTTCTCTTCTATTTCTAATACTATTATAAGATAATCCTCCTTCCATATACTCTGCCACATAAATAACTTCATTGAAATAACGGAATTTATATTTAAGAGCCATTCTATTCCATACCAATGATTCAGCTACAAATTTCTCACCACTTATTTCAGGAAAGTAAAATTCCTTGAATTTGTTAGTCACTAATACCTTTGCCATATCCCCTAGGATTCCAAATTTTTCTCTTCTTTCGATTAAATTTGAATCCAATATGTTAGCTGGTAGTGATTCGCCTCCTAACACATCTCCATTAGGCGTAGCCATATACCCAACAATACCAATAAAAGAATCGTCCCCTTTTATTGTGTTATACTGTTTGCATATTATCTCCAAACTATCTTCAGGTAAATAATCATCACTATCTACTATAAAAAATAGTTCTCCTTCTGCGTAATCCAAACCGCGATTAATAGCACGATGCTTACCTCCATTCTGTTGTCTATAAAAACGGATTAAAATTTTGCATTCTGATGCCCATTTACGAACCAATTCTTGTGTATAATCTATACTTCCATCGTCAACAATCAACCACTCAAAATCTTTATATGTTTGCTTTAGCAAACTTTCATATAATTTAGGTAGAGTATTTCCTCTATTATATGCAGGTGTGAATATTGTTATTTTACTCATGAGCCAACACCTTTTCTAAAACACCTTCAAATCTATTAACTTGTATTTTAGGTGTATAATTCGCTAAAATCAGTTGATATCCGCTCTGAACTATTTTATCATATTCATTGTGATCTCTATATAAAAGCATAACAGCATTAAAATAATCATCTACAGAATTGAAATCAGAGAGAAAACCAGTAAAATTATGTAGAATAAAGTCTGTAACACCTCCTACCGCATTTGCTATCACAGGTTTTTTAAACGCCAATGCCTCCATGACGACACGGGGCAACCCTTCCGTATAAGATGGATGAATGACTATATCAGTTTCATTAAAATATTTGTAAGGGTCCTTACTATTTGTCTCAAGCTTAACATTATTGCCCAATCCATTCTCCGCCACTAATTTCTTAATTTTATTATAAAAGTTTTTGGAATCTATATGATCATAAATCGCCCCTACAATTGTAATTTCAAAATCAATTCCAGATGCCTTTAATTTTTTAGCCAGGTCAATTGTGAGTAGTTGCCCCTTTTCTAGTAAGTAACCTCCACAATGTAGAATTTTTAGAGTCTCACTTTGTGAGACAGGATTATTTGTTTTATAATATTCAATTTTCTCGACATCAATAGCATTCGGTACAACATAGATATTCTCCCCTCTTGAGAAGCCCCCGGAGAAAATTGCTTGTCGAGTTGATTCAGAAACTCCAATAAAATATTCCGCTTTAGTTTTAAAAATATATCTTTTTAATCTAGGAATTGAATTCAAATTAAACCAACCCCTAGCGAAATATACAATCTTATAAGATGTTGATTTTTTTAAAATAGACAAAGTTTTTGAATTGTTAACAATAATCAATTCTATTCTATTTGTATCGATATATTTTGCAAGAGCTTTTTGCATATGCCTTTGCTGAACAAAAAAATTTATTATATTTTTGAATATTATTAAAGGATTTCTAGAAGAATTAATAATAATAGGGTGGTCCCTTTGCAGCAAGATCTCCAAATTTAAATTTCGTTGCCTGACATCGTCGATAAATTCTACACAATTACCCCAAAAATCAACAATGTGGACATTATGATTTTGGTTTTTCAATCTTTCAGCAAGCTCTACAGTACTTTTCCTTGCTCCACCATGCACTTGTACGGCTTCTAAAAATAATATATTCATAAATTATTTACTGTTTGTTAAAAGAATTTACTTTTTTACCTTATCAGAAGATTCGTTCATCCCTTCTTGAAATATTATTTGTCTAAACTGATATTCGGTTTTTTCAAAAACACTTGAGTATGGATACCAGAGATTGCCTTTTATGGTATCCTTATAATATTTTGATGTATCAGCACTATAAAATTGATACTTGTATAATATTGGGCCTATTACTAACATAGATATTACTAAGAAACGAGCTTTATCAAACCTCCTCACATTCATAGCCAAATAAAGTGTGTTTACAAGAAAAACAACCATAAATAACCCGAAGTAATTAATTAAACGTCCAAATCCCGAATAGGGAATATAAATAGAGATAATAAAAAAATAAGGAAAAATGAGGCTTTCAAAAGGTACCACTTTAAAGTATCTCTTATTTAAATACACTAAACAATAGGGAAATAATGCAAAAATTAAAAAATTATAAATCATTCCATTAATACTCAGTGAATATCTCGAGTAAGCTGAGAATTTAGTCGACATGGTTTCTGTAATGGCAATAAAACTTCCTAAGGTAGGAAAGAATGTGAATACAGACATTATCGCGAATCCTGAAATAATTAAAATCCCAATACCTTTTCTATTTAGCCTAAGCTTTGAAAGAAAAGGAATAAGCAAAAGTATTACTGATGAATTATGAAATAATAAAAGTATAATATTAATAATGTAATATTTTTTATATTCCTTTTTTTCCATTGCAGGATACATAAAACCAGCGAAAATACATACTGGAATAATCTCCCTAAGAATTTCCATATTAAAATAGAAATAGTAAAAAAAAGAGTAAAATAAAACAGCTGTAAAATAGTATGGAGTATACCGTTTAAAAAAGCGAAAAATAATAATATTAACGAAAGAAGCGTGAATTAATTGGAAAAACCAGAACTCAGACACAATGGATTTAGCAATAGAATTAATCAATATATATCCAGGCTCCCATCCTATTTCTAAGAAACGAATATTAAAAAACTGGTCGATCGGATAAATCAATGTTTCAAATCTTGACTGATAGGTTATGCTATCACCTCCTACTTTCCATCTTAATCCTGCAATAAGAATCAGGATAATCATCGATAAATAATAGAAAAATTTCTTAGGGCCTTTGACTTGTAAAAAATCAAAAAACACTGATAATAGTAATAAAAATATGAATACTAATAAATACATCATCTCATTATTTTCTTTACATTTTTATAAGAGCTCCACATTTGGACACCAAAAACTATACAAATTATTAGTGCCATGAAAATGCGTTTATATACATCAAGCTCTATGTACATCATCATTATTGTAATACACAATGTAGGAGCTAACAATAGAATGAATTTAGGAATACTAAATGGGATATAATATAATTTATTAGATATATACCATGAAAGACATACTAGAAACAAATTCGTTATAACCATTGCTATGACTACTCCCTTTAATTCAAAATACCGAATCAATAGAAAAAGAGAAGCGACATTCACAATGACTGAAAGAATAAAAGTGAAAGACAAATATTTTGTTTTTTCCTTTATTTTAGGCCCAATATCGACAACTTCCTTAATAATATATAGCGAAAAAAATAGGGAAAGCCCACCAACGTATTTTGCTGCTGGAAAAAATTCCTCTGTGGCCAGTAATTTAACCATTTCTAACGAAAATAGACTAATCAAGCAAACACACAAAAAAGTAACTCCAACAACTAAAGGAAAGACATTGCTAAACACTTTTTGATTATTTTCTTTCTTGAACTGAATATGCATAAAAGGGGCCCATGCCATAATAAAAGCCGTGTTAACAAGTTGTATTGAGGATGCTAGCTTCATGGAAACAGAATAAATACCAATAGCAGCTAATGATAAATATCCAAGCATAAAAAATCGATTTGCCTGTCCTAAAACCATACTCCCAACGCGAGCAGGGAATTGTGGAAGCGCATAACTTATATTTTTATAAGTCATTACCTTAGAGAACTTAACAACAAATTTTTTTCTAACGTAAAATGTAACCAAAGATGTGGAACAGAAAATAGCAGTCACTTGTGCAATAAAAACTCCTTTTAAACCAAGATTTAGATAAATAACAAAAATATAGACAAAAAGAAGAGTTGATATTACCTTCGTTATGATAACAATTAAAAACTTTAAATTTTCTTTGTCGAAACGCAATAAAATAAGCCCCAACATACTAATATTGGTGAGAGGAAGCTGAATAGCAATTGTTTTAATAAGAATTCCATAATCTGGAGTTCCAAAAAGTTTTTGTGATAATATTCCTGAAACTACAAAGATTAGTCCACCCATAATAATCGAACATATTCCTATCCAATAGTAGATCGTGGATACTAATAATTTGCGTTTCAATTTATCATACTCGTAGTAATATCGTTGTAATGCAGTTTCTAATTGTAACAAACCAAATATACAGGCAACTTGCAATATCGTCCCTATCATATCTATTATACCATATTCTGTTGCATTAAAATATTTGGTATAAATAGGGAGGATAACGAATCCTAACAATTTTTCGATAGATGTGGCCAACCCAAATGATAGAAATGCCTTTACGAAGTTATTCATTTATATTAAATCTGTTAAGCCAATTTATAAAATCATATTTTTTCAATATACCATTGCTAATATCAACAAATGGTAGATGAATAAAATCTGATATTTTCTCAAAATCATCATGCCCTAAAATAAAAATATTCTCGGCTTTATAGAAATCCTCATTAACTATATTGATGTCATTTGTAATCAATTTCTTTCCTAAGAAAATAGACTCCATAGGACGAAGAGTCAAACCAGCCTGCCCTACCTGAATATAATCAACAATACACTTACTCGCACCTATTAACTCTAAATATTTATCATATCCAATTGGTTTCATTTGATTATAATTAGAACTATTTTTATCCGAAACAATATGAAAATGTGTTGAAATATTTTGACTTGTAAGTTTCATCTTCAAATCGACAAGAGCCTCCTTTCTACCTTTATCTGCACCCAAAAACAAAACATCATGTTTTACAGATTTACTTTTAAGGAAGATATTATCGAAATAAAAAGTAGTATTATATTGAAGTTTGTATTTCTTGCAATCATCTTTATCAAATGACCAATATTCTATATTCCTTCTTTTTAGGTCATTCGGATTAAAACATCTAAATACAGGATTCCAATACCAAACGATTATTCTTATCTGAGGGTAATTGTCCGCAATGTACTCAATGAAATCATAGCGGTTAGTAGCAAAAACGATTACAGTTTCTATGGAAGTTAAGTTATTCTTCCATTCTCCATACCACTCCTTTTTATACAACCCTGTATTAAGAGAAATTCTTCTAAAGACCTTTTCTAGCTTATTTACAGTCTTAAATGATGAAAAACACTTTACTCCTTTCTCCTTTATATAAGGAACAAAGTATTTCACGGAGTCATAAACAAGCAACGTTCTCTCTAAATTCATTTTGTCAACATTATTCTATAGTACTCTAAACCTATCCTTAATTCAATACAAATTGTCTCAATTGCCATATGCTCCCCAATTAATTGAAATATAACAAATGATATATAAAAACAGCGAAGGACGCGTGTAAAACAATTTACTAAGCTCCATACTGTATTTTTTCATCAAATAAGTTTCATTAAATATTCACCATAGCCGCTTTTTCTCAATGGCCCAGCTACAACAGCTAATTGACTGCTATCAATATACCCCATTCGAAATGCCACCTCTTCTATAGCGCCAATTTTCATACCTTGGCGTTCTTCTATCACTTGCACAAATTGACCAGCCTGCATTAACGATTGAATAGTCCCCGTATCTAACCAAGCGGTTCCACGATCAAAAACACCAACCTTTAGCTTGCCTCTCTTTAAATATTCTTTATTAATATCGGTGATTTCAAGCTCTCCTCTAGCTGACGGTTGAATATTCTTCGCAATTTCAACTACTTCGTTATCATAAAAGTATAATCCTGGAACGGCATAGCTAGATTTTGGACTTGTTGGCTTCTCTTCAATAGAAACAACCTTATTAGCGCTATCAAACTCCACAACACCATAGCGCTCTGGATCATGAACAGGATAGGCAAATACGACACCGCCCTCTGGATCAGCACAGGATTGTAACAATTTGGACATACCAGATCCATAAAAAATATTGTCTCCTAAGATTAGCGCAACTTTATCTTCTCCAATAAAGTCCTCCCCTAAAATGAAAGCCTGAGCCAATCCATCAGGACTAGGTTGTTCCTTATATAGAAACTTACAACCTATTTGAGATCCATCACCAAGTAACTTCTGAAAATTTGGCAAATCCTGTGGTGTTGAAATAATAAGGATTTCATTGATTCCTGCCAGCATAAGGGTAGACAGTGGATAATAAATCATCGGTTTGTCGTACACTGGCATCAATTGCTTTGAAACAGCCAATGTCAATGGGTGTAGCCTTGTACCAGATCCCCCTGCTAGAATTATTCCTTTCATGTTTCTTTATGCTTATTATACTTTATATTTTATCTAACATATTTGATAGGCTCTGCTTCCATTCGGGAACAGTGACTCCAAAAGTTTGTTTAATTTTTGTTTTATCCAATAATGAATAACTTGGACGCTTTGCTGCTGTAGGATACTCCGCAGTGGTAATTGGTTTAATATTACAGTCTAAATTCTTCAACTCTTTGATAGCAACAGCAAAATCATACCAAGAGATTTCTCCTTCGTTAGAAAAATGGTAAATTCCTTTAAGCCACCTATTACTATGTGCAATCTCTAAAATAACCTGCGCTAAATCATGGGCATAAGTTGGCGATCCAACCTGATCTCCGATTACAGAAATTTCTTCTCGATCGGTCATTAAACGAATCATCGTTTTTACAAAATTAGCCCCATAACTAGAATAAACCCACGCTGTACGAATTATAATAGCGTCAGCAACAGAAGCGATTATGGCTTTCTCTCCCTTTTGTTTTGTTAAACCATATACATTAATAGGATTTGTCGGTTCATTCTCTTTTAGAGGTGTACTACTGGTGCCTTGAAATACGTAGTCTGTTGAAATATGAATAAGTTTCCTATTATTTTGTTTTGTCCATTCAGCCATTGTTGCTACTGCTTGGTGATTAATAAGATCAACAAGTTCCGCCTCGGACTCTGCTTTATCTACCGCTGTATACGCTCCGCCACTAATGATTAAATCTGGATCAATATTTTCAATAACTTTCAAAACCTGTGTCAAATCATCTAAAGCCATTTCTTCGCGATCTACGAAGATAAAAGTATCATCAGTATAGTTGACACTAAGTTCTTTAATTTCCGATCCTAATTGACCAGATGCACCTGTAACAAGTATTTTCATATCTTAAATTTATCACCAAATATCTCTTGGAAACTTGGAGCTTCTTTGTCCTTGTCTGAAAGGATCAATTCTTCCATGGATAGTTGCCAATCAATGCCAACAGTTGCATCTAATGGATAAATCCCACACTCAGACTCTTTATTATAAAAATTATCACATTTATAGAAAAAGGTCGCCGTATCACTCAGCACAACAAATCCATGTAAAAAACCTCGGGGGATAAAAAGCTGAAGATTATTTTCTTCCGAAAGCTCCACAGTGACATGTTCACCAAATGTAGGCGAATTAGGACGAACATCAACGGCAACGTCTAATACTTTACCATGAAGAACACGAACCAATTTTGCTTGAGCATGCTCACCACTTTGCGCGTGAAGACCTCTCAAAACGCCTTTTGAAGAAAATGACTGATTGTCTTGCACAAATTGTGTATCCGCACCAGTTAGCGAACGGAAGGTGTTATCATTAAAACTCTCGAAAAAGTGCCCACGGCTATCTCCATATTTTACCGGCTCCAAAATAAAACAGCCTTTCAATTTTGTTTCTATAGCTTTCATATTAGCCTTGGTATTGTTGTTGGTAATAGTTTTGATATTCACCTGAAGTAACCTGATCTAACCATTCTTGATTATTTAAGTACCAATCGATGGTTTTAGAAAGGCCTTCTTCAAAAGTCACTGATGGTTTGTAACCTAATTCTCGATTAATTTTAGACGCATCAATAGCATAACGCAAATCATGCCCAGGGCGATCTTTAACAAACGTAATCAATTCGGCAGCGGTACCTTGAGCTCTTCCAAGTTTATCATCTACTTGTTTACAAAGCTCCCTAACCAAATCAATATTTCTCCATTCATTAAATCCGCCAACATTATAAGAATCTCCATTCTTGCCATTATGGAACACCAAATCTATCGCTCGGGCATGATCTATCACAAATAACCAATCTCTGGTAAATTTTCCATCACCATATATCGGTAGCGGTTTACTATTTAAGATATTGTGAATACATAGTGGGATCAACTTTTCCGGAAAATGGTTCGGACCATAATTATTTGAACAATTCGTTAAAACGACTGGCAATCCATAGGTATCATGGTATGCACGAACAAAATGATCTGAAGAGGCCTTTGACGCAGAATATGGCGAATGCGGATCATAAGATGTCTCTTCAGTGAATAGTCCGGTTTCGCCCAATGTACCATAAACTTCATCTGTAGACACGTGATGAAAACGCTTACCTTTGAAATCACCTTCCCAAATCACTTTTACAGCGTTTAATAAATTGACAGTACCTATAACATTTGTCATTACAAATGCTAATGGGTCTGCAATGGATCGATCTACATGAGACTCTGCGGCCAAGTGAATAACACCGTCAGGTTTATATTGTTGGAAAATCTGTAAAATATGCTGTGCATCCGTGATATCTGCTTTTACAAACGTATAATTAGCTTTATGTTCAATATCCCTTAAATTTGCTAGATTTCCGGCATAAGTCAATCCGTCTAGATTAACGATTCGATAATTTGGATATTTTAATACAAACTCACGGACTACATGCGAGCCAATAAACCCTGCTCCACCAGTTATAATTATCGTTTTTTCCATCATACCAATTTTATAAACGAGAATCAGCTAATTCAGAAATAACTCCTTTCACATCATAGACAATAGCATTCTCTTTTTTCAAGGCATCTAGTTTTAAATCCAAAAACTCTTTATGGGCTACTCCCAATACTATTGCATCAAACCTAGTCTTTGGTAATTCAGTTGTACTTTCAATTCCATACTCATGATTGACTTCAGCAGGATTCGCCCAGTGATCATAGGTAGTTACTTTAATTCCATAATCTTCTAAAGCACGGATCACATCGACAATCTTTGTATTACGCACATCAGGGCAGTTCTCTTTAAATGTCACTCCAAGCATCAATACCTCAGCACCATTGACATTGATTCCTTTTTTTATCATTGTTTTAACAACTTGGGAAGCAACATATTCACCCATAGAATCATTTAAACGACGTCCAGCCAAGATAATCTCTGGATGATAGCCATGCTCTTGTGCTTTCTGGGCCAAATAATAAGGATCTACACCAATACAGTGACCTCCTACCAATCCTGGTTTAAAAGGTAAAAAGTTCCACTTAGTACCTGCAGCTTCCAATACAGCATGGGTATCTATGTTTAGAATATTAAAGATTTTAGCCAGTTCATTGACAAATGCAATATTGATATCACGTTGTGAATTTTCAATCACTTTAGCCGCTTCAGCAACTTTAATACACGGTGCCAAGTGCGTACCGGCTGTAATGACCTCTTTATAAACAGCATCAACTTCAACTCCAATCTCAGGCGTAGAACCTGAAGTCACTTTTAATATTTTCTCGACTGTATGTTGCTTGTCTCCTGGATTTATACGCTCCGGAGAATAACCCGCAAAGAAATCTTCATTGAATTTTAATCCGGAAATTCTCTCCAATACTGGGATGCATTCTTCTTCTGTAACACCTGGGTATACTGTTGATTCGTAGACGACGATATCTCCTTTCTTTAATACTTTGCCGACTGTTTCAGATGCCTTATACAATGGCGTCAGATCTGGACGGTTGTTTTTATCTACCGGTGTAGGAACAGTTACTACATAAAAATTTGCATCTTGGATATCTGCCAGTTGGTTTGAACAATACAAACCGTTTGTATTTGATGAGAATGGATTTTCATTCACCAAAGCTGCCTGCAGAATATCATCTTCAACTTCGAGTGTTAGATCTTTCCCTGAACGCAATTCATCGATACGTTTTTGGTTAATATCAAAACCCAAAACTGGAAACTTCGTTGCAAATAATCTTGCCAAAGGTAGACCTACATATCCTAATCCAATTACAGCTATTTTTTTCATTTTTTTTTGTCTTTTTAATTGATTAATTCTTATTTCAGATTATCCCAGTACCATTTTACAGCTTCTTTCAACCCTTCACGGATGACATGAGTAGGTTTATAGCCCAGCAATTGACGTGCTTTGTCAATAGAAGCCAAAGAATGTGGAATATCTCCTTGCCTATTCGGTCCATGAATAATCTCCACCTTTGCAATTTCAGCATCGTATTCCGTTAAAAATTCTTTAAGATACCCTACCAATTGGTTTAAGGTCGTACGATCTCCGACAGCTGTATTGTAAACGGTATTGACAGCTGCGGCGTTATCTGTAGTCATCGCACGTTCATTCATTTGAATGACATTATCAATGTACGTAAAATCACGCGAGTAATCACCAGTACCGTTGATTACCGGGCTTTCATGATTCATGAATTTCTTTACAAACAATGGTATCACAGCCGCATAGGCACCATTCGGATCTTGACGGCGGCCAAATACATTGAAATAACGGAGTCCAACTGTCTCTAAACCGTAGGTCTTTGAAAAAATATCTGCATACAATTCATTCACATATTTGGTAATCGCATAAGGTGATAAGGGTTTACCAATGATATCTTCTACCTTAGGCAGGTTTTCTGAATCTCCATAAGTCGATGAAGAAGCTGCATAAATAAAACGCTTTACGCCCGCATCACGCGCAGCAACCAGCATATTTAAAAATCCAGTTACATTTACTTCATTGGATGTTTGCGGATCTTTGATGGAACGCGGTACTGATCCTAGCGCTGCCTGGTGTAATACATAATCAACACCTTCAACAGCTTTTTGGCAATCTGCATTATTGCGAATATCGCCTTCAATTAAAGTAAAGTCTACATTGTCGCTATGTTGCGCTAGATTATGACGATGTCCAGTTGCGAAGTTATCCAAAACGACAACCTGATGTCCTTTACCCAAAAAATGTTCTACGAGATTAGAGCCTATAAATCCGGCCCCGCCTGTAATTAATATTTTACTCATCTTTATTGAAAGTAATTATGTAGTGGAATTATTTATATATAAACTAATGTAACGCTGTTCTTCTGTAGGTTTTGTAAAAGAAAGATTTACTTTCTTTCCCAATTTTTTCCCAACCTTGTCCGCTAACAGCAATAAATATGCCTGATTTAGATTTTTTCCTAAAATTAACACATCTATTTTTCCAGAATCTATCCCTGCAGCATAATCTCCGAAAAGCCCAACTTCTTGAATATCTCCTGCTTTTTGTAGGATATTATCTACAATTTCATCAATTCCTAAATAAGTATGAATTAATTTTTGAAGCGGTTTAAACAAGGAATGTTTGATATTGGCTCGATATAAGATTCTATTCTTTGCTGTACTCTTTTCTAAATACCCAGCCTCAGACAATTGATTTAGTTCTTTGCGAATCGCATTGGTAGATTCCTGGAACTCATCTGCCAATCCGCGTAAGTGACCTTGATTCCCTGCAGACACAAAAAATTTGATCAATAACTTCAGACGGGTTTTGGATGTAATTAAAGATTCCAGCATGGTTTAGTATAAATCGAGTAACAAAAGTACTCAATATAAATAATCATTCCAAATTAAGAAATTGTTATTTAATACCAAGGAGCTATTAATTTTAAGAAGAACTAGACTTAAAAGACTGATTAACCAACACATACATCAATTTAAGCAAAAAAATTCACGTGGAACATCGATCGTTCCACAAAAAAATGGGCATCTCCACAACAAAGCTTACATATATAAGTACATCAAAACAAAGAATTCTAATAATCAAATTTCAACACCCTGATATAAATCCGTAATTGGTAATGTGGCCACAAAGGGCTCCGATCGGCTCTGCTCAAAATTCATTACACCAGAAATACTTACTCGACCGCCCTTAAGATTTTCAATTCTTGCCCCGCGCTTGATCACTTTAAAACGAACGGAAACATCTGAGTTAGCAGTATCTTTTTGCTCAAATGGAATAACCAAAATTTGCTCCAGATTGACTCCTAAAGCTGTATTTAAGGGCTTAACTTTACGGATGACAATATTTTTTAATCTGTCGTCATTCCTTTCAGCCTTAAATACAAATACTCCACTCCTGACATTTCGATCACCACTGTATTGCCCAGGACGATCCTGAAACATATAATTGACAGTCATCCCCACGCTTCGATTAAAGCGTTGTTCTAACTGCTTCTTCCTTATTAGAAAATAAAATGCAAACAATAATAAAACGGATATGGCGATAACGGCTGTCATAAGATATTGATTAAATTAAAATGGCTTCTCTTCAATGGTTAATAGTAAATACTAACCATATCCAAATATAAACAGCATAGCCTATTATGCATCAATATTGAACAGGGACAAACACGGGACATTTCGTAAAAACCTAATAATCAACAAAATACACTCTATTATTTTATTGTTAACAAATAGTTCTTTTGAAAAAGAAATTAACAAAAAGATGAATTTACGTTAAGGAAATATGAATAGGGAGCGCACATTTAGCACAGCCCCCCTAAATATTATTAGTCTATCAATTTGGATTGATGACGTTCGAGTGTATTATATATTTTTTTGACATCTTGCGATTTCTCTTTTTGCAAGACCAAAATCGCATCTTTGGTATGTACAAGAATACTGTCGCGTAAACCGACAAAAGCAGTATAGACATCCGTACCAATGACCATATTGCCATTTTCATCCACTGGATGCCCCGTTTGTTTCAAATAATCATACATCGACTCGAAAGAACCTAAGTCCGACCATTGGAAACTAGTAGCAACTACACGAATTTTTTTGGAACGCTCCATGACGGCATAATCAATAGAAATAGAAGGAATTTCCTTCGACAATTGCAGATCTAATTCGCCATCCTTACGATGCTGCCAGGCATTGAAAGCCGTTGCATACACTTTAGGCTCAAAAGTCTGCAACTCCGTCAAAAATGTATCGGCACGAAAACAGAACATACCCGAGTTCCACAGAAAATTTCCCCGCTCAATAAAATCTTCGGCCGTATCCTGGTTAGGTTTCTCACGGAATGACAAGACTTTATCGTCCTTATATTCGATATAGCCATATCCAGTCTCAGGGCGCGTCGGCTGTATACCAAATGTAACAATATACCCTTTGTTAGCTTTTTCAATACCTGCTTTAATTGCGTCTGCATAAGCCTGCTCGCCTACGATTACATGATCGGACGGTGTCACAATTAATATATCGTCAGGCTGCGCGGCAAAAGCGGCGAAAGCAATAGCCGCAGCCGTATTACGTGGGGTGGCTTCGACAATGTCAATATAGTCTATCTTATTATTTTCCATAACTTCCCGACTCAGACAATGGTTATCACAGTTGCCCACAACAATCACCTGCCCACAAAGGGATTGATTACGTTTAACAGTCATCTCAAACAATGAACCATCTTTAAATAAATCAAGGTATTGTTTAGGATAACTTTTACGTGAAAGGGGCCATAATCGACTACCTACCCCACCCGTCAAAACAACATGTATAATATTACTCATAATATATTAATGTTTCTCTGCTTCTTTATCTGCGACAACTCTTCGTAAACCTGCGCTTGAAAAACGATGCGTACGTTTGTTGTAATAAATTTCGATATTTTCTTCAACACAATATAACCTGCCGGAAAAATCAGTATCTCGATACTCCTCACCAATAATACGCATATCGATAGGAAGAGCTTTGATCATATCAATTAGATCTTGCTCGGTCTCATAAGGAATAATTTCATCCACATAGCGACAACCCTCCAACTGAATATAACGTTCCACAATCGTCTGAGTCGGCTTTGCTTTTTCAGGAAAAACCTCCGAGGGATCCGTATTAAGCCCAACAATTAAATAGTCACAGTGTCTCTTTGCTTCTTCCAACATCATAATATGACCGGCATGCAATAAGTCAAAAACGCCAAAAGTGATTCCAATTTTCATCTAATTATTTTTTTATGACTGATGATGAGAGCTCGCGAGCTCGCTTTTATCTTTACTGCTTAAATAGATTTTAATACTGTTTCTTCCCCGGAATTGGCATCGGCCACTATTTTACGTAGTCCTGAACTGGAAAAACGGTGATCTCGGCTATTGAAATACAATTCGATACCCTTTTCTTCACAATAGGATCTTCCCGTAAAACTCTTTTCACGATATTCGTCTCCTACGATACGAACATCTATCTTAAAAGACCGAAGGATATCTTCCAAATCCTGTTCCGTTGCGTAAGGTACAATCTGATCCACATATTTACAGCCCTTGAGCTGAATATAACGTTCGACAACCGTCTGGGCGGGTTTATTTTTCTCAGGGCGATCCAAAGTAGGATCTGTTTGTAGACCACAGATTAAATAATCGCACTGTCTTTTTGCATCTTCAAGCATTTTAATATGCCCGGCATGCAATAAATCAAACGCACTAAAGGTAATACCAATACGCATATCTTTGGCTGGTATATTTATCATAATCAAACTGTAATTAAAATAATAGGGTACAATATTATTTACTTATCAAAGATAAACTTTATAATGAGAACAATGGAACTCATTGGTTCGTTCACCTATAAATTAACGTAAATATCATGCCAAAGAGGGGATATCGGCATGTCTTAAATATAATTGTGCACAGGCGCGTGCATCCGAGAGTGCTTCATGGTGATTAAGTTCAATACCGAGCACATCACAGCAGGCATTTAGACGTGCAGGCTTAAAGCCTTTCCCCTGATAGATCTTGAACGTACATTCCCATTTGTCCATCAGCCCCAAATGATCGTAGGGCAAATTATAATACCCCATTGTTTTGCGAAGAACACCACGGTCAAACAGTTCATTATGGGCCACCATGATCCGATTATTAATGAGGGGATAAATGCGAGGAAATAATTCTTTGAATGTAGGCGCATCTGCAGTGTCCCTGGGCCGAATACCATGTACACGTGTCGTCTGCCACATATATTGATTTTGGGGCGGTTGAATCAATGAATAAAATTCTTCGACAATAATCCCCTGTTCAACAACTACCAGCCCGATAGCACAGGCGGAATTTTGGTTGGCTGTGGCCGTCTCGAAATCTATTGCTGTAAAACTCAATCCTGATTGCATAATCACTCCTCCTAAAGTTGCGGTAAAATTACTACTTTTTTCATTTTACCCAAAGGCACAGTTTAAATCATATGCGTATTAGAATTGGAACCCATGATTATAAAATAGTTACCTTACAAAGATCGGACTCCGCTCTGCAACAGATCCTCTCTATTCTCCTTTCTAGGCATATCTATAATTTTTACTTCTTGAGTCAATTTAACTTCTGGAACAAGATATGCTTTCTTGCTTCGACGCGCTTTCAATTTCCGTAGACGTCTGTGGCGAATAGCGTAGCGTTCCTCGCCTTTAATATAATAGTTATTGAAAATATATTGCTTCCAGATAAGATAAAATGCACTCAATCCGGAAAGAGTAGCAATAGCAAAGGACCATTGCACCGAAGCTCCATATTGCACAATATAAATAACGGAAGCTCCAAGAGCCAATTGAGCCATTCCGTACCCAAGAGAAACCCACAGACTGTTATACCCTACTTCATTGCTTAGCATATGCAATAAAAACGTACGATGGGGTTCAAAAATATGGTAACCTTGATAAACACGCCTTGCTACAGACCAGCCTATTTCTATGCCGTACACTGCGAGGAAAAGAATATAGGTGAAATCACCTGTTTTTAGGATAAGTTTTCCCAATGCAAACAACAACATAAAGGATAATACCGCCGGCCCTACATCGCCAGCAAAGCAAGCCGCTTTTTTACGGAAATTAAAAAATCCGAAAACGATAACCCCCAGCAACGTATAGATCAAGAAATCTTGTTCGATATAGTTTATTTTTGTATTAACATAAAGTAGAAGTCCTCCCATCACCAATGTACAACAAACAGTCATCCCATTGATGCCATCCATAAAATTATAGGCATTAATAACACCTATAGTAAAGACAAATGCTAATACAAGATAATACCAAGGGTAACTAAACACACCAAACTGATAAACCATGAGTAGCACAGATGCCAAATGAACAGTCAATCTTGCCGTTGGATGCACGCCACGGATGTCGTCCAAGAATGAAATATAGGTTAATAGCGAAAGCCCCAGAAAAAACCATGGATATTCAAAATCATGGATAACAAAATACATCATTGAAGCAACATAAAAAATAATTCCTGCGCCTCGAATGGTCACCTTGCTATGTGAAGAACGCTCATTAGGTTTATCTATGATATTAAACTTATCTGCAATCTTCAAGTACAGTAGCTCTAAAACAAAAAGTATTATCAGCGTAAAAATATAAATCATAAAATATAATTAGTGAGTCAAATAAAGCTGTGCAAATATAACAATATTAAGTTTTATTTAACAAACGTTAATCGTATTTTAAACGCTACACTTTTGTGTATTATTTTTATGTATTTCTTGTTTTTTTTTTGAGAGAATCAAACAAACACCCATTTATTCTCTTTAAAATCAAACTGTTTGATTACTTTAGCAGGAACTCCAACCGCAATTGAAAAATCTGGAATATCCTTTGTAACAACGGACATAGACCCGACGATACTGCCGCGACCAATGGTAACACCAGCTAAAACGCATACATTCTCTCCGATCCAGACATTGTCCTTAATGTAAATTGGCTTGGCCGATAATAATCGCTCATTTGGCTTTGTTAACGGACTGTCTTGATTATCCCCAGAATAGGAGCCGTGATTTAAATCTGATATAAACACGCGGCTTGCGATCAACACATCATTGCCAATAACAACTTTCTCTCCTGCTGCTATATGCACATAATCATTCAACTGTACATTATTTCCAAAAATTAAATATTTCTGCTCTTTTTTTTCCACAGGATGAACTTCCAGCCTACAGCCAAAACCTGTTGTTAAATTATAACCGAGGTCTATCAATCTGCGATTTCGAATATCAAAAGGTAAACGGAGTAGTCTGGCTCTACGATAAAAAAGTCTTGTATGTAACATACTTACCATTAAACGTATCCCCCCAAACAATCCATAACGTTTATACATTTCCATATAAAATCAATTTAATTATTATTTTAGCCTGCTGGCACCAGCTTAACGAAAGGAAAGACCTAACGTCCCAATACAATTAACACCCTTCTCCCATACTTTAAAAAAGAAAACACATTAAAGAACAGGTATTCGGCAATATTAATTATGCCAATCCTAAACGCCATTCGAATATTTTTAAGTTCTCCTTTTTCCATTTCCCACAAGTTGCTCGATAATCCAGATTCTCCAAAATCATGCTTACCTCCACCAGTAATTACCAAGCTCTCATTTAATAGATAGCAATTACAGGCGTTTGCAACTCGGATAAAGTAATTACCTTCCTCAGCAAACCGTTGATTCTCGTCAAAATACCCAACCCTATCAATAATTTCTCGCCTAAAAATTACAGTAGGGGTAACAAAAATAAACTTAAAAAGCAATTCCTTAGCTGATATATGGTTGATTTTACCAAGACTCCGGAAAGCCAAACGCGAAAAATGTTCTCCATTTCTTGTTGTTCCCAAAAAATCAATGGATGAATCTTTTAATACCTCTAACTGCCTTTCTAGCTTATTTGGCAGCCAAGTATCATCAGAATCCAATAGACATATCCAATCCCCGGTACATCTTCTCATCCCTTCATTACGAGCTCTGGACACACCTGCATTCTCTTGATCTACTAATAAGATATTATCTCGACTATTATCCTGAATATATGCCTCTACCAAAGCTTTTGAATTGTCTTTCGATCCATCATTAACTACAATGATCTCAATATCTCCTCTCCAAGTCTGTGTGTAAATAGAATCAAGACTCTGTAATATTGATTTTTCAGCATTATACATTGGTATGACAACAGATATTTTCATTCTCTAAATTTTAAATGTATTCTCCGGCTATTAGTATGTTATAAATGGTAGTTAAGATTCTATTTTGGAATTTATGTCCTCTTTTAACTTCCTAAAGTCTATTTTAAACGCTTCAAGTAACCAAACGAAAAGCTTTAATGTAACTATTGTAAGTAAACTAGTATAAAATTGAGTAAATACCATGACCCAATCAAAGAAATAAATCACATTATAAAATACTCCCAACAAGACGATAACAAAGAGTGGATATTTTTTAAAGGAAATGACTAATTTATAAAAACCCAAAATATATAATATGGTTAAAAGACCCGAAAGGTAATGATATTTCATATATAAATATATCGGTAGAGTCAAATTTACCGACATGTAGTTTTCGAACACAAATTCCTGATCATAACCTAAAAAGAAAAACCGATAATAATTGTTAGGCATTACATCAAATTCAAATATCTGCCCCGGTAGTATAGCATCCATCCCTAGCTTCAATTGATTCCAGACACTATATTTATCGTAGAATACGTCAAGGTCTAAATTATTGTCATAATAATGAACAGGCAACATGGAGGTTTCTAGCGTAGACATACGCCCGAAAATCTGGTCCAACAGAATATCCATACTCAAATCATATTCGGCATCCCGCATACGAGTAGCAAGGACGAAAATGACAGGAGTTACTAGCATGCCATATTTCAAAAAAACAAATAGCTTTTTCTTATAATCATTAAATGCCACAAAAGAAAACCCAATAAAAAACACAAAAAACATGCTGATTATACCACTTCTACTCCCCGATAAAGTAACTGAAAGCACATAGAATAGTACAGCCAAAATAATATTAGAACGTTTCTTTTGAACAAAAAGCATGACCAAAAGCAAAGTAAAAGGATTCAGAAAAATTGATATATAGTTGGCCAATGTACCATTCAGCTCTCCGTTAATGGCAGCAGCAAATCCCCCCGTTATATAAACAATGGCCAGTTTAAACAAAACGGAGAAATAAAACAAAAATGTAATTGGATGGCCATCAATGTTTGGGGAGATAATATCATCACGCTTAGGTATAAAAAGCAATATAATGATCGAAACCACTAAGGGAACAACAATTAAAAAGAAACTTTTAATCAATGCCGGCAGATCAGCAAAATCCGAATAAATTGGTCTAAACCCATTGAATACATAGTAAGAGCCAGGTATAAACACATGGAGTATCAAAAAATATAGAACAATAGCAATTATCGAATTTTTCATGGCTGACTATCCAAATATAGTTTTAATCCAATTCTCTAGCGAATAACCAGTAGGCTTAAACTCAAATGGTTTATCCATAAAATCTACTATTTCTTTAGAAAAATCAGTTGAAGTTACGAAAATTTGGCTTTCATTAAATATAGCTTCTTCTTTTATATAAGTGTTGTTAATTAGCAATTTTTTGCCACCTTCAATAGTTTCTATCGTTCGCTGCGACATTCCTGTCTGTAAATTGCTTCCCATATCAAATATCATTTTGGATTGCCAGAATAGATCCATATAGGCAGATCTTTTGAGTGGACTAAATTTCAGAACATCTCTATCTAGCCTGTTGCCGAGTATCCATTCTTTTATATAGGTGGAAAATGATATAACCAAAATCGCTTTCAACTTCAAATTATATTGAAAAGCAAAAGCTTTCAATTTACTGACAATTTCATATCGTTCAGGCAGATAAGAAACTAAAAAAAGAATATCGTAGTTATACGCACTATTCTTTGCATCATGAACATCTTCCAAATAAAAATTTGGAAGATACTTTAATGCAGGATACTTTTTTACATCCAAAGGATCAAATGAAAAAAAACGGTCAAACCTACCGATAAGATGAGCGAACGAATTATTATTTTCGGAATCCCACTGATGCATAATAAGCTTAGCGGAAGGATATCGTTTTTTAAATAAATCTATAAACTCTATAGACATCTTATAACCACGTATTACAAACAAATAATCAAATTCAATGTTATTCGTCCGATTAAAGATACGTTTGTAATGCTTTGCTTGAAATTTATTAAGTCTACCGTGAAAGAAATTATTAACAATAGTAAATTTAAACGTATAATCGCGCTCGGGCTCAAAATAAACTTTAGCACCTAAACGCTCTAACTCTGCTTTTATAATTTCATGGTAATTATAAAAAATGGGCGCTATAAAAAGAATATTTTTATTTTTTAAGTCTATCTGCATAGCATGTATAAATTAAGTCCGCACTTGCTTAATAATCTGTTTTGCCCGGTTTCGTAAAGGCTTTGATATTGTATATTGCAGAATAAATGCAATTAGAATGAGCCCGCCAATAAGCGCTGCAACGACCAATAAATTTGTTTTAGACTTCTCCATCGTCTGCATATAGGGCAACAATAGTAGCGTTGCTCCCAGAATGAAGCCGCAGGGAATCAGCATTGGTTTGAAAATTAGCTTGAATGAAGAGACAAATGAGATCCTCAGATATTGAAGCATAAAATAATAATAAGTTGCTCCTGCGATAAGAAATGCGACTAATTTAAATAAAGCAAATGACCGAAGTCCCAAGTAATGTATCGATGCACCAATTCCAAACCAAAAAATAAAAGGCAATAATGTATTGATCAGGTACATTTTCTTTATCTGCTCTCTAGCCATCAGTAAAATACCTGTGGGATAAGAAATAAAAGCCAAGAGATTGCACAAAACTAGATATTGAGCGATAAGGATAGATTCTTTATACATTGTTCCGACCCAAGACATAACCAAAGGACCGGTCATCATGCATACTGCCAAAAGTGGCAGTATAACGGCCGGAGCAAATAGCGATGTCACCTGAAGATAGAACGAACGTAGGCCTTCTTCATTATTTTCACCAATAAAGTGATTAAATCTTGCATTAAAAGGTGAAAAAAGAATGCCGAATATACTCCTGCTAAAGCTAAGCAACGTTAATCCGATTGCATAAATTGCAACTTCCTCCGCACCAAAAATTTTACCAATCGCCACCGAGTCAAGTTCATAATACAATATCCAGGAAACCGTCATAAAAAGACTTGTAAAGGCTAAGTTCTTCGTTTTTGCGAAGACCTCTCGATTAAATCGAAACGATCTCAATACAGCAATAAAATCATAGCTAAATTGCTTTTTCACAATATACATGGTAATCAATAACGTTAGCAAGCTGATAATTTGGATAAATAGAAAATAGCCTACGATATCATAATGGTTTGCTCTAAAAAACCAAAATACAGCACTAATTTTTATAATGCTTGCAAGTGTATTCGTACGCTGAACAATATAATCTGCAAGACGAATGCCACAGATCATCTGGAGCATACGCTGAAGCAGGGTCAATGGTGTCGAAAGTGCCAATATCAGCAATAGTGACGAGGCTGTCTTGTAACTCCTGATATTATCAAGTCCGCTAATCAGTAATTCGGGTTTTAGGCTCAATAATGCAAAGCCAATGATAAATACAAGTAAAAATAGAAATAAGATAAAACTTGAAAAACCAATAACTTTAATTTCATCAGTCCTATTATCTTGAGAAAAATATTCAGCGGCATATTTCTGTCCTGCATTAATAAATCCCAGATCCGCATATGCCAAAAAGATGGAGGTGGAGATGCAAATCGTATAGACACCATAAAGCTGCGGGTTTGACGACAGAAAAGGAATTACGACAAACATGGAAAGAAAATTCAAAACCATGGATACCCCCTGCCAAAGGTATATCTTCATGTAATTTATGGTATAATTACCCGCCATGATACTCTTTTAATGTCTTTAGAAAAATCTCACTGGTTCTTGTCCGCTCACTTTCAGCCGATGTCAAATAATCATAAAGATATGCGTCGTATACCTGCTCGTCAACGCTATTGATCTTAATGTCAGAAGATGAATAATAATCTATATTGACTAAGGCACTTTTCAGTTGAACCGAAAAATGTGCAATAAAATAATCATATTGGGGCATTACTTTTTTAATTGCTTCAGTTGTCAAAGTAAGCACTGGTTTTTTATTTAGAACAGCAAAGCTTTGGGATGTCGAAATATGTGCCAAAACAAATTCACAATCACGTGTTAATTGGCTCGTCTTTCCAAAAACAACCTTTCGCCCATTAAATGGGTTCTTCGATTTGTACATCTCCGCCTTTGGATGTGCAGCAATCACAATTGGGAGCTGATACTTTTCTTCGATCACATTGAAAAATCTATTTATTGCAGCGTAATATTCATCCGCATCCACGCTTTTTATTCCTAAAAGTTTAAAATCAGGATGAAGGGGAAGATATTCATCTAAGAATAAACAAAACTTTCCGTCGATCATCGGTATTTCGGAAAGATTTTCCAGCGCCGTATCATAGTCATGTGAGTTAATGGCTATGATCTTTGACTGTTGCTTTTCTATATCAGCTGCTATTCCCACGGTGAGATAGCCAAAATTACCCGCAGAAAATACAATATCATAGGGTTTAATATAGCCTATCCGCTTTAAAAAGCCAGCATATTTATTCTTTACAAACCTTGCCAAGGTTCGTGGATTCAAGCTCTTTAAAATCTTTTCCGCCCAGGGACTTTCGCGATTCGAAACCGGCAACGCCCCACGCGCAAAAAAAGAAATCGTACAGTCATACTTGGTCAGCAGCCGGAATAGATCAAGAACACGATATTCATAGGTAATATGCAGTACAAAAAAACATTCCTTGATCGCGCAAGCGTCCAACTTAACCGCGAGCTCGTCTTTATCTCTAATTTTTATAATCCTTTTATCAACCAGGAGATCACGAAGAATATTTGGAAAATAGATCATACTAAGATCCCAATACTCCACTTGAAAGCCATTGGCATTGAGTATCGAAAAATAAAAATCTTTCACGACCTTATCTGTCAATGGCTGATATCCGATTACAATTACTTTTTTAATCATTACCTTTCTAAAATCTACATATTATTCCTTCGGTCCCTTTACGATTAGATCGCAGTCCATCCACCATCGACCATTAGGTTGTGTCCCGTGATAAAAGAAGCGTCGTCAGATAATAAAAAGCTAATTGCTGGTGCGATCTCTTCAGGCCTTCCCATCCTGCCCAATGGTGATTTATCGCTATATCTTTTGATGAAAGACGGATGCTGATTTTTCTCGTCTATAATACCGCCGGGCGAGACACAGTTCACACGTACATTATATTTTCCATAGTACGAGGCCAAGTATTTAGAGAAGTTGATCACGCCACCTTTTATTGCAGCATAGGCTGCAGGCGAAGTTCCTCCATATTCCTCGTAGAGGGAAAAATCATTGCCGACAACACCATAAATAGACGCGATATTTACGATCGCACCCGATTGTTGCCCTTTCATAATCTCTAATACCTGTTGACAGATGTAAAAAACAGCATTGAGTTGCATATCAACATTTTCCTGCCAAGACTCAAAAGGAATATCCTCAAATCTAGTTCCCCAATCAGCTGTTCTCGGATAGGCCAAATTGACCAATCCGTCAATTTTACCATATTTGTCTAGCACATACGCCACCAGTCGATCAATGTCCTGTTTTTGGGCAACATTGCTCTGAAAAAAGTCAACTTTGCTTTCCGAATTCTCTCGCTGAACAATATCTGCTCCTATGACAAGGGCTCCCTTTTTTACTAAATCTGCTGCTGTCAGCGAACCAATTAAACCCGAAGCACCGGTCAAAATAATTACTTTACCATTTAATGAATTCATAATTACCTATTTTAACTTAAAACTGTTTTGTCCCAATTATGACCCCAGTTAATTATATTTTCTAAAAACAGGTTTAATAACTTTTGATCTTAAAAACTCCCCAATATTACCTTCCAATGCTTTCTTAACTACTTCCAAAGAAGCTTGTACCGCATCTAAAGTGAGCGCCAGCTCTTTATCTTGATGGGCATGTGACAGCGCCAAATAAGGCATCATTACGCCATTTTTGATCATTTCCTGTGCGAACAATGTCCTTAGCGGTAAAGAAACATTGTCCTCAGCATCCTTCACAACATAATTTGGCGAGCAGGCAAATCCTTCAACATAGAAATTATTTGAGAGACCTAGAGCCTTGGAAATATTATTCATTCCATCCGTCAATCTTTTTCCAAAATCCCAAAAATGCTGCACAACATTGTCACGCTGAAGAACCTCCACTGTTTTAATAAATGCACCCAACGCACTCATTTCTGCTCCATGCGTCGTTGAAGTTAAGAAAACCCGCTCGGCTCCCTCTTCTAGGATGCCGCCGATTTTCATTATTTCTCTCTTTCCTCCCAATGCCGCTACGGCAAAACCATTCGCCATTGCTTTACCAAAAGTACAGAGGTCCGGATCTATATTGAAATAAGATTGAGCTCCCTTCAGGTCCCATCGAAAACCAGTAATCATTTCATCGAGAATAAATACTGTTCCGTTACGATGACATAGATCTTTTACCTGATGTAAAAAATCATTAACCGGTCCTACGGTCGTTGTAGGCTCCATAATCACACCTGCAATTTGATCCGGATATTGATCGAACAATACCTTCAATGATTGGATATCATTATAATGGAACTTAATTGTATATTGCCCAAATTCGTATGGGATTCCACGTTCCAGAACCGTCGAACCGATAAACCAATCGTCATAAGAGAAGAATGGCTGTTCATACGGAACTGCAATATATTTTCGACCTGTATATGCACGGGCAAGTTTTACCGCAGCGCTAGTGACAGCAGAGCCATGTTTGGCAAACTTGACCATCTCAACGGAAGGCAGTAAATCCACCATTAATTCAGCCGCAGCTAATTCCGTCATAGAAGCCCGTGTCAGATTATTTCCCTTTAGAATTTCGGCATAACATGCCTCAGCGATTTCTTTATTTCCATACCCGATGTTAACGGAACGTAATCCCATTCCAAAATCTAAGAATTTACGCCCCTGATCATCGAAAACATAACAGCCCTCCCCTCTTTCCAATATGGATGGTGCATTTTCGGGGAACTGATCGTCTCCACGCGAATATGTATGTGCTCCCCCAGGAATTAGTTCATGTAATCTCTCTTTATAACTATTCATAACGTTTCTTTCTTTCAATAATAAACTCTGCAAATTCCCAATCCAAAGGTTCATCTATCTCCAGACCTGAGATTTCATCTACTTCATATGCGATTGTCTTATTCGCATAAAACGTATGTTCCGTTAGAAATTTCTCCCACCGGCATATATAAAACCCTCCAGAGGGCGTTATCTCTTTAGCAAAATTCTGTCGACCTAGTCTCTGGAGTCCATTGATATTAGAACAAAACTCATCCAAATATTTGGCATCTTTCTGTACGAATATTGTCGCAGGTCGCTGTTCTTTAACGGCAACAACACCATGTGCTTCTACGTCATGCTCCAGTTCGTCAATGGCAGCGTCTATATCAGCTGCATTTATAAATGGCGAAGTAGGCTCCAATAAGCCAACAAGATCATATTCTAAACTCTTTTCTTTAGCAAACTGCATAGCGTGTAATACCACATCAGTAGAACTAGCGTGATCTGTAGAGAGTTCATCCGGTCTTAAGAAAGGTGCCTCTAACCCGTATTCCTTAGCTATCCCTTTGTATATCTCTGAATCTGTACTTAGCCAGATATCGTGTGTAAAGGCACTGTCTTTAGCTGCTAAAAATCTATGGATCATTAAAGGATATCCACCAAGATCTTTTACATTCTTATCTAAAATAGATTTAGAGCCAGATCTTGCAGGAATAATCCACAAAATTTTTTTTCTCATTTTCAAAATTTAATATGTTTAATATCCTCCTGAGCCTTCTTAAAATCCTCATGTTTCCCAATATCTAACCAGTAACCATTGATCGGGTAAGTCACCAATTTCAGGTCCATTTCGATAATACGATCCATCAAATCAGTGATATCGAAAAATTTATCTTGCGGAATCATAGAAAGTAAGCTTTTCTTTAAAATATAAATGCCTGCATTGGAATAATAGGTATATCTTGGTTTCTCCTTTAATGATTTGACCGCATTATTTTCATTTACTTCCAACACGGCATAAGGTACATCTACATGATAGGACGTTGTGGCGACGATCATGTCCGCTTTGGCTTCTTGATATGTTTTGAAAAAATCATTAAAATCAATATTTGTCAATAGATCAGAGTTCATGACAATTATATCCTCATGGTCAAAATCTTCAACAAGTAAAACAGAACCTATTGTCCCCAGAGGCTTGGTCTCTCGTACATAGTTGATTCGAATATCTTTTCGGCTGCCATCACCAAAGTATTGCTCAAGTTGATCTCCTAAATAATTTATACTAATATTAATGGTATGGACACCAACCTCTTTTAGCCTATCAATATTATATTCAATAATCGGCTTTTCCCCGACGAGCAGCAATGGTTTAGGCGTCTTTTCAGTCAGTGGACGTAGACGTTTTCCTTCCCCACCAGCCATTAATACCGCATCAGCAGGAATAAGGGTCTTACGCTGACTAAAATCGAGTATATCTATAATCTGTTTTTCACCATTAACAATTGGTATAATCTTTAAATGATCTTTCCGAAACTGGTCCAGCTTATTGAGATCGTATTCTCGCTCACGGATAAAAACGGGATTGGGTTGTACAAAATCCAACAAATTATTTTCAAAGTCCAAGCCTCTTATAAACCCACGACGCAGGTCTCCGTCAGTTAAAGATCCAAGTAATAAGTTTTTTTCATCCACAACAAATAAAATCGATGATGGTGAAATAAGATCCAACTTAATCAAGGCATCTCTGATGGACAAATCTTGGTGAATAGTATGTTTTTCTACAATACTCATATTAAATTGTAAAATTTTTTAATGGCTTTAAGATCAAGATGGGAATCTATAACATTCAGAATCTGTTGAGCAGCACCCCCATTTTCATAAGGAGAGATTATATTATCTAAATTCTCTTGGAAACTGTAAGTCTTGATGACTTCAAAAGCATTCAATATTTCTTTTTCTTCACAAGATACATTTACTACACTTGCAGCCTGTAAACGTCCGCGTTGTCTGTCGCCAATATTTATTGTAGGTGTTTTTAAAGAAGGTGCTTCCAAAATACCACTAGAGCTATTTCCTACTATAGCAGTGCAAACCTTGACCAATGATAGAAATCGCAGTGTGCCCAATGATGCATACGCTGCCGCTTTACCTGGATTATCGGCAACATATTTATCGATCATTAGATTTATCACTCTTCCATCCGTATCCGCATTGGCTTTTGTAAAAACAAAAAAGCTGTCCTCTTGCTGATCTATTGCGTCTAATAAATTCTGAAATTGTTCCGCAGAACTTACTTGTCCCAGTGTCTCTGGATGAAATGTTATTTGATAATTATATTTTTTAAACCTGATATTTAGTTCAGTCTCTAACTCCCCCCGTGTTAATAGATTCAAATTCTTTATATTATCCAAGCCAATTGCCCCTACGTTGAATACGGTATTGGGATTTTCTCCCATCTGGATCACACGATTTCTATATTCTTTTGTTGAAGTGAAATGTAAATGGCTCAACTTCGTTAGGGCATGCCTAATAGCGTCATCATATGCGCCTTCTGTAATTTCTCCACCATGAATATGAACAATAGGAATTTTAAACATTGTAGCCGCAGAGGCAATAGCTAACATTTCATAACGATCCCCCAAAAGAACCAACATATCAGGTTTGAGTCTCGGCATGATATCTGCCATTCCGTTCAAAGCTAAACCCATTGTTTTCACAATACCTGTAGAGGTGTCTGAAGACAGTAAAATCTCTAGTTTCTCATCAATCATAAAACCATCGGCCTCAATTTGCCTATAGGTAAACCCGAACTCAGCAGATAAGTGTGTACCGGTCGCAATAATTTGCAACAGCATCCTATCGGAATGTTTAATTAAATCCATCAAAGGTCTTAAAAGACCGTACTCAGCTCGCGTAGCAGTAACGACACAAATTTTCTTCATCTAAACTTCGATTAAATCATCTTCATCAAAATTTCGAATTGCTATTTTACCTATAATTTCATCCCAACGCATAGGTGAAATTCCAGTCCCAGGTCTTTTGACTGTTAAGTTATCCTCCGATAACAATTCCCCTCTCTTAATACCTTTAGCAGCAACAATACTTTTGCGTGCTGCTGCGATATTTTTTAATTCAGACGGAGAAGGTGCCTTTAGGCCATTCCCTTTCATCGCATACTCAATATTTCGTATGCCAGCAACCATATTCATTAACTCTACAGGCTCAAGAGATGCCGCGTGATCTGGTCCCGGCATACTTTTGTCCAATGTAAAATGTTTTTCGATAACTGAGGCTCCTAAGGCAACTGCTGCAATAGGAACTTCTATACCTAAAGTATGATCCGAATAGCCAACTTCTGTTTGAAATTGATCCTTAATAGCAAGCATAGCTTTTAAGTTGACATCTTCCATAGGTGTCGGATATTCTGTATTGCAATGTAAAATTGTAATATCGGAAATTCCTTCAGCTCGGAATACATCAACTGCCGATGAGATATCATCCATTGTTGACATTCCAGTGGATAATATTACTTTCGAAAACAATTTTGCGGCTTTTCTTAAATAGGGCAGGTTTGTTATTTCCCCAGAGGGAATTTTAACTAATTCTAATCCTATGTCTTTCAAATATTGTAATGAATCCAAATCAAATGCTGTAGAAAAAAACTGTATTCCTTTTTTCTTGCAATAATTTATTAGTGTTTCATGATCTTGAAGGGAAAGTTCTAATTTTTTCAGCATTGCATATTGCGAATCCTCTTCACCATTCATATTTTGAATCTGATATTCGGCTTTTTTTGCATTTTTAGACACCAATTTCTCTGCTTTGAAAGTCTGAAATTTAATAAAATCTACTCCAGCCTCCACAGCAATATCAATAAGCTTAATCGCGTTATTTATGTCGCCATTATGATTCACACCTGCTTCTGCAATAATCAATGTTTTTTTCATTACATCATTTCTTTAGAAGGCCAACCCTTCTATAAATACCTATTATTATCTTACACTGCTTGGAACATTCACTATCCGCTGCTCTAAAAATTCAGCATTGGTTTGCTCATCCCGATAACAATGCTGATACATAGGCAAGCGGTAAGTCAGCGCCCATATTGGACGTGTCATGATGCCCTTTTCGTTTGTTTCGCTCAAAAAGCGATCCCGTTGTGATTTATCCTTCAATTCCACACTCATCAACCAATAATTAGCCTTGGTATCAGTTGTTTCAGTTCTAAAATCAACTCCAATAGATCTGAAGAACTCAGCATATTCTCCTGCTAATTTCCGTTTATCCGCTAAAAAGGACTCGAGCATTTCCATTTGAGCACAGGCAAGGGCTGCATTTAAATTCGGCATCCTATAATTGTAACCTATTTCATCGTGAAAAAACTCGTAGGGATGAGGTCTCTTAGCTGTAGTGGTAAGATATTTAGCCTTCGTACCCAATGCAAGATCATTTGAAACTAGCGCACCGCCACCGCCACAGGTAATTGTCTTATTCCCATTAAAGGAAAAACAGCCAACCTGACCAATCGTTCCTGTATGATGCCCCTTATAATAACTTCCTAATGACTCAGCCGCATCTTCAACCACTGGAATCTTCCATGCGGAACAAATGCCAATCAGCTCATCCAAATGGACAGGAAAACCAAAAGTATGCATAGGTACACATGCTGAAATCTTATTTCCGGTAATTTTATTATAACAACCGTTTTCTCTCAACTCGCCATAATTTTCCAAGAAATTTCTAACAGCTACTGGCGATAGGCCCATCGTATCTAGATCGACATCCAAAAAAACAGGAACGGCATTGTTATAGGAGATAGCATTAGCTGTTGCAATAAAAGAAAGAGCTTGCGTAATAACTTCGTCTCCTTTGGAAACTCCTACCAATCGTAACGCGACCTGTAAAGATGCAGTTCCATTTACAACAGCAACGGCTTTTGTTGCTCCTGTAAATTGTTCCATCTCATGTTCAAATTGATCCACATAAGCTCCTACAGAAGATACAAATGTTGAATCTATTGTATTTATTAAATATTCTTTTTCATTACCTCGAAATCTAGGCTCATGTAAAGGAATGAACTTATCGGTTCGATATTGTTCCTGTACAAAGGAAACAAATTGATTTATATTTTCCATCTCTACATTTTAGCATCTAAGTACCGCCCCGTTTCCTTATGGCCAAAATCTGGAAGCATATAGAAAAATAAATCAACAACCTCTTGCTTTGTCCACTTACGATTAACTTTCATCGTTGAAATAGCCTCCTCAAAATCATTCAGCTTGACGGCCTCGACATTTAATTCGTTTTTTATGATCCCCAGATTCTCGAAACGTTCCATATCCAAAGTTTCCTTATCTGTAAAAAATTCCTCGAAATCCTTTTCACCTGTAGTATCGCTAACCGTAAAAAGACACGGCCATTTGCCTTGCTGAGGCAAAGTATCCATTAAGTTCCTTGCCTCATCCTCGTTACCACAATAATAAGGTTCATAGCCTTTTTCCTGCAAATATTGAATTGCAATATCAGCAAAAGTGACTAAGTGTAAGTTTTCATTTAATTTTGGAAAGAAAATATCTCTATTTTCACCAAATATACAAGACATCAGACAAAGCTCTCCAGACTCCTTTGGAATAACAAAATATCTTTTGATATCATTTGGCGCGACAATTGGTTGCCTTTTTTCAATTCTTTTATTAAAGCCATGTAACAGCGATCCATCTGAAAAAGCAACATTCGCAAATCTTGCTGTCGATATCACAATATCCTCACTTCTCCGCATCAAAAACATTTCCATTATTCGCTTCGAGGCTCCCATCATATTTACAGGATTAGCAGCTTTATCTGTTGATACACAAAAATATTTTTTTACACCTTTTCTCGCCGCTTGAGCTAATGTTTTATCGGTATTGAATATATTTACATCGATCATCCGCATCAATGTGTAGGGGTCTTTCTCACTACGAACGTGTTTAAGCGCAGAAAGATTTAACACATAATCATATGCACCATCTGCTTCCCAAAAAGCATCATATTCGATTGAGCCTATATCAAGTGCAAATGTTTGAAAATCGCCATCTATATAGCCGAAGGAGCTTCTGATATCACGAACCAACTCAACCATGTTATTTTCACTGATATCAACTACATGAAGTTTTATTGGATTTCGCTTAAAAATCTCCTTCACAGTAGCCTGACCTATAGAGCCAGCACCACCAATAACCAGGAATCGAGACTGAGAAACAATCTCAGTTAGTCTCGCTTCATAAGTATTAATATCCTTTTCAAATAGCTCTTGACTTCTTCCTATAAGTTTTAATATATTCATCTTTATTTTTAATTCGCAATTACACTTGCATACAATCTCCTTATTGTAAACCAAATTATGGCGAGCAACCCAAATAAAAATGCTCCAATTATAGGCGCTTTAATAAGACCGACCTTTTTCTTCTCCAACGGATAGACCGGGGTATCCACAGTCTGTATTAAAGGAGCCTCCTTCATCAGCGCCATTTTTGACATTTCAAGATTTTGCACCAATTGACCTAAAATAGCCTTATTAGTCTCCGCAGAAAACTGTGACCTCTGGGAAGGGACGATACGCTGAACCTGCCTGGTGGGGTTTAAATTCGGAGTAGCATCTATTACAGCAGCGGCTGTACTGATGCTTCCGTACATAACAGCCCTCACTGAATCTGTTTTATGCTGTAATATTTCAATGTTATTTAATGATTTTTTTGTCTTAGTTGCCAAATAGAATGCATTCACTTCATTTACAAGCGCCTCATTAAATTCCTTTGCAAAGATCTCATCTTCGGATTTAACATCAACTTTTATTATGGATAATTTTGAGCTTGGCTTGGCTACGGATAAGCTTCCTTTATTGATGTCCCTAATTATTTTCTGTAAAATGCTATCTCTATCTCTTTGTAAACCAATCTGATTGTTTTTTCGAAAGTCAATTTCCATCAAGGCCGGCTTTTTAGATTTCCAATCCTTTTTCATCTCACTCACATCCAAATAACGATCAATCAACAGTTTGGAACTATCGCTTTTTAAAGGGGTGAGCAATGCCGCTTCCAGCATCTTACGGGATTTATACAGCTCAAGAAGGTTATCACCCTGAAATATCCCGCCACTACCTCCGCCCAAATCGATGCCCACCATAGCTGCAACTCCAGCGTATTGCCCCAGCCCGCCGCCAGCTTTTTCACCGGATTCTAAAACAAATGTAGTCGTTGCGGTAAATACAGGCTTGGTAAATTTAGCATATAGAACACCCACTCCTGCTCCAACAAGACCAGCAATCAATAATATATACCACTTCGAAATAAAATACTTTGCCCAGTCTTGGAGAGTTAATATAACTTCTTTTACTCCAAGTGCTTTCTCATTTTTATTTGCCTCTGCTGCCATTATCGTTAACTTATTTAAATAAACTGATGATAATAGCCAATGTTGAAGCAATACCAGTTCCTATACCGATCCATGCTTGCGAACTTAATTTCTCTCTCGGCGCGCGCTTAGGAACGACAATTTCAGCTCCTGGCTTCACATCGGGATACCCTCCATCTTTGCCCTTTACAGCCCCATTTGCATATTGAACAAATACACGCTTTTTTAAAGCGTTGTCAGTAAATCCTCCAGCCTGGTTAATATAGTATTTTAAGTTCTTGCCTTTGACATATACTACGTTGTTTGGATTCAAGACTTCCCCCATAACTTTCACTGTCTCTAGTTCTTTTGGCACATTGATAATATCGCCATCTAAAACCAGAAGGTCTCCCTTTTCATAAGGCTTTTCTAAAATTTTATTCAATTCAATACCGACAAGGTCGCTTGGTTCAATATCCGAAGCGGACACCCCCTGTTGCGATACTTTTGCCAAAGCTGCACTCTTTGCTTTGGAACCGTCAGTATTCTTTTCAGCATCCTGATCTAGACTAGAATCTTTCGAATTGCCGTTTTCATCTAACTTATCCTTTTCAAATTCTTTTTTCAACCGCTCCTTTTCCTTTTTCTCTTCAGCTTTCAATTTAGACATACCCGTACGTTTCAGGGAAGCGCCCTCGGTATAGGCATACGGCGTAAGTCCTCCCGCACGTTTAATAATATCCGAAATACGTTCATCTTCACGTGCAATGGTATAGAACCCCGGATATAGTACTTCACCTTCAATTTTTACCTGACGTTGGGTACGGAAACCGGCATCACCCAAAATAGAGATGACATCGTAAGGCTGCAGTGTCATGTTCGGGTCCGTGAGTACACCATCTTTAATATCCACCAAAATAGTTTTCGAAGACCGATGGTCTGTCACATCGAGGTTTTGTATGCGGCGAGCAATTTCTACCCGTGCATTTTTAGCCGCTTCTGTAAATCCACCCGCTTTTTGGATGATATCTCCCAACGTAGCATTGCTCGCAAATGGGAAATCTCCAGGAAAACGTACCTCCCCCTGAACAGTGAATTTATACTCATCTCTTAAATCAAAAATAGACGAGATTTCGATCTTATCTTCTCTTTTCAATGGAATATCTGCGGCAGTCCCTGCTAGTATGTCACGTACATTGAAATTGATCAACTCAGAAGTATTATCTGCTTTCAAGCGATTGATCATACCACGCTCTAAAAAGGCGTCTTCCCGTACGCCATCTGCCATTTCCAGCACTTGTTTTAAGGTCATACCCGGCTCCAAGCCAAAAATACCTGGACGGAATACCGCACCTAATACACTGACGCGATTGGCAAAACGTTCCAATATGGGTTCTACGATATATTGATCTCCCCCTTTGGGTGTATAATTTGCAAATTGATCCGCATAGATATCCTGTACACTGCGTTCCCGACCTGTTGTTTGAAGAACTTTAACTTTGGCGCTATAAGCATTCTCTGTAAAGTCCCCTGCATAACGCAAAATATCCGATAGCGACTCTCCTGGCACCGTTTCAAAAATCGCTGGACGCTTTACTTCGCCTTCAAACTGTACCCTGGCTCCATAAACTGGGATATGAATAATATCTTGATCTTGTAGACGGATATTACCTTGTTGTATGCCATTAGCCAAAAAATCATAGACATCGATCGTGCTCACAACACGATTGCCGCGGATCACCTGAATTTTACGATAGGTTCCGTTTTTATTGGGTCCTCCAGACGCATACAATGCATTGAATACCGTCGCTAAAGAGGGTAAGCTATAGGTTCCTGGTTTGGTCACAGCGCCTGTCAACGTCACACGAATGGTGCGGATATTGCCAATATTGACACTCACTTGGGTTCTTCCCGAACGTAGTGCAGGATAAGTCCCGCTCAAACGTTGTTCAATCTTGCTTTTCGCCGCCGCCACAGATAAACCCGCGACATTGATCTGTCCCACATATTCCACCTTGATGGTTCCATCTGGACTTACCGGAAGCTGATAGGAGGCTTCATTATCTCCAGTGATATCTAACAGGATCTCATCGTCTGGGCCAATAATATAGGAGCTCGGTGTCGCCATACGCAAGTTAGGCTCAAAAGTAATCGCGTTATTTTTAAAAAGATCTGAACCGAAGATTTTAAGCTTTCCTTCTTCATTTTCGACGGAGTCGCGTTTATTTAATTGTTTACGTTGCAACGAATCTGTATTGGAATAACCGTCCACTTGACGTCCATTATTTCGGCTATTAGCTGTGCTATTTGTTCTTCCTTTTAATTGCTCAGGTTGTTGTTTCTTGCGTTTAATTGTAGCCAAACGTTCTTTGAGCTTCTGAACCTCCACTGCAGACACACCCTGTGCACGGGCAAAACCGTCCAATTGGCTTTCATCGTAGCCCATTAATGCGGCCTGTTTTACATATTGCTCAATCTGAGCATCACTAAGATTATCAACTTTTATATTCGCAGGGTTGGTCTGGGCATGTACTGTTCCCACAAATCCTGCTATAAATAACCATAATATTATTCTTTTCATTCGATACGTCGGCATTTTGCCGCAAAATTAGTAAAACTATTTAATTAAATGGTTTATAAATTTACTCTACGAAGCCCATTTCCCCTCATTCTCCCTAACTGGCGGAAGAATTTATCAAAATTTTATAACGTAATTACAAGGGCATTCGCTACCTGTTAATTTAAAAATAGTACACAATAACAAATATGTACTCCCCTATTTCACTGCACCTCAACCTATTCGAATCTATTCGAAACGCTGCTGTATGATGACATTTTATTCTTCATGTTCAATTAAAACTTTCAGAACAGGAATAGATTCATTCAAGTAGAATCATGAAAGTTTTATTAACTTCGTAAAGTTAAGCATAAATTAAATGAAAAGTCCAACCTTAAGCTTTTGGCTACCCATATGTGTAGTAGCTTTATTTTGGTGCTCCTGTAAAGACAAAACAAAGGGGAAGCAGAAAAGCGAAGTCGCGCAACAAAGTGCCAAACCAATAAGTACTGCAGACAGCACTTTATTCCATTTTTGGGACAAGTTTGCTATGCAGGATACGGCGCAGGTAAAAAATCCGGAAAAAGGAGAACAACAGCTTGCTGATTTTATTCAGCTCTTGGCACAGACTCCAGATTCGGCAACAAGGGATAAAGCGGTAGATCTCATGCTGGATAAAGCAAAAATTAACCGTACCAGCTTTGATTATTTCATTAAACAATATGAACACTACCTGTATGATGGCAATTCGCCCCTGCGCAATGATGTTCTCTACGAATCGGTATTACGCTATCTGATTAAAAAAGATGTGCTTTCTGATCTTGAAAAAGAAGCCTATAGACCAACGTATAAATTGGTCCTTCGGAATAAAGAGGGACAGACTGCCGAAGATTTCAGTTATGAACTGACGAATGGTAAAAAACAAAAGCTATCAGAGACAAAAGCTAAATATACCTTCCTGATCTTTTACGATCCGGACTGCTCGCATTGCAAAGAAACCATCCAACAGCTTCGTGATACACCGCAATTGGTGCAGCTCTTTACGCAATTACAGGTACAGGTACTGGCTGTCGACCCATGGGGTGACCGCACGAAGTGGAAAAACTATCAAACTGAGTTGTCGTACCAATGGATTAATGGCTTTGACAGCGAAAGTAAAATATTATCTTTCAATTTATACGACCTCAAAGCTTCACCAACCATTTATCTGTTGGATGAGAATAAAAAGGTGCTCTTAAAAGACACCTACTTGCAACAGGTCATTGCTTATTTTGTTAAAACCAATTCTTAGCTGATGGCTGAAAACTCAAGCGACAGCAAAACACGGGTTATTTCAAATGAAGACTACTTTGCCGAGGTGCAACGCATCCTTTGTGAAGGCAAGGAGGTGCTCATACGCATCAAGGGCAATAGCATGCTTCCATTCATCAAGGATGGGGATACGGTATTATTGCGGGCTTACCAGGGTCAATCGCTTGCTTTAGGAAGCAATATACTCGCCAAAGACAAGGATAAATTTGTCTTTCACCGTTTTGTAGGCAAGAAAAACAATCAATATATATTGGCAGGAGATGGGAATCTTGTCCTCCGCGAATATGTAGAAGCAACAGACATTATCGCTATCGCTTATACGCATTATCCACAAGATAAAGATAAAACCGTAGCGATCAATCGAACCTGGCCAAGATTACGCGGACTAGGCTGGTACCATATCCGTTTGTTGCGCCGTATTGCAGCTAAATTGGCCCGTTGAGAAAGAAAATTGTTAACTTTGCCTTAAAAGAACAGTATTCATGAATACCATGGGATACAGACACGAATAAATAATTATTTATATGAAATTAAGATCGGATTTAGTTTTGAGAACAATCGGTTCAGATCATTTGATCGTGGACCCGAGTCAAGATATGGTTGACCTATCAACAGTATATACACTGAATAGCTCTGCGGCATGGCTCTGGGAACAACTTAAAGGAAAAGAATTCAATATAGACAGCATCGTCGATTTACTATGCGAAAACTATAACGTAGACATTGATCAGGCAAAATCTGACGCAGAAATTCTTCTGCAGGATTTCCAAAAACAGGGATTGTTGGAAAAATGAAATGAACAACAATAGCTTGAAGCAACATCTACGCTGGGCTTGGTCAATTAGCCAGGGATACCGAAGCAAATTGCTCCTTTATTTCATATTGGAACTGATCTGCATCGCGCTCTCCCTCGCTTTTGTATTTTTATCCAAAAAGGCTGTTGACACCGCCACATCCCATGGAGATCTGCCGCTAAAATGGTTGCTTATTGGCATCGTTGGAAGTATTGCCTTAAATGTAGGCATAAAAGGCTATTCGGGTCGGATGATGGAGCAGATCAAATTGATGCTCACACTTCAATTGCAACGAACGATGCTCGATGCCCAAATGCTCTCGGTGTGGAAACTAGTAAAGAACTGGCATACGGGCGATATTCAGATCCGCATCCAAACGGACTGTGAAGAAGTTGCCAATACCATAGCCAATACATTCTTGTCTTTTCTATTGACCACGATCCAGCTATTGGCATCAGTCGGTTTTCTATGGTATATGGATCCCATGCTGGCGCTGATGATCTTGGCCATATCCCCCCTATTTGTATTTTCAAAATTATACTTCCGCAAGATGCGTAAGCTCAGTAAGGAAGTCAAGGAGGAGGAAAGCAATTTTTCAAAGGTACTACAAGAAAACCTTCGTTTTCGTCTACTCATTCGCGCAATGGGTATCTTCCCCAAAAGAAGAGAGAAGCTCTTAGCGAGCCAACATCAATTATTTTTATTGAAAATACGACAGCTTAACTTTTCCACTTATACCCAAGGGGCAATGAAAGTAGCCATGAACGCAGGTTATCTGGTTGCTTTTATCTGGGGGATTTACCGATTGCAGTCCGGCATGATTTCATTTGGTACAATGACTGCTTTCCTGCAGCTGGTTGCTCGGATACAATCGCCTATTCTCGCATTGATTGCCTATATTCCGGGCTTTGTCCGATTCCGCGTATCTGCAGACCGTCTACTGGAACTACAGGCCGGCGAAATAGAACCTCAGGTGACACAACAGCGTCTCCACGAGACACAAGAACTCCGTATCAACGACCTCTCGTTCCGTTATGAGGATAAGTGGGTTTTACAGAATTTAAATCTTTCCTTAAAAGTAGGAGAGCCCACCGCTATTATCGGTCCAAGTGGAAAAGGAAAAACAACATTGATACGTTTGCTGCTTGCGTTACTTAACGCCGAAAAAGGAGAGATCTCGCTTATAGACAGGAATGGTGAAAGGCCACTAACCGCAAGCCATCGGATCAACCTCGCGTATATTCCGCAGGGAAATTCGCTCTTTAGCGGAACTATTCGCGAAAACTTATTGCTTCATGCCAAAGAAGGGGGGGCAATGGATATGCAAAAAGCGCTTTGGCTGGCCTGTGCGGAATTTGTATTCGACCTGCCCGACGGAATCGATACGGTAGTCGGCGAATCTGGTATCGGCTTATCTGAAGGACAGGCGCAACGGGTTGCTATTGCCCGCGCGCTCATGCACGACGGCGATATATGGCTCTTCGATGAGGTGACCTCGGCACTGGATAAGACGACATCAGATACTTTAATACAAAGGCTATTAACACATGGAAAGCACAAAATCTGCTTATTTGTAACACATGACCTGCACCTGGCCGAAAAATGCCAGCAACGTATCTATCTGGACTAAAATTTGTTTGCGCAAACAAAAAGGATAGCAACCAAATGAGTGGGATATTGTCCCGCTAGACAGCTAAAAATAGTAGCCAACAGCGGGAGTGAAACCTGCTTTTCTAACGCGTTTTTAAAAGATAAATCGGGCATAGCGAGCTCACGAAAAATTATTTAAACATGAATTTGACGAAATCATCGGAATTATCCCAGACACGCTACCGCATCGCGGAATTGGTATTGGAATTTAATCATCCCGTAGACTATCCCTTGGTACAGCTTCTGCCTTCGTTTGGGGATTTCCAATGGCTAGACTCCGCAGATAAAACTGACATCAGCATCAATATCAGTTTAGCAGATGCGCCGATACCTGAGGATATGGGTGTACTTCGTACAGACGAGTCTATTGCATGGGGAGACAGGTTCCGCTTTTATGAAAAAGACGATACTTTTATCACAACAATTATTAACGAACAGGGCAATGCGGCATGGTATCTCCAAAGTGACCGAAACTTTGAACATTCTGTACTCTATGTTCCTGAAAGCACAACGGAAGAACAGAGTGGTGTCATTACCTGGATGGCGATGATGATCTTTGGACAGGCTAGTTTATTACACCAGACCATTATGATTCATGCTTCTGTGGCAAACCATGCGGGCAGAGGTGTCGCTTTTTTAGGAAAGAGCGGTACCGGCAAAAGCACCCATAGCCGCCTATGGTTAAAACATATTCCAAATACCGTTTTACTCAACGACGATAATCCAGCCATTCGAATAACCGATGAAGGGGTGTTAATTTATGGAACACCATGGAGCGGCAAAACGCCATGTTATAAAAACGAACAGCTGCCATTGCAAGGATTTGTTCGCCTGCAACAGGCTCCAATGAATGAGTTTGAGTGGCAGACTGGAATTAAAGGTTTTATCGCTGTATTGCCTAGCTGTACTTCCATACGATGGAACAAGGAGTTGTTCTCAACTATGAATACCATTCTGGAAAAAATCATCGCCCAGGTTCCTGTAGGTTATTTAAAATGCTTACCCGATGCTGCTGCTGCAGAACTATGCCATTCGGCTCTATTTCCAAACGAATAAAAGGGATCAGCTTCGTACCTGCTTCGGACTTGCTTCGAATACGGACAGACGTTGACCCAATATGCAACAGACCTTGACCAGACCCTGAACAGGAATTATCTGGTCAGTATCTGTACAAAGTTCGCACAGACAATGATCAGCCCCGAACGTTGTCCGAAGCAAGTACGAACACAAGGCGAAGAAACGCAATAAAAAAATCCCCCAAGGTCTCGTCGACAAATGGGGGATTTTTTATAACTATTTTTTGATTAACGTTTCTTGATCATACCACGATCCGGCCGGATGTTGACCTCGCCCTGGTTAAGCGTGCGATACCCTTTTCGGCTGACGGCATTAATAGAAGCTTTGGTTGTAATACCCGGTGCTGCCTCGTTCAATGCTGTCGCCAACATGGTCTCTTTCTTATCACCTACGTCGACAAATACATAATCTGTTATATTGCTTTTATCGGGGACAAAACCATCCCAATAGTCCGAAAAATCTGCTGAATTCTTCAAGAGAAAGGAAACTGGCCAAAAAGACACTTTATTCTGGACAACCTGCTCAAAGAACCCCACTGGCTTACCGTATGTGCGTGTACCGGAGGCTATAATCTGCACCTGCAGATAGGGCTTGAGCACATTGATCAGCATTTCAGCTGCTGATGCAGTGCGGTCACTAACCAAAAAATAAACTTTATTCAAGTTTAAATTGCTCTTACCTTCAAACTTTGTATCCTGAAACATCTTATTGATACTCGGTGTAGCTTTGATATAATCGTTTACCTCGTATTTAAGCATCAACTTACCTTTCGTAATTGCTCCGCCGATCTTATCGGCAACATAAGCAGAGGCGTCAACATAACCGCCACCATTGTAGCGCAAGTCAACAATTAAACTTTTAATCTGCTGACTTTGGAACTTATCAAAAGCTGCATCGACTTTCTGTTGATTCACATTATTATTCTCAATTTCTTCAAAGGATGATAAGGCGAGGTATCCTACACTATTTCCGTTATACGTATAGACAGAATCTTTATAAATAGGGTCAATGGTATAGCCATTCGCATAAGTAAGATCTTTGGTCGTCGTTGTGCCATCCTGATGTTTAACTTGCAACTTGAGCGTACCGGCGTCTAGTGCTGCATTCAGCTTGTTCATCATTTTGTCCCGCGCACTTGCATCGTTGATGGTACAGCCGGTAGCCGTACAGGTGACAGCGATCGAGTAATCGGAATCGCCGTTGACAGCTGTAATAAAATCAGACCGCTTGAATCCTGCCTTTTGGGCAGGGGATCCCCCTTCCACAAAATAGATAATAGGATAAGCTGTTTTTTCATCTTCCGTACCCAATTGAACATAAATGCCATATCCATCATTGGTATCCATCTTGAGTCTGCCAGAAGCCGTTGTTCCAGTGTTATAGCCATCTAGTCCCAACATATACGAAAATCGATCAAATACACCGCTAGGATAAGCAGCATGTGCGGGTGTCATCTTCTTCAGTGCATCAAGGACCAAATCTGCTGAACCATATTTATCGGTAAACTGAGCAGGATCACTTGTATAATCAGGAATGGATTTGTCCCAAAGTGAATATAACTTATAATACTTGTAAATATCATCCTTGATCAGCTGCGCTTCGGTGCGCTCCGCTGGCTCCGGCTTAGGCTCTGGTTTAGGATTATCCTTTTTGCAAGAGAAGACAAGAAGTCCAGTCAGTGCTAGGGTAGCCAAACGTCCTGTTTGTTTTAACGGCTCTATGTTCATAGTTGAAACAATTGTAAAACAAACATAAATAATTTAAGCCGATCCACAATAAAAAAAACACCAGCTTTAATACTTATATTTCTCCTTCCATTTGTCCCGTAAACTCTGTCTCAATTTTTCCTCCTGCGAATTTTGCCCGGGTTCGTACAATTTGACGCCACTAATTTCTTTGGGAAGAAATTCCTGGACGACAAAGTTTCCCGGATAGGCATGTGCATATTTGTATTCGGCACCATAATTTAGATCCTTCATCAATTTGGTTGGTGCATTGCGGATATGCAAAGGAACGGATAGATCTCCCGTTTGTTTCACCAGGGCTTGCGCCTTATTGATTGCTTCATAGGAAGCATTGCTTTTGACGGAGGTAGCCAGGTAAATGACCGTTTGCGAAAGAATAATACGTGATTCGGGCCATCCAATGACATTGACTGCCTGAAAACAATTGTTGGCTAACAACAAAGCATTCGGATTGGCATTGCCAATATCCTCAGAAGCCAAAATCAATAGCCTACGAGCAATAAAAGACGGATCTTCCCCACCTTCGATCATCCGTGCAAGCCAATATACCGCTGCGTTCGGATCAGACCCGCGAATTGATTTGATAAAAGCAGATATAATATCGTAATGCTGCTCCCCCGCCTTGTCATAAATGGCCATATTTTGCTGCACCTGTTTCAGTACAAAAGCATTCGTAATTGGCTCTTTGTGCAATACTGCTGCATTGACGACAAGCTCGAGCACATTCAACAATTTACGTGCATCGCCACCAGAAAGCCGCAATAAAGCCTCATACTCTTCAATGACAATAGCCTGCTTTTGTAAGTATTCATCTTCGTGCAATGCTCTTTGAATCAATCCGATGAGATCTTGCTCAGAAAGATGCTCCAACACATACACCTGGCATCGTGAAAGCAAGGCAGAAATCACCTCGAAAGATGGATTTTCAGTTGTTGCACCGATGAGCGTCACCAGACCGCGCTCAACAGCCCCTAAAAGGGAATCTTGCTGCGATTTAGAAAAACGGTGGATCTCATCAATAAATAAAATGGGTTGATCTTGATTAAAGTTCATCAGCCGTTCGGCCTTTTCGATGACTTCACGAATATCTTTCACACCTGCCTGAATCGCACTTAATGAAAAAAATGGCCGGTCAAGCTCTCTTGCAATCAACAAAGCCAAACTTGTCTTCCCAACACCCGGAGGTCCCCAAAGGATCATGGAAGGTATATTCTTTTGCTGGATTGCATGATAGAGTACAGCATCCGGACCGACAATATGTTGTTGCCCCACATAATCGCTCAATTGACGCGGTCTAAGTCGTTCTGCTAATGGAATTCGTGTCGCCATAACACAAAGTTAAACATTAAAACAGCACAATGACTAAATATTTTAGCTTTAACGGTCAAAAATATTCTACCAAAAGCCCCGCAAAGTGATAAGTCTCAGCCGTTCACAACCGTTATTTTACCAATCGTCATTCGCCAATCGATATTACTTTAACATTTTTTCACACAATTTTTCGTCATATTTGCTCTATTATATATGTAAATTGCTTTTGGCAGCGCATAACCGAGCTTGCAAGTTTACCGCAGAGAGCAGCAGATTGTTCCTATATGCCATTTAGCTAAGTTTATAGTAAACGTTAATATGACGTAATCATTGATGAGAATGACAAAATACTGGATTTCTATATTTACCACGCTGACGATATTGATGAATATACCGCGTCAGGTGATCGCACAAAGTGCGGCCAAAGATTATACTGGCGCGATAAAGCAATACGATGCTTCGTTTAAGGGTATCGGTCCCGAGGTCTATTTCTTACCACCACCGAAAACAGCAAATGAAATACTGACAGAGAATTATGCAGACAAGAAGTCTTTCAGCAAAGAAATTGCAAGACAGCTCCTGCTCCAGCGACTATTATTGCAACTGCGGAGCACCAATAACCTGGGGCATTTCCAATATTTAATGAATCCGATGCCATCTACCGCGAATGCCTGGAACGATGCAATTGAAGCTCAAAAGAAAGCCCAAAATTGGATTGCAGGTTATGCGCTATCGAATGAAGCGGCCCTATTTTCAATTAAAAATAACGACAGCAGCAATGCGTCAAAATTTTTATATCAGGCACTTTCCTTGGCAAATCGTACCGATAACAGAGACGATATAGCTACCATAAATATGAATATCAGCAATTTCCAGCTATATAGTGGAGACTTTGTACGTGCAGAGGAAAGCGCACAAAATTATCATACCTATGCGATGACGAGCAAGAGTTATGCGGAGCAGGCCAACGCCTGGCTTTTAATTGCTATGGCCCGAGCTGGCCAGGGGAACTATAAAGCTGCTGAAAATAATATTATTCGCAGTGCAATTCCACTATTAAATAAGGCCAAAGCGTATGAAGGAAAAATCTTCGCTTGGGAAATGCTCGCTGAAATTTATTTTAAACAGAATAAATTTACCGAGGCCCAGTGGTTTCTGCTTCAAGCGCGCGACTTGGCCAATGCAAAAAAATTAAGTAGCGAGCTCGCTGAAATTGAATATTTGCTGGCCTCATCCAAACAAAAAGATGGCAATTATAAAGTGGCGATCAAAGAGTTTGTACAAGCGGCAGAATTGGCTTCAGATGAAAATAATAAACAGCTGTCGCTCGCTATATTGGACAAACTTGGTGAGGTATATCTTGTTTTGAAGGACTATCCATCGGCTGATCAGACCTACAAAGCATATACACAGTTAAAAAATGAACTGTACAATTGAAAAGAGCCTTCATCCGCACATCTATCAGGAGGAAGACAATCTACAGAAGGATTTTAAGCTTTTTGTAAATATTGAAGGATAAATCAAATAAATTTTTAGATTCTATGATAATGTGCTATGAATTTCACTAAATTTAGCACGCTTATCAATAAGAGCTGAATATTTTTTAAAAAGAATGATTATTAAAACCGTCGAAAATATGTTTAGGAAACTCCTATTTGCACTTTTTGTTGTATCCATTGTTTCTTGTGGTTCAAAACCCCGAGTAGCACTTCCTGATGATGGAGGGCTTAAACCAAGCACACAACATCAGATCATCGCCAAGGAAGTCTCTGGATTATTAGAAAATGCGAGTTACAAAAAGGTCAAAATGAATGATTCCATCTCGGGAATCATATACGATAATCTAATCAAAAGTTTGGATCAAGGTAAAAATTACTTGCTTCAATCCGATATTGATGACTTTCAGGCATACAGAAACAATCTAGCGCAGGATATCAAAAATGGAGACCTTTCTGCAGCATTCCATATTTTTAATGTCTATTCAAAGAGATACCTGGATAGAATGCAATACGCGCTTTCAGAAATCGATAAGAAACACGATTATACCAAAGATGAGTTCTACCAACCTAATCGTGAAAAGTTAGGCTGGTTCAAAACTGCTGATGAGGCTAACGACCAATGGCGTAAACGTGTAAAATACGATCTGCTCAACTTAGAAACGGCTAGTGGTAAATCTACGGACAGCGCCAGAACCAAACAGGTGGAGACACTAAAAAAACGCTATGTTAATCTGATCTCGCAAGCTAAGAAAACAAACGCTAACGATGCTTTTCAGGTGGTAATGCAAGCGCTGACAGATGCTGTAGACCCACATACATCCTATTTTAACCCTTCTTTTGCTCAGGCATTCAATGAAGGAATGGCCAACACATTTGAAGGAATCGGCGCAAGACTTGTTGTTGACAACGAGGCGGTGAGCATTTTCGAAATTATACCAGGCGGACCGATATTCAAAGACAAGAGCATTCACGTAAATGATAAGATTATTGCAGTAGCCCAAGGAAAAGATGGTGAATTTGAAGACATCATCGGCTGGAGACTTGATGCCGCAGTAGCAAAAATCAAAGGTCCAAAAGGAACAATTGTTCGCCTGAAAATTATACCTGCCGGACAGCCAATGAACTCTCATCCGCGCATTGTATCGCTGGTACGTGAGAAAATTGTCGTCGAAGAAGAATCTGCTAAGAAAGAAATCATGAACGTCAAAGGTGCTGACGGAAAAATGTACAAAGTGGGCATCATCAATATCCCTAAGTTCTACATGGATTTTGACGCTTACAGAAGGCGTGATCCAAACTATAAGAGCACGACGAGAGACGTCAGGTTGATCTTAGATACTTTGAAACAAGAAAAAGTTGATGCCGTTGTTATCGATCTACGCTTCAATGGTGGTGGATCTCTACCTGAAGCAATCGATCTTACAGGTTTATTCATTGACAAAGGTCCTGTTGTACAAGTAAGAGACACAAAAAATAACATTGATGTCGAAGAAGATAAAAACGCCGGCGTATCCTGGGATGGTCCACTGGGCATCATGATCAACCGCTTCTCGGCTTCAGCATCCGAAATCTTTGCCGGTGCTATCCAAGATTATGGAAGAGGTATTATCTTAGGTTCTCAAAGTTATGGTAAAGGAACAGTGCAATCGGCGATCGATATGTCACGTGTCATCAGCCCTACCAGCCGTCTGCTGTTAAAAGCTTCAGGTGAGAAAGATCCCGATACCCCAGAAGGCGCTCCTCAATATGGACAGATCAATATCACTTTGGGTAAATTCTACCGCGTAAACGGTAGCAGTACGCAACATAAGGGCGTTACACCAGATATCGTATTCCCTTCACAATTCTCTGCGGAGAAATTTGGCGAGAGCTCAGAAAAATCAGCACTCCCTTGGGATCAAATCCAGTCGAGCAACTTCAAAAAAGTAGCTGATCTAGCTCCTGTTGACAAAAAACTAGAAGTCATGCATGAGGCACGTATCAAAAACTCACTTGAATATAAGTATCTGAAAGAAGATATTGAAGAAGCTCAAAAAGATGAGGATGTTAAAATTCCATTGGAGCTGAACAAATTCAAGAAAGAGAAAGATGACAACCTCAAGAAAAACAGAGAACGCATCAACGCTTTATTAAAATTGCAAGGAAAACCAGCGTGGGAAGAAGGAAAATCCCAGCCTAAAATTGACCTTGACTTTGTGAAAGATGAAAGTGCCAAAGTAATGACCGATTATATTATCAACTTTGGAACAAAGAAACCTTTATAATTTCGCACCAAAAGCGATGAAGTTAATTGAAGGGTCTTTCTGGCCAATAATCGAGCATAATGAGCTCATTGATACCTTAATGAAAAATAGGAATCAACAAAACAGAAACCTTCAGAAAAAATAGAAGATATTTTTCTTCAAAAAGGCAACCGTGATCACGGTTGCCTTTTTTTATGATACTCATCATAGCAGGAAGGGTTTAACAGTAAATTCACCTTTTCTTTGTAACTTATCGCTACTTTAATTGTTTTAGTCATATAGCTCCGCTAAACGAAGTTCCGATAATCCCATGAGATCATGGTCTCATGGCTTTGCACTACGCGGCGCGGCAACTTATAGAAATTAAACGCATAAAAAAGAACATCATGAAACGTATCCTCCTGCTAACTGACTTTTCAGAAAATGCTCTTCTAGCAGCAAAACAAGTTGCTCTCTGCACAGAGGCCTGGAAAACTGAAAAGGTTATTGTCTATCATACGTACAATAGCGTCACAATTGTCAATAACGAACCTATAGTCATCGTTAATGATGAAGTGAAAGAGACCAAAGAAAAGGAACTGGTAGAGTGGTTTGACCAAATCAGGCTACTGTTCCCGCCACAGGTAGAATTATCCCATCAGATGGAAGATGTTGATTTACCAATGGGTGTAAATGACATGTGCAAATCGCATAATATTGACCTCGTCGCGTTAGGTATTACAGGGCAAACAGGTTTTGCAAAAATTCTGGTAGGCAGTAATGCCATTACATTGATGGATATCTGCAATAAGCCAATGCTTATCGTTTCCCACAAGGTAAATCCCGCGGTCCCAAAAAATGTGCTGGCAACAACCGATCTGAAAGAGGTGGATCGAAAATTGGATTTATTCAATCTCGATCAGGTTTTAGAAACCTTCAAGGCACAATTGTATGTTTTGAATGTTGCTAAGAAAGAAGGTTCGGCCGCAGACCTAGCGCAAGAATTAAAGCATCTCCATGAACGATTAGACAAATATCATCCCATTTACGACTATATTAGTCATGATGATATCGCAGTAGGTATAGAAGAATATGCCAAAGAAAAACATATCGATCTCATACTTTCATTCCATAAGAAACAAGGACTATTAGCGAGCCTTTTCAAAACAAGTATCTCAAAGAAAATAGCCTGGAATGGCGCAGCCAACTTATTGGTTATCCCTATGGACAGATCATAAAAAAACCTGCATCATTTCGCAAGTACCAATAGCAATGAAAGCGAGCTTAAGCTTCTTTCCGGTTAATGGAAATAAAACAGGTCAAGAACAAAGTAGCGAAGCCGCAATCTGTCATAAATTGCGGCTTCATAAATATATTTTTCCAGCGGGGCCGCTTACTTTTTATCGACCGAATGTTTACCAGGCCCTATAAGGATAAGCCCTAAAAATACAAAGCATAGCTCGAGGGCATGTGATGCTCCAGAGATACCATCCCCTTTGGAAAGGTGCATTAATCCAGCTATGACCATCGTAAAAGCAAGCAATAATGCCGCCGGTCTGAAAAAGAGTCCTAGCAGTAAAAATAGGCCCCCGACAGTTTCGGTCGCAGCGGCCATAAAACCCCAAAAAGCAGGCATAAAATGAATACCGATATTTCCCATGGATTTCCCTACGCCGGCCCAAAGTTCAGGACCGCCCTGTAACTTAGGCAGACCGTGCATGATCATCATCACACCGAGCCCAACACGTAGGATCAACAGTCCCGTATCTCTATATTTACTCAATGAATTCCAAATTGCCATAAAAAACGTTAAAATATTAAAACTTAAATTACCACTCTCTCTAAATTAATGAAATTATTTAAATTGAGCGCCTCCAGCACCTGCCATATGAATAAAACTATTGTATTTATAATACTTAATGCGTAATTTAATGCCTATAGACCCGATTATAATGCGATGGAAAAGCACGATTTAATAGACTTAGATCAGATAGCTTAATCGCCTTAAAGAAAACAAACCAGATACAGGTATCTAACAACGGTGAACATCAACACAAATACCGTCTAAGACAGTATAAAATAGCTTAGTCACGGATTATTGATTAACAAAATAACTAATAAGGATGAAAAACCTACTCTTGCTAACAGACTTTTCGGACAACGCCTATGCTGCAGCTCGATATGCCGCACAATTAGCTCCACTCTGGGGTATTGAAAAGGTTGTCTTATACCATACATACGAAGTAATCCCCACTGTGGGCACTGAACCTGTTGTCATCAGCAATTCAGAAATACTGGAAGAAAAACAAAAGGATCTTAATACCTGGCAGCAGGAACTGATGTTGCTTTTCCCCGAGGGCATTGCCTGGAAATCGGTACTCGAAGAATATGAGCTTAGCTATGGCGTAAACCGTACTTGTGCTGAAGAGGATATTGACCTTGTCATCGTTGGGACTGCAGGTAAAAGCGGCTTAAAGAAATTGCTTCTTGGAAGCAATACCCTCAAACTGATCGAAAATTGCCATACACCCTTACTGGTTGTTCCCGCGCGGGCAGAGTTCAGAGTACCCAAAAAGATGTTGATCGCAACAAATCTCAAGGAAATAAAACTAAAATTAAACCGACTTTTGGTTAATGCATCCGAAGTATTACGTAAAAGTGAGGTCTATGTTGTCCATGTGACCAAAGATGATCCTGCAAATAAAGCTGTAGAAGCCGAAATAACCATCATGAAGGATCTACTGGCCCCTTATCATCCCATGTATAGCTATATCCTGAATGCGGACATAGCAGCGGGGATCAACCAATACATCAACGAAAATCATATTGATATGATGGTCACTTTCCATCGGGATAAGGGCTTATTGAGCAGAATCTTCAATACAAGTATCGCACAAAAGATGGCCTGGAAGAGCCAGGCTGCCATGATGGTTATCCCTGTACATTCGGGGTAACCAGAATAAACGGCTAAATTCTGTTCAGCAATTCCTACAAATAGGTTAACTGAACAGAATTGTCTGTAGTTTTCAATTTCACTTTTCGTCCAAGCATAAGCGCATGATTGTCATCAATATGCCCAGCAGGATAGGCAAATGCTATCGGAAAATTGTATTCTTTAACTTTATCCCACACAATTTCCTCCACACTTTGCCCAAAAGCTGGATCGTTGTCCTTCATAGCAGAGAACCCACCGACAATCAAACCATTTAATTTTTTTAGCTTTCCCGCACGTTTCAATGCCCAGAGCATTCTGTCTACGGAATAATAAGCTTCACCTACATCTTCAATAAATAATATTTTATTCTTGTAATTGACATCCGAATCGGAAGCAAGTACAGATAGTAAGATCGCCAAATTTCCACCCACCAGTTTTCCTTCTCCCTCGCCTGCACGATTGGGGAATAAGGTTTGCTCATAGGAAAAGTCCATATTATCACCGAACAATGCATTTTGTAAGGTTTCTAAAGATGCTTTTGTCCCGGTTTCAAAAGACTTGGGCATCTGTCCATGTATTGTCGCAACTTTATAATTGCGTTGGATGTGGCTATGCAAGACGGTAATATCGCTAAATCCAACCAGCCATTTGGGATTACGTTCAAAGTTTGAAAAATCGATCTCATCAACAATACGGACACAGCCGTAACCTCCGCGTGCTGCAAATACCGCTTTAATCGAAGAATCGTCCAGCGCCCATTGCAGATCAGCTGCTCGTAAATTGTCATCCCCGGCAAACTGATGGAACGATGTCTCGACAGTCTTCCCTACCACAACCTCTAGCCCCCAGCTCTCCAGTGTTTTTATGCCAACATCGATGGATCCACGTATAAAACTCGCTGGACATACGATAGCTACTTTATCGCCCTTTTTCAGAAAATCAGGTATTTTAGACATATTTTTTATCGCTAATGATCAAACAACCGAAGGCACAAACGCTAGACTCCGATCATAAATTTATGGAATATAATGTGCTTATATCTACAAATAAACGTAAATTTATCCAAGTATTCTACCGCAATTTTGAATAATATATCTGCAATAAAACCTTCATGATTTCGCATGCCCCAACAACTCCGAACGCCAAAAAGGGTTCTTTTGAGCAATCAACCAAGCGCAGCGAGCTCATGGATACCTTAATAAAGAAAACACGAATCAATAATATAGACCATTCAGAAAAAAAGCAATTGAATAGGAGAAAATTCTGATCAGGTTAAAAAATCATATAAATCAACCTAAACAAGGATTCAAGAATAAATTGTCAGATATGGCACGCATTTATATTGCATATAAACAGCAATTTATCTAAGTTTGCCAAAGAAAACAAGTACACACTTTAATATACTTTCAAGCATTGAGTATTCTAGATAAAAAACGTTATACCATCACATCGGCATTACCTTATGCCAATGGTCCTTTACATATCGGACACCTTGCCGGAGCTTATATCCCAGGGGACATCTTTGTCCGTTATCTGCGTCTAAATCAAAAAGATGTAGTCTATGTATGTGGTTCAGATGAGCATGGTGCGGCGATTACCATCCGTGCAAAAAAAGAGGGTATTACCCCACAACAAATCATTGATAAATACAACAAACAAATCAAAGAAAGCTTTGAAGAGTTTGGTATCTCGTTTGACATATACCACCGTACATCGGAGCCTATCCATCACCAGTTATCCCAGGATTTCTTCTTAAACCTGTATAATAAAGGTGAATTTATCGAGAAGTTTTCTGAACAATACTACGATGAGGAATATCACCAGTTCTTGGCAGATCGTTACATTACGGGAACTTGTCCAAATTGTAAGTCTGAAGGCGCTTATGGTGATCAATGTGAAAAATGTGGTACATCACTTAGTCCGACAGATCTGATTAATCCGATTTCGACATTAAGCGGAAAGACGCCAGTTTTGAAAGAAACGAAGCATTGGTATCTTCCGTTGGATAAATACCAGCCTTGGCTTGAAAAATGGTTGATCGAAGGGAAGAAAAATATTCTTAAGTCTAACGTTTTTGGCCAATGTCAATCTTGGCTTAAATCAGGCTTACAACCCCGTTCAATGACAAGAGATTTGGACTGGGGTGTTGATGTCCCTTTGGCAGAAGCGCAGGGCAAGAAACTATATGTCTGGTTAGATGCACCTATCGGTTATATTTCGGCAACGAAACAATGGGCTTTAGATCATGGCAAAAACTGGGAAGACTATTGGAAAACGCATGAAAATCCAGCAGATGACTCTACACTGATCCATTTTATCGGAAAAGATAATATTGTCTTCCATTGTATCATTTTTCCAGCAATTCTTCATGCACATGGTGATTATATCCTGCCAGAAAATATTCCTGCAAACGAATTCCTGAACCTGGAAGGCGACAAGCTGTCCACTTCTCGAAACCATGCAGTTTGGCTGCATGAGTATCTACAGGAATTCCCCGACAAACAGGATGAATTGCGTTATGTATTAACTTCGATATTACCGGAGACTTCGGATGCCGAGTTTACCTGGAAAGATTTCCAGGCTAGGATCAACAATGAACTTGTTGCCATCTTTGGAAACTTTGTAAACCGGGTAATGGTACTTTCGCACAAATATTTTAACGGCAAAGTATTGAACGGATCTCCACTAACAGCGGTCGATCAAGCCGTACTGGATGAATTGAAATCATACCCTGCCTCCATCAAATCTTCTTTGGAGCAGTTCCGTTTCCGTGAGGCTTTGGCAGAATTCATGAATGTAGCTCGTCTCGGCAACAAGTATCTTGCCGATGAAGAACCATGGAAAATCATCAAAACAGATGAGGAACGTGTCAAAACAATCTTACATGTAGCCGCTCAGATCGTTGCCAATCTTGCTGTCCTTGCACAGCCATTTTTACCGAAAACAGCAATCAAATTGTTTGAAATGCTCGATTTCCCGCAAGGAAATTGGAATGCGGCAGGTTCGGATGCTTTGATTCAAGCTGGACATCAACTTGGTGAAGTACAATTGTTATTTGATAAAATAACCGACGAACAAGTCGACTTTCAGTTGAATAAACTTGCGGAGGCAAAAGCAAAAAACCTAGCTGATAACGCCAAGGTTGCTCCTGCAAAAGAAAATATAAGCTTCGATGATTTTGTTAAATTGGATATCCGTGTAGGCACCATTGCCGCGGCTGAAAAAGTCGCCAAAACCAAGAAACTATTGAAATTAACGATAGATACCGGTATCGACACGCGCACTGTGGTTTCGGGTATTGCGGAATTTTTTAGTCCTGAAGAAATCGTGGGTCGCCAGGTATCTATCCTGGTCAATCTTGAGCCTCGTGAAATAAAGGGAATTATGTCACAGGGAATGATCCTGATGGCAGAAGACGCCGATGGCCGACTAGATTTTGTCAAACCAGATACAACAATTAAAGTAGGAAGTACGGTACGTTAATATAAAACCTACCTCCATTTATACAAAAAGCCTGTTCGTCTGAACAGGCTTTTTTAGTTTATCATTTTGACCATTTAAAACAGTATGCTCTGCATCCGCTTTTTAAAATCCTTCTCATCCAGATAATCATAAACGGTCTCTTTCAGCTTTTTAGTGATTTCAGTTCTCGATTCTGCTACAACTTTTTTCTTTTTAGTGAGCACATTTGAAACCGGCGTATTGGTAATCTCCACTTTTGTCGCAAACATATTGACATTCATACTAGGAATGGAAACGCCCATCACTAAACCCGGGAGCCCGTGTATAAGTTCAGGACCACCAGAGATAGGAATTTGCCCCGCAAAAAAGGCAACCACATAGACCGAATCTTGAATAATACCATTGGCTCTTCTGCAATCATACCCCGCAATATTCCGATATTCATCAGTATACTTCCATTTTACAGCAGGCAATGAATCTTTAAGCAACAGCTGCTCATCTCCAAAAGGAAGCAATTTTAGAAACTCCTGATTTTGAAAATTAATATATGTTTTTGAATCCGGAAGAATAGAATTATACCTGGTCACATTACGGTAAGTCGCAGGATAATCCTCCTGAACTGTTTCAAATAAGGTTTCATTATCGTAAAATTTGAGGATATGATGCGTCACGACCTCAACAGGTCCATTCTTCACCGCATTATCAACCATCAGCTTGTCCCATGTGTCTAAATCGGGCTTGCTCAGGTAGTTACGTTTTAAGAAGTTCTGCACATGGAACTTCCGTTCATAAGTCACTATTCCACTACTTGGGAAATAAGCATGTTGTGCCTGCGCTGTGCTCATACACAGCAATAGTACCCAAACCATCAACTTCATATACTTACTCATTTGGCATCTCCTTTCATTGTTGTAAAATTGTAGATCACTTTTAGCATTCCATAACGACGCAATACGTTGTTACTGGTCTGGATAAATGAAGTTCCATTCTGATAACGGTACACCCCATTGTTTCTATTTAGAATATCATTGACAAATACCTGAACTTCCAAGGATTTATCTTTCAATAATTTTTTGGAAACATAACCATTCATATTAATGATATTAATAGATTCAAGCGTTTTCGTCGCAGCTTGATAATTCTGGTTTGTCGACAGGGAAATCTTGAAGTCTTTCGGTAAGTAGTAGGTAATCTCTGAGAACGTCCTAAATTTAAAGGTCGTCTGGTTTAACTCGGGCTGCAAATAGGAATTCATTTGCTCCAAACCAGGGCTCAAGGATATATAAAAATCCATTTTATTTGCCTTATATCGACTAAAACCAAGGCTCGGTGCTACACTCCATGTTTGATTTCTATTAAGCTCAGGCGCTTCATTGTAAGAGGATAAATAGCTAAACTGGCTGTTATACTGCGCATTCATGCCGAGATTCATTTTTAAACCCCATTTCTTCTGTAGGACAAAACTGTATCCACCACCACCATACATACGCCAATTGTCTTTATCAATATTGACATAGGAAATTTGTTGTGTACCCTTGTCTAGATCGTAGCGTACGCTATTGTTGATACTTTTCTTTCCTTGATCTGCACTGACATAAAAATAAATACTCTGATCCTTTAACTGCTTGTAGTTATTGAAATTAATTGAATAAGAGTTATTAAAGCCCGCTTCCAGATCTGGATTGTCCAAATACTCGACGAGTGGCTGGGCATTTTGTTTCAGCGGTTCTATCTGTGTCAACGAAGGTTGGCTCGTGCGGCCGCTGTAGCGGAAGCTCACATTCTTGCTTTTCGAGATTTTATAGTTGACGGAAAGAACTGGAGCAACAGATGTCTGGTTCCGCTGCAGTATTGTATTCAGGTTGTTGTAGGTTCTCTTGACCTGCTCAAAATCTACTCTATTACTCAAATTTACAGTTAATGTGCTCGACTTGTAATTCAAGGAGGCGTTAACACCATTTTTTAAACTGTTAAAATCAAAATCATTTAACAGGCTTTCATCCAGTACCGTATATTTTCCTGTAGACGGATCTTTATCAAATGATTGATTGAGGGTTTCCGATTTATTCTGATTGAATGCATAACCTATTGCAGCTGTCAACCTTTTAGACAAAGGCTCCGAATAGGTTACTGAAGCACCGTACGTATTGTTGGCCAACTTATCATTTTTATATTGATCGATCAAGGTTGTATCTCCGGAACTTTGGAAGAAGTTCTCCGAAAAATACTGTGTTTTGTTGCGATTTTGATCAGTATTTGCATTGACATTGAAAGTAATGGAGCGGCGGTCCTTTTTGAAACGACGTGTAAGCATCGCATTTACATTAAACTTATCCTGATCGTTATTTAAATCTGTCTTGGACGAAGTCCGTGTAATCAATGTGCCATCCAATTTACGTTGATCTGCTTCAGAATTGGATAAATTGTCACGGCTAGATTTGGTAAAGCCCATGGTGACGGTCAAGTCTGCGAGCGAATCAAGCTTATAGTCATACCGTAGATTCGCGATATTTGCCTGTGTTTCTGTTTCAGAGCTTGTCACATTATTATCGACCTGTGCGCGTTCAGGAAGGTTGTTCTGCGCATTATAGGTGCTGGTATTATTGACATTGATCTGATTCCGTTTGAAGTTGACATTGATCTTATGCTTATCATCTTTGGATTTGTCCGAATAGCTTGCCCCCATATTGACAGCTTTGGGTACACCGCCACCGTAATATTTACCATCCCATCCCCCATCTGAACCATCACCGCCAGAAGAAATCATAATACCGCCGCCGTCCATCATTTGCACATTGCTACTTCCGCCCACCCCATATTTCTGGCTATCTTCAAAGCCTAGGCCGACCATACCATCATTGGCCAGGATACCATAAGCAGCAATTTTTTGCGAACCCTTAAACTTATTGAGCATGACTTTGCCGCCATAGTAGTTATCCGTACCAGCTCCTGCAACAGCTTGCCCAAACATGCCCTTTTTCTTATCTTCTTTGAGCTTGATATCAATCGTCTGTGTGCGTTCTCCATCATCCACGCCGGTACGTACGGCAAGATCAGATTTCTTTTCATAGACCTGTACTTTGCTGACCATATCTGACCGGATGTTTTTGGTGATCAAGGTTGGATCATCGCCAAAAAACTCTTCACCGTCAAGCAATACCTTTTTCACTTCCTTGCCCTGGGCGATGATCTTACCTGATCCATCCATCGTAATACCAGGCAATACCTTCAACAGGTCCTCTACTTTAGCATCTTTCTCCACTTTAAAACTACCTGCATCATATTCTATTGTATCGCCTTTGATCACCACAGGAATTTTACCATTCACCTGAACCTCTTCCAAGAGCAGCGCAGCTTTAGATAGTTTTACCATGCCAAGATCCAAGTCTTGGGCAGCCACATGGATATCCTTGACCAAATCGGCATATTGGGGATAGGAAACGACCATTTTATAGGTCCCTGTGTCGAGATTAGCAATTTGGAATGATCCATTTTCCTTCGTTCGGCCAAATTTAACCAAAATCGAATCTTTGGGACTGAGCAGCGCGACTGAAGCTTGATGTAGTTTTGCAAGATCTTTGATATCCACCACTGATCCCACAAGCTTATGCTGTGCATAGGACTTGGAACTCAGGACAGACAGTAAAAGAAACAAAACTAGGGCATAGGTTAGTTTCATAAAATTTCGTTTATATATTGTCGAGATAAATATATAAATGTTGCTACGGAAAATTCGTAAAATAATGTTAAATAATTGTGTAATTAATAAAACAAACTGACATAGACTAAATAGAGCGTCCTAATCTACTTTATAACAGTGATTTAATTTCAAAAAAAAGAGGCGTAACTTATTTGTTACGCCTCCAGTATAAATAGAAAAATATATTTTATTTCCTTTAATCTACATTTAGGTTCAATTCTTTTTCCTTATTGATTAAATGTGCAATACTTGTATCATTCAAAATCTGCAGCATGGCATTTCTTACCTCTACAAAAGTATCCCGTATACCACAGGCATGCTCCTGTGTACACTCATCGCATGAGCGATAAAAGTTTAAGCTTACACAGGGTAGCAATGCGATTGGCCCATCGATCAAGCGCATCACCTGGGATAAGAAAACATCTTCAGGAGCCTTATTGAGGCTATAACCACCGCCAGCACCTTTTTTGCTGTAGAGAATTCCGGCATTTCGCATCTCAAGCAGGATTTGCTCCAAGAATTTTTTTGGAATATTCTCCTCCTGTGCAATCTTTACGATTTGCATAGGCTCATTCCCGTAGTTACGACCAAGCACCATAAGTGCCTTTATTGCATATTTTGTCTTTTTGGAAAGCATAATTTGTTAATCCCCTGTTGAATTGCAAATTTACGTTTTTTATTCAATAGAATAAAACCTTCATGATTTGGCTAATACCAACAGCCCTCTTATTGCCCCAATACCGCTGTGATCGGTTTGCCGATGCTACCATTGGGCTCAGTAATGTGCAATAGCGAAGAGATTGTCGGTGCAATATCCACAATATGCACCTCCGTATTAGATACACCTGGTTTAATTCCCCAACCCATAAATACCAAAGGAATATGGGAATCATAGCCGGACCAGGTACCATGTGTTGTACCGGTTGAACGCGGTGTACCATCGTACCATTGCGGCTCGCAAACGATCTGTATCGCACCACTGCGTTTAAAGTTGTAACCATTGATCATTTTTTCGCGAATAGGCGCCGGAACCATTAGGCTCTCACCCTTCTCCATATCAGCAACATAAGCCACGCCTTCTGTGTGACGAAGTTCACGAATGAGGGTCTCTTTTATTTTATCACGATCTAGGTTCAAAGAATCGATTAATTGATTATCCAAATGCACCTGATAATTCATCATGCTTTTCACAAGCTTCTCCTGTCCAAACTTCTCCTTAAGGGTTTTATTAAGTCCTGTAATAATCTGACGGGAATAGAAATAGCCCCCATTTCCTTTCATGTCCATAAAGAACCTGGAGTTATAAGAAGCACCATGATCTGCTGTCAGGAAGAACGTATAGTTACCCTTGCCGACTGTATTATCCAAGTAGTTGAAGAAATTGGCAAGCTGTTTATCAAGTTGCAGGTACATATCTTCAATCTCCACTGCTGTCAATGAATAGCGGTGTCCAACGTAATCTGTCGCAGAAAGACTGACACAAAGGAAATCCGTATTTTTAGTTGGATTATTTCCCATCTGCTCATTTTTGATTGCTTCCATGGCTAGATCTAGCGTAAACTGATTTCCCATTGGTGTGGTTTTGATCAGCTCATAGCCCTCATCTTTCATCAATTTAGAGGTCGCGCGTGGCAAAGTCGGCTTTTCTTCACCGGGGTATTTTCCCTCATAGATATTGTCGTCTGTGATACTGTTAGCAGCATAGGTACTTATATCGTACATGGGCTTCCAATCGCCTTTGAGGTATTTTTCAGCCAATTTCCGCTTGTTGAAGTCCACCACCCACTTTGGCAGTTTATCCATGTAGAAATTAGAGGTAATCCAATCACCAGATTTTGCTTCGAACCAATATGCCGCATCAGCAAAATGTCCTGCAGGTAAAATACCACCACGATCTTTGATCGCAATACCGATCACTTTGGATTTAAAGTTAGAGGCCAGTTTCAACTGGTCAGTTACAGTAGATGCAAGCAAATTACGTGGGGACTGCTGTCCCTCCTTGGCAGTAGTACCTACACCGACAACGTTGTCATCCTGTGTACAATACATATTCTTACCGGTCTGTTCTTCAATCCAGTCATTACCTGCGATACCATGTATGGAGGGAACCGAACCTGTATATACCGAACTGTGTCCAATAGCTGTATAAGTCGGAATATAATTAATTAATGTGTTTTCACAGGAGAATCCTTCTTTCAAAAGTCGCTTGAAACCATCATTTCCATATCGATCCGCAAAACGATAGAGATAATCCCAACGCATTTGATCCACCATCAGGCCGACAACCAATTTTGGTCTTTCCGGTTGTTGCGCCATGGACGAAAGCGCTGCTATCCCAAGGACGACACTTAAAAAAAATCTTTTAATCATATCTATAGTATTGAGTATCGAGTTATTAGATCACAATTATAAAAACATTCAGTTTACTAATATCCCTAATTTTCACGTATTAATTTTAACTTTAACTTTTCTAACCTTTGTATTTGGATGCAACGCTAGCTACCCCAGCAGCCTTCAGCGTTCGTTAAACCTTGTTCTCTAAGCCAAGCTTTTTAGATCCATTTTTAGGAACACTAAAGTAGGATTTAATCTTTTAAATGTGCTTTTAAAAATTGGCCTGTATAAGAATCTTTACAATGGATAAGTTCTTCTGGAAGACCTGCAAAGACCAGTTCCCCCCCTTTATTTCCACCTTCAGGACCAATATCAATGACCCAGTCTGCCGATTTGATCATATCCATATTATGCTCAATAACCAATATACTATTACCTAAGGCAATCAGCGCATCAAATGATTTAAGGAGTTTTTTAATATCCTGAAAGTGCAAGCCTGTTGTCGGTTCATCAAAAATAAACAACGTCTTTTTGCTGTTATTTCCTTTGATCAGGAAAGAGGCAAGTTTAATCCGCTGTGCTTCACCCCCAGACAACGTACTGGAAGATTGACCAAGCTTAACGTAGCCTAGCCCAACGTCCTGTAAAGGCTGTAATTTAGCCAGTATTTTAGGTTGGTCTGCAAAAAAAGTGATTGCTTCGTCTACGCTCAACTCGAGAATATCCGCAACAGACTTATTTTTGTAGTGTACATCAAGCACGAATTGTTTAAATCGTTTTCCTCCGCAGGCCTCACATGGTAAAACGATATCAGCCATAAACTGCATTTCGATCTTGACTTCACCTTCACCCTGACAAACATCACAACGTCCGCCTTCCACATTAAATGAGAAGGCCGCAGGCTTCAATCCCGCAGCTTTGGCTGGCGCCTGGTTAGCATACAAAGCTCTGATCTCATCCCAAGCTTTCACGTAGGTCACAGGGTTCGATCTTGAAGAACGACCGATCGGATTTTGATCGACCATTTCAACCTGTTCTACCTGTATAATATCGCCTTCAATAGCATCATAAACACCCGTTTGTTCGCCCGAATAATTACCGATCGATTTTTGCAATGCCGGATAAAGAATACGTTTGACCAAAGATGTCTTTCCTGACCCCGAAACCCCAGTTACCACGGTAAACGTATTTAAGGGAAACTGCACGTCAATCCCTTTGAGGTTATTTTCATGGGCACCTTTAATGGTCACACTATTGGACCATGAACGGCGCTTTTTAGGAACTTCAATCTGGCTTTTCCCGCTAAGGTACTGACCTGTCAGACTTTTAGAATCTTTCAAAATCTCACTATACGTCCCAGCGAAAACCATCTCACCACCATTTATTCCAGCTTCTGGACCAATATCAATTAGATAATCAGCAGCCTCCATCATCTCCTGCTCGTGCTCGACAACAACAACCGTATTCCCCACATCACGAAGGGATTTTAGTACGGAGATCAGCCGTTGCGTATCACGCGGATGAAGACCAATACTTGGTTCATCGAGCACATAAATAGAACCCACGAGCGAACTCCCCAAAGAAGTAGCGAGGTTGATCCGTTGCGATTCCCCGCCCGAAAGCGTATTTGATAGACGATTCAATGTCAGATAACTTAATCCAACATCGCACAAAAATTGCAATCTATTATTAATTTCCGCAAGAAGTCTTTTTGCAATAACCAGTTCATTGCCGACCAACGGTAAAGTTTTAAAGAATTCCAGAGCGTCCTCCAAGGGCATCAATACGATATCGGTAATAGATTTGCCCCCTACCCTTACGTAAGTAGCATCCTTGCGTAATCTAGTCCCCCGGCAGTCCGGGCAATCTGTTTTCCCACGATAGCGAGACAGCATTACACGGTATTGAATTTTATAAGTCTGTGCTTCAAGCTCCTCAAAGAACTGATTAAGACCAGCAAAATATTTATTCCCCGTCCACAGCAACTCTTTCTGTTCCGTGGTCAGATCCATATACGCACGATGTATCGGAAAATCAAATTTTAGGGAGTTTTTAACAAGCATCTGCAGCCACTCCCCCATTTTCTCCCCACGCCATGGCGCAATTGCACCGTCGTAAACCGAACGGCTTTTGTCCGGAATAACAAGGTCTGGATCAATACCAATGATTTTTCCATAGCCCTCACAGCGGCGACAAGCACCATAAGGGTTATTGAAACTGAAGAAATTTGGCGTAGGTTCTTCGAATGTTATTCCATCAAGTTCAAATTTATGGGAGAAGTGATGGCGCTGACCATTTTCTTCCATATAGAGCTCACCTTTACCCTCGAAAAAACCGGTTTGGACAGAATCAGAAAGCCGATTGACGGTATCATCATCCTGTTCGATACGGATACGGTCGACAACAATAAGAACTTCCCCATCCTGCAATTCTTTATTAGCTATTGCCTTATCGTCTATAATAGCTTCAATTTTCTGCATACCGTCCTGATAAACGACGCGCGCAAAGCCTTTCTGTAGCAATAACGACAGCTCTTCTTTAAGCTTACGTCCATGAGAGGGCACAAGCGGAGCAAGAAGTGTTAAGGTTGTCCCCTCTTCTAATTTCAAGGCAAAATCCACCACTGAACTCACACTATCTTTGGTCACTTCGCGACCAGATATAGGAGAAATTGTCTTTCCGATCCGGGCATATAACAATTTTAGATAATCATAGATCTCGGTGGATGTCCCCACTGTCGAACGCGGGTTGGAAGTAATGACACGCTGCTCAATAGCGATGGCGGGAGCGATGCCTTTGATGTAGTCCACCTCAGGTTTATTCATCCGTCCCATAAATTGCCTTGCATAGGAAGAGAGACTTTCGACATAGCGCCGTTGACCTTCTGCATAAAGTGTATCGAAAGCTAAGGATGATTTTCCTGAGCCTGACATCCCCGTGATAACAACTAATTTATTTTTAGGGATATCGACGTCAATATTCTTTAAGTTATTGACTCTTGCACCCTTTATCTGAATATATTCTTTTGGAGTATGCTCCACTTGTTTACTCATAATAATCCTTATCTCACACAAAGTTACGTATTCTTGGCTGATTATATTCCTGCGAATTAAAAAGCAATTTGGTTTTCTATCACCTGGATTTCAAAAAAAAGAAACGCTGCGTCACAATCGGCTAAAGTTCAACAAAAGGTTTCATCAAGGTGAATGGCTGAATTTAAATCTGGTAGAAGCCAAAACAGGTAAGCCATGTTAGTTTCCTAAACAATTATTTTTAACATTTTTCGTTGTTGCAATTAATCCTTCTTCCATTAACGAAGTCCTATAGCTGCTTATTCACAACAAAGATGTAGCGTTTTAAGTAGAAATAGCGTTCAAAGAATAAATTAATTAGACATATTTGATATTCACATTTCTAATACACAAAACAAATGAATAGCTAAAACGTCCTTAAAAATCAAATAAAAAACGATATGATAAAAAATGTATTTAACGTAATGATGCTATTGATGATTGCATTAGTATCCTCAACAACTATTAGCAAAGCACAAATGGTTATCGACAAAATGGACTTGAGTATTTTTCCTAGTCCAGAAAAAGGTTATAAAAAAATGGTCATTGAGGTTCCCTACTCTGAAAGTGATAAAAATAAAAAAATTGAATTTTCGGTTGGTAAGTGGATGGAAGTAGATGGATGTAATTCGTTTAATCTATCTGGCACTTTGGAGAAAAAAGATCTTCAGGGCTGGGGTTATGATTACTATGTATTCAAAACAAATGGCAATGTAGCGAGTACCTTGATGGCTTGCCCAAATAAGGAAAAAAGAAACCTTTTCGTTTCGGCACAACCGGAGACTGTACGTTATAATGGTAGAATGCCGATTGTGATTTATGTACCGGAAGCTTATGACGTACAATTTAAAATCTTTACAACCGATGGCGACACCTACCGTGCGGCAGAGGTAAAAACAAAAAAGCAAAATCTCAACAAATAGTTGCTAACCCAACGCATTAAACCGTCAATAACGAAAAAGCCATCGAATCAGATTCGATGGCTTTTTACTTTATAGTGTTTAACTATTGACTATTGGAATTTTTTTGCGTTTACTTTACGCTCATTCTCAGTCAAATAGATTTTACGTAAACGAGTAGAAAGTGGTGTAACCTCGATATATTCGTCGGCTTGGATATATTCCATAGATTCTTCTAACGAGAATTTAATTGCCGGCGCGATACGTGTGTTATCATCCGTACCCGATGCACGCATATTTGTCAATTGTTTACCTTTAACAATGTTGATCGTTAAATCATTGTCACGGATATGCTCACCCAAGATTTGTCCTTCGTAAATCTCCACACCTGGATCAACAAAGAATTTACCTCTATCTTGTAGCTTATCGATAGAATATGCTGTAGTAGTACCTTTATCTAAAGAGATCAATACACCATGTAAGCGACCAGGGATTGTACCTTTCCAAGGTTCGTAACCTTTCAGACGGTGTGCCATCACAGCTTCACCTGCAGTTGCCGTCAATACGTTATTACGTAGACCGATGATACCTCTAGAAGGGATTTCAAACTCCAGATGTTGCATTTCACCTTTCGTTTCCATCACCAAAAGCTCACCTTTACGTTGTGTAACCAATTCGATCACCTTACCAGAAACTTCAGCAGGTACATCAACAACTAACACTTCGATAGGCTCACATTTCTTACCGTCGATCTCTTTCAAGATTACTTGAGGCTGACCTACTTGTAATTCATAACCTTCACGACGCATTGTTTCGATCAATACAGATAAGTGAAGAATACCACGGCCGTACACCAACCACGCATCAGGAGATTCTGTAGGGACTACGCGTAACGCCAAGTTTTTCTCCAATTCTTTTTGTAAACGATCGTGAATGTGTCTTGAAGTCACTAACTTACCTTCTTTACCGAAGAAGGGTGAGTTGTTGATTGTGAACAACATATTCATTGTTGGCTCATCAATATTGATAACTTCCAATTGCTCAGGATTATCAAAATCAGCAATCGTATCACCGATATCAAAGCCTTCAATACCAACTACAGCACAGATATCACCACATTTTACCTCCTGAACACGACGACGGCCTAGACCTTCAAATGTATGTAATTCTTTCACACGAGATTTTACAATCTTACCATCGCGTTTTACCAACGAGATCGGCTGTCCTTCTTTGATTGTACCACGTGCCACACGACCGATAGCAATACGACCTACGAAAGTAGAGTAATCTAACGATGTGATTTGCATCTGTAATGTACCTTCAATAAATGGCGACGGTGGGAAGTGACTGATGATTGCATCTAATAATTCAGATACATCTTCTTTCTTTTCTTTCCAGTCTGTCGACATCCAGCCATGTTTAGAAGATCCGTATAATACCGGAAATGCCAATTGCTCTTCTGTTGCATCAAGGCTAAAGAATAAATCGAATACATTTTCGTATACCTCTTCAGGGCGACAGTTTTCTTTATCCACTTTATTGACAACAACCAAAGGTTTCAAACCTAAGGATAATGCTTTTTGTGTAACGAAACGTGTTTGTGGCATTGGACCTTCGAAAGCATCCACAAGCAATACAACACCATCCGCCATTTTCAATACACGCTCTACTTCACCACCGAAATCGGCGTGACCAGGAGTGTCAATAACGTTAATTTTTACACCTTTATATTCAACAGAAACGTTTTTAGCGACAATAGTAATACCGCGTTCACGTTCCAAATCGTTATTATCCAGAATTAAATCACCAGTACCATCATTATCTCTAAAGAGATTTGTGAAGTGTAAGATTTTGTCTACCAACGTAGTTTTACCGTGATCGACGTGAGCGATAATCGCTATGTTTCTAATATTTTGCATCCAGCAAGTAAATTTGTTTTTAAATTCAGGGTGCAAAGTTAAGCATTTTGCACCATAAATTTTATAACTATGTGTATTTTATTTAATTACACCTAATTCTTTACCTACTTTGGTAAAGGCAGCAATTGCTTTATCCAAGTGTGCGATTTCGTGTCCTGCCGAAATCTGAACGCGAATACGAGCTTTTCCCTGAGGGACAACCGGATAGTAGAAACCAATCACATAGATTCCCTCATCCAACATCTTGGATGCAAACTCCTGAGCCATTTTGGCATCGTAAAGCATCACAGGCACGATTGGGTGGAAACCTGGCTTGATATCAAATCCAGCAGACGTCATTTTTTCACGGAAGTATTTTGTGTTTTCTTCCAATTTGTCGCGCAATGCAGTTGTCTCACTTAGCATGTCCAATACCGCAACAGAAGCGCCTGCGATTGCAGGTGCAAGGGTATTAGAGAATAAGTATGGACGTGAACGCTGACGTAACAAATCGATGATCTCTTTTTTACCGGAAGTAAAACCACCAGAAGCACCACCTAACGCTTTACCCAAAGTTCCTGTAATGATGTCTACACGATCGATTACATTGAACAGCTCGTGGGTACCACGGCCTGTTGCACCAATAAATCCAGTACAATGCGATTCATCGATCATGACTAAGGCTTGGTATTTATCCGCAAGATCACAGATCTGATCCAATGGCGCTACGGATCCATCCATAGAAAATGCACCGTCTGTAACGATAATCTTATGTCTAGCGCCAGATGCTGCTTGCAATTGCGCTTCTAGATCAGCCATATCCGCATTTTTATAACGGAATCGTTGTGCTTTACACAAACGAACACCGTCAATAATCGAGGCATGATTTAATTCGTCAGAGATAATTGCGTCCTCTGCACCAAATAATGGCTCAAATACACCACCATTGGCATCGAATGCCGCCGCATATAAGATTGTATCTTCAGTTCCCAGGAACTTAGAAATTTTTGCTTCTAATTCTTTATGCACATCTTGAGTCCCACAGATAAAACGCACAGAAGACATGCCATAGCCGTGTGTATCAATCGCTTTCTTAGCAGCCTCAATTACTTTTGGATGCGAGGACAAGCCCAGATAATTGTTAGCACAAAAATTGACAACTTCCTGTCCTGTGCTTACTTTGATATCTGCCCCCTGAGGAGTAACGATCACTCGCTCTTGCTTATACAATCCCGCTTCTTTGATTGCTTCCAATTCCTTTTCTAAAACTGGTTGTAATGTATTGTACATAATTCGATTTTATTTTTTTATACAATATTACAGTTTTTTCATTGGAATAAGTTGCTTTACCTTTCGAGAAAAGGGCTATTCACGGAGAATTCACCCCAAATCAATGATTTGGTAACATTAAAACGATTGCATAAAATTCCTTTTTCTGGCCAACTCGAGTTTTTTGCTCTATTCGTAACGAAGTGCATCTACAGGATCCAGCTTAGAGGCTTTTGAGGCAGGGTAATAGCCAGACAGCATACCAACGAGCCCACAGACGGCAAAGCCTAAGATAATTGCTCCCCAGGGTATTATAAAAGATGTACCGAGCTGCAGCGCCAAGAGATTACCGATGAGGATACCGATAAAGATACCTGCAATACCGCCGATCATACAGATCACAATTGCTTCCATCAGAAATTGTTTGCGTATGACGCTCGGTGTTGCGCCGATTGCTTTGCGTATACCGATCTCCCTCGTACGCTCAGTGACCGAAACCAGCATAATATTCATCAATCCAATTGAGGCACCTACGAGTGTTATAAAAGCAATGACCACAGCTCCCAAAGTAACCATAGCCATATTTTGCATCAGCATCTGGGCAACGGCATCCGATTTGGTAATTTCGAAATCATTTGACTGCCGTGATGACAATCCGCGAATATTTCTAAAAACGATAGTTGCTTCACCGATCGCTGCTTCTAAACGCATTGGATCGTTGGAGGAAACCGTAATCACATACGAAGGTTCGGTACCCTGCATCACCGCCCGGGCTTTAATCAGCGGAATAAAGCATGCTCTATCGCCCCCCATACCCGCAGAAGAACCTTTACTTTTTAGAACTCCAATAACCAAATAGCGGATATTGTTGACGGTAATAAACTGTCCTATCGGATCGATAATTTCATTGAATAGCATTTTACTCACTTCACTGCCGATGATAATGACACCGCTTCCTGTCTCAACTTCCCGAGTGGAAAAATTACGCCCCTCACTAACAACATAACCCGATGTCTGAAGATAATTTTCATCTGTTCCGATCAGACCTATATTGGGGTTTGTCTTTTTGGACTGAAATTTTGCGGTCGTATTCCAGCTGACATTGGCACTGATCGATGTCAGTGCATTAAAATGGAAATCCTGTCTAAATCTTGCCGATTGTGCATAGGTGATATTAGCAAATACTTTTGAGCGGGTGCCTTCATTACCTATCCGAACATTCAATCCCCGGTTGCGTATATTAAAGGAATTTGATCCCATCGAAGAGAAGGAATCTGTCAAAGAGTTTTTCATCGCATCAATCGAAGTCAATACCCCTATTAATGCCATCATCCCTATGGCGATAATCAGTGCTGTTAAAAATGTTCTCAACTTGTTCCCCACAATGGACTGCAGAGCAAGCTTGACATTCTCAACATAAGACATTTTTACGGCCATAAAGCTGGTACTTATAATTTGTAGGGATGAAAATACTCTAATTCCAGCACAAAACCAAAAGGCAATTTATTTCCATGAAATAAATTGCCTTTTAGGTCTGACTTGTCCATGCAAGTAGACTACCCCAATTTGGTCGCCATTTTCTGACTTTTTTAATTAATTCTTTTCCATGTTTCGGTACGTCCAAGCAAACTTACGCCGACATAACCCCTTATATCGAGCTTATCGCCTTTTAAGGTCATTTTGCAGCTATATGTTTTGCCCGACTTTGGATCATAGATCTTTCCATCAGTATAAGTATTTCCATCTTTTTCAAAATTGGTCAAAATTTCCAGTCCTTGTACATTTCGGCTTTGCAATGCTTTCTCGGGATTTTTTATATCCTTCTTTGGCTGCCCGGACTCGTTATTTGGAAATTTCAGCCAAAAGAGCTTGCCGAAAAACTTGTCTCCCTTTTTATAAATCTCAACACGACCTTCGCCGCTTGGGTTCTCCCACTTTCCGATGATGGGATCTGTTTGCGCAAATAACGCTACTGTAGTAAGTAGCATTATGAATGACATCATAATTTTCTTCATGGGTTTATTATTTTATCAACTTAATTCTTTCATTTTATGACCTTAACTCCTTCAATTTTTTCGCGCCATCCCCCTCTAAATTCCTCGTTTAGAGTTCAGGCATCTCCTCCTATCCATCCTTCTGTACCAACAGCGCAATTCCTACATTAAGTAAATAGAACGGCTGATGATCAAAAGCTTGCACGCAGAGCTCTGAAATAAATATACAAAATATTTACTATGCTTGCATATATTTATTTTTCATTATTCTTAATTTTCAAATGGAAATAAAAGTCGTTTTTGATCTCGGTCTAACTTCGCCCTTTGTTCGCCCCAGCTTCGGAAATTCTATTACATTTCTCTAGAGATTGCCTACTGATTGTCTACCTATCAGTAGGTAGGCAGTAGAGAAAGGGTAGAAAATCAGTAGAGAATTTCCGAACAAGGTCCGAAGCAGGTCCGAAGGGGCTCCGAAGCACAAGCGAAGAGCTATAAAGTTTGGCATCGGGTTTGCACGAAACTGATTATATTATTACTTTATTTACTATTTATAAATTAGCACATATTATGAAATTTATTATTAGTCTTTTACTTACTGGCGTGGTAGTCGCGATTGCTTGCTGGCTCGTACCTGGGGCTCATGTTGCTGGATTCGGCTGGGCTATCGTTACTGGACTTGTCATTGGATTTGTCAATGCGACTGTGGGATCGATTTTAAGATTATTTACTTTCCCGTTGAATTGGCTTACACTTGGCCTGGTTTCTTTTATTATTACCGTATTAATGGTCTTATTGTCAGATTCGCTACTCGGTTCCAAATTTGATGTGGATGGATTTTGGACCGCTGCGCTATTTGCCATTGTCGTTGCCATATTAGAAATGATTATTGGTAGCACTTCAAAAGATTAAAAATAAGTTTACTAGATCTTTAGCATCAAAAAAAGGCTGTTTTACTCCTAGTGAAGCAGCTTTTTTATTTGAATACATCTATATGTATTCTTTAGGATGGATTTTTCATTTCAAATTCATTTGCAGCGGTTCATGGCCCCCATATTTTACTGGATCTGGACTGGAGTTTATCCCCATTCCCCTCTTTTTTTACACTTGAATTCGCTAAATTTAATAATTCAAAAGAACCTCTGATATATGTGCGAACACAACCACGAGCATAGCCATACAACACACGAGCACAGCCATAGCACAAAGGAACGTCCTTGGTGGATCACCCAGAGTAAGCTCCTCGCGGCTCTGATCATTTTACTTACTTTAATCCTGTTGAAATATGCTTTCAAGATCAGCCTTCCTGTTGGTATCACCTTAGTCCTAAATAGCGGCGCATACCTTCTTGCGGGGATACCCGTTATCGAAATGGCATTCCGCAAGGCAAGCCATGGCGATATTTTTAATGAATTCTTTTTAATGACCGTAGCCACCTTAGGTGCATTTGCGATTGGAGAATTTGAAGAAGGTGTTGCGGTAATGGTCTTCTACCAAATCGGAGAATGGTTTCAGGATACTGCTGTCGACAATGCCAAGAAATCAATCAAGTCGTTATTGGATATCCGTCCAGACACAGTCACCGTACTGCGAAACGGGCAACAACAGCACGTAAATCCTAAAGATGTAGCAATTGCAGAGATCATCCTTGTGAAAGCGGGGGAAAAAGTAGCGCTGGATGGCAAATTGACAACTGAAAAAGCAGCATTTAATACCGCTGCATTGACTGGGGAGAGTAAACCTGACACAAAATATGCAGGTGACGCTGTTTTTGCAGGTATGATTAATTTGGAAACAGTCGTTGAAATCAAGGTGTCCAATACGTTTGAAGATAGCAAATTGAGTAAAATACTCGAAATGGTGCAGGATGCCACTGCACGCAAATCGAAAACACAATTGTTTATCTCTAGATTTGCTAAAATATATGTCCCTATTATCTTTGGTCTTGCACTCCTGGTTCTTATCGTGCCCCTGTTCTTTGTCGACGACTATAGTTTTAAGGACTGGTTCTACCGTAGCTTAGTCTTCTTAGTCATCAGCTGTCCCTGTGCTTTAGTCGTCTCTATTCCTTTGGGTTATTTTGGCGGTATAGGTCTAGCATCTCGAAATGGTATATTATTTAAGGGTGGAAACTTCCTTGATGCCATCACCGCCGTCGACGCCATCGTCATGGATAAAACGGGTACGCTTACAGCGGGCGTCTTTGAAGTCAAAGAAGTTTTTGCCGTCAATGGCGATGTAGAGGAATTGTTGAATTATGCTAAAGTTATTGAAGCACATTCAACTCATCCCATTGCGAAGGCGATCACCAACTATCATCCTGGCAATACAACCTTGGGGGCTGAGGAAATCCAAGAAATAGCGGGCCATGGCCTACGTGCGACGGTGAACGGGAAGCTTACACTCGCGGGCAACAGCAAGTTGCTCGACAAATTCAATATTACCTATCCTGCAGATTTAAAGCAAATGGTATACTCCATTGTATTGCTTGCCATCGAAGGTCAATACGCAGGCTATATTACTGTTGCAGATCGAAATAAACCCGATGCAAAAGAAGTCATCAGCGCAATGCGCGCCCAAGGCTTATATACGGTCATGTTATCTGGAGACAAAACAGCTGTCGTCAACGAAGTGTCTAAAGAACTTGGGCTCGACAAAGCTTATGGTGATCTCCTTCCAGAGGATAAAGTACGTCATGTACAGCAACTGATCGATCAAGGACACCATGTTGCCTTTGCCGGTGATGGCGTCAATGACGCACCGGTGGTAGCCTTGGCACAGGTGGGCATAGCCATGGGTGGGCTCGGAGCAGATGCAACGATCGAGACTGCCGACGTTGTGATCCAGAACGACGAGCCCCATAAAATCCTGTCGGCTATCAAAATCGGCAAAATAACCCGGAGCATTGTCTGGCAAAATGTCATTCTCGCGATGGGGATCAAAATCATCGTGCTGATTCTTGGCGCAGGCGGTATTGCAACACTTTGGGAAGCAGTGATTGCGGATGTGGGGGTAGCGCTTTTGGCTATTTTAAATGCCATTCGGATCCAGCATAAAACGGTATAAAACCTTCATGACTTCGCACACCGACAGCCATGAAAGCGAACTGAAGGTTCTTTCTGGCCAATAACATCAGACACTTTCAGAAAAAAAGACCGATTAATCCTATTAATCGGTCCTTTCTTACTATTGCAGTCAAGATCTAATTCAGATCGTTTTTAAGAATCTTAATCGCGCCAAGCTTTATACGTATTGATCAATCCATTTGTTGAAGAATCATGGCTTGTGACAACATTCGCGCTACCCAATTCTGGAAGAATCTGATTAGCCAATTGTTTACCGAGCTCGACACCCCATTGGTCAAAACTATAGATGTTCCAGATCACGCCCTGTACAAAGATCTTATGTTCATAACATGCAATAAGGCGTCCTAAAGTACGTGGTGTCATTTTTTTCAATAAGATGGAATTCGTTGGGCGATTGCCTTCAAAGACTTTATAGGCTTTAAGCACCTCTATTTCTTGATCCGATTTTCCAGCTTTCTTTAATTCGGCAACCACTTCTTCCTCCGTTTTTCCATTCATCAAAGCCTCCGTTTGCGCAAAAAAGTTGGACAATAGCAACTGGTGATGATTTCCAATAGGGTTAAGACTATTGGCTGGTGCAATAAAATCACATGGAATCAGTTTGGTTCCCTGATGAATCAGTTGATAGAACGCATGCTGTCCATTCGTCCCTGGCTCACCCCAGATGATCGGTCCGGTCTGATAATCTACCTGTTCACCATTACGGTCAATATATTTACCGTTACTTTCCATATCCCCTTGTTGGAAATACGCTGCAAAGCGGTGTAAATATTGATCATAAGGAAGTATTGCATGGCTTTCAGCCTGGAAGAAGTTATTGTACCATACGCCGAGCAAAGCCAATATCACCGGGATATTAGATTCAAAAGAAGTTTCTTTAAAATGAACATCCGCATCATAGGCCCCTTTCAAAAGTTCTTCAAAATTATCGAAGCCAATTGCCAAGCTGATCGAAAGGCCAATTGCGGACCAAAGTGAATAACGTCCGCCAACCCAATCCCAAAACTCAAACATGTTTTGGGTATCTATTCCAAAGGCGCGTACTGCTTCTGTATTGGTACTCAATGCGGCAAAGTGTTTCGCAACGTCCGTTTGAAGGGCTCCATTTGTCAGAAACCAGTCTTTTGCCGTATGCGCATTGGCCATAGTCTCCTGTGTTGTAAATGTTTTTGAGGCAATCAAAAACAACGTTGTTTCAGGATCAACCACTTTCAATGTTTCAGCAATATGTGTACCGTCTACATTGGATACAAAATGTACATTTAAACGCGTTTTATATGCTTTCAATGCTTCTGTCACCATGACTGGGCCAAGATCAGAACCGCCTATCCCGATATTAACCACATCCGTAATTTCTTTACCAGTATATCCTTTCCATTCGCCAGATATAATCCTTTCGGTAAAGGCTTTCATATGTGCCAAGACACGCTTAACGTCAGGCATGACATCTTTTCCATCCACATAAACAGGTTGGTCAGACTGATTTCTCAACGCGGTATGTAATACCGGTCTATTTTCTGTCACATTGATCCGCTCGCCCGAGAACATAGCCTCAATAGCTTCAGCAAGGCCACATTCTTTAGCCAGCTGCACCAAGAGTCCTTTTGTCTCTTCGGTGATCCGATTTTTGGAATAATCCAGAAGTATATCTTCGAAAGCGATCGAGAATTTTTCAAAACGTGCGGGATCTGCGGCAAAAAGTGCACGTAAATCTTTTTTTTCGCTATTGCTGGAAAGACCGGATAGGGAATCAAAATGCTGTGCTAGATTCTTATAGGCCTCAGTTTTTGTAAAATTAATTTTTGGGAACATACTGTTTTTACTGAAATTATTTGTTTTATCTGTCACTAAGAATCTTCCATATTTCCACTCACGTGGTCCAGATCCTTAAATGAAGGTTTATTCCATTGACAATACCAAAACTAAAAAAAAAAGGTCACATATCCGTATTTGGCAATTTATATTGGGCGCTAACTTATTCGGTAGAAGCACGAATTTATTAATTAAAATTTCTACTTTAGCGGATATGACAAAAGAACAAATTCAAGACTTGAGGGATCGTGTTACTTCCCTGAGGAGGCATCTTTGACATCGATGCACGCAAAGAAGAAATAGAAAGAGACCAGGCAATTACGCTCGAAGCGAGCTTTTGGGATGATTCCAAAGCTGCAGAGAAAATACTCTTGGCCATAAAAAACCAAAAAGTGTGGACAGACCACTTCGACGAAGTTGCGGCGGCGGTGGAAGACGCATACGTTATGTATGAATTCTTCCAATCTGGCGACGCCAGTGACAAGGAAGTGGACGACCAATATAAACTAGCATTAGCTCAAGTTGAGGAACTTGAGTTCAAAAACATGCTTAGCGCCGAAGAAGATCAACTGGATGCAATCTTACAGATTACAGCAGGTGCCGGCGGGACTGAAAGCTGTGATTGGGCAGCCATGCTGATGCGGATGTATATCATGTGGGGTGAGAAAAACGGATATAGAGTGACCGAACAAGATTCGCAGGAGGGTGATGTCGCAGGTATCAAGAGTGTCACTTTACAGATCTCCGGAGATTTTGCCTATGGCTACCTTAAGGGGGAGAACGGCGTACATAGGCTCGTTCGGATTTCTCCTTTCGATTCCAATGCCAAGCGCCATACTTCTTTCGCTTCTGTCTATGTCTATCCGTTGATCGATGATAATATAGAGATCGATGTTAAGGATTCGGAAATCGAGTGGGATACTTTCCGCTCGGGTGGTGCAGGAGGCCAAAACGTGAATAAGGTGGAAACGGCCGTTCGATTACACCACAAACCGACGGGTATTATTATTAAAAATCAGGAATCAAGATCTCAGCTACAAAATAAAGAGAATGCGATGCGCTTATTGAAATCACAATTGTATGAGATTGAAATGCGCAAACGCCAGGAAGCTAGCGCCGCCATTGAAGGCAATAAAAAGAAAATTGAATGGGGATCCCAAATTCGAAACTATGTCCTGCACCCTTATAAACTTATTAAAGATTTAAGGACAAATTACGAAACCTCCAATACCCAAGCTGTACTGGACGGCGACCTAAATGATTTCCTGAAAAATTATCTCATGGAATTTGGCGGATAAACATGATCCATCAATCTTCATAATATGGAAAACGCTCTCATAATGAGAGCGTTTTTTTTTGCCCTATTTTTTACTTTTCCTGTTTGATCAAAGCCTAATTTCCTCCACTGATCTATTGCCCCCTTTCCTAAACAGTCTGTCACATAATTTGTCAATTTCTCTTAAGAATAAGTGAGCAAATGTTAAAAAATCTTAAAAGTCTATTGAACAGATCGTTGTTATATTTCAACTGATTTCAGCCAAAATAAAAAACTAAACAACTGAAAAACAACATTTTAAAATGTAACAATTTGTATCAAGAACGTTACAATTTAAGTAAGCCTATCATTTTTGGCACAAAATAAAGGCATGTCTTTTGCGTTTATGGAATCGTAATATTTTCATTACAAATGATTCGATTCAACTATCGAAGTAAATATTGAATGAACGAAATGTATCTAAAAATAGAACGGTTATGAATTACATGAAAGAAAACTCGATCGTATCCAAGCAGATGGCCAAACAATGGAAGTCTGCTGCATACGATGTAAATGCAGCAGAAAAGCGATCTGATAAAACAGTTAGCAAAAACGAAGAAAGCAATTTCGGTCCAAAGGAATACGGTATTTTTGGCGCGACTTTTTTTATACTATTTGCGTCAGTGTTTGGCGTATATATGCTTCAGCCTGATTTCGATGCTTTACGTTTCCAACGTTTAGACAGTATCGGCGGAACATTTCTAATTGTCTTAGGTATATTATTAGCTGCCATAGCCGTCAGCTTTTTGATTTTCTTGATTGTACTGCATCGCAAATACAAACCAATAGCATCCGTATCTGATGACGAATTGCCGACATGTACGATTATTGTACCAGCCTACAACGAAGGACAACTTGTATATGATACATTACACAGTTTGGCCAGCAGCGATTACCCGGAGAAAAAACTTCAGATCATCGCAATTGATGACGGTAGCAAAGACAATACTTTTGCCTGGATACAACGTGCTAAAATGGAATTGGGCGATCGTGTTGAAATCTATCAGCAACCAAAAAATATGGGTAAACGACATGCTTTGTACCGTGGTTTTAAGTTAGGTACGGGCGAAATTTTCATCACGGTTGATAGTGATTCTATTGTTAAAAAAGATACAATACGGAATATGGCTAGTCCTTTTGTAACAAACAAAGAATGTGGGGCTGTAGCGGGTAATGTGCGCGTATTGAATAATAAAAAAGCGATTATACCACGTATGTTGAATGTTAGTTTTGTATTTAGCTTTGAATTTGTACGCTCGGCGCAAAGTATGTTGGGTACGGTGATGTGTACCCCTGGAGCTTTGTCGGGTTACCGTAAAGAGGCTGTCATGAACTGTTTAGAGGATTGGATCAATCAGACTTTTATGGGGCAGCCATCTGATATCGGCGAAGATCGTGCCATGACCAACATGATCTTAAAACAAGGATATCATGTACTATTTCAATCCAATGCATACGTTTATACCGATACTCCGGTACGTTATAAAAACCTGTACAAGATGTTTATCCGCTGGGAACGAAGCAATGTCCGTGAAAATATTGCAATGAGTAAATTTGCTTTTACGAATTTCCGTCAGGGCCCTAAATGGGGAGCACGTATCTTATTGCTCATGCAATGGAAAAAAGTATTGCTATCTTATCCAATGATGCTGTTAATGTTGTGGACGGTCTTTCATTATCCATTGATGTTCTTAAGTTCTACATTGGTAGGTATCTTAATATTTTCAAGTATTCAGGCTTATTTCTTTGCCTCAAAAAACTCAGATGCCAAAGAAGCTTTTTGGGCATATAGTTACAGTATATTTTATGCCTTCAGTTTATTCTGGATTACACCCTATGCTATAGCAACAGCTGGACGAAGAGGATGGTTGACAAGAGGTTAAATTCACGAGGTTGAATTATAGACTGAAAGGGGGATTTTCTGTTACTAATGATATAAAGTGACAGAAAATCCCCCTTTTTTTTTCAAAAAAAAGACAGTGCAATCGTTTGATTAAAAAAAACACTATCATATTTTTTGTTTTTAATACTAACTTAACACCACAATTATAAATTTGGCCTAATTAAACTAAGGGAGTTACACAAATTGCGGTAATTATGGAACAGTTAGATGACACCGAACTATTCGTTGGGATTCAAGCCAATGACCGTCATGCTTTTTCGGAATTAGTCAATCGCTATTCGGATATACTTTTCCGATTTATACAGCGTCGTGTCTCCTGTATCGAAGACAGTGAAGACATCCTGCAGGAAGTATTTGTATCCCTCTGGAACAACAGACAAAAAATCCACATCGAACAATCCCTCTATCCGTATCTTTTTAAAACAGCCAAGTACAAAATAATTGACTGGACCATAAATGAGCAAAGGAAGGTTGTCCGTGCTGAAGCCCTTTTACAGACCTACCAAACACAATCTATCACAGCAACATCTGAGGAGGAACTCTTGGCAAAAGAGCTATCTGCACTTATCGAACAAGAGATAGACAAGATGCCTACCACAATGAAATCTGCATTCTCACTCAGCCGAAAGGAATCCATGTCTATTAAAGATATCGCCACAGAACTTGCATTATCTGAACAAACGGTAAAAAATAATATCTCCCTGGCTTTAGGTTGGCTCAAGCTTCGATTTAAATAATAAATCTGCATTCTCAATAGTATCTTCAGTACTTCTCACCCATCTCACACATTTTATTCCACTCATATACAGCTATTTATATTATTTATCAATTTTTCTTCGGTACTTTCTGTCGACTAGGGGGATTATAGGTCTGTATGAAGGAACAAGAATCATCAGATCAAGCTAAAGCGTTGCTCAAAAAATATTTGGCAGGCCAGTGTACAACGGCGGAAGAACAACAAGTGCTCCGCTGGTTCTATACATTGGATCAATCCGATAAAGAGCTATACCAGGAAGAGCTGCCAATGACCGAAACTCAGCCCCACCTAGCATCACGTATCAATGCAAGGCTAGATGCCCAACTCTTCGATGAGCCGGTCCCTATCAAACGGTTGACCTGGATGCGATCCAAATGGATGGTGGCCGCGCTGTTGATGGCAATCTCGGGATTTAGTTTTTGGCTTTATCAAAAAGTATCTTCTACTAACCCAACAACAATGACACTGGCGGCAGAGATTCCGTCCCAAAGCAAGACTTTTCACAACGACATCCTTCCGGGAGGACATTATGCAAAAATAATAACACCAACGGGAAAAGAGCAACAGCTCACAGATCCATTTGTTCAGCAGCATAATCCGACGACAGAAATCGCGGAGAAAAATTTCCGTGTAGATGTGCCAAAGGCCGGTACATATATGGTCATTTTAGAAGATGGCACAAAAGTATGGCTCAACTCGCTCACTCAACTTTCTTACCCAACACATTTTGAAGCCGATCAACGGCAAGTTACCTTATCCGGAGAAGCTTATTTCAAGGTCGCCAAGGATGCAAACCGACCTTTCCGAATCAATGCCAATGGGACAATGATTGAAGTGTTGGGAACCACATTCAACGTGAATGCCTATCAGAAGGAGGTGTCGACATCACTTGTCGAAGGCAGTGTAAAAATTGTTAAAGAGGGTAAACAAACAATTATTAAGCCCGGTGAGCAAGCAACAACCTTGGCCAACGATATTCAGGTCCAACTGAGCGACCTTACTAAAAATACAGCATGGCAACGCGATGAGTTTTATTTTGATGGCAATAATTTCAGCGATATCACACAGCAAATTGCACGATGGTATAATGTTGAATTTGAAAATATCGAAGCCATGAATAACAGTTCAACATATAAAGGCTCTATAAGCAGAAACAGCAAACTTTCGGAAGTATTACAAATCCTCGCGTTAGCGACAGGACGAAAATTCGACATTAACGGACGTAAAGTTCTTGTGCAATAAAATTGATTATCTACCTTAAAAATACATCTATGGCATAAATATCGACTTATCGCCTGGCAATAACAAAAAAGGGGATGTTGACGCATCCCCGGTTAAATCCAAGGCTTATTTTACTGATTACCAACAGAAATTTAAAACCTCAAAAATCATTCTAATTTATGAATTTTTTTTCTCCAATGAAAAGGCAGGAGAAAACACGGGAATTTCGGGTTCCTCCAGCCTTTAAAACTTTATGTATGATAAAGTTAAGCACACTTTCTTTGCTTTCCCTTGCTTTGGGAGCACATGCCTCGGGAACTGCGCAGACTGTCAATCTCTCCTTAAAAAAGGTAAAGGTTGAAAAGGTCTTGCAAGAAATTTCCAAGCAAACAGATTTACGGTTTTTTTATGATGAAAAGCTGCTGGATAATCTGCAGCCCATCAGTGTGGATGCAAACCATGCATCTATTTCACAAGTCCTGTCAAAAGCATTAAAAGGACAGAATCTAAGCTATCAGATTCTCAACAACACCATCGTAATTTCCGAAAAACAACGCACAGATATCGAAATAACGGGTACTGTTCGCGATTCGCAATCAGCACTTGCTGGTGTGACGGTAGCTGTTGAAGGCAATTCCGCTTTATCTACAAAAACGGATGCGAATGGCCACTTTTCGCTTCGCATCCCAGAGAAAGCAGTACTGATATTTCAGTATGTGGGATACACAATGGAGCGCATACAGGTGGGGAATCAACGCACATTGAATGTGACTTTGCAAACGAGCAACTCTCAATTGGATGAGGTCGTTGTTGTAGGTTATGGCACACAAAGGAAAGTCAATCTTACGGGCGCTGTTGATATGGTCTCTTCAAAACAATTAGAAAGCCGCCCTATCGCCAACCTGGGGGCCGGATTACAGGGATTGATTCCAAATCTTAATATCACAAGTGTCAATGGGCGCGCAACAACAAATCCTTCTTTTAACGTTCGCGGTTTTACAAGTTTAAATGGTGGAGAGCCACTGATTTTGGTTGATAATATTCCTTATTCATCCGACGAAGTAGCCCGCATCAACCCGAATGACGTGGAGAATGTAACTGTACTTAAAGATGCAGCTTCTGCCGCAATCTATGGTGCCCGTGGGGGATTCGGTGTAGTACTTATTACCACTAAAAAAGCAAAAAGCGACAAATTAGATATCGCATTCAGCAGTAATGTAGGGTACAGAACACTAGGAAAGCTTCCTAAATTTATTACGGATCCGTATCAGGTTATGGACATCAAAACAGAAGCTGGAAAGCCTTTGTATAATCTCTACCCAGAATCTGCACGTGAGTATGCAAAAAAACGTTCACTGGATCCATCATTGCCTGCCGTAACATTGTCTGACAATGGTCAGGATTGGGTATATACCGGTACCACAGACTGGTTAAAAGAAGCTTATAACAATACCGCCCCCACCTACAATGCAAATTTAAGTATTGCTAAGAAATCCGATAAGATCGGTTATTATTTATCTAGTGATTACTATAGACAGGATGGACTTCTAAAATACGGTAACGATATTTACAAACGTTACAACGTCAGAGGAAAAGTCGATCTTGATGTGACAGATTGGCTACAGATTTCCAATAATACCCTATTAACGAGTACAAACTACGAAGCTCCTGTTTTCCTGGATGGCGATTTTTTCTGGAATGTCAACCGCACGAACTCCCTGGATGTACCTTTTAATCCCGATGGAACCTGGACAAAAGCAGGTGCACAGGTGCTGGGTGCTTTACAGCAAGGCGGGAGAAAAGACAACCGCATCAATGAGTTTATCACAACATTTGCCGCCAAAGCTTCATTAATAAAAGGAGTATGGGACTTAAACGCTGACGCAACCATTCGGAGAACCGCGGGAACAACTCGCTCGTACGATGTACCCTCCATGTATAAAACTGGCCCACAAGCTGTATTAACACCGACATTCTCCAATACCTACGCGAGAAATGATAATTCAACGACCAGGTATAATGTGTATAATATCTACACAGATTTTCATAAGGAGTTTGGAGATCATTATTTCCAGGCAATGGTGGGTTACAATCAAGAATACTACTATGCGAACAACAATTGGGTAAAAGCACTTAACTTAATATCTTCATCTGTCCCATCGATTGGTACTGCAACGGGAAATGTTACAAAAGATGAACAAATCAAAGACTGGGCGGTGCAAGGTATCTTCTCTCGTATAAGTTACAATTACAAAGAGAAATACCTAGCGGAATTCAACGGTCGCTTTGATGGGTCTTCCCGTTTCCCGAAAGGTAATCGTTGGGGCTTCTTCCCTTCCATCTCTGCAGGTTGGGCCGTTTCAAAAGAAAGTTTCTTCGAACCTGTTAAGCAGGCACTATCCATGGATTTCTTAAAGATCAGAGGATCTTATGGTTCGCTGGGGAACCAACTTTTCTCATACAATAACGACAGACCTTACTACGACACGTATCCGTATATTCCAATTATGAATAACAAGCAGACGGATTATATTCTAGGAACTGGAAAGCCCCAAGCTGTCTATAGCCCCAATGCTGTTTCCGACACCTTTACTTGGGAAACCATTCAGACGGTCAATGCAGGGATTGACATGAATTTTTTCAATAGCAAACTAGGTGTCAATTTTGACAAATATACACGTTACACCAAAGATATGCTGGTACCCGGAAAAGCGCTGCCAGGACCATTTGGAACCGTGATTCCTGTAGAGAATGCAGGTGACCTGAAAACAAAAGGCTGGGAATTACGTCTAACCTGGCGCGATAGCAAAGAAGTCGGCGGCTCACCTTTCTGGTACAATATTGCTGTAACTTTGGCTGACAACCGCTCCTGGATAACCCGCTTTGACAACCCGAGCAGGTCTCTGGGAGACAACTGGATAAGAAATTATGTAGGGCAAGAAATCGGAGAAATCTGGGGAGCGGATATTACCGGCTTCTTCAAAAGCGATGCTGATGTGGCACAACATCCAAATCAAACAGCCATGGGGACAGACGATCAATCGTACAAGTTCTATGCAGGCGATCCGATCTTTGCTGACCGTAATGGAGACGGCAAGGTCGACATGGGAAAGAAAACAGTAGACGATCCGGGAGATATGCATATTATCGGCAACAACAGCTCTCGACTTCCCTATAGTATTGACCTTTCAACAGGGTGGAAAGGTTTTGACTTCCGGGTATTCCTACAGGGCATCGGAAAACGTGACTGGTATCCAGGCGCTTCTAATATCTATTTCTGGGGAGTGAATGCACAACCATGGACAAATCCAACCGTTCAAAATGCCGATCATTGGACACCTGATAATCAAAATGCTTACTTTCCGGCAATACGGGCTTATTCGGCAGAAGACAATTACCAACAACTTGGCATACCAAACAAACGTTATATGCAAAATGGAGCCTATATGCGTGTAAAAAACCTAACTGTGGGCTACACGCTGCCTCAGTCGGTATTGCAAAGCCTTAAATTACATAAAGTGCGTTTCTTCTTTAGTGCAGAAAACGTGTTCGAAATCTCACACCTCAAAGTTAAGTTAGATCCAGAATCTCTGGGCGGTATATATCCGTCGTCAGCAAACAAGGTACAGGCGGCTTATCCTTTTCAACGGACATTTACTTTCGGTCTAAACATGAATCTTTAATTTCAAAAACTAAAAAAATGAAACGTATCAATTATATCGCTTTAGCATCCCTTGTTCTTCTGGGTGCTTCTTGCAAAAAAGACTATCTGGATCGAACCTCGGGTTCTGCAATTACCAAGGAGGTCTTTTTTAATACACCCGAAGATCTCGCGACTTATACAAATGGTCTTTATAAACAAATGCGTGCGGAATACACCGATCTTTACTCAGACAATATTGCATTGAGCAACAACGATCAAAACGCCGAAGTGAGGACATTGCTGGCTGGCACATTGTCCCCTGCAACTGTCAAAGGGTGGGATAAGGATGTATGGGCTCCTTTACGCGATGTGAATTATATGCTAGACAATGCCGGAAAAGTTGCTGGTGACCCAGCGGTCATCAATCATTATATCGGAATTGCACGACTGCTCCGTGCTAATTTCTATTATAAAATGGTAAAAAAATACGGCGACGTGCCTTGGTACTCACATGTATTAGGGACTACGTCAGAGGAATTATATAAGGCAAAGGATCCACGGACCGCAGTTGTAGACTCTGTGATGAAAGACCTTGAATTTGCTGCGGCAAATGTGCTCCCTGCACGTACAGATAATTCCTACATAACAAAATGGAGCGCTTTGACCCTATTGTCCAGAATTTCGCTCCATGAAGGAACATTCCGAAAATACCATACAGAATTAAATCTGCAGAGCACTGCGCAGACATTTTTGGAAAGAGCAGTTTCTGCTTCCCAAGAAATCATGAGCAATGGTGGTTTTTCAATCTCGGGAAACAGTGTTACAGATTACCGGGCACTTTTTTCTAGCAATAACCTTGCGACCAATAAGGAAATTATCTTTTTACAAAAAAACAGCCGTGATCTAGGTGTTGCAAATAATACCCATACAGTCCTGGATTGGCAGTGGGCGTTAAGCGCAAACTTAGCGAATGAGTTTTTAATGAAGGACGGTACTCCATTTACTTCTGTGGCAGATTACGATAAGAAAAATTTCACAGAAATTTTCAAAGATCGCGACCCTCGCCTAGCGGAAACTGTTATGCCTCCGGGTTTTAGCAACAATGCTGCCGGTACACCTTATATCACACGTCCGGACTTCGGGGGATTACTTCAAATTAAGTTTTACCCACGTGATCCGGCACTCCGCGGCGGATGGGAGCTGAATTATACTGATCTTCCTATCATGCGGTATGCCGAAGTGTTATTAATTAATGCCGAAGCGAAGGCTGAATTAGGAAAGCTAAGTCAGGCAGACATTGACGCGACAGTAAATAAGGTCCGCGGTCGTGTAGGCATGCCAGCATTAAATCTCACGACAGCCAACGCAGTACCAGACGCTTATCTTGCGAAGCAATATCCTGCTGTAAGCGGAGCAAACAAAGGGGTTTTACTGGAAATTCGCCGTGAGCGCCGTGTCGAACTTGCTTGTGAAGGGTTCCGCTTTGACGATCTTTATCGATGGAAAGCAGGAGCACTACTTGCTCAATCGCCTTCCGGAATGTACATTCCTGCCTTAGGAGGAATAGACGTTACCGGAGATGGGGTTGCCGACATAGCCATTCTAAAAAAAGGAGATGATACCCCTATCGCAGGCCTTCCTGCTGCTGTAAAAGAAAAGATAGCCAAGTTTTATATTAATGAAGGGACTTTCTATCTCTCCAATGAAACTTCCGGAAAGATCATGTTCTTGGATGATAAAGCTCCTCAGCGTCCACGAAGCTTTGACGAAGCTAAATACTATTACTTTCCAATACCAATTGAACAGACTGTATTGAATCCAAAATTGGAACAGACTACAGGCTGGAAATAATAGTTTGATCTAAACCAATAATGAGCCAGCTCTTCCTAAGGTGTAGCTGGCTCAATTTTATCAAAAAACATGAAATTAATCAAATTACTTGCCTACTGCCTCCTTCCGATTCCATCCCTTTTTGCACAACAACGTGTCGGTCGGGTTTTTGAAGATCAGAATGCGAATAACATCTTCGAACAGACCGAAAACCTCCTCGGCGGAATCGTTGTATCCGATGGCTATGATGTGGTCAAAACCAATAGAGACGGAACGTATACACTACCTTATAACCCCAATGCCCGCTTTTTGTCTGTCACCGTGCCTAGCGGTTACAAGGCAACCAAAACACATTACATTCCACTGCGCGCGGATGTAAAAAGTTGGGATTTTGGGTTAGTCAAAGATACCGTTCAACAAAACGATTTTCTACGATTTATCCAGATCACCGACACAGAAACACCTCTATATGGACCTTGGATTGATAATGTCAGAAATTATGCCCGTCAACAAAAGGCAAGCCTGATTATGCATACCGGGGATATCTGCTATGAACCGGGCATGCTTTTTCATGCCAAACAGGTTAACAGTGAACTGATGGGCAGACCGACCTATTATACTGTCGGAAATCATGACCTAGTCAAAGGTGAATATGGCGAGAAGTTATTTGAGGATCTTTTTGGACCGACCTATTACTCGTTCGATGCAGGACCGGCACACTTCGTCGTTACACCAATGCCAAATGGAGATTACAAGCCCAGCTATACCGCTGATCAGATCATTGCCTGGCTAAAAAAAGATCTAACAGCTATGGATAAATCCAAGCCATTGATCTTTATTAACCACGACTTCTTTGCAGGAACTGACTTTGTACTTAAAGGTGAAAAAGAACAGATTGATTTAAAACAATATAACCTTAAGGCTTGGTTCTACGGACATTGGCACAACAATTTTGTCTTCAAACAAAATGGTGTCTATGTGGTTTGCTCCAATGCACCTAATAAAGGCGGTATTGATAATTCTGCCGCACAATTTGTTGTTGTCGATATTGACAAACAGGGCATCAAGAATATCAAACCTGTCTACACGAATCTACGTGACCATATCCAATTGGTGCGGCCTGTGCTCGATCAGTCACTAAATGCGAATCAAACACTTCCAGTACTGATCAATGCATATGATAGTGAGCGACAAATAAAAGGGGTAGATCTCGAAATATACGCCCGTGGGGCCGGAAATCGCATAAACTCAACTTCCCTGACTCCTGCTGGAGACTGGGCATGGCAGGCCAGTATCCCTTTCAGGAAACAAAACCAAAAGGGGCAATATGATGCCCTTATCACGATTCGCTATGAGAATGGAGAACAGACGCTTAAGAAAGAGACTTTTAATCTCACAGCAGCAGAAAATAGCACGATTAAACTACAATGGTCCACTTCAGTAAGCGGAAATATCTGGAAGACAAGTCCATTGGCTGCTGGCGATAAACTTTTTGTAGCAACGATGGATGATGGTCTGGGAACCAATCATGCGATCAAGGCATTAGATAAACGTAGCGGTAAAGTACTATGGTCGCTGCCAACGATAAATTCCATTAAGCATAAGTTACGTTTCAGCGATGGCATATTACTGGCTACTGATGTAGAGACCAATGTCTATGCGATAGATGGAAATACAGGTAAAGTCCTGTGGACAAAGAAACCTTCGGCCCCAAGTCTCCCAACTTTTGTTTCTGGTGCCGCTCTAGAAAATGGCATTTATTATACCGGGCTAGGAAAACGTATGTCAGCGATTGATATCCATACGGGCAAGCCACTTTGGGAAGGTGTTGAACCCTCAGGAGGAGAAGCGACGCCTGCAGAGCTATCGGTTGTCGATCAAGTTCTTTTAGCTGGATATAACTGGAATGCGCTCTGTGCTTATGACATCCATACCGGAAAACTTCTCTGGAAACGTCAGGAAGATGGTTTACGTTTTAGAAGTGGCGGGGTGACAGCTCAAAATGATCACATCTATACGACCGGCCTCAATGGTATCTTTAAGATTGATCTAAAAACAGGAGAAATCCTACAGAAGAGCATTAAAACTGACGATTTTAAGGTAATGACAGCTCCGAAAATCGTTGGTGACCTCTTGGTCATGCCAACTTCCACCAATGGAATCAAAGCCTATGACCTACAGACACTGGAAGAGAAATGGCATTTTTCTACAGGAGAAGCGCTTGTTTATTCTTCTGCATACAGCAGTCCCGATAACCACAAACTCGTCGGTACGGTTGAATCGGCAGTCATTGAAGTCAAAGACAAGTTCATTTTTGGTGCTTCAGACGGCTATGTCTACGTCCTTAATAAAGCGGGTAAACTCCTATCAAAATTCAACCTGGGTTCGCCTATATTTTCGGACATCACAGTGGACGACGATATGATTTATGTCGCAGATTTCGCAGGAAATGTTTCCTGCTTTAAACTGTAGCATTTATACGTACAACCAAAAAGGGCGTTGCTAACTTTTGAATGAGTTAGCAACGCCCTTTTTATTCTAGAAAGTGTACACGGTCTTTCGGCTCGTAATGAATGAATCTTTGGGTAATCGATCTTACCTAAAGTCAGATACGGTTGTCCATATTTTATCAAAACCTGTGCGTCAGTTTTGGCAACTTACATCCAACTTACGCTACCAGTTTCAACGTCATAGTTTGCGCCCACAATCTTAATTTTTCCCTCTTCTTCCAATTTACGGAGGGTTGAACTTTGTCTGCGGATGTCTCGGATCGCATGCTTAATGTTTTGCTGGTTTAGCTTTTCAAGCAGCACACTATTTTTTGAAGAACGCTCTTCCCCCTGGTCGATCACCTCATTAATGATCGGGTCGAAATGGTTAATCAAATGATTTAGGTTATCCATTCCCATACCTTCGATCTGCGCCGCATCTAATCCTCCTTTTAATGCGCCACATTTCGTATGACCTAAAACGACTACAAGTTTAGATCCGGCCACATTGCAACCAAATTCCATCGAACCTAAAATATCCTGATTGACAAAATTTCCGGCAATCCGGATACTGAAGATATCGCCCAGTCCCTGATCAAATATAAGTTCAGCTGAAGTACGACTATCTATGCAGCTTAGCACCACGGCAAATGGCCACTGTCCTTCACGCGTAGCGTTCACCTGTTCGAGAAGATCGCGGTTAGCTTTCAGATTATTAACAAAGCGCTGGTTTCCTTCTTTCAGGAAATCCAAGGCCTTTTCCGGTGTAATCGTTGATTGTGTTTCGTACGTATGTGCCTTCATAAAATTTTATTATTTGGAATATTAAAGGTAAAATTAATAGGTTACATTTATATTACCAACAAGACAAAATACGTGTAATATGTTTTATTGTTTTACCCAACGCTTATGCAAGAGTTGTTTTCCAGTCCTCAACGCAAAACCCAGTCAATATTCCTCAATCTTTCCTTATATAACCACAGTGATTTCGTTCTTTCCGTAATAATCCATCCAAGCATGAATTCTTCCGACAAACATTTTAAGATAGTTTTCTGTCAAAAATATGTTGGACCAATCAAATCTTTGTGCCTGTACCCCAAGATAAAAAATAAAAATAGAAGCGCCAGCTTTTGGTATTAACCTGAGCTCTTTTTCAGATAAAAATTTGTTAGTCTGGTATCCCCGTAGGAAGCTTTGAATTTTTAGTTCATACTGCTCTTTATCTGATTCTATGAAAAACAGTTGTTTGCAGAAATATCCAACATCTAAAATTTGCCATCCATTTCCACAAAAGTCAAAGTCAAAAATCGTAATCTCCTTTTCGTCTGTAACGGCCATATTATCATACCATATATCCATATGTATAATACCGTTTTTCGTATGATCAAAATCTGAATTTTGAAAATCTCTTCCAAACTCCCTAATGAATTCCATTTCTGGCAACTTGTCTGAAAAGAATTGTTTTAGGTACTTATAAGGTAGTTCTATAAGAGACTCCTTATTGTAAGATACTCGTTTAATGTTCTTGTTTTCGGTATAGTTGTGAATATTTGCCATTAGAGAACCTATTCGAAAGCAAGTTTCGTTGTCCATAAATCTGATTTTTTCACCTTGAGCAAAGGAAAAAAGTACAACGTATCGGGTTCCTTCAGGTGCATTTATTTCTTGAATGAATGCTCCGTCTTTATCTTCAATTGGAAAAGAAACACTTAAATTATTATTCTTTAATGATTTTAAAAGTTCAAGCTCTTCAATAATTTCGGTTTTTGACCTCCAATTATGACTATAAACTCGTAAAACGTATTTCGTTTCGGTGTTGGAAAGAAAATACGTGTGATTCATTCCCGTTCTGAATAAGGTACAATTGTATTTTTCGTCTAGGCGATATCTATCTTTCACAAAATCTCCTAATTGTTTGGCAGAAAGAGTAGAGGCAATAACAGGAAATGTTGTCATTTTTTTTTCGCTAAATTAATGGTTTCGTTGATGAAGGCTGTTTTTCCGAGTACATATGATCCTCGGTCATTTCTGAATTTATCTAGATAAAAAATCAAACTATAAATATCAGATTATTTTTTATCCCCCCACAACTTTTGTTTATAATTCACTTTTTTCTTGGGAATTCGTGTAAGTTTTGTAGATACTAAAAGACAAAAAAAGCCTGCAATGTGGATTGCAAGCTTTTGTAGTTTTTGATTGTTAGATCTGTAGCCCGTAGGGGAATCGAACCCCTGTTTCAAGAATGAAAATCTTGCGTCCTAACCCCTAGACGAACGGGCCGTTTTCTGTTTCGGTGTGCAAATATAGAAATATTTATAAATGTGTCAAAATTTTTATATTTTTTTTGTTCATTTTTTTTGAAATAGATCGTAAAACCCTCTAGAATAGCTATATTTAAAGTCATTGAAAAAGTAACCAACATGACTAATTTAAAAAAAATTAAAAAACCGCTACTCTATGCCGGACTGGGCTTGGCTTTATTAAGCCAGGAAGCCTATGCCCAAAAGTCGAGTGCAATCGCAGATCAACTGCAACTCACCTGGAAAGTTAAGGACGGACAGAATATCCGCAAAAATCCAGTATCCACCATTATTCTGAAGAACAAAGGTAAAAGTGCTATCAGACTAAACGATTGGAGCCTCTGGTTTAATTTTATCCGATCTATTGATCCCGAGAAGGTAGATAATCGTTTTGCTATTGACCATCGAAATGGTGATCTTTTTCAGGTAAGCTTTAAGAAGAATAACTTTTTATTAAATGCGCAGGATACCGTCCATATCGATTTCATCACGACTGGACTGGTCAACTATACCGACGGCCCTATTGGCCTCTATCTAAAAAATAACCAAACTGGACTTGCGACAAATATTTCAGATTATTCAGCCATTAAAACTGCACCTCAATCGGAAACTGAAAAGACGGATTATTTTACCTATAAATACACGCAAAACCAACTTACCGAAGGCGTAGAGTCACAAAGTATTATCCCTTTGCCCAGCAGTATCAGCATCAACAATCAAGAAAAATTCAATGTATCTACAGGGACAAAACTTTTTGTAGACAATGAATTTGCTAAGGAGGCGAATTTTCTGACAGATTTCCTGAGCACCTATTCAGGCATTAAGCTATCGGCTTCATCCGGCCAAGGAGGAGGCATTGAAATTGTCAAAACGAATAACCTAAAGCCCGAATCCTATCGCTTGACGATTGGTGCTAAGGGTATACGAGTAGAGGCTTCAGATAAAGCGGGTGCATTTTATGCCATACAATCGTTAAAATCACTGATCAATCATCGCCAATGGAATAAGACGGCAAAATCGATCGCAGTACCTTATGGTAACATCGAAGATAGCCCGCGCTATGGCTACCGTGGATTTATGCTGGATGCTGCCCGTAATTTCCATAGTAAGGCTGAAGTTTTAAGGCTATTGGATCTCATGGCTGCTTATAAATTGAACAAGTTCCATTTCCACTTCATTGACGATGAAGGTTGGCGATTGGAAATCCCTTCTTTACCTGAACTAACGGCTGTCGGAGCCAACCGTTCCGCTAATTTTGAAGATGGAAAAGCAATACAGTCTGCTTATGGTTCTGGAGCGGTGGCCAAATCGCATCAATTCTATAGCGTTGCTGACTATATCGAAATTTTAAAATATGCACAGGCAAGACATATCGATGTTATACCGGAGGTCGAAACTCCTGGTCATGCTCGCGCAGCAATCAAGGCAATGCGTGCGCGTTTTGCCCATTACTCAAAACTTGGCGATCAGCAAAAGGCGGAGGAGTTCTTGCTGGATGATGCAGATGACAAATCTGTTTACAATTCCGCACAAAACTGGAATGACAATGTCATGAACCCTGCCCTACCTTCAACTTATCATTTTCTAAGCAAGGTTATCGATGAGATTAAAGCGATTCATGATCAAGCTGGAGTTCCGTTGAAAATTATCGATCTGGGTGGCGACGAGACGCCAAGTGGTGTTTGGGAGAAATCGCCGAAAGTATTGGCTTTTATGAAGGAGAATAATATCGCCAATGTACTCGATGTATGGCCGCTTTATATTACCAAGATTAATGCCCTTGTTCAAGAAAAAGGATTGACAATGTCCGGATGGGAAGAGATGGGCATGCGCAATAAAGGTAAAGGCATGGTCGTAAACGCCGATCTGGGAAAATCCGGCATTCACCTGAATGTGTGGAACAATCTCCCTGGCCAAGGACAGGAAGACCTCGCCTATCGATTGGCCAATGCAGGATATAAAGTTGTTTATACGAGTGCGGCCAATAACTACCTGGATATGTCATGGGACCGTGACTTTGCAGATCCAGGACACAGTTGGGTAGGCACAGTTAATTTGAATAGAACCTATTCGTTCTCCCCTGAAAATTTCTTCATCAACCTGCGCAAGGATGATACAGGAAAAGATCTGGTGAAGGAAGCTTATACCAACAAAGAACAGCTTACGGCCGAAGGTAAGAAAAACCTACTCGGGATAAAAGGCGCCTTGTGGGCAGAAAAAGTATCCACAGACCAACGTCTTGAAGAAATGATCTTTCCACGTCTAATTGCGATCGCTGATCGCGCTTGGGCACCCGAACAGGCCTGGGAAAAAGGAAGCTCTTTTGACGAAGCTACTTATCGCAAATCATATACTTCATTTATCAAAAAATTAGGTGAAGATGAATTGAGAAAACTGGATATAATCAATGGAGGCTATACCTATCGACTTCCAAAAATTGGAATTAAGAAAGAGGGCAACCAACTCCTTATCAATACGGATTATCCTGGTTTCAAAGTCTATTACAGCGACAATGGCAGCACGCCAACATTGAAATCTAAAACAGTGAGCGGCCCGATACCTTTCCAAACTGGAAAAAAATACTTATTTAAAGTGTTTGATACCAAAGGCCGTTCAGGGGATGTGATCAGCTATTAATTCATTGGGATTCAAAACAATGAGCGCTATTAGCGTTGATAATGACCCAAGAAAGCTGCCTAAAATAACAGCATTCACTTCAAGAGTCGACTATTTGAGATGACACTGAGGTCGATAAAGGCACAATAGATTAAAAATAGGGCTGTCCAAAACGATTGGACAGCCCTTCTGTTTTATATAGACTTTGTATCCTTAAAACTTATAACTCAATGCAACAGCGGCATTTCTTGGATCGATCTGATTAATAAAACCACCACGGAAGTATGAATTCAATCCAATTTCATTGGTGATATTATTCACAAAGACTTTCGCATCAAATTTGCGCCACTTGTAGCCTACCTGTGCATTTAATGTGGTATATGCCGGCATATTGAACGGTTCTGTACCATAATATTCACCATGTCCATTTGGTGTCAGGCTATATTCATTGACAGGGCGGTCTCCGACATAATAAACTCCAGCACTTAAACTCAGGTTCCGAAGAGCTCCTTGATTAAATACATATTGTATCCATGCATTTGCAGTATGTTTTGGCGCATTCATCGGTGCAGATCCATCCATATAGGATGGTGAATTTTTATAGCGCGCATCTAAATAAGCATAGCCCAACATCACAGTCAAATTTTCCAATACACGTCCATTCAATTCAGCCTCAATACCATCACGCACCAAATCCCCGGCTTTAAAATATAATCCTGTAGCAACATTAGTTCCCGCTGTATACTCCGCATTGGTCAAGTTAGAGGTATAAATATGGAAATAGGTTAAATTGAAACGCAATCGATTATTCAGCCAATCGGATTTAATTCCTCCTTCAAATTGCTCTGTTTTCGAAGCACCTGCTGCTGTACCATCTGTTAATGGATTCGCAGCATTTCTTAAATTCGTAGAGTTGGTATAAGACCCAAATACATTGAAATTCTCAAATGGCGTAACAATCACCCCTGCCATGGGGTTCCATGCAGACTCCCTTTTATTACCGTTTGAGGTGAAATCTTTTGTTGTAATTTCGGAATAACGTAAACCTAATACAGCCTTAATGTATTTATTAAATTCGATCACATCCTGCCCCATGAATCCGATAGAAGAGTAATAACTCCGTACAGGAGTTCCTGCCGTATAGCTAATTTGCTTTCCTTTTCGCTGGTTGCCCAAAGAATCGACATAGACAACTTCGGATAGGTCATTTACCCAATCACCATGAATATCAATAATGTCTATAACAGAACTATTTTGATCTGCCTTTTTCAAAAGAACATTTTTCTCCAATGGACTTAGCTTTCCTGCAAAAGAAGTTGTTGTCGCATCCGCAATACGATAGTCTACCCCTGCCTGAACCAAATGTTTTACTTTACCTGTATAAAGATCTTTTCCGATCAAGTCAAACTGGAAAGTTTTATTCTTATCATCGCGCAAGCTTTTGCTCATTGAGCGCGAGAATGTATTATATTGTTTTGCATCATCTTTAATCAGTGAGGAAGAAGATGATTGGTTATCGACCTGATAAGATGATGTTGCAATAGAAGCTCTAATACTCCAGCGATCGGTCAATTCATGATTGATCTGAGCCATAAAGCTCTTCATCTCTGTATTATTATTATCTGAATTGAACCCCAAAAACTTATTGTTTGGGATAACATATAAAGCATTAACCCCTTGCGAAGGATTTAAATTGACAGCGGAATTAACCGGCGTACGATTATCGTTAAAATAGTCCCCCTCCAATGTAATTGTCGTCTTATCTGTCGGTTTCCAGGCCAAAGATGGGTTTACATAGACACGGTTTGACGATACACTTTTCCGATAGCTATCGCTGCGTTCATAGGCCCCATCCATTCGAAAAGCTACAGTCTGTTTCTTATCCAATACAGTTTGGAAATCAAAGGTCGGGCGGAATTGTCCCCAACTTCCGGCACGTACACCAATCTCACCAGAATTCGTGAAATTAGGTGTTTTAGTGACCACATTAATTACTCCCCCTGCATTACCAATATCTGTAATAACACCCTGTGTAACGGCAGCAGAGCCTTTAATCATTTGGATAGACTCCACACCTTGCATATCAACGACTCCGGACGCAGTCTGAAATTGGGAATCCATACGGACACCATTTTTCAATACAGGTACACCTCGAAAGCCTCTGGTTGATAGTGATTCTTTCACCCCACCATAGGAGCCAAACAAGGTTACCCCTGGAATATTTCTTACCGCATCAGTCAACGTAAGAATACCTTGATCTTGAATTACCTTATTGGAGATAACAGAAATACTCTGAATTTGATCTGAAGGTTTCAATGGCATGCGCGTAATCATTTCCAGGCCTTTTGGTTTTTTGTTGCGTTCACCAAATACTTCCACTTCATCAATTGCCTGCTCATTACTAACTAGGATAATTGGATCAATAATCACTTCGCGACTCGTTGAGCTAAAGACATAATCAATAGATGCTGTCTGATAGCCCATATAAGAGAATTTAATCACCATATTTTGGTCGACATCATGTAACTTAAAATGACCTCTGTGGTCTGTACGTACTTTTTTATCTCCTATTGAAACCGTTACTGAACTTAGTGGGTTATTGTGACCGTCAACAACTTTTCCTTTGACGATTCCCGAAGTTTGACCATATACTGCACCTCCGATTAAAAATGTAGAAGCAAGAGCTAGTAAGTGTTTGTCCATGTTAATAATTTTGGGTAATTATTTTTAATTATTCTAAATAACGCGACAAAGGTATAAAAAATAAACTATTTAGAATGATTAAAAATAAAAAAGTCCTGAACCACCTAAGGTTCAGGACTTTTTTATTTTTATAGACAATTATTTTAGTCAAATTTCCATCTTGCAAATGCTTCAATTGCTTCATAGTTTGCTAGACCTAATTGGTCATATAAAGCTGCAGTTTCGCTTGTACGATCTTCAGCACGTACCCAGAATTCACGTGGATCATCACCCGGGAATACAGGTAAATCCTTTTGTGATTGATGTTTAAAGATCGCTAAACGCTTGCGATAAACCTCTTGTGGAGACAAAGGAACGGCCATTTGGATCTCGTGAATTGGATATTCATGCCAAGCACCTCTATATAACCACAACCAGCAGTCTTTGGTCCATTCGTCTGTTTTGCTCAATCTGCTCAAGGCCTCAAACAAGATGTCGAAACATACTTTGTGTGTACCATGAGGGTCAGCAAAATCACCTGCAGCAAATACCTGATGTGGTTTTACATGACGCAATAATTCCATCGTTTGCTGAATATCATCTTCAAAAGAGACATTTTTTGAAAACTTTTGCCTATCGTAGAATGGAAGATCTTGGAAATGGATATTGTTATCTGGTAAACCTACCAAACGAGCTCCAGCGATTGCCTCACCCTTACGAATCAATGCTTTAATTTTACGAACAAGTTCAGTATCGATCTGATTTGGTTTTTTTGTTGCAAAAATTGCTCTTTCCTCCTCATAAATTCGACCGATCTGAGTAGCCTCTGCCTCTGCCCCTATCTGCTTAGCCAAATCTTCAGCGAACTCGAGATAACGGACAACATCATCATCCCAAACCGCTGTATTACCACAAGTTTGGTAAGCAACATGGACATTGTGTCCTTGGTCAGCGAGACGAATAAATGTACCACCCATGGAGATGACATCATCATCAGGGTGGGGAGAAAATACAATCACATTTTTCTTCGCTGGATTGGCACGCTCAGGACGTTGTGAATCGTCTACATTGGGTTTACCACCTGGCCATCCAGTAATTGTATGTTGAAGTTCATTGAATATACGGATGTTGATATTATATGCCGGACCGGTCTCTGTTACCAACTTGGCCATACCGTGCGCGTTATAATCTTCGTCTGTCAGTTTCAAGATTGGTTTTTTAATCTCTAAAGCCAACCAAACAACGGCCTTCTTAATTAGTTCAGGTGTCCAGGTAACATCTTCTGCCAACCAAGGAAGATCAAAACGTGTCAACAAGGAAGCCGCAGCTTCATCAAGAATAAATTCAACATTATCCGATAACTGAAGATAAGTTGCAGGAATCTCTGAAGAGATTTCACCCTCAACTGCTTTTTTAATGATCTCAGCCTTTGTCTCGGTCCAAGCCATTAAAATAATCTCTCGCGCTTTGAAGATTGTACCTACACCCATGGTAATCGCTTTTGTTGGTACATTTTCTTTTCCACCAAAAGCACGGGAAGCATCACGACGAGTCAAGTCGTCTAATGTTACAACACGTGTACCTGAGTTAGGTGCAGAACCTGGCTCGTTAAAACCGATATGGCCTGTACGACCAATACCTAATAATTGAATATCTAAACCTCCCGCTGCTGTAATCTTCTGTTCGTAAGCCTCGCAGAATGCATTTACTTGGTCAAGAGCTAAGGTACCATCTGGAATATTTACATTTGCCGCGTCGATGTCTATGTGATCGAACAAGTTTTTGTTCATAAATGTCACGTAGCTCTGATCGGCATCAGGTTGCATAGGGTAATATTCGTCAAGATTGAAGGTAATCACGTTCTTAAAGCTTAAACCTTCCTCTTGATGCAAACGAATCAATTCTTGATAGACTTTTACTGGTGTAGCACCAGTAGCAAGGCCCAGAACAGCTTTCTCACCTTTCTCTTGCTTTGCACGAATAATTTCAGCAATACGATTTGCAACGTTTTTCGAAGCTGAATTTTGATCTGGATAGACGCTCACAGGGACTTTTTCGAAGCGCGTTTCTTCCAATAAATTTAATCTAGCCATTTTATGGGTATGTTGATAAACGTGAATTACAAATTTATAAAATTAGTGCCTCAAGTTGAAGTAAAATTTTAATAAAGTAGTTCATTCTTAGCAATATTTTAAATAAAACCTTTTAGCGACAATTTTAGCCGTGAAATGGAACTAGATCTTGCTCAGAATCTCGACGGCTTTCAATAACGTTTCATCCTTTTTAGCGAAACAAACGCGTAAAACCTGCTGATTTGTAACCTCTTTATAGAACGCTGAAAGTGGAATTGTTGCAATTTTGTGTTCCTCCGTAAGCGAACAGGCAAAATCAAATTCTTTTTCTCGGCTAATGGCACTATAATCTATATTAAGGAAATAGGTTCCTTCACAAGGAAGAATCTTAAATCGGGATTCCTTTAACCCATCCTTCAGTAAGTTTCTTTTCCGCTCAAAAAAGGGTGCGAGCCTCTTTACATAACTTATATCACCCAAATATTCAGCGATAGCAAACTGCATGGGGGTGTTGACACTAAAGACGTTAAATTGATGTACCTTTCTAAATTCTTGTGTCAGCAGGGCTGGCGCAATACAGTAACCTATTTTCCAACCGGTCGTATGCAGTAGTTTTCCAAAGGAAGCAACGACAAAGCTCCGCTCGCGCAAAGTAGGAATTCCCATAACGGACTGGGGCAACGCTCCATCAAACACAATATGCTCGTAAACTTCATCACTCAGCAACAGTGTGCTGGTGCCTTCTAATAAGGCCCCTAACTTGATCAGCTCTTCTTTATCCAATACTTTTCCCGTTGGATTGTTTGGATTATTGATGATTATCAATCGCGTTTTGGCATTAATTAATGTGGCCACGTAATCCCAGTCAATCCGAAAATCAGGCGCCAATAATCGTACTGGCACAACTTTGCCCCCGAACAGCTCAATAGTCGGTGCATAACAATCATATGCAGGTTCAAATATAATAACCTCATCCTCCGGTCTAACAACGGTAGCAATAGCTGTAAAGATGGCCTGCGTACCTCCTGCGGTGATCGTCAGTTCTTCCGTTGCGTCAACCTCAACGTTATAAATCTCCTTGTATTTCTCGACTATCGCATCCCGTAAGGGCTGTACTCCGATCATTGGTGCATATTGGTTATATCCCTTTTCCATAGCCTTGGCAACCAATTGGACCAACTTCGGGTCGGTCTCAAAATCGGGAAAACCCTGGGACAGATTTAATGCCTGCTGCGCATTGGCGAGCATGGTCATTTTGGTAAAGATTGTCGTGCCGACATGTGGAAGTTTAGAAGTTAGGTTGAAGTTCATTTTTTGACATTTTATTAATCTACTAAATTAGTGGATTTTCTTATATTTGTAAATATATATAAGAATAGTAACATGATAAAATACATCACACTACTTTTTTTGGTTCTGCCATTCTTCGGATCCGCACAAAAAAAGGAACTTACTAAAGAGGAGTATATCGCCCGTGTCAAGGCTGCTCCAGATTCGATCTCCACATTGGTTGACTTACGCCGGGTTGGGGGTTATGATCCAGTCTATCCCGAGCTCCAGGCGCTCTATAATACATTGAGTAAAAATGTAAAGAATTCCAATGAGGGAAAAGAATTTCAAGATTATTTAAATACCTTAGAAACAGTTCAGATTGGAAAAATTGCACCAGCGTTTACGCAAAATGATACCAGCGGCAATCCTGTAAAACTTTCAGATTTTAAAGGAAAATATGTACTGCTTGATTTTTGGGCATCTTGGTGTCCGGATTGTCGTGTTGAAAGTCCAGATCTTGTAAAAACTTACCAACAATTCAAAGGTGAAAATTTTGAAATATTGGGTATTTCCTTTGATAAGGATCGCAACTCCTGGATTAAGGCCATTCATGCAGATAAATTACACTGGAGACATGTTTCAGATCTAAAACGTTGGCAAAATGATGTCGGAACACTATACGGCGTAAAATCTATTCCGCAGAATGTTCTGATTGATCCCAATGGGAAAATTGTCGCGAAGAACTTACATGGTGATGCTTTGCGCACAAAATTGAAAGAAGTATTGAAAAAGTAATATATAGCCGATTAATACCACTAAAAAGACCATGCTTTTATAAAAGCATGGTCTTTTTAGTTTAACGATGAATGTGTTCCTCATTGGGAATACAGAGAATGATTCCCCAAACAAATAAGGCTATTAAACTATAGCGTGCATTTCCATAGCATAGTCGTATTTCCTAACCAAATAAGGCACTGAATATATCCTCCAACTTGGCAACAGGGCGAATAGCAATATTATATTTTTTCGCGTCCAGCCCTTTGGTGTTAAATTTAGAAATAAAAATACCGTCGAATCCCAACTTTTCTGCCTCCTGTATCCGTTGTTCGATCCGATTTACAGCTCTTATCTCGCCCGATAGGCCAACCTCACCTGCGAAAGTCAGATTGGAGCGAATCGGTATATCTTGCTGTGAAGAAATAATCGCCACAACAACGGCCAGATCGATCGCAGGATCTTCAACGCGCAAACCGCCGGCGATATTCAAGAATACATCCTGTGCACTCAGCCTGAAACCAAAGCGTTTCTCCAAAACGGCCAAAAGCATATTTAACCGTTTCGTATCGTAACCCGTAGAAGAACGCTGTGCAGTACCAAATGCCGAGTTACTCACCAGTGCCTGTACTTCAATCATCATCGGCCGCATGCCTTCCAGCATTGCCGCAATGGAAACTCCACTAACAGGCTCGTCACGTTGCGAAATCATAATCTCAGAAGGGTTTGACACTTCTCTCAGTCCTGACCCCTGCATTTCATAAATCCCGAGTTCTGAAGCCGATCCAAAGCGATTTTTTACAGCCCGTAGAATCCGGTAGACATGGTGGCGATCGCCTTCAAATTGGAGCACCGTATCCACCATATGCTCTAAAACCTTGGGGCCTGCAATCGATCCGTCCTTGGTAATATGTCCTACGATAAAGACCGGTGTGCTCGTCTCCTTGGCAAACCGCAGCAATTCAGCGGTGCATTCCCGTACCTGAGAGACCGACCCTGGAGCGGATTCAATCTGTGAAGAATGCAAAGTCTGTATGGAATCGATGACAATGACATTGGGCTGTACCGTTTCGATCTGCTTGAAAATATTTTGAGTGGATGTTTCTGTAAGGATATAGCAATTGGCTTTGGATGATTGAGAGAGTCGTTCGGCCCGCATCTTGATCTGTTGTTCGCTTTCCTCCCCAGAAATATAAAGTGTCTTGACCTCCGGGATGGACAACGCAAGCTGCAACATCAAAGTCGACTTACCAATCCCAGGCTCTCCACCGATAAGCACCAGTGAACCCGGAACAATGCCGCCACCAAGAACCCGATTGAACTCTTGGTCAGGCGTGGATATACGAGACTCATCTTGATAAACAATTTCGTGAATAATCGCAGCTTTATTCGCCCTTTTCGTATTGCCACCTGTTGTAGAGCTACGCCATTCGGGGACTTTTGAACTCGATTTTTCGACGACTTCTTCAACAAAACTATTCCATTGCTTGCAAGAGGGACATTGTCCCATCCATTTGGGAGACTCATAGCCACAGTTTTGACAGAAGTATGCTGATTTTGATTTTGCCATGCTACGAATTTACAAATTTATAGCTGTTAAAAGCGTAATGACATAGCCAAAAAACCGAAGAGTTTATCGTTCATTTTCTTTTAAAATCCGCAAGAAATTTTGCCCCATAATTTTTGCTATATCCGCATTTGAATACCCCCTTTCCAGCAGCGCTTTAGTCAATAGCGGAAATTTAGAAACATCTTCCAAACCTTGGGGTGAGGATTCTATACCATCAAAGTCAGAGCCTACCGCAACGTGATCAATACCTACTTTTTCGACCAAATAGTCGATATGATCCAATAATTTCGATAGCGGAGCATCAGCTTGCTGTTGAAGTTCTTTGGGCAACTTTTCATACATAGACCAAGTATTCAATTTTGTATCCCCCTGATCGCCAAATTTACTTACATACAAACCCTTAAGCCTTGTTTCATAGGCTGGATCCAAAAAACCCGAATAAAAATTCACACCAACCACACCCCCATTTTTTTTCAGTGCCTCCAATTGCGCATCTTTCAGATTGCGAAAATGTGGACACAAATGATAAGCATTGCTATGGGAAACCAAGATAGGTTTGGTCGTTATCGCCAGCACGTCATAAAAAGTTTGTTCGCCACCGTGGGACAAATCAACCATCATGCCCAGTTCGTTCATCTTCCGGATAATTGCCCGCCCTTGATCTGTTAACCCTTTATCCTTGGAATTCATATCAGCCGATTCCATCGCGGCACAACTCGCCCAGGACAAGTTGTAGTTCCAGGTCAACGTGAGGTATCTGGCACCACGCTCATAGAGACGCACGAGGTTATCAACACTTCCCTCAATCATATTCCCCCCTTCTACACCGATTAAAGCGACTATTTTCCCTGTTTTTAATATCGAATCGATATCTCCTGAAGACTTTGCCAAACTTATTTTATCGGAATTCGCCGCAATCATTTTCTCCAAGGCATCTATTTGGTCATTTGCGTGCTTAAATGCCCCAGATTTCCACTTAGCATCATCTGACCATACAGCAAATACCTGCACATCTACACCGCCCTCCTGCAGCCGCGGCAAATCAGTAGCTCCTGTCTTTAATCGTTGACCAATATTTTTCCCCTGAAAAATTGATTCATAAATAACATCATTGTGCCCATCGACGACAACCAAATCCTCGTGGATCTTCTTATAGTCTTGGCTATGTACAGCACCATTGAGCATCGTCATTCCTAGTCCGATTAATAAGAGGTCCTTGATCATCTTTGACTTTCGTTTATCGATTCATAAATTGCATCCTGAATCCTGCTTCTGATATTCAGATCCAAGAGCTTGGTACTCACCTGCGGGTGTACGCGATTAGACAAAAAGATATAGATCAACTGATTTTGCGGATCAATCCAGATACATGTCCCCGTATATCCAGTATGTCCAAATACAGAACTATTCGCTAGCTTAGATGGATATTCATTTTTTGGATTTGGATCCCAGCGATCAAATCCCAGTCCTCTGCGGCTTGCGGCTGATTGCTTCGAGGTAAACAGATCTATTGTCTCGGTTTTAAAATATCGCTCACCACCGTACTCGCCTCTATTCAGTAAAAGCTGACCATAGATTGCCAGATCGTTTGCGGTAGCAAATAAACCAGCATGTCCAGCAATCCCACCTGCCATTGCAGCCCCCTGGTCGTGTACATAACCTTCTAACAATACTTTCCGAAAGGAGGTGTCTTGCTCGGTAGGAACAATTTCATCTTTTGCAAAACGCTCTCTGGGAAGATAACCAGCACGCGTCATCCCCAGAGGTCTATAAAAATTTTCCTGCACATAATCTTGTAGCGGCTCTGCTGTCTGATGTTCAGCAACTTCTTTCATCACATACATACTGATATCGCTATACACATAGTTTCCTGTGGGTTTGACCGGTGATTTTAGCATCTCCGGCCACATGACATCGCGGTAATAATGATTGAGAATATAGCTATTGTCCGCCATTTTCACTTGATGGTTATCATCGCGTACCGACACAACATCTCCTGCTTTCAAATATTTATAAAAAGGAATAAAGGGTGTAAATCCTGCTTCATGCAGCATGACGGAACGAAGCTTAATATCTTTTTTATTGCTATATTTTGCCTGCCATAGGTAGTGCCCCATGGTGCTGTCCAGATTAATGACATTCCTTTCGGTAAGACGCATAATCACGGGCGTAGTACCTGCAATTTTACTAACAGACGCTAGATCAAAAATATCGTTGGTTTTTGTGGAGATGTCTTTGGAGTAGGTATGAAATCCGTAAGATTTCTCTAAGAGTACTTGTCCATCCTTCACGACCATAACCACAGCACCCGGCGTCGCTTGCTTATCAATAGCTTCTTGTGCTATGGCATCAATTTTCTTGGTCAGCTTTGTCAGGTTTAAATTAGAACTTGATGCAGCACCATACTGTAACCTTGTCTGTGCTGTTTTGACATTACCGGCAGTAATCGGGGCTCCACCAAAAATTGACATCGCCAGATGGCGCTGCCCTATTTCTGAATCAGGTGCGAGCAATTCAACCAAGTCAGATTGCAGATGTTCAGATAAACTCTTTTTGCGTTTTTCATTTTCAAAAAAATGGCAAAGGATCACTTTTTTATTGTTTAATACAGCCTGTTTTAACTGTGCTAGGCAATCGGCATCCAAGTCATCTTCCTTCCCTGCCACAATAATCGTATTGTAATATTTGATATCCTCATCAAATTTGCTAAAATCAAAAATTTTGGTGTCTGCATAGCGGCCCAACTGTTCCGTAAATACACTATATTTCGCAGCATTAGGAACAACAACTGCTATATGAAGTTGATCCAGATTTTTCAAAGGCAATAGCTGATCCAGGTTATTGAAAAGAATCGTTTCGTTTTTAATCGTGGATTTATACTGAGCAAACAAGGGGGAAATGCAGAACAAACCTGCAAATAACACCCCGAAAAACTGTTTTTTCATTCTGCTTTTATCGTTTTTTAGGTTCTATCAAATAAAAATACGAATAAAATCATGAAGCAATAGGACTCTCTGAAAAAAAATCAATTTTGTTACTCTTGCAACCTATTTGGATTTACAAATCCATGCAGCATTTACCATAGCCCGATAGAATTTTTTGCAAATTTCCATCGGGCTTGATTTAGTTGGCTCCCGATTGCATCATGAAGGTTTTTTCTGTAAGTTTGACTAATGCCAGAATTGATTCAAGATAAAACAATATTTTCCTTACTGGAAGTTAGCCGCAGTATCCAAAAGACGCTTGCAGAACGGTATAAGAGTTTGTATTGGATCAAAGCCGAAATGAATAAGCTCAATCATTATACACATTCGGGCCATTGCTATCCTGAATTGGTCGAAAAACAGGATGGCAAAATCGTCGCCGAGATTCGGTCCATCTTATGGAAGGCTGATTATAATCGAATCAACAGCAATTTCCTTAAAATTGCTCAAGAACCACTACGAGAGGGGATAACGATGTTATTTCAGGCAAGTATCTCCTATGATCCCATGTACGGGCTCAGCCTACGTATTGTTGATATTGATCCGACATTTACCTTGGGTGAACTTGAAAAGGAGAAGATAGACAGTATCCGACAGCTGAAGGCAGAGGGTATTTATGAGTCTAATAAATCGTTGGCTTTTCCCGTCGTTCCCAAACGACTGGCGATTATTTCAGTGGAAACAAGTAAAGGGCTTTCGGATTTTTATAAGATTATCAACCAAAACCCCTGGGGCTACCGGATAGAATGCACGCTCTTCCCCGCCTTATTACAAGGGGACAAGTCCGTACCTTCTATTATCAAGCAGCTTGCTGTTATTGCTGAAAAAATCAGTATGTATGATGTTGTCGCTATTATTCGCGGCGGTGGTGGTGAGGTCGGACTTTCCAGTTACAACAACTATCTATTAGCACGGGCTATTGCTATATTTCCCATTCCTGTATTGACTGGAATTGGGCATTCGACCAATTATACTGTTAGCGAAATGGTCGCTTATAAGAATGCAATTACCCCCAGTGAACTTGCCGATTTTCTGATTCAGAAGTTTCATAATTTTGCCATCCCAATCGATCGGGCGGCAGAGCGTATACAGCAGCTGATTCTTGCCCGATTTAAGGAAGAACGTCATACACTATCTCAACTGGCAACGCATATTCAATGGGTTGGAAAAAGAGAAATTCAGACTTCAAGCACGGCTATACAACAAATTCAAAATGAGCTTCACTCATTAATAAAATTACGATTTTATGAGTGCAAAACGGCTCTGGCACATACCGAGCGGATTATTCAGCTCTCTGATCCAATTCGCCTTTTAAAACAAGGTTTTTCAATTACGAAGGTCAATGGTAAACTACTTCAATCCGTTACACAAGTATCTACGGGAGATGTCATACAGACGATACTTGAATATGGAGAACTTACCAGTACGGTAACGGATAAATCTCCGAGAGAAACTCAAGAAGATAAGAAAAATTAAGTGGAGCTATTGAGCTACAAAAATTTTAAACAAGAATAAAAGAATGGAACAAAATTACACCTATACAGATGCCTTCAATGAGTTACAGATCATTGTAAGGGAGGTTGAAAATGGCACAACTAATATTGATGAGCTGGCCGGAAAAATCAAGAGAGCATCCGATCTCATTCAAGTCTGTAAAGCCAAATTAACAGCAACAGAAGACGAAGTAAACAGCTTATTGCAAAAGCTGTCCCCGGATCAGGATACTCATGATGAGGAATAATCTTTCTCAGATTTTCCTTCACATGGCGATTGGTTTCAGGAAGCAACGGGAGCGCACTTGCCCGTAAAATATCTTTGGATTTCTTTTTAATTGTACTGGTGCCCCTAAGTTTGTCAACAAAGGCCTTACATTCTGCCGGAACAAATAAAAGTTCCAAATAATCGTAAGCTGCAGGGAAGTCATGTTCCTGGGGATCAGCTAACCAAAACACTGGTGTTTTTTCAATTTTAACGGTACCCATATGCTGAATTCTTATAATACTTTTCAGAGAAATATCGTCTTTTTTAATATTGATAAGCGACGACCTGCCTATCACGCCGCACTGTTTCTACAAACGCTCTATGTTTAGTGACATTCCCTGTCAATCGCCATACGGTATTCAAACTTTCTTTGTTATAGCGCTGACTTACAATAACTGCCTTAAACCCCATCCGCCGGATTAACTGTTCTGTATGTTCAAAGTCTGCTTCAGACGATGTCTGTAGTTCATAGTCTTTTATTTTGTGATAATTATCAATATAGGTCTGTAAATAGGTTAACAGTGCCAAAATTATTAAAACCAGCCCTACACCAATAAAAGCTAAAACCAGGTATCCGGCACCGACACACATCCCCAGGGAAGCTGCAGCCCATATTGTCGTCGCTGTGGTTATACCACTTACTTTGTTATCTTCTTTGAAAATTACTCCTGCACCTAGGAAACCAATACCCGTAATAATATTTGCGGCCAATCGATCTGGGTTTGCCAATCCAATTTTTAACGAAAGGATCGTAAAAAGACACGAACCAAAGCTCACCAATATAAAGGTCCTTAAACCAGCTGATTTATTCCGATACTCCCTTTCAATGCCAATCAACAGACCGATTAGGACTGACAACAAAATAAGCACAACATCCTGTGTTTCGAAAGGTCTTAAGAGGCTATCCATGGGTTCATTTCTTCTTCATCCAATTTAAGAAAAATAGGGAGATCTTTCAAATGATCTCCCTATTTATAAAATAACTTTTCATTGACCTACTATATCAGAACTCCAATCAGCAGTAAGGATATATCATAATAAGCTTGATTTTCATCGACCTAAGACATAGGTACCTCAATCAACAGTAACTTGGCATCAAAACAGGCTTCAATTTCTATTTTTTCCGTTTCGTATAGACCAATAGCATCTCTCCTTGAAAGCGTTTCATTCGCAACAGCGATCTTGCCTTCCAAGACAAATAGATATAATCCGTGTCCCTCGGAATGAGCCGTATAGGCTATCTTTTTTCCTTCATCTATATCTACCAGATTAAAATACGCGTCCTGATGAATGTGAACGGCATTGTGATCCGTTTTATCTGGTGACACAATGGTCACAAACTTATTGTGCTTATCCAGCTGAAGATAAGATTTCTGATCATATCGGGGCTCTAAATCCCTTTCATTCGGAATTACCCAAATCTGAAGAAATTTAACAAGATCTTTCTGATCACCGTTAAACTCTGCATGCTGCACTCCCTTACCTGCCGACATAATCTGCACATCTCCGGTTTCAATAATCCGCCCATTGCCCATACTATCCTGATGTGCCAGTGTGCCTTCCAGCGGTATGCTAACAATTTCCATATTATCGTGACCATGTCGATCAAAACCCTGGCCTCCTTCAACTTGATCATCATTCAGCACCCGTAATGCGCCAAAACTCATTTTGTCTGGATCGAAGTATTGTCCAAAACTAAATGAATGCGCACTTTTCAGCCAGCCGAAATCAACATGGCCCCGATCGTTTTCCCGGTATATCATCTTTTGCATCTTGTCCTCCTTACTGCATAAGCTTCTACTCATGAAGAGGCAAAACCCATACCAACAGGAATTTACGTTGACAATATGACAATTTGTCAAAAAGAAATGATTACAGTGTTTTTAACTTATCTGGAGCAACTGCATATACGAGCGAGCGAGCGAGAATTCGGTTAGGATCAACGACAATCATACCATTGTGATCCCGTTCTGGAATAGCCAAAGGTAATTCTGCACAACCCAAAATAATGACCTCTGCACCACTCTTTTTCAAGTCATCCATGACCAGTAATAAGTCTTCCCTTGCTTTATTAGCTATCGGTACCGGTTGTGCCTTTATTCCGTAGTCCTCATCATAGATTGCATTATTTACCTTTTCTTGCTGCGTGCCTTCCGGCTCGACGACAACGAAGCCTTTTCGAATAAAAGCCTCCCGATATAAGCTACAGATCTGTTCGCCCGCAGTAGATAGTATACCTACTGTCGTTTCGGGATAATTCTCATCCACAAACCGGACGGTCTCATGAACGATATTCAATAGTCTCAAGGCACTCCCCGTGCGAGCCATTTCATCCTGGACAACAGAAAAAATAGGTTCTGCATGTGCAGTATTGGAAGGAATCGTCGCTATGGTTGCTCCGGCCATTTCCAGTTGTTTTAAAATCCCTGCAATAGCTTTTCCAGGATTATCATTGGATTTATCCAATAAGTACGCCGTTCGATCGGGGATCAGATTTGGGCATGAGAATAACAATAGCGGCAAGTGTTCCTGATCGGATCTTGCCGCCGTTTCATCTATAATTTTTTTTGCAATATCTAGACCGCCATAAGGGCCCAGTCCACCTACTATTCCAATCATAAAAACTATTTTTTATATCTAGATATAACCAATAGTTTTACAAATGGTTTGTAGAAATTACCATTCTATAGCTTGGTCCTCATCAGGAATCTGTGTGTTTAATTTTCGTTCCAACGTAAGTGAACCGGCAACTTTATAGCGAATTGGCACATTGGGAATCATGGTATAATCCGTAAATTCATAATCAATATTATTAATTGTAAGCCAACGCCATTTCAGATACGGACGAACTTTATCCATGTCTTCCGAGACTGTATAACTCGCATCTTTATTTACAACAAACTTGATATTGGGGTTGTCCGAGCGGAAAGTTACCGCACCCGTCTTAGTAAAGGTTGCATATATCTTATAATTCCGTCGATCTTGTCTTTCTTCATCAATATTCCCTGCATAGAAAAAAACAGTATTTTCGTCGACTACATAACTTCGGATTTCGCTTTTTACGACCGGTGTCTCATTTTCTTGTCCCTCCATTCTAGTTAAGAGGGCTGCACCCGAATAATTGCCAGAATAATCGTTGAATGGATTAACCCGAAGTATTGCTTTCTTGTAATATTTTCGAGGGTGTCCTTTATAGTTTGCCGAAGGATCATCCATAATCGTCAGCGGCAACACCCATTTTTCAGTCATATCTATGCCTTTCAAAGAAAAATCTATTGCCATTAAGCCCGTATTTTCGCCCGAATTGATATTGACTGTCGCGGGAAACGAATAGTAATTGCTGCTTAATTGTTGATAATAAAAATCTTTCCGATTTTGGAACCGTTCAAAATTCAACACATTTAAGGTATCCGCATCAATCCCGACCCGAACCGCAAAATTTGATTCGTTATTGGTTGATCCACTGACAATCAAAGGTTGTAAAAAGGTACTTTTCGCAGCATCCTTATAGCGAACATAAATATTGGAAACTCCGTTGTTGTCCAAAGGAGCCTTAAAAGAAATATAATGTTCATATTGTTCCTCTTTCCATTCGTCATTGCAGGCTCCAAAAATGAAGGGCATTAGGAATAAAAAGAATTGTATATATAACTTGTTCATAAGACATCTATTTGATTAATCGTTGTAAGTCCATCCAGGATTTTGTGTCAAGTTTTTATTGCGTTTAAGTTCGCTATGACTAATTGGCCAAAACCACATTTTGTCAGCAAAAGTTGTTTTTAAAGCCCATACCGCAACTGGTTGATGAAAAAGATCGCGATCTTTTTGATTCATGAGGATATTGCAGCCATATATAGGCAAAGCTTCCTCTACGGGCGCATCCATCCACCGTCGCAAATCATAGTAACGCTGTCCCTCTCCCATAAGCTCTATAAAGCGTTCACGCTTCAGCGTCTTTCTAAACTCAACTTTACTGCTATATACACTTGCACTGTAATCTGGCACACCGCCGCGAATCCGTACAGGCTGTATACCCTTTTTCATTTCTGCGATGTCCCTACTAATTGAATAAATACCGCCACGCCAAGATGGAATACTATAAGATCCCCCAAGCTCATTTAATGCTTCTGCATACATAAGCAGCACATCTGCATATCGAATTGCCGGCTCTGCTTTCGGGACGATACGAGCCAAACTTCCTCCTTCATAAGTATCATTTGGATGGACAAACTTTTTAACACCGAAACCTGTGCGAAGCCAATAAGCATTGGACGAGTTAAATCCATTTGCTCTATCATTGTCGCGATAATAAAACACCTGCTGGTTCCGATTACGTTCTTGGGTTTCGTTTAACAATGTCCAGAAGCTGCCATTGTAAGCAACAGAAGCATAAAAGCGAGGTTCGCGATTAGCATATTGCAAAGAGACTCCCGGGCGCAGCGGCTTGTATTTACCTTTGTCATAATCTTCTTGCGATACATAGCCACTCAAGCGATTTGAACCATTTCCACGACCTATTTCTTTATCCATACCGGGTGCATCAGTTCCGTTATCCATATAATAAGCGTCAACCAGTTTTTGCGTCAGCCCATGGGTGTTCCATCCTGTCGCTGAGCGCGGAAGCTGATGGGCTACCATGGCATCGATCCCCTCATTCTCCTGATTTGTACCACGTGTGAAGATTAATTCAGGATTTCCAGAGGCCGGCAATGTACCGTCAAATACTTGGGCATAAGATTTCGCTGGATCGATATTTGCCCAGCCATCAGGCCAGCTCTTTTCCGAAAAATTGTTATCTTTAGGCGGTATTACTGTTGCATCATTTCCTGTTGTTTGCAATCCTGTCCAATACAATTGATATACACCTAACTCCATTACATCCCGTGCCGCCGCTGCCGCTTTAGCCCACTTCTCCTCATTATATTCCGCAGAAAGCAAACGTTTTCCTTTATTATCAAGCAATCTTGCCCCAATACTTGCATTATTGCCATTGGCCAGCGGACTTGCTGCATACAATAATGCTTTGGCCCTCGTTGCCAAAGCCGCTCCTACGCTCGGCCGTGCAGAACCATCTTGACTTCGCTTCATGCCCAAAGCCTCCATTTCTTTTGCAGCCAGCAACATCTCATTACTGATATAATTGGCACACTCTTCATATGTATTACGTGGAATCGCCAAATTATCATAGCTATCCGTATAGTCTAAGCCCTCGTCTGGCAGCAATGGAATGGGGCCATATTTACGAAGCAAAAGCCAGTATAAATAGGCTCGCGCAAAACGTGCCTGCCCGCGGTAGTCCGCAATTTCAGCAGCAGACATTTCTGTATTCATATAAATGTTCTGAATAAAAGTGGTTGCATTCCGAATACCACGGTAGCATTGTGCCCATGTCCCCTGTTTATCATTCTCCGTATAAAGCCCCATCTTAAACATGTTGTAGGACAATTCATTTTTTGATGGATCATAATCCTTATCGCGATCACCGTAGTACATATCGTCAGCAAAACAGTGTGGAGTAAGCCCTTTACTTGCTACATCCGCATTCTCACCTTTGAACTCTAAAAAAACATTTGCCAACCACTCCTCCGAATAGAGTTTACTTTTAAACACTTTATCCGTGGTGAGACGATCCTTGAAATATTGATCAGATTTTAAATAATCTTTTGTACAAGAAGAAATGACGCCTGTGCCGAGCAGAAGCATGAATACAACATATAATTTCTTATTTTTCATTTCTTTAAATTTTATAGGTTAACATTGACACCAAAGGTGAACGACTTTGGCAATGGATAATCTTCTCCCCGCGGACTTGCCAGTTCTGGATCCCATAATTTGAATTTTGACCAGGTTACGAGATTGCTACCAATGACAAAAAATCGAATGCTATTTGCCCGGATACGATTGGCCAGATGTTTAGGCAGGCTATAACCGATATCTATTGTTTTGAGTCGAAGATACTGACCGTTACGCAACCAAAAGGTAGACTCTCTAAAGTTATTCGGATTAGGTCCATAACTTAAACGTGGATAGGAAGCATTTGGATCTTCTGTTGCACGATTTCCAGAAATATCAGCTGAAATCCATCGATTATCCCCCATGCTACCTTTCATCACTTGCCCCCATTCTCCTTCGCTAAAGGCATATACGGTCTTTCCATAGGTAAAGAAAGTGGATTTACCGGCACCCTGAAAGTGCACACTGATATCTAAATTTTTCCAGCTAGCCGACGCGCCTACACCATAGATCAGATTGGGCCTTCTCGTTGCTCCGATAGCAACACGGTCGCCGTCATCGATGACGCCATCACCATTCACATCCTTGTATTTGATATCGCCAGGCTGGTAGGTTCCGAAGTTCTGTTTTGGACTATTGCGAATATCATCATAGTCTTTAAAAAGCCCCAAAGAAATCAATCCAACAGCCTGATCTACACGGTAGCCTTTTTGATTTTGATATCCATATACATTATTTTCTTCATCGATCGCTGTAATTTCATTTTTACTGTAGGTAATATTACTCCGCCCTGTCAGATTAACTTCGCCCAATTTTCCCTTATACTCTAAACGCCCATCGAAGCCACGCGACTTAACCGCCCCCACATTTGCCCTTGGTGTGCTTTCCAGTCCCACCAAACTTGGCAAATATCGACGCTCCATATAAATACCTGTTCGTTTTTCATCAAAGAAATCTAGGTTGGCAATAACTTTATCCTTAAACAGAGCTAGATCAAAGCCTAAATTTTTCTTGACAGCCATCTCCCAGGTCACATATGGAGAAGCAACTTGGCTATATCTTAACCCTGAATAATTCCGATCAACACCATAGTCTCCCCATTTGTAAACACTAGAAATAGCGGAAATTGTATATAAATATGGAAAGCGTTCAAGATCATTTCCAATTTTAAGCTGATCGTTCCCCACCTTACCCCAAGAATAACGAATCTTGAACATGTTCATCCAAGGCATATTCTCCTTGACAAAAGTTTCCTCGGAAACATTCCACGCTCCTGAAAATGCAGGAAAAAACCCATACTGCTGACCAATGGCAAAGTTCTCTGAACCATTGTATCCGAAGTTGAAATCAACAAAATAACGTGATTTCCAATTATAGGTCACGCGCCCGGCCAGCCCTTGATTACGTATCGCGATGCCGTTTTTGATATCATCACCAAGATTGACCGTTTTAACAAGTGCATCACGCGTAAATCTAGCAACCCCACCAATATGGTGATCACCGATATTTCGATCATAATTAAACATCATATCATAGAATTCACGCCGGTCCCCTTTGGATAGACTGTATTGGAACATCTCTCTCGGATCTGATATATGTCTATAAACTATTTCGCCGTTTTCGTCTCTTGCGCGTTCCGCGAGCCATTGCTCTGGCCATTTTCGTCGCTGTATGTTATTTTCGTTAAAAGTGTCATAGCCGACAATTCCACGAAAACGAAGACCTTTTGTGATAAAATCAAAATTTTGTTCGAGGGTAATATTGGTCTGCACTTTATTTGTCCAGTTCTCATTGAAACCTGTTTGTGTCGCCACCACCCATGGATTTGTCATATTGCCTTCACCAATTGCAGGTACACGGCCATCAGAGTACATTATTGGGGTTCTTATAGGTGAGTATCCAAATAGAACTCCCCAAAAGAAATCATCCCCCAATCCGGGGCTATTCCTTTTACTGAGATCTCCAGCCACACCAACCTTAAGCAAGGTCGATTTTGTTATATCGATATCGGTATTTAAACGATAGTTCCAACGTCTAAAATTTGCATTTGTATTATAGTCCTTCCGTAAAGCTTCATCTGTTTTATACATCCCGCCTTCATCAACATAGCTTCCTGACACAAAATAACGGGCAGTTGGTCCACCTCCACTTAAATTTAAATTAGCACGATAGGTCATCGCTCCTTTTTTGAGCAACAGATCTTTCCAGTTCACATTCGGATAAAGATCTGGGTCTAAGCCCAACCGTAAAATTTCGAGTTCCTCGGGCTGATAGACCGGAGCATTGTTCCGGGTAACACGTGCTTCATTAAGCAAGTTTGCATAGGTTACACCGTCCTCAAATTCAGGTGTAATGGTACGTGTATTGTAAATATTCTCATCTTTTATATTAATATTAATTTTACCCTCCTTACCATGTTTGGTTGTAATTAAAATAACGCCATTAGCCCCTTTGGAACCATAAATTGCCGTTACAGCTGCATCTTTGAGGACAGTAATGGTAGCAATATCCTCGATGTTGATATCATTGATATCCCTTTCTATATTATCGACCAGAACCAAAGCCGATGTTCCCCCTCCAAAAGTTGAGATCCCCCGTATCCAAAACTCAGAAATGTTCTTACCTGGCTGTCCAGACTGCATCATAGCCATCACGCCGGGTACATTTCCAGCTAAGGCATTTGTAATACTGGATGTAGGATTTGATTTCATGGTCTCCACATCTACTGTACTTACAGCCCCTGTTAAGGTGAGTCTTTTTTGCGTACCTGTACCTGTGACAACAACTTCATCTAAAACACTCGTTTCCGCTTCCTGCAAGGTGACATTAATTGTGAGGTTATCTTTTACCAATACCTCTTTCTTCTGATAACCGACAGAAGAAAAAATAAGTGTTTTATAGCGATCGACTTTGATTTTATAACGTCCATTATTATCAGTTACCACTCCCCATCCAGGAGCATCTTTTACCGATACGCTCACACCGATCATAGGTGTCTTCTGAACATCGGTGACAAGGCCAATAACCTCCACGCTTTCTTGGGCTGTGGTTATTCCAATCACCGCGAACAGCAATGTAAATAGCAGTAATAATCTTTTCATAATTTTTTTATTTATCGGTTTTGGCTACTTTGGTCCATCTCCTCAAGTGCAATCTTACGAATACGGCGATTGGCTTGATCTCCAATATAAAACGCTCCTTCCGCTTCATTATAAGCAATGCCTGATGGGCGGTCAAATCGGGCTTCTAGACGTAGATCCCCGTTTACATAACCGTAAGGATTACTGTTGAGACTAGAACTTCCCCTACCTGCAAAGGTTGTCACACTTGCTTCTGGGGTTAAAATCCGAATCGCATGGTTCATCTGATCCGTGAAATAGAAATCATACGCGTCATTCTTCCCCGCATCAACATAGGCTTGATTCTTTACAAATACCCCTTGATAAGGATTATTTAAGCGCGCCGAAGAGCCTACACCATCCTGATAACCAAAAGCTCTAATTTGGCCGCATACAAGGTAGGGCTGTGTAAAACGCTTCTTTTCCCAGTTGTAATTTACACGGAGAATATAGCCTTGATTAATGACAACGATATAAGCATAATTCCCCGTCGGATGAATGAAAATCTTGTACTCCCATTGTGGATCATGCACCACAAATAACGTCTCATAATCTTTGACGCCTAAACCTTCACTAAAGTATTTATTGAGGTCAAATCGAAAAAATTGTCCTTTTTCATAGCTATTGAAATACATTTCTCCATTCACCGGATGGATTGAGGCGCCATTACACTGTTTATAGGTCGTTAGAACTTCCCTATCCTGCCAATTTTTATCACGCGATAAGCGATAGGTTGCCCGGTCATTCTCGCCCCCCCGATCCTCCGCAATAATCATATACTTCTTATCTAAAGTAAAATCAACACTACGAGGCCGGTCAAAATCCGAACGTTTTTTTGTGATGGTACTATCCTCAAAATTGACAAGATATAAACCATTATTGTTATCAAAGGTCATCCAGAGATGCTTTGGGTTAGCAGGATCAAACTTCATAAAAGAAGGCTCCCAGAATCCACTCGCCATTTTATTCTCATCAGCATCCTTGAATTTGCCATCTCTCCAAGGCTCATCGCCACGCGCATTTCTGTAGCCCGCTAGCGTAGACACAACCATCTTGCGTTGATAATCAAATATTTTCTCCGCTTTACCTACAACTTGCTTGTCCTGATTACCAACCCGGACCTCAATATCCCCTTTAAATGCCTGTTTAGGTACAAGGCAATAGAGTGACTCCCCTAAGGCGTTGACAACGACAGCCTGTTTTCCACCGATAAAGACCGCTACATTTTTCGGGTCATTACCAAAGTTTTTACCGTAGATTACCAGACGTTGACCTACCCCGCCAGATGATGGAACAAAGTCAGATACAACCACAGGCTGGGAAGGATCAAAAGGGATCCCCTCATTGACACTGACAGGCTTATCATCTTTACAACTTACAACGCTTAGACTTAGCCCGACAACAGCCCAGATTAATCGATACAATAGCCAGCTAAAGCTCGCTGCTTGTTTAGTTTTCATAAGATATTATTATTGGTTAGAATTTTATTTCAACAACTTTTTCATATCACCGTCAATGAATCCCTGATTCACTGACACTGTGAGATATCCATTAAAATTCTATTGATATAATAGATATTTATAGGGTAATTTTAGGACGAACGGATCGATGCCCGCCCTATTATTAGGCGAACGCTTTGTTTTAATTTCCACATAATTGGTTACTTTAATATAAAGCTAAATGGTATTAGCTATTTTAAGCTAAAAAAAGACTTTATGACAATTGCTTCAAAGCCTTTTTGTTTTCAAATTACTTTTCTAGTTATTTTCTATTTTTAAACTCACAATAGCTCTTGACCTCAACCCATTTCATTTCGACGGTTTGCTTAATATTTTTTACGGGGAAAATGAATGGATAATTTCTATCTTGACTTTCTAAATGCTTCTCTAAGGTTTTCTTTCTATAATTGATTACTCAAATTTAGGGATTGTAAAGACTCTGATACGATAGAATTTTCTCAATAATATGCTTATTTGTATCACGGAAGTATAAAGAGCCGCCATGACGTTTTTCAGATAGACTTGTATTATGATCTCGTTTAACAAAAAAGGTTGGAATCTGAAAGTACTTAGCCTCGAATCTTTGGAGAATTAGCAGGCTATCAATAATTGAGGAAAATAACTGTCGGCTTATTCTGACTTGAATCCAAACAAAAAAAACCTGCAAATATTAATTTGCAGGTTTTTCCTTTTTGTAGCCCGTAGGGGAATCGAACCCTACCGACATCTATCTATTTATCAATATCTTACAAACCTCCCTTTTCTTTGCTCACCGAATAACTCACTGGTTTGGAATACGTTTTAGCTGCAAGTGCTATATTCTTTAAAAGTAAGGAAATAATAGAAAATAAAACTACTTTAATGAATCTTTTTTTTGTAAATCCTAATTCAAACAGAAAGCTTACAACCTATCCTACGTAATCTAGATTATTAAGAACAAAAACCTATATTTAATACGTAATCGATAAATCAGATTTGAAAAGATTTCTTTCTAAAACTCTAGCGAATCCGAACAGTGTTCAATTCTTTTATATTTTTCTCGGTGCGAGTACGCAAGGTGATCATATAAAGATCATTCAAATCTCCAATAAACTTAATTGGAGAAACAGAAATTAACATAATATTACTCTGATCAACCATTAACTCATCAGGATCGTCCTGTATTATTTTATCCTCAATTTTATAGATCACATGATCCGATTTCACGTTAGTGTATTTTCTTTTAAACTCAGACAATGATATAAAATCAGGAGAATATCCGTCCTTAAGAGTTAACTCTGCTGTTCCCAAATCAAATGTCTTGACATACTCTGCTTTAATGGTCATCATACCATCCTTCAAATATTTCTTACCTTGAAATGAAATTTTTGGCACTTCTTTTTCCTTAAGTTCTTTATATATGACCACAGGTACTGAATCAGACATGCTATACTTTTTGAAATTAATTTGCTCATTCTCTTGTCCTTGGACAAGATTAAATCCGATGAAGGAAATTAAAGATAATATTAGTGTTTTTTTCATATTTAATGTATTAGTTTATTTGGGATCCCAAAAAATTATGTATTAGACATTTCTGGAAATAACAATTATATTTTGACTTGATTTCTTCGCTTTTTGCAAGGAAGTATTTTGACCTGACTTCATTTAGCTCATAGAAGGTCCCTTTTCCATTACGGAAATTATGTTCGGCATTCTTCAAAGATTCTTTAAGTATATCCGACACTTCAATATTAGAATGATATTTTTCATAATTAGTCTTCCAATTGATTAATAGATTTTCTATTTTATTTTTCTGTTTGATATTTTCTGCTTTTAAATTATTGGATATTTGCTCTATCATTAAGGAATTCTGCGCGACAGCGTTTTTTATCGAAGATTTGTTATATATTGGTATTGAAAATCTAAAAAACAATTGTTGATAAAAATTACGTTTTAACTGTTCACTGATTATTTGACTCTGAAAAACATATGAGTTATAAAACATAGTTCCGAAAGTACTACCAAGAGTCAATGTTGGGTATAACTGTGATTTTAAAACTTCACTTTGACTTTCAAGTGCTTTTCCAATAATTCTTAGCCTATCTAAGTTCGGATTTAGCCGAAGCATATCGGATCCCACCATTTCTTCTTTATTAAAGTGCAACTTCAAGGACTCATCTGAAATTAACATTTTATCTAATTCCATGGAAACATCACTTTCCAACTCTAAAGCTGTTAGCAAATTGAGCTTCGCAAGCCTTAGATCGACTTTTGTCTGCTCAAAATCTTGTTTTTTAGAAATAATATCTGCATAAGAATCCAATTCCGTTGACTTTGAAAACTTACCAAGTTCTACACCCAACTTTATATTTTTATGTTCAACATTTAATCTTTCTATGTTTAGCTCATAAAGTTTGACCATTTCTTGTTTAACAAGGATATCCAGATAATCAATAATGATAAGCTCTATTAATCCCCTTTTTTCGATCTCCTTATTTCTATTAGCTACTTCAATATCTAGTATTGATTTTTTTGTTTCTTTACCGATTCTTCCATAGGTATTTAAGTTAATTTCAAATGTTACCCCAAAGGCGCTGTTTAAATTATCATTCCTTTGGGTATTCCCAAAAATATCCTGATCTTGACCAAATGATGAGGCGGTATTGACAAATGAGTTTACTGATGGTAATCTTTGCTTTCTTATATTTCTTTGCTTTAGATACTCCACTTCTAGATCCAACTCTCTATTCAGAACGGCAGTATTATTATTTTTCGCATATTCAATACATTGTTGTAAACTCCATTGTTGCTGGGCATACGAAATTTGTAATGTTAATTGAAAACCTAGAAGCAGTCCCCACTTTTTCATTTTAATTATTAATGAAATAATACTTAACGGGATAAAATAGAAATTTTACCCTGTTAAGTATTATAAATTAAACTTTAATTCCCCATTGAACAACTTTTCCACCAATCGCCACTGTCATTTTTATATTTATCAGTAACGTCATTATCTTTAATGCCAGATATTGCAGTCATATTTATTAGTTTTGAACTATCAAACTGGAACGATTGCACTAGCCCATCAGCAAGAGAATCTGCAATTGTGACCATTTTGGTAGCAGAATCATATCCTGTGATTACAACAGCATGCCCATCTATATCATCACCATGCCGCCCCACCACAAGTGTTGCTAAAATTGGGTGACCATTGTCCAATTGACTTGAGATCTGATCAACATTATTAACTGCCTGATTTATATAAAAATCATTTACAAGATTATTTAATTGAACATTACTAACGCCTCCTCCATTCAATATATTTGTAAAACCTTCTCCTACATTATGAGCTATATTCCAATATTCAGCAAAATCGTCTTTATGAATTCCAAGTTCTTCTCCTCCTAAATATTTGTTAATTGCGCCTAAAGCGAGATAACTGCAATCTGAAAAAACTCCTAGTTGTGTACAAATATTCAATTCACCAGGCAATTGGTGTCCGCCCGATGACGAGTTGCCGCCACTACCACCACTACCGATGTCAGTACCATCTTCACGGCCGCCCCAAGGATCACCACCACCCCAGCCACCGCCGTTATCCGGAGGAAATACGTCAACTGGATCTAAGTAGCCGCCGTCCCAACCATCGCTGGAAGAAGTATACCAACCAGCATAAATTTCTTTTTCTTCTAAATTAGAAATAGGTAATAAATTATTAGTATTCATAACAATTATAAGATTATATGTTGCAAATATTAAAATTTAAAATCAATTTTAAAAACTTTTATTGTTTACAATAGAAATATTATTAATTTTTAATATATATTACATTGAAAAACAAATCTTTAAATTCATTTTTATACAACTATAAATTACGTTACAACAAATTAATTGCCTATGCAATAATAATTAACTAACTTTGTCGCCGATTATTAACGTATTTCGATATGCGACAAAAAATATTACGTTACGCCAATGATAAATTTGGTAAAACAACAAATTTCTTAATCGCTGGCAGCTATTTAACTCCAAATTTTGGCAAATATTCTGACATAGATATTGTAATCTTTCAAGATAAAATTCGAAAAGGACAGAATCACACTGTACTAATTGATGACATGAAAATCCAGTTCGTTGTTATACCGTTATCAAAGTTGTCTAGCGTATTTTATGATGATTATAAATCTCACAGAGGATCGTTTTGTCATATGGTTGCAAATGCAGTGGTGGCTTTTGAAAATAAAGCTACTAAGCAATTAAAAGAAATTGTCGAACATGCTAATATTCTGCTAAACACTCCACGTATCAACCGATCAGAAATTGATATTTATCAGTTACGTTATATAGTTACTAACCATATATTGGATCTGAAGTCCTCGAAAGAAAATAAAGAAATGATGTTTACCGTTTTCGAACTCCTACATCACTTATCTTCACTAAAGATGTTATATGGACATCATTTTATCACTGGAGGTGGACGGCATAAATATCGAGCGCTTCAAAAAAATACCCCCCAATTTGTAGACGATATGGAATATGCTACAAAAGAATTTTTTACTAATGGAAATTTAAAGCCTTTAATTTCCTTTGCTGTCAAAGTATTAAAACAATGTGGCGGAGAACTTATATTATATACAAAGAGCAAAGTATTGACTCAAGTAAATAATGAGATCATGTTGATCTCAATCGCAAAAAAAGAGTTTTCGGAAAATCAAAAACTTATAGAAAACTTCTTAAATAGGGTACAGTTGAAAAATCGATACAATGTCTTCTTACAGGACGATCTTATTTATTTAGAAATTCGGGCAGATAAAGATTTTATTAATTCGGAATTAATAGGAAAACTAGAACTTGAATGTGCTAACCATCATCTCAAAATGAATTTTCCATTACGCATGGAATTTGAATTCGAGTTTTCCCAAATTCAAAATTATTATAAATATGTGGATGCTTTAAATAAAATACAATCAAAATTATCGAAATGGTTAAATGATAGTAATGGCTTCTTGATCTTCTATTCATTATTGACAGATTTCCGGTCCCTATTTAAATCTAACAGTTCATATCGAAACTTTCTTCAGAAATTGTTTGAAAATTTTTTACCTTTCTATTATGATGATGCCAGTATATCATCCTCCCAGGTTTTATTAAACAAAAAAGAGAATGCACAGCTATATTTTGATGAAATTTTTATAAAAAATAAGATCGAATATCAAAAAATGTATCTTAATTCCCAAAAAGAAATCTTTAAAGATGATATAAAAGATATAAGTCAAATCTTGAAAACTGAAATTAATTCTCTCATTGCAATAACACATAGACATAGTAACAAACACTTTTTTTTTATTTATAGATTTCTTTCCATGCTCATGATCGAAGATCAATATAAACCTTTTTTGGTCTATACATTTATGAACCTTAAAGAAGAAAGTAATGCATAGCGGCTTTCCAAATTTCAAACAACGAAGTAAATATGACTGTGGTCTAACCTGTTTGAGGATCATTTCAAAATTTTATGAAAAAGATACCGATTTTTATAAGTACGAAAATTTCATAGATCCGAATAAAGGAGGCATTTCACTATATGATCTCAGAAGAATTGCAGAGAATGAAGGTTATGTAGCGTCTACATTTAAATGCAAAGCTGAGGAACTAAAAAGAATCAGCAGACCATTGGTAATTATCTTTCATAAACATCACTATGTTATTCTTTATAAAGTGAAAAGAGGACGTTACTATATTTCTGATCCTCAAAAAGGGCTATACATACTAGATAAGATCAACTTTATCGAGAGTTTTATTGATCGTGCTTCAGACAAGGGCACTATTATGGATTTATCAATATCATTAGCCTCAAAAGAAAAAAGATCTGATATTGATGCAGCTTGGTCATTTTTGAAAAATTATTTATTCCCACATAAAAGGGATCTAGTCAATATTTTTTTGATAATGTTCTTTATTTCGCTCATATATGCGATTATGCCATTTATTTCAAGATCAATTATTGACGTAGGTATAAATCAGAATGATCTGGATTTTGTTTTTGTACTACTCATTGCCAATATCTGCTTGATAATTTTTAAAGCAGTGGGTGATTGGCTTAAAACTTCAACAAACACCTTTCTGTCCAATAAAATTAAAATTTCCATTTCAGCAGATTACCTTCAAAAAGTATTTAATCTTCCAATCCGTTTTTTCGATAGGATGTTGTTCGGGGATATCATTCAGAGAGCTCAGGATCAGGACCGGATACAATCATTTATAACTAACTCTGGAATTTCCATCGTGATGTCATTTATGATTATATTCTTATATAGCATAATATTACTTTCATTTAACACAACATTATTTTTTATCTTCTTCTTGTTGTCAACATTGTACATAATCTCAATTTCATCTTTTTTCGGCATTAAAAAGAAAATGGATATAGATTTATTTCAGGTAAATGCGGAGAACCAAAGTCTGTGGATCGAGAATATGAGAAATCTTGAGGATATCAAACTGAATAACTATTCTGGTGAAAGGAGAAAAAAATGGGAGATTTTGCAGGATAAAATTCACCATCATGCTGTAAAATCTATGAATATCGATAGAACACAGAATCTGGTTTCAGAGCTGATCAGTTCAATTAAAGATATTGCAATTACATTCTATGCAGCTAAACTTGTCATCAATGGACAAATTAGCTTTGGGACATTGATTTCTATCCAGTTTATTATTGGCCAATTGAAACTACCTCTTCAGGAGATTGTCAACTTCATAAAAGGGCTCCAAACAGCTTATGTCAGCTTCACAAGAACAAACGAAATTCATTCCGCCGATAATGACCAGGGAATCGACGGTAAGGCGATATCCTTGAATACAGATAATTTATCAATATCTTTTAAAAATGTCTTCTTTAAGTACGACGAAGGGCATGCAAACGTCCTTAACAATATCTCCTTCACCGTGGAAAAAAATAAAAAAATAGCTATCGTAGGAAAGAGCGGATGCGGCAAAACGACAATCCTTAAACTGATTGCTAAGGTATATGATGATTATGCAGGAAATATATTTATTGGTAGCCTAGATTTAAAGAAGGTCGAAAATGCGTATTGGAGAAAAATTTTAGGCGTAGCCTTCAATGAATCTAATCTTTACAAAGATACCATTCTTAATAACATTGTGCTGGGAGATCTAAGAAATATGACTAGGGAAAAGGTAAATAATAGTGTAGTTAACACTAATTTAGGCCCTGAATTATCAAAATTTCCACTTGGTCTAAGCACCCCCTTAAAAGAAAATGGCGGAGGATTGAGTCAGGGACAGAAACAACGTCTGTTGCTTGCGAGGGCTATTTATAAAGAACCTGAAATCCTATTATTGGACGAGGCTACAATTCTTTGGACCCAATAAGTGAATCCATCGTCCTTGATTATCTTTCGACAGTAAAAAAGACAATGGTATTTGTGTCACATAAACTCTCTACTATTCGTGTCGCCGATGAAATTTTAGTGATGGACAGAGGGTTCATTGTAGAAAGAGGAGTATTTCAAGAATTAAGAGACAATAAAAATTCATTCTTTTTCAGCCTATTTAAAAATCAATTGGGAGAATATGAGCAAATATCTAACTGAGGAACTACGTTCTATTTCACATTCAAGCGGTAATTCGCGAAAAAGTATATTGTTTTTGCTAAGTTTCGTCACACTTATTATTCTGGCAACCTGTTTCATAAGATATTCTAAAAGGGTTACAGGAGCAATAAACCTTTTGCCTAGTGAGAACATTTATTCAATTGTGTCTCCACAAAACGGCAAGATCGTTTTGTTAAAACATAACAAATCATTTATTGACAAAGATCAAATTGTAGCTTATATAGAAAATGCTGCTTCTTATGAAGATGTTAAAAAACTAAAAAATGAACTAAAAAAAATAGATATCAATAACCTGAAGGCAAGTCTAGTACATTTCAAAATTGACATGTCCCATGCCTTGGGTGAAATCCAAGAAGACTATTCAAACCTGATTATATCGATATTCGAATACGACCAGCTTAACAGAAATAATCTCAACGACCTATCTATTAGCAATTATCAAAAACTGGTCGAGACTCTTGACGAAGAATCTAAAATACAAAGTGGACTCAGGCAGGTCTTGGAGACAAAGTCCCGCATTATGAAAGAAAACTTTGAAAGAGATTCTATGTTAAATTCCTTTGGTACGATTTCTCAGTCTGATATTGAAAAAAGTAATGTATCCTATATGGTATATAAGGAAGGTGTTCTCAATAATCAGTTGAGCAGTGCTAATAATACCTTTAAAAAATCGGAAATAAAAGGTCAAATAAACACCTTAAAATCGAAAAAACAGGCCGACTTCGATTCTAAAATACTCAATATTAAGAAGTACTACCTCGCCCTTATAAACAGAATAAAAAATTGGGAAAACAATTATTTGTTAAAATCATCAATTGCCGGAACAATTTACTTCATAAATCCGCTACTTAGATCTTACGAACACGTCGGCAGAGAATCTAGGTTATTTTATATTTTGCCATCCACAAAGAAGCTTATAGGCAGAGCTGTAGTATCATCGGTTGGATATGGGCAACTTGAAGTAGGACAGCAAGCTATTGTGAAAGTAAATGACTATCCTTTCAGGGATTATGGATATGTAAAAGGAAAAATTATTCAGAAATCTCAAGTGAAGCAAGACTCCGTTTATTACGTTGATGTTGACCTGCCCGATGGTTTGAAGACAAATACAGATAAGAAATTGGAATATTATTATAACATGTCTGGCAGCGTGGAGTTTATAACTGAAAAACTATCCGTATTCGAACGGCTTTTCGCTATACTGATTAATGATCATAAATTTATCTGATTAGATCTTCCAATTAAGCCAATTGAGTAAACCCACAGTAGGACGATACAATAGAGCAAGCAGAAGTTGGGCACAGCCCTACTTTTCTTGCCCCATTCGTCTGAAATGGGGTTGTGAGTATCCTCCGGGGATACTCTTAAGCTTTAGCAATAGCATAAAGTCCATTTTTGGTATACCGGTCAGTATACTTTAAGCCAGATTTGAATCTAATAGCAATAAGCTATATATCTAATAGGCAAATTATCCAGATAAATAGCCCTATAACTAAGCATGTAATCGAATATATAGCTCCGATATCTCCATGATTATCAATTCTATTCGAGTATTTTAATTTATCTGTAGCGATTGCAGATAATTATCCGTTACAATAAATAAACCTAAGGCAAGGTTAAGACCAAGAGAAGAATATTTATTTGTCTGATCAATATCAGATGATGTAACTACTATAAACTTAATCATGGAAAATAATTTGCGAAAACAGGATCAATTCAATGAACATAGTTATGGCCTCCATGCCAATTGGTATAATACCCTCTATCCTGAAAAGGAACAAAAGATAAAAGTAATCAAGTCCCTCAATAACTATAAAGGAAGTATAAATCACTGGCTCCAGGAACTTTTTTTCAAATGCCTGCATCCTTTCACCAAGGACAAAAATGCGAAATGGCTGACCCTTGGTGATGCCTATGGTCATGACGCCCGCTACCTGCTTGACCAGAATATCCACGATGTCACCGCTACTGACCTAGATGACAGTTTCCTCAAAGTTTCCCATGAACAAGAATTTATCAAGGATTTCTCCGCCCAAAACGCTGAATCATTAACATTGGAAAACGAGAGCGTAGATTATATACTCTGTAAGGAAAGCTACCATCATTTTCCACGTCCCTACGCAGCGCTCTATGAAATGGTTCGGGTAGCCAGAAAAGCCATTATAATTATTGAACCGCAGGATCCGATATCAAAAATGCCTACCTTATTATATTTAGCCAATCTATTGGGAAGAATAAATGACAGGACGATCAATAAGATATGGAAAAATAGGTTCTCCTATGAAACGGTGGGAAACTTTGTCTATAAGGTTTCAGAACGGGAATTTGAAAAATTTGCAGCCAGACTCAACCTTCCCATGATTGCCATTAAAAAACTCAACCCCAACTTTTGGTTTCCGGGGAGTGAACATATCAAAGCTGATAGGAAGGAGAAGGCTTTCAGGCGCATTCTTTTCAGAAAGAAAATACGTGATTTTTTTTCCTGTTGGGGGGTATTGCCCAGTCAGACACTTTCAATTGCCGTTTTTAAGAATATGCCCAATGATTCCCTGAAGAAATCCCTTATTGAGGAGGGATATAGATTGGTCGAGATCCCGAAAAACCCACATATCAAACACCCGTTGTATTAATCCCTTAGCGAAGATAGCTATGAAAAATTATTCTATATTACTTTTATTATCATTGATTATTGTTTCCGCGAATTCATGTAAAAAGGAGAAGACCATTTGCGGGCAATTGGACATGTTGGTGCTGACCAAAATAAATTATCTGGACGAAGACGGAAAGGACCTTATTTTCGGAGATCATCCGTCCTATCCCGCTGAGGACTTGAAAATCTATCAAATATTGCCTAGCGGACAGAAGCTCGAGGTATATTTCAGCATTAATAAAAACGAGAAATTTATAGCTGTAAATATAGACCGTAGTGAAACCGGAGCATTTTATATAGAATTAAAACCGGACCTGATAGACAAAATAACATTTAGAAATGAAGCCGATAAAAGTCACCCCTGCGGCGGGCTGATATTGAAAGAACTAAAACATAATGATATTGCCGGTCAATATGACGAAAAGGCCCAGGTCTGGATTTTCACAAAATAATATTAACAAATAAAACCTTAACATGATTAAATTAGCTATTCCATACAGAATATGGATTGCCCTGTTCACCCTTATTTTCCTGATGTCCTGTAAAAAAGAGGAACAGAAGACATTTGATTTCATACTGCGGACAAACACAATGAGCGCTCCTTTAAATAGTTTGAGTTATCTTCCTATAGTGAGCGGAAGCAAATAATTAGTATATTAGGATTATTTGCTCCATTTCACTAATATAAGTTGGCAGCACCAACTTATTAACAACTTAAAGTATGAAAAAATTAAAATTATTATTATTTATCTTATTTATTGGATTGGGAATAACTAATGCCCAAACAAAAGCAAGCTACTTTGTAGACCTCCCTTCTACTAATCAAGATACGACTTTTGAGAACGTCTTACGGCTTTTTCTTTCGAGCGATTATTTTGTCCTTTCGGCAGATAAAGGCGCGGGGCTTATACAATGTAAAATAGTTAAGGATAATAGTAAAGTATTTACAAGCCTAAAAGTAGATATTCTCGAATACAATCTCCTGATACGAGAAAACCAAGATAAAGGTACACGGGTATATATTCAGGCCAACCTTAAACAAAAAATCCGTACACCTAGCGTGAATAACGACGGGGTTTACAATGATGATGCCGGTGTCACTAAAAAGCCAAAATATTATGAACCCTTGATAACGTTCCTAAAATCCAATTTGAACTAAAACTTGTTTGGCGTGCGGACAAATATCATCTGGGCTCCATTATCTTTTCTGTTTCTAGTTAAAAAGTCTGATTTCTTGCTCTATTTTAATTTGAAAAAGTTTCTGATCCTATTAGGGGTATACCCTAAACATAAGGCTATTTATTGTTGGTGTAAAAAAACAGCAACCTCGCTTTCTTTAACAAACATTTCAATTTTTAGCGCTGGTACCTAGCCTATGCTCCATAATAGGCTATTTTAACATTCGGCAGGTAAGTAGAAAAGTTCAGTTAGCAAACTTAATCAGATAGGGCTGACCAGTGTGTCTAATAAAGAAAAAAGGCCCCTATCCTGAAGGATAAAGACCAAGTTCTCAATTTTAAATTAAATATAATCTATTTATTTTTTAGTTTTTCTTCCAATTCTGCGATGAGTTTGAATTGCATATCTATCATGCGATCTTTTTCTTCCAATAATTTCTCGTATAATTTAGTTTCATTTTCCGATTTATCTTGTATGGTTACATGTGAATTATTAAAACCGACTTTATTATCCTTTATTTCACTAATATAAATACTATCATCAGTATTGATTAGATCTTCAACTGGTATATCATAAACATTAGCAATCTGTTTTAATCTTTCCAAGTCCAGACGCGTAATTCCATTTCGATGGTTCGCATTCACGTCCTGCGGAGACCTCTTTCGGCAGGCCACCTACGGTAATCCGCATGTAGATTGGCTTTGGGCCACTAACATAATTTTTTGGCTTCTTCAAGTAGAAGAGCAAGGAATAATTTGTACTCATGACAACATCATTTAAGTGAAACAAAAGTAGCCTTGCAACTAAACGGATCAAGATGTTTAATTTTCAAACAACTTGATTATAAGAATGTTAAACACATTCCAGTGAGTAAACAAATGAACGAAAATGACTCACTGAATGAATCACTTTTTTCTTGGGAATTCGTGTAAGTTTTGTAGATACTGAAAAACAAAAAAACCTGCAAATATTAATTTGCAGGTTTTTCCTTTTTGTAGCCCGTAGGGGAATCGAACCCCTGTTTCAAGAATGAAAATCTTGCGTCCTAACCCCTAGACGAACGGGCCATTTTATACAACTCCAAGAACATTGCTGTTTTTGGAGTTGCAAATATAGATCTTAAAATCAGTATTCCAAAAATAATTTTAAATATTTTTTAAATTAGATCGAATCCGATATCTCTTCTAAAGTATTTACCCTCAAAATATATTCTTCCGGCATCTGCTGTTGCCTGTTGAAGAGCATCGAACAAGGTATCTTGCAATGTGGTCACAGCAATTACGCGTCCCCCAGCAGTCACAATCTTACCATCTAACTCCTTGGTTCCGGCTTGAAATACAATGGATTCTTTAACGTTCTCAATATTGGTGATCTCTTTTCCAGATTCATAATCTCCAGGATAACCTCCGGCAACCAACATGACAGTCACCGCAGTTTTGGAAGATACCGTATAGGAACGCTCTTCTAAATTACCCTGAGCCACACCTTCCAGTAAATCTAATAAATCCGATTCAATTCGTGGCAATACAGACTCAGTCTCCGGATCCCCCATACGCACATTATACTCGATGACATAAGGCTCGCCTTCTACATTCATCAATCCTATAAAAATAAATCCTTTATAGGGGATGCAATCCTTTTTCAGTCCTTCAACGGTTGGCCGGATAATACGCTCTTCTACCTTATTCAAAAATGTCTCATCAGCAAAAGGTACAGGAGATATCGAACCCATACCACCCGTATTGAGCCCTGTATCCCCTTCTCCGATGCGTTTATAATCTTTGGCAGAAGGAAGTACTTTATATGAATTACCATCTGTTAAAACAAAAACAGATAATTCAATTCCTTTTAAAAATTCTTCAACAACCACAACCCGGCTCGCTTCTCCAAATTTAGAATCCGCGATCATCGCCTTTAGCTCAGTCTTGGCATCCGCTAATGTCTCACAGATCAATACCCCTTTACCTGCAGCTAAACCATCGGCTTTAAGCACGATCGGCAATTTTTGGGTTTCAAGGTAAGCCAATCCATCTTCTAGAGAGCTCACATCAAACGATCTCGATGCTGCGGTAGGTACGCCATGGCGATCCATAAATTGTTTTGAAAAATCTTTTGACCCCTCCAATTGAGCGCCTTCTTGTTGTGGGCCTATTACAGGAATATGCTTTAAATCTTCCCGATCCAAAAAGTAATCATGAATACCTTTTACCAAAGGTTCTTCTGGACCTACCAGCACCATCTGTACGTTATTTTCCAATACGAAGGCTGCAATAGCAACAAAGTCAGTCACTTTAATATTGACATTCTGACCGTATACACCCGTTCCAGCATTTCCTGGAGCAATAAACAATTGATCTAAACGTGGACTTTTCGACAACTTATAGGCGAAGGCTGATTCACGACCTCCCGAACCGATTATTAGGATATTCATAACACAAAGATATTTTTTTTATACTAATTTTAAGGTATAAGATCATTTAAAATGAGACTAATATTTTGATTTATAAATTGATTAAAGGAAAAATATTTTCTAATTTTCATAAAACATTAGTCATATGTACGCTAAAATACTGCTGTTAATAAACTGCCTCCTTTTCTCCTTTTTGGCGTCAGCCCAGATTGATCAAACGCTGAAAAAGCTAGAAACCTACCATGAACAACACGTACAGGAAAAAATCTATCTTCATTTGGATAAAAATGATTATTCAGCCGGAGAAACTGTCTGGTTCAAATTATACTGCACCACGGCTCCCTTTAATTATTTGAGCAATATCAGTAAGATCGCCAATGTAGAATTGATTTCATCCGCAAATAAAATCATTAAAAGCATCAAAATCCCGATCACAATCGGACTCGGCATAGGAGATATCAACTTACCGGATACGCTGGAAGAAGGCACCTACCGGATTAGATCATTTACCCGATGGATGCGAAATGACTCCATATCCAACTTCTATGAACGTGTCATTCCCGTCACAAATGGCAGATCCGATAATGTAATGACGAAAAGTAGCCTAGTCAAAAAAGGAACTGAAAATATCTTCCAGATAAATTTCAAAACCATTCAAGGAGCGCCTCTAATCAATAGCAGTATAAGTTATACCTTACAACAGGATAATAATAAAGAAAAATCGGGGCGATTAAAATCAAATGACAATGGAACAGTATACCTTGAATTGAAAGATGATTTTAAGGGGGGGGTCCTGTCTTTACAATTTCTTTCCCTCGACAAAAGACGCATCTTAAAAAATTTTATTATCCCAAATCCAAATAACCAAAATAGTATTCAAATTTTTCCAGAAAGCGGGGAACTGGTCAACAACATTTTATGCAAAACAGGCTTCAAGATACTCACGCCAACCGGCTTGGGCAAAAAGGCAAAAATAACCGTCACGGAGGAAAACCAAACACCCATTGCTGAATTTGAAACAAATTCATTGGGAATGGGGAGCATTCCACTCCTGCTGCAGACTGGGAAAAAATATATAGCCACGGCCTTTTTTGAAGACGGTTCTTCAACAAGCACTTCGTTGCCCGCCGTGTTGAACTCGGGGTATGTTCTCACGGTAAATTCAGCTTTAAAGGACAAGATTGCCGCACAGATTTCCGCGACTGATGATTTGGTCAACGGCAAAGAAATCTATTTGGTCGCCCAATATAACGGCCTTGTCCTGCATGCCGCCAAACAGAAGTTAAATGGATCCGATATCTTATTCAATATTCCTAAAAAAGATCTTCCTTCTGGCGTTTTACAATTGTCAATCTTAACAGAGCAAATGATACCCATTGCAGAAAGGCTTGTATTTAACTATAATGGGGAATCAACTTTACTCCCTGTGTCAATTACACTCAATAAACCCAGCTTCACAACCCGCGATAAAGTGATAGCAAATCTTACCGTCAGCTATGATGATCGTGATACGTCGAAAGTTGCAGCCCTCTCTGCATCAGTTGTCAATCTAAGCAAAGCTGATTCTACGACAGACCGTTATTATTCTTCTATTGTCTCAGAACTACTGTTGAAATCTGATCTTCGCGGTTTTATTGAACGACCCAATTATTACTTTGAGGATTTAACCAATATCAAAGTTAACGACTTGGATAATCTCATGCTGATCCAGGGTTGGCGCAAGCTGGACTGGAAGAGCTATACAAATGTCCAGGCCCCTTCGTTTCTTCCAGAAAAGGGGCTTACCGTATCAGGGACCGTAAAGAAAACTGCACGAAAGGCGGTTGTTCCAAAGGCCAAAGTAACGGTAATACCGACGAGCAATATGTTGCTGAGCATAGATACACTAACAGATAATGATGGTCGGTTTGCATTTGACGAACTTTTTTTTGCAGACAGCGTCAAGTTTATTGTTACAGGAGATGGTCCAAAAGAGAAAAAAAGAGTTGATATTATTATCGACAATCCGCCAACTCCGCCCGTAAACAAAAGTAAAGACCAACCGTTACTAGCTAACGATATCAACACCCAGTTATTGACACAGCTGAGAAACAGCCAACAATTTCTTGGCGAATTGGAAGCCGCCGGCATTATCCAGAAGAGCATTCGATTGGAAGAGGTACAGGTCAATAGCGTACGAACAACTAAAGCAGACAAGAACTCCAGAAACCTAAATGGCCCCGGAAATGCCGATCAGGTCATCTCTGCCGAGGACCTTTCAACCTGCACGACTTTGGAACAGTGTCTTGCTGGCAGGTTAGTGGGAGTCATGTTTCGGAACGGTGTTCCCTATAGTACAAGGTCCGTCGGATTGAACGGAGGTAGTCCTATGCAAATTGTCCTGGATGGAATGTATATTGAAGCCGAACAAATTGATATGATTAATGTTGCTGATATTGCTAGTATTGAGGTTCTCCGTAGTGCGGGCAATACAGCTATATATGGCATGTATGGTGGCAATGGTGTGATCGTCATTACCAGCAAATCGGGAGATGCGCTTTCATCATCTTACACGCCTACCGGAATAGTCACAATTGTACCGAAAGGCTTACATGTCAACCGGACTTTTTTCAAGCCACAATACGATGCCACCAACGAAAAAGAACTTCGACGGGATCTAAGAACAACAATCGCATGGGAACCGAATCTGATCACGCCCAAAGATGGAAAAACAAAGTTTGAATTCTTTACGTCGGACGAACCGGGGAACTATAAAGTAATTGTTGAAGGAATAAGCATGGATGGCAAAATTGCCCATCTTGAGTATTTAATAGAGGTAAAACCACAATAGTAGCATAAACAAATCGTTATACTTAAATACAATGTTATGGAGCATATAAACACCAAAATAGAAGACCATATTTTAAGTATTTTTCTTGACAGAGGAAAATCAAACGCCATCGATACGCTATTATTGAAAGAGCTTATCAGCATCCTGGAATCATCCCTGCAAAATGAAGCTATCCACGGCGCCATCCTGATTGGCAAGGAGAACTTCTTTAGTGCGGGACTTGATCTCATCACCTTGTTCCAATACGACGAAGAACAAATTAGGGAATTCTGGAACTTATTCTTAGAGGCCACATCCTTACTAGCTGCTTTCCCAAAACCAGTAGTTGCGGCCATATCTGGCCATAGCCCCGCAGGAGGCTGTGTATTAGCGCTGTGCTGCGACTATCGGATTATGGCGGAAGGGAATTTCGTAATCGGCCTTAATGAAATTCCCGTGGGGCTTATTGTACCTGAAAGTATATTTCAACTTTATGCATTCTGGATCGGCAAAAGAAATGCTTATCAGAATTTGCTTGAAGGAAAACTGCTTTCCCCGATAGAAGCGAAATCTCTGGGACTTGTGGATGAAATTGTCCCCGCAAATGTACTTTTCAATACTGCGACAAAAAAACTAAAACAGATTACCCAGTTTAACCAAAAAACGTGGCAAACATCCAAATTGAACTTCCGAAAGGAAATAATCCTTAAATTGCGGGAGAATAGAGAAGAGACAATCCAGCACATCCTCGAACAATGGTGGCTTCCGTCAACACGCTCTATATTAAAATCAATCATTGAGAATTTGACCTCAAAGAAGTAACATAAAACAAAAGTATCATGAGAAATCTCTTTTTCTTTATTCTTATTTGTGTCACGGTAAGCACTATCTCCTGTAGAAATAACAAAAAAGAAGATAAGGCTATAAAGATTCTTCAGGACTCCATTCCTGCAGACACTGTAGACAAACTTGACACCATTGAAAAGACCGTAAAGAAAGAAGACACCGAAACGCTTGAAGAAGTTCTTGAGAAAATTGCTAAGGCTTATTCGGATCAAGATAGTAAGACAATCAATAACTATATACATCCCAAATTAGGAATCTATATCATCTATCGTCCCGGGGCATTGGACTCTTATGTGCACCAAAATAGTTTTAATTTTTCTAAACCCATGCCTGAATATCATTCCTATGAAAAACTTGCGTACAAGGGACCTTTAAAATCAGGAAAACTACCTATTTTTGATTGCGGCACCATGAAATGGGATAAACTCGGATTCTATTACGATAAAAAATCCCGCCCAAATGAACTTTCGCAAACCGCGAAGTTCATGAATGAAATTCTTGATGCCAAAATCAGCAATACTGAGTTGCAGCGATTAAGAAATATAGAAGCAAGAAGCTACAGAGCCATTATGACATCCAATGAGAGTGAAGAACCATTTGTGTTTCATGTTACAAAAGAAGGAGAAAAATGGTATATTACAGTTATAGACCGTGCCTATGCCGGATGTGATGCATAATTTTTTACATTTTAGCCAAACTTAGATAATGGAAAATTTAGATAAAGACATACAAAAGAAAATCGAAGATTGGTTAACCCCAAGTTATGATGAAGGAACCCGTAAAGCGGTTCAGGACTTAATCGACAATAATGAGGTGACAGAACTTACAGACTCTTTTTACAGGGATCTTGAATTTGGAACCGGAGGCTTAAGAGGCATTATGGGTGTAGGCTCCAATCGTATGAATAAATATACGATCGGTAAGGCAACTCAAGGGCTATCGAACTATCTAAAGAAACAATTTCCAGATCAGGAGATTAAAGTAGCGGTATCTTATGATAGCCGCAATAACTCACAGGCTTTTGGTCAGCTCGTTGCCAGCGTGTTTGCCGCCAACGGAATTAAGGTTCATCTCTTCAGTGAATTGCGCCCCACCCCTATGCTATCGTTTGCCATCCGTCATTTCGGTTGCCAAAGCGGTGTTATGTTGACAGCATCACATAATCCAAAGGAATACAATGGTTATAAGGCTTACTGGGACGATGGTTGCCAGCTGACTGCGCCACACGATAAAAACGTCATCGATGAAGTGAATGCAATCACTTCTGTTAGCGACATTAAATTTGAGGGAAATATACAGAACATCCTTCCTGTAGGGAATGAAATCGATCAGATCTACATCGATGCCAATAAAACGCTGAGTATTCACCCGGAAGCTGTACTAGCGCAAAAAGATTTAAAGATCGTTTTCTCTCCGATACATGGTACCGGAATTACAATCGTTCCTAAAATGCTCGAGGCATGGGGATTTGAAAATGTATCAGTTGTTGCCGAACAAGCCACTCCTGATGGCAACTTTCCAACAGTGATCTATCCAAACCCCGAGGAGGAAGATGCGATGGCCTTAGCAAAGAAAAAAGGTGAAGAAATTGATGCCGATCTTGTACTGGCGACAGATCCAGATGCTGACCGTGTAGGAATCGCCGTAAAAAATAGCGAAGGAAAGTTTCAGCTGCTCAATGGGAATCAGATTGGAAGTTTACTGATATACTATGTCTTAAGTGCGAAAAGTGAACTTAAACAGTTAGGAGCAAACCCCTATATCGTAAAAACTATAGTAACCAGCAACTTACAGGCTGACATCGCAGATCACTATGGCGTAAAACATTATGAAACACTTACGGGATTCAAATATATTGGTGAATTGATTACCAATTTAGGCGATTCAGCACAATATCTTGTGGGTGGAGAGGAAAGTTATGGTTTCTTGGTCGGCGATCTCGTACGGGACAAGGATGCTCCAAATTCTTGTGCTTTCCTCGCTGAAATGACCGCATACTTCAAATCTAAAGGTAAAACTGTCTACGAAGTCCTATTAGATATCTATAAGGAATTCGGCTGCTATCAGGAAAAGCTTATTTCTTTGACAAAAAAAGGAAAGGCAGGAGCTGAAGAAATTCAGGCCATGATGGCCGGCTTACGTCATAATCTACCGACTACTCTCGGTGGAATAAAAGTCCGTGAGATAAGGGATTATCAGCTTTCATATACAACAGATATGAGTACAGGAGAACGAAAAGCAATCTCTCTGCCTAAATCCGATGTTTTACAATTTATAACAGTCGATGGCGATGTGATTTCCGCCAGACCCTCGGGAACAGAACCCAAGATTAAATTCTACTGTTCAGTAAAAGAAAGCTTGAAGAATACCGCCGATTATCTCGATTTGCAAAATGTTCTGGAAGCGAAGGTAGATCGCATGATGAAAGATATTGTAGGCTAATGGAAAAGTGGAAGCTATTATCTTCAGCATATATCTGTCAGGAGCCTTGGGCTACACTTCGCAGAGATACTTGTGAACTTCCTGATGGACGGATCAATGACCATTATTACGTACTCGAGTATCCAGATTGGGTAAATATGGTCGGAATTACCGAACATAACGAGCTTTTGGTCATTAAACAATACCGTCATGGAGCAGGTATTATTTCACTGGAGATTCCCGCTGGGACAACAGAGCAAGGAGAAGATCCCAGAAATGCAGCTGTACGGGAAATGCTCGAAGAGACAGGCTATCAATTTGAACAGATTGAAGAGATCGCCTCACTTTATGCCAATCCGGCAACAAGCGGCAATATCACCTATACCTATCTCATGACGGGAGGTAAAAAAGTTCAGGAACAGTCATTGGATGAACACGAAGAAATCGATGTCTATCTGATCCCGCTTGAAGAAGCGAAAAGCATGTTGCTGGACAACAAATTTAGTCAGGCCTTACATGCCAGTGCGCTCTTCTATGCTTTCAACAAATTAGGCTTGTTATAAAACAAGCCTAATTTAATTCTGTTTTTTTCATTCATACTTTAATTTTCACTAGCCTTTTGATTTTTGTACCTTTGCATCATGGCAAGAGAAATTTTTGAAACCAAGCGAAAGGCCCTGAAAATAAATCTAAACCCGGAGATTTATGGAACCTTTGCAGAGATCGGTGCTGGACAGGAAGTTGCACGTAATTTTTTCAACGCAGGAGCCGCGTCAGGCACAATTGCTAAAACAATGTCTGCTTACGACATGGCTTTCAGTGATGCAATTTATGGCGAAGAGACTGATGGTCGTTATGTCAGCAGAACACGCTTAAAGAAAATGCTCTCCCATGAGTTCGATCTTCTTACCCAGCGGCTTCATGGCGACAAATATTGCAACAAAAAATTCTTTGCCTTTGCAGATACTGTAACAACTCTTAATTTCACAAAGACAAATGAGCCGCATGGCTGGATTGGTCTTCGCTTTCAACATGAAGTTGGCGGTCCTACAAATGATATCATCGTCCATATAAGACTGTTAGACAGCGACAACCAATTACAACAAAAAGTGTTAGGCATAATTGGTGTAAACTTATTATTTGCTGCTTATTATTATGCAGACAATGTACAGACGATGATCGAATCATTGGTTGATAACCTTTCCGTCGGATCTGTGGAAATTGACCTGGTTAAGCTAAACGGTCCCCTGTTTGAAAATGTCAACCAACGTCTAATCAACTTATACCTGATTGCAAAAGGCTTTGCTAAAGCTGCAATATTTCAACCTGATGGCAAAGCAGTACAAATCAAAGATTATCTATACAAAAAGAATATCATCTTACTTCGCACCAAATACCGCCAGAAATCACTTCCAAACTTTGATCTATTCAATCTTGCTGTTGAGCAATTCAAGAAAAATACCGGCGCGACAGATGCTGATACCATTGTATTGATTGAGGTCTTAATGGGAAATGTCCTGGAGGACACCCATGAAATTACCGCTGAGGACCTTCAGGAATTTGCTTCTAGAGCAGATGAACTCTGTGCCACAGGCAATAATATTATTGTCAGTAATTTTAGAAGAAACAATCATTTAGCGGAATTTATAAGCAACTTCAAACCAAAAAACATCGGTATTGCAACCAACGTTTACAATTTAAAAAACATTTTCAATTCAGATAATTATAATAAAGAGTTATACACCAATGAGCTACTTTCCTACATCTCAGGAATGTTTAATAAAAACGTGAAACTCTATGCCTATCCTTACTTATTGAAAAAGGAAAATAAGATTATCACAACGCATAATATGCCCGTCTCTGAAGAAGCCAAGCCTTTATTTGATTTCTTAATTAAAAACGGTTATATCATAGATATTGAAAATTACGATGAGAAATTTGTAAAAACCGTATAAGCAAACTATCTCGTTATTATAATTTATAATATAGCTCAATTTAGTTAAATTGGGCTATATTTATTTTAGGCCTTATGAAGCAAGAAAGTGTAATACTTGTTGACAACAATGACACGATGATTGGTAGCATGGAAAAATATGAAGCCCATGAAAAGGGGCTATTGCACCGTGCCTTTAGTGTATTTTTGTTTAATGATCGAGATGAATTGCTCCTGCAACAAAGAGCTTTAAGTAAATACCATTGTGGGGGACTTTGGACCAATAGCTGCTGCTCGCATCAACGCTTAGAAGAAAGTAATGTAGAAGCGGCCAAACGACGCTTAATGGAGGAATTGGGGATTGCCGTATCTGTTATTGAAGATGCTTTTTCCTTTGTTTATAAAGCCGAATTTGATAACGGCCTTACCGAACACGAGTTTGATTATGTCTTAATGGGGAAATTTAACGGAACTCCAGAAATTAATCCAGAAGAGGTTGCTGCAACAATATACAAGGGACAACAGGAAATCCAAGATGAAATACAACGTTCACCCGAGCAATTCACCCCTTGGTTCAAAATGATCTATCAACGCGCTTTTGACACATACTTAAGTGACTATAAAGACAAATTATAATGCTCATAGCCGTTAAAAAAGAGCCTGCTTTTCAAAAAGCAGGCTCTTTTTTATGCTCTTCAGCGTAGCCGTCCATTATAAGAATTTCTTATAGATGGAATATAAAACTTTAAGGTCATTCTCACCCAAGAATGCTGTATTTACATCCTGTTGAATATAATGAATCTTAAACGCTTTTATTGCCGCATCTAGATTATTCACATCATAGCCGATAATACGTAATGCCATTTTCGGGTTAAAGTCTGCTGGCGGGATTTCTAAATAGTCATCATACCAAAAACCAAATCCTTGATCGGCTAATTTCTTCCAGGGAAAGCGTGATGGATCATTTTTTCGGGTTGGCGCCAGATCCATATGGCCGATAAAGTTTGCCTGAGGAATTTTATAGGTATTTTTTAAATAAGTCAGCAGTTGCACTAGGGCATTTATCTGCGCATCCGTCCATGGATCGGTGGTGCCATTATTGTCCAATTCAATACCAATAGAAGAGGAATTCAGATCAGTATCATTTCCCCATTTTCCCAGACCTGCATGATATGCACGATAGAGGTCATTGACCATCTGGACTACTTTTCCATCTCTACCTACCACGTAATGAGAACTTACACCTGCTTTCGCAGAATGAAACGTACGAATTGTCTGGCCCAGAGAGTCCTGCGCTGTATGGTGAATAACGACAAAATTGGGTTTACGTATTCCAAAATTAATCGACCCAATCCATTGTTGCTCCTTGACATTCACCTTTTCCAACTGCCCTGTAACAGGCGATTGCTTATACAATTTCGAAAACTCTTTTGCTTGCTTCTTATATACCTTTTCAGTCTTCGCGTATTTTCCACCTGCACAGGAAGCAAATAATGCTGTCGTGACTAAAAGGTTTATTGATAATTTTACTACTCTCATAACGAAATGTTTCAACGCAAACTAAGGCAAATTTGCCAACAAAAGCAAATTTAATCGGTTCAGTTTGATTAAGTGACTCAAGTTTTAAAATAGATATATAAAGCCTTATTCCCATAAGTCTATATTTAGAATTGATACTGACAAGACGACACCAAATACTTGCAACAATTTTAAAGGAATGAAAAAAATCAATCGATAGAACAGATAACTCAATAAAAAAGCCCCTATTATTCATAGGGGCTTTTCATGTATCTCATACCGAAAATTATGCTTCAGCGTACTCTTCAATAGAAGGGCACGAACAAATCAAGGTACGGTCACCTTGAGAATCATTCACACGGCCAACTGAGGGCCAGAATTTACGATCTCTTACGTATTCTAATGGATATGCAGCTGTTTGGCGACTATATGGTCTATCCCACTCATCAGCAGTAACGACTGATGCGGTATGTGGAGCATGTTTCAATACGTTATCCGCTTTATCGACATCTCCTGCTTCGACCGCAGCGATCTCTTCACGAATAGCAACTAACGCATCACAGAAACGATCAAGTTCTGCTTTAGACTCAGACTCAGTAGGCTCAACCATTAATGTTCCTGCCACAGGGAAAGAAACTGTTGGCGCGTGAAAACCATAGTCCATTAAGCGTTTTGCAATATCTGCAACCTCAATACCAAAGTTTTTGAACCCACGGCAATCTAAGATCATTTCGTGTGCACAACGCCCGTTTGTACCTGAATAAAGTACCGGATATGCATTTTCCAAACGTGCTTTAATGTAATTTGCATTTAATATCGCTGTCCTTGTCGCATTTGTCAGACCGTCACCACCCATCATGGAAATGTAAGCATGAGAAATAAGTAAGATCGATGCTGAACCAAAAGGAGCTGCTGAAACAGCAGAGATACCTTCTTCACCCGAAGTAGAAACAACTTCGTGATTAGGCAAGAAAGGAACTAAGTGTTTTGCAACACCGATAGGTCCCATACCAGGGCCTCCTCCACCGTGAGGGATACAGAATGTTTTATGTAAATTTAAGTGACAGACGTCAGCACCAATATGACCAGGACTTGTCAATCCAACCTGTGCATTCATGTTAGCTCCGTCCATATATACTTGGCCACCATTTGCATGGATAATTTCACAAACCTCAATAATAGACTCTTCAAATACACCGTGTGTAGATGGGTAAGTTACCATCAATGAATTCAAGTTTGCAGCATGTTCTGCAGCTTTCGCTCTCAAGTCTGGAATATCGATATTTCCTAATTCATCACATTTTACAACAACAACTTTCAGCCCAGCCATAGAAGCTGAAGCAGGGTTCGTTCCGTGTGCAGAAGCAGGAATCAAACAGATGTTACGTCCATGATCACCACGGCTTTCATGATAAGCACGGATCACCATCAAACCTGCATATTCACCCTGTGCACCTGAGTTTGGTTGGAAGCTCATCTTCGCAAAGCCTGTAATTTCAGATAACCAATCGTTCAGCTCACCAATCATTTGCATATATCCTGAAGTTTGATCTGCAGGGGCAAACGGGTGCAATCCACCGAATCTTGCCCAAGTAACTGGCACCATTTCGGCAGTAGCGTTCAATTTCATGGTACATGAGCCCAATGGAATCATAGAATGACAAAGTGATAAGTCTTTCGCTTCCAAAGATTTGATATAACGCAACATCTCATGTTCAGAGTGATAGCTATTAAAGTTTGGATGTGTCAAGTAGGCAGAAGTACGTACTAAATCAGCCGGGATTGAAGAATCTAAATGCTCTTCTAGTGCTTCAAAATCCACATCATTTAATGTTTTTCCTTGAATTTTAGCAAATACCTTTACGATCGTTTTAACATCCTCGTATGTCGTTGTTTCGTCAATAGCAATTGAAACTACCGAACCGTTATAATAGAAATTCAATTCGTTGTTTAATGCTTCAGACTTCAATGCACCAGCATGTGCGCCTAAATCTACGCGCAAAGTGTCAAAATAAGCCGCATTTAACTGCGTATAACCCAATGATTGTAATGCTTGATCTAACAGGTTAGCCAAAGCATGGATACGTGATGCAATATTTTTAATTCCTTCCGGTCCATGGTAAACTGCATAGAAAGAAGCCATAATCGCTAAAAGAGCCTGTGCAGTACAAATATTTGAAGATGCTTTATCACGACGGATATGTTGTTCACGAGTCTGCAAAGCCATACGCAACGCATATTTGCCATTTGAATCGGAAGTAACACCAATGATACGACCAGGAATATTACGCTTAAAGCCATCACGTGTAGCAAAATATGCCGCATGCGGACCACCAAAGCCCATTGGTACACCAAAACGTTGCGAGTTACCAACAACAACATCTGCTCCCCATTCTCCTGGAGGCGTCAGTAATGCCAAACTCATCAAATCTGCCGCCGCACATACCGTAATATTCTTACTATGAGCTGTAGCAGTAAATGATTTATAATCAACAATGGAACCATCAGCAGCTGGATATTGAACAAATGCTGCAAATACATCATCTGTCAATTCTGCCTCAGAAATAGCGGTAATTTTTAACTCGATACCGAAAGACAACGCACGGGTCTTCAATACGTCGATCGTCTGCGCATAGGCATTATCCGACACCAAGAATACATTTGCATCTTTATTTTTCCGAGCTGAATAAAGCATAAACATCGCCTCAGCAGCAGCTGTAGCCTCATCCAACAAAGAAGCATTCGCAATTTCTAAACCCGTAAAATCACAGATTACAGTCTGGAAGTTCAATAATGCTTGTAATCTACCTTGCGCTATCTCCGCCTGGTAAGGAGTATACTGTGTATACCATCCTGGGTTTTCAAATACATTTCGTTGAATTACACCCGGAAGGATTACATCGTAATAACCCTGACCAATAAAAGATTTAAAAACCTTATTTTTCTCAGCGACCTCTGCAATACGCTTTAAATAGGCTACCTCAGACAATGCTTTGGGAAGATTTAAAGGTTTTGGAGCACGAATTTGAGAAGGGACCGTTTGGTCAATAAGTTGGTCAATTGACGAAACGCCTAATTTAGCCAACATTTCATTCGCTTCAACTGGACTTGGGCCATTGTGGCGACTTTCGAATTTTTCTTGGAAGTGTATATTGCTCATGTGTGCAAAAAGTTAACGCTTATAGATAGTTAGCGACATAATAATTAGGCGATTAACTCTCTTATAAACAGTCGTTTTTTGGATGAGCAAAGATAGCAAAATAAATGACTGAAAACGAAGCAAAAAAGTGTATAAAAAGTCAGTTTTACCAAGCTATCGAAATGCAATCGATTGTCTTTATTAAATCAATTTTGGAATAAACATAAACATATAGATTTTTCGTTATAAATATGATAAACAATACAACAATCAATTGCCGCTATTTTAAAAAAATACAGCATTAACTGTTATTTACTCTAGTCATATCTTTCTTTGCATCACTATTGTTTTTTGCAATGCCAAGGATTTTTCAATAAATTAGTATATGCACCAATTGTAAAGCGACTTCGACATAACGATATACACTTTTTTGACAAGAAATCCTGAATACTCGGGAAGCTATTCCGCTATCATAAAGCTTGACCAAGAAAACATTATCCAGCTAGGGAAGCGTCTATTTTGACAAATGTAAATTATGACAACAAAATAATATCATTTCTTTTTAACTAATATAAACAGCGAAGTAACGATTATAAATCATGAGAAAACAGGTAACAGACAGCGTTCTTTTAGTAAGACCCTCTGTCTTCCGTAAAAATGAACAGACAGCGGTCAACAACTTCTTCCAGAAGGATATCGAAAATCTCAGTGTCGAAGAAGTAAACAAAGAAGCGCAAGGAGAGTTTGACGCGCTAGTAAATGAGTTGAAGTCACATGGAATTTTGGTGACTGTCATTCAAGACGACGAGAAATCAGAAAGTCCCGACAGTATTTTCCCCAATAATATTGTCTCTTTTCATCAGGATGGAAAAATAATTTTCTATCCAATGTTTGCTCCAAATCGTCGAAAAGAACACTTATTGGATTTTGAGGGCCCATTGAAACAGAACGGTTATTATGTAAAATTAACCAAGGATCTCAGTGAGGCTGAGAACAACAGACAGTATCTGGAAGGAACCGGCGCATTAGTCCTCGACCGTGCCCACCGTATAGCCTACTGCGCCTTATCGGAAAGGGCAGACCAGGATATGCTTGATGAGTATTGCAAGACCGAAAATTATACTCCGGTAGTATTTCACGCCTTCCAAACTGTCAATGGAGAGCGAAGACCTATCTATCACACCAATGTTGTTTTAGCGGTAGGTGAAGACTTTGCCATCTTATGTCCTCAGGCGATCGATAATCCGTCCGAACTCGAAACGCTTCTGAAAAGCTTAAAAGATACAGGTAAAGAAATCATTAAAATCAATGAAAACCAACTTGAATCTTTCGCTGCAAACTGTCTACAGGTAAGGAATAAATATGGAAACCGCTTTATTGTCTTGAGCAATCAAGCTTTATCATCCCTTACATTATACCAAACAGCGCAATTAGAAAAACATGGTAAAATCATCCATCAAGATCTACATGTTATTGAGACCTGTGGCGGTGGAAGTGTACGTCACATGATGGCCGAAGTCTTTCTTCCGAAGGAAAAAACTCTTGCATAGCGATCAATCAATTAGCCTACCTGCGTTATGCGCATGAGCCTTAATAACCTCGGGCTAAGGACTATCGCCGCATTAAAAACGAAGCCCCAAAAGTAATAGACTTTTGGGGCTTCGTTGTATCCGAGAGTTTTTTATTTCTATTGCTTTAATGCGATTAGAACGAATATCTTAAACCCAATTGGAATTGGTACGGATTACCCGAAGGCGATACAATCCCCGAGTTATTCAATCTATAATTGAATTGTTGTTTAACAGGGTCGAATGCTGGTATTTCAGGATTTCCATTTGCTGCCGCTGTTTTTGAGACGGCATATAATGATTGATTACCTAAAGATTCATTGACGCCCCAAGTTTTCTTAAAGAGATTGGCCACATTGAATACATCTGCCGAAAGCTCCAACGCGTGTGTCTTGTACAAGTTGAATTTCTTTGCTATTCTTAAATCAATCAAACCGTAAAAACTATTGATACCACCATTTCGTTCCGCCATCTTGCCTTCATACTTTTTAATATAATCTTTCAAACTTTGACTGGCTTCACCATTTGCCAATAATGCATTCATAGCATCTGCCAAAGCTTTTGGTGTATTTGTACTATTGGGATCAAAAATGAAGGCCAAATCATTCGAATTGGACACAAAGTCTCCGTTAATATTACCTCCAGCAAGTAAGCTATACCTTGTGCCTCCAATTCCTGAATAGCGAACACCTACACTAACACCGTAAAATGTTGGCAACGTACCGTAAATAACAATTTTATTACGGAACTGGTTATTCGAATAACTCATCTTGCTCAAATCTCTTGGATCATCCTTCACCGCGAGAGACAAAGTTGCTGTATTGGCAACATTCCCATTGTAGGATGTGTTGTCTTTCGCATCGTTCCAAGTATAGCTGACGGAAATCGATCCATCTTTGTAGTATTGATAACTGGCATCCAGCACAACTGCAAACTGATTCACTTTTCCTTCAGAGTTTAATTCTAAGACACGACCAAACTTATTGGAGATCCGCCCTTGTTTCCAATCTGGAACGCCATTGACAATAGCCGTTGCGGGAACAAACACACCACGATTATCTTCATTCGCTAATCTGAAAAACGGATCTTGAACCATGTTACGGTCAACATACATGTAGTTGTTACGTCCTAAATTCATATATCCTGAAAGACTCGCTTTCAACTTTTCAGTAAAGAAATGTGTATATGATACGTTGGCCTTGTATACTACTGGTATTTTAGCATCAGCGCCATAGGTATTGATCGTAGGCACTTGAAATTGTGCCAAGGTCGGTGTTGTTGACGGATCTTTTCTGTACCCCACAAAATTAGGTGTAGGCACATCATTGCCACGAACATCCACCGTCGCAAAATGCTTCCCATCAAAAGTCAAATTATTGATGGTCATGTAATTATTGATATCAGATGCAAAGATACCGGCTCCTACGCGGAAAAAATCTTTTCGTTCTTCATTCACATCCCAAGTCATCTGGAAACGAGGCTGTACAACAAAGGATTTCAGCTTGTGGTCTGTACGTACGCCCACTTCTTTCAGCAATTCTTCATTCAGTGGCGAGGTTGGATAATGGCCATAGTCCAAACGTAATCCCGCAACCAAATCCAAGCCCTTTGCTAATTTGGTCTGCAACTGTCCATACGCACCGGCATTAAATATCTTACCGATAACCGTCGGGTCTGCCACCAATGGAACTTCCCGGTAGAATGCGTAAGGTTTTAGGTTTGCAAAATTTTGTAATGCCGTATTGGTTGCATCGTCCCTAAAATGAAAACGTCCGTTAACTTCACTTCCGTAAATCGAATTCGCGTGTGTATACATCAAATCCACACCGAAAGTATAATTGATATTATCTGTACTATAATACAGGTTATTGACCAATTGTACGACATTATTCTTAAAGGATTCTTGAGCAAAACGATGACCACCTAATTGAATATTGGTCGACAAGTTACTACCATCAATAGAAGATACTACATTTTCTACGATAGCACGCGGAATATTTTGACTAGGCAACATGTCTCCGGGACTACTTTTTTGAAAAGTATAGAGGTGTTGTAATTTCAGTTCATTCGTAAGTCTAGGAGAAATGGAGGTACGCAAAGTTGCTAAAAAACTGTTATCAATATTCTTGTCATTTCCGTATGATTCATATAAATTGATGGCCGTATTATCCTCTAGCCCAAGCTTATTGAGGTCACTGGTAAAGTTGTCACGTATCGTCAGTAAGTTCTTCTCATTTATTTGCCAATCGATACGACCAAATACAGCATCAGAATTTCGTTTCTTATCGAAAGAGCCATACTGCCTATCATTGCTCAATCCATATTTTTCACGTCCTATACGAATATATTCGTCTAAGGTCGATTGCGTTACATTGAAACGCTTTTCATCTGCTGGCGAATTGATATCCGCAATAATCAGCGGACGCGCGTCTCGTTGATGATCCCAGGCTACAAAATAATGTAATTTGTCCTTAATGATCGGACCGCCTAATGTAAATCCATATTGATAAGTTGAGAAATCATTGCTGCGTTTATTGCCTCTAATATCGTATGGACTGGATAACCAATCAGCCCGAGAATAAAGCCATGCACTTCCGTGAGTTTGATTTGTTCCCTGCTTGGTTACCGCACTAACCGTTCCCCCACCCGCTCTTCCGTAGGTTACATCATATTGATTGGTAACTACCTTAAATTCACGGACTGCTTCTATCGAAATGGAGAAGGGGGCTCCACTACGGCTGGTTGTCGAACCTGCAGAAGTAGGATTTTTGGCATTCATACCATCAATGGTAAAATTGGTAGAAGAACCCAACTGACCGCCTATATTATCCCCCTTGCTTAAAGGAGACAAATCCATTAATGAGGTAAAATTCCGGCCATTGACAGGCAACTTCGCTATATCCTTGGCCGTAATTGCTGTAGCGGCCCCTAGATTTTCAATTTTATTCTTTAGCGTACTTACCCCTATTAATTCAACCGTCTCCAATACATTCGAGGTATTTTGGATAGGAATGACCAAGCGAACGATATCGCCCTGATTTAAATTAAATCCCGAGCGCACTTGCTCGCCATACCCGATATAAGTTACTTTGATGGTATAAGGCCCCCCTAAAGGCAACTCCTTAAAATTGAAATCGCCATTTGCATTGGTCGAGGTCTTTGTTGTGAAACCTGTCGATTCATTACGCACTTCAATTGAAGCTCCATGAACTCCTTTGCTATTTTCATCCGTAACCTTTCCGGAAAACCCCGCTTGGGTGGTTTGCGCGTACAAACCTGTTCCAAGTGCAAAGGCGCAGGTTGTAAGTAAAATTTCTTTCATTTAGTTGTTGGTTGTGATAATGAAAGCAAAACTACATCGAAACTGTTAACAGGAGCTAAACGAAATATTATGAAATTATAAACAATACATTTTAAAGTATATAATAAATAAAATGAAAGCTGTTTTCAAAAACATAAAAGCAAGATCGGAATAACGAACAGCGGCATTAAAATAAGAATAGAAAATATTCCTATCACCACACAAAAAAAAGTCAGCCGAAGCTGACTTACTAATACAAGATCGTAAACTTAAAATCCAATGGATTAAAATACTTGTGAAGATCCTTAAAGAGGCTATCTCCGTATTTGACATAGAGTAAGGCGAAATTTTCAGATCGCTCCTGTAATCCCCCGCCGGGAAAGAGCTTTTCCTTCACGTTATCAATATCTGTTAATGCATGTTGATGATTTCGCTTTTCAGCTTTCATCAGTTTTTTCTCCAAATTATTTATCGCTTTTTTCAACCGTGCTTTTACTGCTTCAGTACTAGGTCCTAAACTTGGATCTATTTTATGCGTTCGTAACTTTATCTTACCAAAGATTGCGTTCAGCTCCATCCATTCGTCATTGAGATTAAGCCTTTCTTTGGTATGACGCCGCACATACTCTTTTTTCAGCATTTCAGCGGAACGAAAGATACTCTTAAACGTAAGGTCAACACGAAATAATTTGGCCGCAACGTTATCTTCCGTTATCATCGCAGAGTTACGCGGTATCAAAATCGGAAAATCGACGTGATATTGGTCAAAGTTGGACTTCAATTGCATCCAATAGACCATCTCAGCTCCACCTCCAATATAGGCGAGATTCGGTAGTATAATTTCTTGATACATTGGCCGCATCACCACATTTGGACTGAAACGTTCGGGATAATTATCAATTTCTTGCTCCAGCTCCGCTTTAGTAAAATAAATATTTTGGTGTAGCACTTCGTACCGGCCATCAGCATTTAGAACCAGGCGTTCCCTAAATTCATCTGTCAAATAGAAGAAATTGATCTCCCTGGCGTGAACCTGGGTAGAGAAACCATTTGATTCTAACTCCTCCGATCTCGCTGTTATTGCTTTAAAGCTTTTTTCAGATAAGATATCTTCCTTAATAATTGGTTTAAACAGGTTCTTCAATTCACGATCGTCTGCATCGATTATTAAAAGACCATAAGACTTAAACAGCTCATTGACCATATACCTTGTTGCATCTCCTAGTCGATTATGTTTCAAATACGCCTCTTCCACAATACGAGTGAGTTTAGCAGAATTTTCGGAAAGCCCTAAAATATTTGTATACTGCTTAACTGCATCAACAATTGTTGCTGTATCCATTCGTCCCGTAGCCGAGACAGGAGGAGCATCCCAGCTGATTTTCTTGCCAAAAACTTTGGTATGGTTGATTTCCTCAAAATCATGATCTTCGGTTGCCATCCAATACACGGGAATAAAATTTTTATCGGGGTGTTTAGCATGCAAATCTTCGGACAACCGTATTGCGGTCATAATCTTAAAAATAAAATATAAGGGTCCTGTAAAAATATTGAGCTGATGCCCCGTAGTGATCGTATACGAATTTTGGTCCAGCAACAGTTCTATGTTGGCAGCAACAGCCGGGGAATCATTTAGGAGTTCGGCGTATTGCTTTTTAAGCCGCTCTACAAGAATTTCGCGGTGATCAAAAGACTTCTTTTCAATAACTTGCTTTTCAAAGCCAGCCCAGGTGGGCCAGTTTCCAACAAAAGGTTTTAAGGCTTCATCATGTGCCAAATAAGCCAATAAAGTCTTAGAGAAGCTATTTGTTTCACTATATTCAATATAAGTTGCTTTCATCTGCAAGTTTTATTAATCATTGTCTATTCTTAATTGTATAACGAAAATCTCCCAAGCAGCATGACATGAAAGGCGCCATATTTAACAGGCCATCCCCTCTTTTTAGATTCATTAATCAAAAGGATGAACCGTATAAATCGACCTGCATGCACGAATCTGACTTTAACCGAGCCACGATGATTAAAAAAGGAATGTACGTTTACAAATTATTTAGTTTGCGCCGGCAAAATAGTGAATTTTCACAAAAAGCCTGTCCCGCTTTTAAATTATATCATTTTACTGACAATTGCATAAAACAAATGGGCCTTCCCTATGCAAGGGGAGGCCCATCTGTTTTTGATTATCATGATAATATGCTAAACTTAGTTTTTTACAATATCACCATATAGATCGAAATCTTCAGCGCGGTCAATTTTTACATGGACGAAATCACCGATACGTGCATACGAATCTACCGCCGAAATCAATACCTCATTGTCAACTTCTGGGGAATCATATTCTGTACGACCGATAAAATATTCGCCATCCACGCGATCAACCAATACTTTATACGTATTACCAACCTTTGACTGATTGATTTCATAAGAAATACCTTGCTGTACTTCCATAATGGCTTCCACTCGCTCTTCTTTTATTTCTTGAGGCACATCATCCACCAATGAATGTGCATGCGTTTTTTCCTCGTGAGAATAGGTAAAACACCCCAGTCGGTCAAAGCGTGTTTCTTCAACCCATTCCAGCATTTCCTGGAAATCTTGTTCTGTCTCTCCTGGATAACCGCAAATAAGGGTTGTACGCAACGCGATATCTGGAACTTTATCACGGATTGCGTTGACAAGATCGATCTGCTTCTGTTTCGTTGTACCCCTCCGCATCGACTTCAACATTGGATCGGAAATATGTTGCAACGGCATATCCAAGTAATTACAGATATTCGAACGTTCGTTCATGGCATCCAGAATATCCATCGGAAATCCAGAAGGATACGCATATTGAAGTCGGATCCATTCGATTCCATCCACATCGGACAAATGTCGCATTAGATCAGAAAGATTACGTTTACCGTAGATATCCAGACCATAATAGGTGAGGTCTTGTGCAATTAAAATTAATTCTTTTGTACCATTCGATGCAAGGTATTTTGCTTCTTTGACTAGATCCTCAATGGATTTAGAGACATGTTTACCACGCATCAAAGGAATTGCACAAAAAGAGCAAGGACGGTTACAACCTTCGGCAATCTTAAAGTAAGAAAAATGAGAAGGTGTCGTCAATAATCGTTCCCCCAATAATTCATGACGGTAGTCAGCACCTATGGACGACAACAAGTCTGGCAGGTCATTTGTACCGAAATAAGCATCAACATTGGGAATCTCAGACTGTAATTCTGGCTTATAGCGCTCCGAAAGACAACCTGTTACAATAACTTTATTGATTTTACCTTGGTCTTTTAGGTCTGAATATTGCAAAATAGCATCAATAGATTCTTGTTTAGCATTATCAATAAAACCACAGGTATTGATCACGACAATATCATTCTCCTGTATATTTGTTGCTTCATGGACAACCTCCATCTGATTGCCTTTTAACTGGCCCATCAGCACCTCACTGTCGTGGATATTTTTCGAACAGCCCAAAGTCACCACGTTTACACGGGGTTTGTTGATCAAAGGTGCTGATTTCGTGTATTTTGTCTTCATATGATTAGAAGGCGGACTCTATTTAAAAAGGGAGTCTACAAATTCCTTTTTGTTAAACAACTGAAGATCACCAATCTTCTCTCCTACACCAATGTATTTCACAGGAATCTTAAATTGATCAGATATACCGATTACGACACCGCCTTTGGCTGTTCCGTCAAGCTTCGTTAATGCCAATGCATTCACGTCTGTTGCTTGCGTAAATTGTATACATTGCTCAATAGCATTTTGCCCTGTAGACGCATCGAGGACCAATAAAATCTCGTGCGGTGCGCCGGGAACAACCTTTTGCATAACATTTTTGATCTTAGTCAGCTCGTTCATTAAACCAACTTTATTGTGCAAGCGACCTGCCGTATCGATAATACATACATCTTCACCATTTGCGACCGCCGATTTTACGGTATCATAGGCTACTGAAGCAGGATCCGAGCCCATTGCCTGAGCGACAACACGTACTCCAACACGCTCTCCCCACAATTTTAGCTGATCAACGGCTGCCGCCCGAAAAGTATCTGCTGCTCCTAACACAACTTTACTTCCTGCTTGTTTAAGCTGGTGAGCCAACTTGCCAATGGTCGTTGTTTTACCAACACCGTTAACACCAACAACCATAATAACATATGGTTTATGGTCGCCATAATTGAAGTTTTCGAAATCAGCACTATTGTTCTCTGCCAATAACGTTTGAATCTCTTCTTTCAGCAGATTGTTTAATTCAGAAGTAGAGACATATTTGTCCCGAGCTACACGAGCTTGTATGCGATCAATGATTTTTAAAGTAGTCGTAACCCCCACATCAGAAGTAACCAAAACCTCTTCCAAATTATCCAATACATCGTCATCGACTGTTGACTTACCGACTACTGCTTTTGTTATTTTGGAAAGAAATCCTTCTTTTGTTTTTTCCAGCCCTTTATCTAAGGCCTGCTCTTCTTCTTGCGTTTGTGGTTTTTTCTTAAAGAAATCAAATAATCCCATGGAGTGTTGTAGTGAAAATTGATGTTCAAATATAAACAAATGTCCTTAACAAAAAAAGCCCTTTCGGTAGGATACCAAAACGGCTATTTTTATCGAATTCTTTTTAAAGAAAAACTTTAAAAAAGGAAAATACTACTAGTTATTTTTGAGCTGCTGCAACTACGTCTTTCACTTTATCATTGTGAACCATACCTTCTTTGAAAGTATACGCGCCAGTTTTTGCAGATTTAGTAGTAATAATAACCTTTGTAAATTCTTTACCGCCACCTTTTTGTAACGATGCAACTGCTTTCTTTGCCATGGTATATTAATATTTTACTTAGCCCTCTTTGCAAGTGCCAAGATGGATGATTTACTTAATTTCTTTATGAACAGTAACTTTTCTTAATACTGGGTTGAATTTTTTCAACTCTAAACGCTCAGTTGTGTTCTTTTTGTTTTTAGTAGTGATGTAACGAGACATTCCCGGAAGACCACTTTCTTTGTGTTCAGTACATTCTAAGATAACTTGTACTCTATTTCCTTTTTTAGCCATTGTTTTACTTTATTTTGAATCCTATTATAGGATTGAAATTCATGAATAATCTTAATGTAACAGGCGAGACAATCAATTAGATTGACCCTTTAACGATAAATTTATTGATCGCTGCTGTAATCCCGTTCTTGTTGATAGTCTTGATAGCAGAAGTAGATACTTTCAATGTAATCCAACGATCTTCTTCTGGAATGTAAAAACGTTTAGTTTGTAAATTTGGATAGAATTTACGTTTAGTTTTAACGTTTGAGTGAGAAACGTTATTTCCTGTTAACGCCGCTTTGCCTGTTAAATCACAAATTCTTGACATGATATTATTTTTTTGTTGTCTTTATTACAATATGTTAATCCTTTGCACTCTCTGCAAAGAGTTTGCAAATATCTATATTTTTTTTTAGATAAGCAACAAGATTATGGGAATTATTTTTAAAAATAGTTCTTCACAGGAATGGTAATGGCAAAAATAAAGGATTTTATTGTATTATATTTGCTTAGTAAAGAAAAATAGTTTTCAACAATCCACATTTATGAACAAATATCTTCGCAAGGGTCTGAGGGAAATAATCATCGGTGTTCTGCTGGTCATCCTGGGATATTATCTAATGGAACAGCGATCCAATTGGTATAAACTCGCTATGCTTGCTGGAGTTATCCTATTTAGCATCGGCTTCCTAACACTGATCTATCGGATGATCCGTAAGGTGGACCGAAATGCCATTATTGAGATGCGTGAAGACGCTCATAAAAAAGATAAAGAAGGAGATGCTAAACAAAACTAGAGGTATAGTCTTAAAAACAACCAACTATTCGGAAAGTAGCCTTGTTGCACAGCTATATACAGAACAATTTGGTATGCAATCCTACCTCATTGCTGGTGCAAGGAAGCCGAAAGCAAAGATCAGGGCCAACATCCTCCAACCCTTGCATTTACTGGAAATAGTTGCTACACACAAAGAAAATGGTTCTTTACAGCGGATCTCTGAAGCTCGTCAAGTTCCAGTTTTACAAGAAATCCCTTATGATATTGTCAAAAGCTCCCTCGCTCTTTTTCTGAATGAAATACTCTATAAAATTCTGAAGGAACAAGAAAATGACCATTACCTCTTTGAATTCATCCACCAATCTATTCGTTGGCTGGATGAGACTCATTTAAATCTAGCTAATTTTCATTTAGTTTTCTTAATTAAGCTAACGCGTTTTCTCGGGTTCTATCCCGCTGCATCAAAACAGGCTCTTCCCTATTTTAATCTTCATGAAGCGACATTCTCCAACAGTCTTCCCGAACATCCACTTGTATTGCAAGAACCACATACTTCGATTTTCAGAAATTTAATCGAATCAGAATATTCAAATTGCGATCGAGTCAAAATGGCCAGCTCGGACAGACAGTTCTTATTGGAAAAAGTACTAGACTTCTATCGGCTGCACCGGACAAATTTTAAAGAAATAAAGTCCCTCTATATACTCGAAGAGATTTTTAGGTAGTCATTATTATAATGTGCTGTTCAAAAGGCAATTCCATCTCCCATCAAGCCCAAAGTAAGCGAATGGTGGCCGTGCACCATAATGTATCCTCCCATCTAAATAATCAACACATACATTTTCAGACACTTACATATTTATAATAATTGTTCTGATAGATAAATTCTTGGTACATTTATTGTAACAAGATACAATAACATTGGATTTACTAACATATTTTTTACCTAAAAAGTCTTAAAGACATGGAAATTAAAGAAATCTTTTTAAAGGTTGTTCGAGACAACTACGCAAATTTTGAAGGGAGAGCCCGCCGAAAAGAATATTGGATGTTTTTTCTTGCAAATCTTATCATTAGCGCGGTATTTGGAATACTGGGACAAATTTCAAGCTTATTTACTTATGTCTCCGGCTTAGTAAGCTTAGCTTTACTAATTCCTGGGCTAGCCGTTACGGTCCGAAGATTACATGATACCAATAAATCAGGCTGGTTTATATTAGTTGCATTGATTCCATTTATTGGCTGGATTTATCTACTTTACTTATTGGTGTTAGAAGGAGATAAAGCCTCTAATCAATATGGTCCTGATCCGAAAGCGCTAGAAAATGGAACAAATCATCCATTTAACCAAAGCCAAGATCCGTTTAACCCATCACGTCCTCAGGACCCGTTTGGAAGTTCACAACCATCAAACCCAACACCTCCGGCTCCTGACAAGGATCCCTTTGCTTAAATCTAATAGCCCCCATATAAAAAGAGCTTTCACAAGATTTGTGAAAGCTCTTTTTATCAATGTTATTTTTCTTCTGCCCTATATCTGTCCATGCAAAACATGGAATATTCTATAATCTAAATTTATACATACCCTCATCTTCGCGTAAAGCCCCAAAAGAGTTAATGTCTATGCTTTTTCTTTTGCTGACCTGGAGCAAAATCACGAGCGGACTGCTCTCCATAATATTTTTTAGCCTGCCCTGGAGGCATCTTTTTCGGTCCCCGCCCATGATGACTATGATGTGTTGAATAACATGCCGACATGGAAATAGCAACAACAACAGACAGACCCAATACTAAAATGCGTTTCATCTTCATTGAATATTTTAAATACAACTAATGCAATTATCAGTCCAAATATTCTATAAAGGGAACATCTCGAATTTCCTACCTTAATATTTTTATCTCTTGCGATAAATCACCCTTTTCTCCAATCAAGTATAATTTCAATGCCAATAAAAAAGCCCATGCTGTTCGCATAGGCCTTTTCACAATAAATATATCTTCAATCTAATTAGATAACTCTTACATTTACCGCATTAAGACCTTTACGGCCTTGTTCAACTTCGTAAGATACATTGTCATTCTCACGAACTTTGTCTACTAATCCAGAAACGTGAACAAAAATTTCGCTCTCGCCTGAGTTAGGAATGATGAAACCGAAACCTTTGGTTTCATTAAAGAATTTTACTTTACCTTCTTGCATGGCACTATATTATTAATTTCCCTAAAGATATAGAAATAAAATCAAAAAATCTTAACCTTTTTATTTTTTTTACCCGTTAAACTTTTTCATAAACTTTGGCTCCAATCTTGTAGCAATGCGATAATGGCAATCGTATTATTATAAAACTTTAAGACAAAAAAACATGAAAAAAATATTATTAGGACTAGCCTTTTTAGGTTTGATGACTCAAGTAAACGCGCAACAAATGGTTAATAAAGAATTTGTATCCACGGTGGGCCGTGCAGAAGAAGAAGTAACGCCAGATATCATTTACATCGATATTACCCTAAAAGAGTTTTATGAGAATGGTAACACCAAGAAAAAAACAGCTATTGACAAATTAGAAAAAGATCTGTTTGATTCTGCAGTAAAAGCTGGTGTAAAGAAAGAAGATTTTACCATTCAAAATATCTGGAGCTATAATGTACCTGACAAAAAGAAAAAAGACACAGATATTCTACTCTCCAGACAATACCGCATCAAGGTAACCAACTTGAATAATTTGGATCAGCTTTTAGACGGTGTTGACAAAGCAGGCATCCAAAATACTTACATCAGTGAATACGACTATTCTAAGAAAAAGGAATTGGAAAAAAGCCTAAAGACCAAAGCAGTATTGGATGCCAAAGTCAATGCGCAGATTCTAGCAGAAGCAGCAGGTCAAAAAATTGGTAAAGCGATCGTATTATCTGAAACTCCACAACAAATTATATTTGGTGTTCAACCGATGATGCGTAATGCAATGTTTAAGGGCGCTATGCCCGAGGCAGCAGACAGCGCTGCTGGCAGCGGACTTGACCTAAATATCAGACCGATGAAGGTGACAAGTGAAATCAGCGCTTCTTTTGAATTATTATAATCATGCGCAGAGAATTATCTCCTGAAGATAAATTAAAAAAAATTGACCAAGATTTCGGTTGGATTGACCGAATATCTTGGTTAATGGATAATCAATTCAAGATTGGCAACTTTCGGTTCGGATTAGATCCAATCTTGAATTTAATTCCCTTAGGTGGTGCCATAGCTGGCTTTGGAACATCTCTGGTTCTTGTCATAGCGATGTGGCGTAATGGAGCCAGTCCAAAATTAGTTATCCGCATGCTACTCAACATCTCCTATGATGCTATTTTAGGGAGTATACCTTTTCTAGGAAACTTTTTCGATTTCTTTAATAAGGCCAACGAAAAGAACATCAAATTACTACGACAACATTACTACGAAGGTAAACATACAGGTTCTGGCATAGGAATCATAATCAGTATACTTGCTATCTTTTTCGTACTAATCGGTGTTACATTATACCTCATTTGGACTTTATTTAGTTGGGCGTTTTCCTTATTAAACGGCATCTAATGCTAAAGTGATCGCGTTCACATCAAATACAGATTGGTACCCCAAGCATTTCTCACAAAACAATTCCCTATATCTAATATCTATTTAATAATTTTGATGTCCATAGATGCACGATGACATCTATAAACTAATCTTGAATTGAAAAATGAGTAAAAAAAGAATATTCGCACTGCTTTTGATTATCATTATGCTTGCCGCAATCTTGACTAACCCTAGTAAAGAGGAGCATGAAAAAATTGTACGTGCCAAAGCTGAACAACTTCTAAAAAGCCAGCTCCATGCAAAGGATCAAGAATTTTTTGGATTGGGGATGCAGCTTTTTGGCAACAATATCGTAGATGAATTTATCCAAAGTTCTGTCGTAGTAGACAACTACTATTTGTTTTCGCTGACAAAAATCAAATGGCAGGGCACCGAACAGATCATTGGCGGAGGAGCATTTAAACACATCTGGCTAAGCCCTAAAATTGACGAAAAAGCAGACGAGATTATTACAGCATTGAAAAAGATCTAATATGCCCTTAGAAATACTTTACCAAGACGAATCTATTGTGGCAATCAATAAACCACATGGATTATTGGTCCATCGTTCTTCCATTGCACGCGATGCTTCAGAATTTGCACTTCAGCTATTACGGGACCAATTGGGAAAAACTGTCTATCCCGCACACCGTTTGGATAGAAAGACCGGCGGGGTATTACTGTTTTCATTAAACAAAGAGACTGATCAATATTTGCAAAAAAGTTTTCAGGAGCGGCAGATTGACAAAAAATACCTCGCCTTGCTGAGAGGATTTGCTCCGGCGGAAGGCCTGATTGATTATCCCTTAAAAAGAGACGATGGTACAGTACAGGAGGCACAAACATCTTTTCGCCTGCTTGCTCAGCGTGAACTGAATGTTCCATTTGGAAAATTTCCAACATCACGATATAGTCTCGTCGAGGCCAATCCAATCACGGGCCGTATGCATCAGCTGCGACGGCACTTTGCCCATATCTTTCACCCGATCATTGGTGATCGTCCTCATGGGTGCAATAAACAAAATAAGTTCTGGAAAGAAACTTACCAAATGGATACCATGCTACTCCATGCATCCGAATTAACCTTTAAACACCCGCTATCGGGAGAAAATGTACATATAAAAGCCTCCCTGCAGCCCGATTTCATCCGCGTATTGGAATTATTAAACCTCAACGAAGTATGTTAAAATTAATTCTTGAAGCCTTTATCAGCATATCTGGGATTACCGCAGCTTCTGGTATCGTTTATCACGATAGTCAGCTTCACATCGTATCAGACAACAGCAATTATATTTATAGCTATCGCCTCAGGGATCAAAAATTATCCAAAACAGCACTCCAACAATCCGATTCAATGGAAAACATTGCTAAGGCAGATAAAATGGATTTGGAGGCTATCACTTTCGATGGAAGTCGCTATTACCTCTATGGTTCAGGATCAACAGATAAAAGAGCCCATCGTTTTATTTGGGATGGCAAAACGATGATACAAGAGAATTACAGCAATGTTTATACTTTCTTAATGGAAAAATTCAACATTTCTAAAGAGGATTTTAATATTGAAGGGGTTATTCATTTACACGATAAGATCTTATTTTTCAATCGTGGAAATGGTCCCCAAGGCATAAATGCCATATTAGAATATCATCCACTTGCTACGGATAAATCCCGATGTATTTCAGTTGAACTGCCTAAGCTAAATGGTGTTTCGACGGGCTTCTCAGATGCTACATTAGTTGAAAATGAGATCTATTTTATAGCGACGGCTGAAGACGCTAAATCCACTTATCTGGATGGAGAAATCGGAGGATCCATTCTTGGAAGAATGCCTTTAGATCTTTCTGCTAAAGCAAAGACATTCGAAATTCCCGAAAAACACAAATTTGAAGGGATCACCCTAAAAGAAAAAACGCCACAGGGCTTAGTTTTCCTGCTATGCGCAGATAGCGATAGCGAGAATAATGACTTGACTATTTACTCACTGAAAATAAGCAATTAAATCGATTGCTCTAAAATAGATTCACAGCTAGGAATCACGTATATTTTATTAAATTTGTAGCTGATTAAAACTTAATTTTTATGTTAAAAAATACTGCCCTTTCGGAGACGCACATTGCTTTAGGAGCAAAAATGGTTCCCTTTGCAGGCTTCAACATGCCGGTACAATATACAGGCATTAATGATGAGCACGAAACAGTTCGCACAGGTGTAGGAGTTTTTGATGTAAGTCATATGGGCGAATTCATCATAAAAGGTGAAAAAGCCTTGGATCTACTTCAAAAAATCTCTTCCAATGATGTGTCAAAATTATACGACGGCAAAGTTCAATATGCTTATATCCCAAATGAGACTGGAGGTGTAGTGGATGACTTCCTGACATACCGTATAGACGATAAGACATATTTTTTGGTTGTTAATGCATCAAATATTGAGAAAGATTGGAACTGGATTTCAAAGTACAATACGGATGGCGTGGAGATGAAAAATATCTCAGATCAAACCTCTTTATTTGCGGTGCAAGGTCCTAAGGCTGCGGATGCCCTTCAATCTCTTACAGATATCGAATTAGCACCTATGGAATATTATACCTTTGCAAAAGGCACATTTGCTGGTGTAGAGAATGTTTTGGTTTCTGCTACTGGATACACTGGAGCTGGAGGTTTTGAAATTTATGTTGCCAATGAAGACGCTCAAAAAGTTTGGGATGCTATTTTTGAGGCTGGTAAGGATTATGGAATCAAGCCTATTGGTTTGGGTGCCCGAGACACTTTACGTTTAGAAATGGGATTCTGTCTGTATGGAAATGATATCGATGACAATACATCTCCTTTAGAAGGAGGATTGGGCTGGGTAACGAAGTTTACAAAAGACTTTGTGAACTCCGCTGCACTAAAAGCAGAGAAAGAAGCCGGACTAAAGAAAAAGCTTGTTGGTTTCGAAATGATTGATAGAGGAATTCCTCGCCATGATTATGAGATTGTTGATGCTGACGGAAATGTAATTGGACGTGTTACTTCTGGTACGCAATCACCAACACTGAAAAAATCTGTCGGTTTGGGCTATGTTGATACTGCTTTCTCAAAAGACGGTACTGATATCTTCATTCTGATCCGCAATCAAAAAATAAAAGCAAAAGTAACAAAGCCACCATTTGTTAAGTAATAAAAAAAGCCTGCTTCATGAAGCAGGCTTTTTTTATTACTTCTTCTTTTGTTTGGTAGCAAGTTGCTGCTTTTTCCCGCTCTCCTTTTCCTGCATAAGCGACCTTACTCTTTTGCTCAAAACCACTCGGAGGTATATCAAAACAACCAAAAATGCAATGGACAACCCTGTTACCAGCATATTGCCTGCCTTATAACCTTCAAAACCACTATAAATTAAGAATACAATAGCCAGACTCAATACAATATTTAGTAAAAGATACTTTAACATATTATTTTTTCATTAATCCCAATACCCGTTGTCTCCATCCACCGAAGAAATAGAAAGCACCGCCAACAATATTTAGTAAAACTATCGTCAAAGCCATCAATATTCTTTCGGTATTAGAAACTGTCCTTGAAAGCATTATTTCCCGTAGTACTAAAATCACCCATAAGAGAGACAATAAAATGGAAAGACTGCCCAATATAGGGAAAATACCAAGGTTAAATAATCGCGCTAAAATAGCTACGATATAAAAAGCAAGACTAAACAAGAAAGCTTGTTTAGTCTGATGCTCCAAATTCTTCATATTAATAAACGTCTAACTCCGGATCGATTTCCTCTTTCCAGGCTAAAATACCGCCCTTTAAATTTGCCAAGTTATCAAAACCCTGTTGTTCCAATAGCATAATCGCCTGTGCAGAACGTTTTCCCGAACGACATTGAACGATAACAGGCTTGTCTTTTGCAATCTTATCCGCCTCGATCAATATCCCCGAAAGAGGGATGTTCAATCCATCCAAATTTGACACTTCATATTCAAACGGTTCACGAACATCAATCAATTGAAAATCTTCGTTGTTATCGATTTTATTCTTTAATTCTTGTACAGATACTTCTTTCATTTTCAAACAATTTAATATTCAAATATACTACATTTTTTCCGCCCTCAATTCACTTGTATAATTTTCCTTATCTTCATCCAGACTTTACTAAGCTTTATATGAATTCAATACCTAAAATTATTTTGTCTCTGTCTCTATTTGCAATCTCGGCAGTTACATATGGACAACAGGTCATTTCCGATCAGGAGCGCCAAGATGTGGGCCGCATACTCAACACCTTAGCTTCAGATGATATGCGTGGTAGATCTGCCCTGACAAAAGACATCGAACCAGCGGCAGATTTTATCGCTGGTGAAATGAAACGAATAGGACTAACACCTTATGCTGAACAAAATTTTAGACAAACATTTCAATTGGATAAAATCTCTCCAATAAGTAAATCCGCAACTGTCAATAAGAATGTTATTCCAGCTGATCACATCATTTCACTTGGAAACCATGTGGATTTGCAATGGGATAATAACAGCAACATCAAGGTAGCGGAAATAAAATCTAACGATGATTTTGCTAAGGTATTCAGAGAACATTCCTTATCCAAAGAAAATACACTTGTTTTGGTAGACCCTGTTTTCGAAAGCTATTTTGTACGTTTTGGTCAAATGCTCAACGCGCCTAAGTTTGTTGAAGAATCCAATAAACAGAAACCATCGATTGTATATCTCTTGACAAAAGAAATCCCAAAGACCTATCAAATTCAGATTAAAAGAGAGCTTCAAAAATTCCCATTATTTAACGTGGCGGGAATAATACCCGGAAAAAGCAAACCAAACGAATATGTGATCTTTTCGGGGCATTACGATCATATCGGTATCCTTCCAGCTGTAGGACAAGATTCTATTGCCAACGGCGCTGATGACGATGCTTCAGGTATTACGGCGATGTTAACCTTGGCGGATTACTACAAAAAACAAAATAAGAATGAAAGGACACTTATTTTTGTTGCCTTTACTGCAGAAGAACTCGGCATGTACGGTTCAAAATATTTTTCCAACCATATTGATGCAGACCAGGTGATTGCCATGATCAACATGGAAATGATTGGAAAAGATTCAAAATTCGGTCCCAATACGGTGTATATTACAGGATATGACCATTCTAACTTAGGAGAATTAATGCAGGAAAATCTAAAAAACACAAATTTCAGATTCTATCCAGATCCATATACCAAACAAAATCTCTTCTATCGAAGCGATAATGCTGTATTAGCGGCTAAAGGAGTACCTGCGCATTCATTTTCAACATCACAAATGGATAAGGATGAATATTACCATACAGTAAAAGATGAAGTATCGACTTTAAACGTCCAAAATATCATTTCCAGCATTGAAGCAATCGCTATAGGTACTTCAGGAATTGTAGAGGGAAAACAGACACCATCCCGCGTCGAAAAGCTAAAAGATTAAGATACCGCCGAAGACTTGACTTTCTTCTGCATTACATAGTCGTTTAAGACATAATCATAATAAGGAATATCGACCGTTTCGATCACCTCAAAACCCTGCTTCAAATAAAAATGGTAGGCAGGGTTATTTCTATTTACATTCAGTTCAAGAATACCCTTACCTTTTAATGTGGCTTTTTCGGAAGCGAAGTCTATCAGAACCTTTCCAAATCCTTTACCTTGCACATTAGGCATTAAATAAAGCTTTTCGATACGTACTCTATCTTCAAGTGTTTTTAGGGCAACGAATCCCTGAGCAACACCATCTTCTTTCAAAATATAAAAAAACTGGCCATTGACCATACTTTCAGCAAGTCCTTCCACAGTATAGCTTTTTTCCAGCATAAAGTCAATTTGATCCTGTGAAAGTATTTCACCATAAGCATTCGGCCAAATAATATTGGCCATATTAGAAATACTTCTGATATCACTCTGTTCTGCCAATTCTATCGTTATCATGCGATTTTCTCTCCTATTAATATATATTTTGTATGGGAAAACTCAAGAACAAATAAACCATCTTTTTCCACCTCGTATTCGTTTTCACTTATCTTGATCAAGCCTTTATTCGCTATCATTTCTTTAACATCAACCTTCTCAATTTGGATCCTTTCCCCAGCCGGCTTCCACTTGGTAAAACCTGTCGTCACAAAATAATAACGGACACCTTTAGAAAAAAGTACTATATTAATTTCTTCGAGATAGGCTCTATAGCAATCGATGTTAAGCTGTGTTGTTATAATATTTACGGCTTTATAATTGTGCGCAATAAGGTATTCAATAGCTGCCTTTAGAAAATCAATGCCATAGGAAATCACTTTCAGATTTTCCTGTGATTCGTTAACGGAATTTTTTGTAAAGACAATATCGAACTTATATCCGCGTGCAACCAATAGATCAGTTGTTTCTTCTTCGATCACAATCGTAGGACTCCACTCGAGTAGCTGCCCCAAGTCCTCTTCGTCGATGAGGAAAAGATCTTCAATCAGAAGAGCTGGTTCTTGATTTTCTCTAACAATATGATGAGATGACATAATGTCTATTTAATATCCAAGCCTGCGCAAGGTAATATAAGCCATCAATCCCGTGCTGATCTCTAAAGAAGATTCATCCACGTCAAAGGTAGGTGTATGTACCGCTGAGGAAATACCGCGTGCAGTGTTACCTGTACCCAAACGATAAAAACAGGCATTGATTTCTTGCGAATAATACGAAAAATCCTCTGCCGCGGGCCAAAGATCTAAGTCCACAACATTTTCCTTCCCAAGATATTCTTCGGCAAAAGCGCGCGCGCTTTTTGTCAGTTCAGGATCGTTGATTAAAAATGGATAGCCTTTACGGACCTCAAATTCACAAGTTGCACCCATACTTTCGGCAATACCCACTGCTATTTTCACCATTCGTTCATGTGCTTCAGCGCGCCATTCCTCGTCAAATGTGCGAAATGTGCCTTCCAGGTAAACCTGGTCAGGAATAATATTTGTAGCCCCATTAGCGATAATCTTTCCGAACGACAACACAGTAGGTGTACGAGGGTCCGCAAATCGACTCGCAACCTGTTGTAAAGCAGTAATAATCTGTGCGGTAATAACAATAGGATCAATATTTTGATGCGGATGTGCTCCATGTCCACCTCTCCCCTTTACAGTCATGAACAGCTCGTCGCAGGAAGCCATGTATTTACCTTCTCGGAAACCAACTTTACCAACTTCTATAAATGGCATCACATGTTGGCCTATTATTGCCGAGGGAGCGGGGTTTTGTAAAGCACCTTCTTTTATCATCAACGAAGCTCCTCCGGGTAAGCGTTCCTCTCCGGGTTGGAAGATCAATTTTATTGTGCCACCAAATTCGGCTTTCAGACTATGTAATATCTTTGCTGTCCCCAAAAGAGACGATGTATGTACATCATGACCACAGGCATGCATTACCCCGGGATTATTGGAACCGTAGGAACGTCCTGCAACTTCTTGAATCGGTAACGCATCCATATCTGCGCGCAACGCAATAACTTCATTTGAAGGAAGAGCTCCAGTGATTAAAGCCACAATGCCGGTATCTGCTTTAGTCTCATAAGGAATTCCTAATTCATCCAATTGAGCTTTTACAAATGCCGAGGTATTGTATTCTTCGAAGGAAAGTTCAGGATTTTGGTGAAGATGTCTACGATTGGAGACGGTATCTTCAAAATATTGATGAGCTAAGGCCAGGACTTTTTCTTTCGTACTTGCCATAAGGTTGTTTGATTTATTGATATACAAAAACGTTCTCTGAAAAAACAAAGACGTTGCTAAAATACTGACGCAGTTCGCGCATAAAAGCGTTGGCCTCTGAGCGACTTCTAAAATCACCTACCTTAACACGATAGTTGGGTTCGTCATAGGTGATATAGGTATCAATATCTTTATACATGCTTCGGAAACGTGTCTGCTCCGAAAATGCCTGATTTCGGTTCGATCCAGCAAAGATCTGTACACGAAATCCTCTTACCTTAACCCGAGTTGCCGCAGAGCGGACGACGGGTTTTGAAGGCACTACTGTCGTTTTGCTTTCGACAGGATTGATCCCCATAGCTGCCCTGAAATTTTGAAGCTGTGTAATCAACGAATCCTTGGTTACGATTACTCCTCCTTTTTCTTGTGCGTTCACATTTACAATAGCGAACAGCACAAGTGCATGTATGAAAATCAATCCTCTCTTCAGCATAGTTTAACCTTTCCTAGCGATTAGTTATTTGCGCCGTGGCAATTTTTATATTTTTTTCCTGAACCACAAGGACATTCGTCATTGCGTCCAACAGCATTTTCATTACGAACAGGTTCTTTTGGTCCGTCATTCACATCTTCTTCGCTCACACCTGTAGGTGAAGCCAATTCAGCTTTAGTTTCAACAGTTTTCACTGGAGCCTGCTGTACTTGTCTTGCTTGCATTGAAGTCGGTTCTTGACCAGGAATCTCTCCTTTGAAGATAAAGCTAACGACATCCTTATTCATAGAAGCCAGCATAGATTTAAACAAATCAAATGCTTCCATTTTATAGATGATGATCGGATCCTTTTGTTCATAAACAGCATTTTGAACAGATTGTTTTAGATCATCCATTTCACGCAAGTGCTCTTTCCAAGCCTCGTCGATCAAGGCTAATACAATTCCTTTTTCGAAAGATTTGAACACTTCTTTACCGTTGCTTTCGATCGCTTTCTTCAAATTAGCAGAAACCTGAATACCACGGATACCATCAGTAAATGGAATAACTACATTTTCAACGATTTGACCTCTTTCTGCATATACATTATTCAATACAGGAACGGTCAAAGCACCAACGGCTTCAATTTTATGATGGTAAGCATTGATTGCATGTTCGAAAAGACGATCAGTCAAGCCTTCAATTTTACCTTGAGCAAATTCTTCTGCTGTAATTTCTGGTGTGATCGCAAAAATACGAATTACTTCAATTTGGAAATCTTCATAATTACCTTGTTCTTTCGCTTCAACAACAATTTCTTCAGCAACATCAAAGATCATGTTATTCAAATCCACGTCCAAACGCTCTCCAAACAAAGCATTTTTACGCTTCGAATAGATGACAGTACGTTGTGAATTCATCACATCATCGTATTCCAATAGACGTTTACGGATACCGAAGTTATTCTCCTCAACCTTACGTTGCGCACGCTCGATAGATTTGGTCAACATGCTATGTTGCATCACTTCGCCTTCTTCAACACCCATTTTTACCATGATGTTGGAGATTCTCTCTGAAGCAAATAAACGCATTAAGTTATCTTCCAAAGAAACGAAGAATTGCGAAGAACCTGGATCTCCTTGACGACCAGCACGACCACGTAACTGACGGTCAACACGACGAGATTCATGTCTTTCAGTACCGATAATGGCAAGACCACCCGCATTTTTAACTTCTTCGGTCAATTTAATATCTGTACCACGGCCAGCCATATTCGTCGCGATAGTCACCTGACCTGGACGTCCCGCTTCAGCAACGATATCAGCCTCTTTTTGGTGCAGCTTCGCATTCAATACATTATGTTTGATCTTACGCAATTGAAGCATACGGCTCAATAACTCAGAAATTTCAACAGATGTTGTACCGACCAATACTGGACGTCCCGCATCTGTCAACCGTTGGATTTCTTCGGCTACTGCATTGTATTTTTCACGTGCTGTACGATAGATTAAATCTTGACGGTCATCGCGTTGGGCAACACGATTTGTAGGAATCTCTACCACATCCAATTTATAAATTTCCCACAGCTCACCCGCCTCCGTTGAAGCAGTACCAGTCATACCCGAAAGCTTGTGGTACATACGGAAGTAGTTTTGCAATGTAATCGTCGCATAAGTTTGTGTGGCATCTTCGACTTTCACATTCTCCTTCGCTTCGATCGCCTGGTGCAAACCATCCGAGTAACGACGACCATCCATAATACGGCCTGTTTGTTCATCAACAATTTTCACTTTACCTTCATCAACGATATATTCAACATCATTTTCAAACAAAGTATACGCTTTTAACAACTGGTTGATCGAGTGAATACGCTCTGCTTTAATTGAATAATCGCGCAACATATCCTCTTTCTGAGCTGCTTTTTCTTCCAAAGTCAAAGAAGACTTTTCAATGTCAGCGATTTCAGTACCAACATCCGGTAAAATAAAGAAAGAAGGATCCTCACCTGTTGCTGTAATCAACTCGATACCTTTTTCTGTCAATTCTACTTGATTATTCTTTTCATCAATCACAAAATAAAGTTCTGCATCTACTTTTGGCATATTTTTATTTTGTTCTTGCATATAGTAGTTTTCTACTTTTTGTAAGATAGAACGGTTAGCACCTTCGCTTAAGAACTTGATTAATGCTTTATTTTTAGGTAAACCTCTATAAGCTCTTAATAAGGCTAAACCTCCTCCTTCAACATCAGAATCTCCTGCCGCCAAAGCCTTTTTAGCATCATTCAAAACTGTATTGATGTAAGCTTTCTGTACATGTACCAAACGTTCGATACGCGGTTTTAATTGGTAGAATTCATGTTGATCGCCACGAGGAATCGGACCTGAGATAATCAATGGTGTACGCGCATCATCAATCAATACAGAGTCAACCTCATCGACCATGGCAAAGTGTAATTTTCCTTGCACCAATGCGTCTGGAGTCTGGACCATATTATCACGTAGATAATCGAAACCAAACTCATTATTTGTACCATATACGATATCCGATTGATAAGCTTTACGGCGTTGTGGCGAATTTGGTTGATGTTTATCAATACAGTCGACAGATAATCCGTGGAATTCAAATAATGGTGCATTCCACTCAGAGTCACGACGGGCAAGGTAATCATTCACCGTTACGATATGTACTCCTTGTCCAGAAAGAGCATTTAGATACGTCGGTAATGTTCCTACCAACGTTTTACCCTCACCAGTAGCCATCTCGGCAATCTTACCACTGTGCAATACAATACCACCAATTAATTGGACATCGTAATGTACCATGTTCCAAGTTACTTCAGTACCGGCGGCCATCCATTTGTTTTTCCAAATGGCTTTATCACCATTGATGATAACGTTTGGTTTGTAAACAGCCAATTCTCTGTCAAAATCGCTCGCAGTAACTTCTAAATTTTCGTTTTCTGTCAAACGTCTAGAAGTCTCTTTAACCACGGCAAATGCCTCTGGCAAAATATCCTTCAATACCTCTTCCAACTTCTTATCACGATCTTTGGACAATTTGTCCACTTGCTCATAAATAGAAGTCTTCTTTGCCATATCGTCCTCATCTTGATCTGCTTCCTTTTTAAGCGCATCAATTTCTTGGTCAATATCTGCTAGGTAATTCTTAATTCTTTCTTTGAAATCAACGGTTTTGGCACGTAACTCGTCATTGGTTAGATTTGAAAGCTTCTCATATTCAGCTTTGATTTGGTCTACAACAGGCTGAATTCCCTTGATATCTCTCTCGGATTTACTTCCAAATAATTTACTTAAAAACTTTAACATAATTTTTTTTCTATCTCAACTTAAGATTTTGTACAATAATGACTCCAAAGTAAAATTGCAGACAATTTGACACTAATCGGGCAAATTTAGTTATTAGATATGATATCTAACAGCTTACCCCCATTTTTTTTACGTTATTTTTATTGAAAATGTCAGTTCTATACAATCGATAGGAATATCCCCCTCACTTAGCGTTATTTGCATGGATTGCCAACCTATTTTTTTCAGCTAAATTGTCTCCACATAGCGGATAAATATGCTAAGATAAAAACAGTTTTTTGTCTGATTGTGGAATAAATCCTAGTTCTTGTGCCTTTTCAAACATTTTAGCAATAGCATTGCGTCCTTCAATGCCCAATTCTATAGAGTATTTATTAACATAGAGTTCAATATGCTTATACATCACTTCCTCACTCATTTCCTGTGCATGCTGCCGAATAAATTCGAGCCCGGACTTTGGATTGGCAAATGCAAATTCTACACTTTCTTTTAAAATTGTATTCAACGTATCTTTCACCTCTTGCGGCAGACTACGTTTTACGACAATTCCGCCGAGAGGAATCGGAAATTTTGTCGTCTTCTCCCAATACTCACCCAAATCAACGACTTTATGCAGCCCTTTTTCTGCATAAGTGAATCTATTTTCGTGAATAATTAGTCCCAGATCAATCGATCCATCCAATAAAGCGCCTTCAATATCCGAAAAAACCAGCTCGACTTTATTTTTTAATTCGGGAAATGCCAAGCCCAATAAAAAATTTGCAGTGGTATATTTCCCAGGATAGCCCACTTTCAACTGATCGAATCCTTCTAGGCTTTCAGCTCTGTCCAATTTTTGTTGGAGCAATTTTGCTAATTTCGGATCCTTGGCAATCAGCATAGGCCCCACACCGAAGCCTAATGCGCTTCCTGCATCAAGTAACTCATAGTCTTCAACAGCGTAGGCAAAAGCATGATAGCTCAGCTTGGTAATATCAAGATCGCCTTTGAAAGCCTTCAAATTCAGGGTCTCCACATCTTGGTATTCAACCTCAAAATCCAGTCCTTTCGTATCTATTTTATGATGAATCAAGGCATCAAAAATAAATGTATCATTTGGGCATGGAGAAAATCCTAATGTCAATTTCATTTTTTTTAAATTTTTTCCCACCAAGCGGATGGGATTTCACGATTTTAATCAAACAGTAACTTTATGTGTAATCAGATAGAGTATCATGGCCAGAAAAGTGCTTACAATAATTCCTTTTCCAGTTTGATCATTTCCCGCCCGATAAACAAAACGCAACAGCACTAAATTAAGCAATACTGCTATGGTATAGATAGCCATAGGCTTCTCGGGTAAAAAATGAAGCTCAAGATCTGTAAAACGCACTAAAGCAAATGCTAATGCGGGAAAAAAGACCCCGATGCCCAATCCTATCCAAAGATTATTTCTCACGTTTTCCCTTTTTAATCGTGTCTCCGAGATGGTCAAAACTCCACGAATTTAACTCTGGAATGGCATGATGCGCCGTCATATCAAACTGTGTAGGAACAACAGATACATAGCCATTTGCCAATGCAAAGCTGTCGGTATCCTCTCCTCTATCCTGCAGCACAAATTTACCTGTAGTCCAATAATAATCGCGGTTATGTTGATCAATACGCTCATCGAATTCTTCGACCCAATGTCCACCAGCCTGTCTGCAGATCTTAATTCCCTTAAATCCCTGAGTCTGCGGAAAATTAACATTCAGCAGCGTATTTTTGGGCAAGCCATTGGCAAGCACCTGTTCAGCAATAGAAATCACATAAGGCCTACAATAGCTAAAATCTGCATCATGGGAAAAATTATCAAGCGAAAATCCTACCGAAGGAATACCTTCAATCGCTCCTTCTACCGCAGCAGACATGGTACCTGAATAAAGAACATTGATCGAATTATTGAGTCCATGATTGATACCCGAAACACAGATATCCGGTTTTTGCCCCTTAAAAACTTTATTTACGGCAAGCTTCACGCAGTCTACCGGCGTTCCCGAACACTGATACATTTCTACCCCTTCATATAGATTGATTTTGTCTAAACGCAGCGGCCTTCCAAGCGTAATAGCGTGTCCCATACCAGATTGGGCCGAATCAGGAGCAACGACAACAACATTTCCGATCTTCTGCATTTCCTCTAATAACACCTTAATACCCGGTGCTGTGATACCGTCGTCATTAACAACTAAAATATTGGGTTTCATATGAATTTTATTTCTCTTTTAATGGTCATATGGAAAATTGTTTCCATGGCGTTTGTACTTTCTAAACATGGATATTTCTTCTTGGCCATATACGAAGTTAGTAAATCTGAAACCGAGATGTAAATAAAATTGACACTACAGGCAATTATTATTTATAACGGTGCCTACAGGCATTGAATAAGCAACAAAGCGGTATCAAAATAAAAACGGCAGAATACTAACTTCTTATCAATAGTATTCCAATGCTAGTATTAACAGTGGTATTGTACCAGTTTTAAAGCGTGTTAGCAGGGGGTTAACAGGGGTATACCCCTGTTAACCCCCTGCTAACCCCTTGTTAAGTCCCTGTGATACCCTCGTTATTATAGGAATTGGTAGCGAGTTGCTATCAAGTTATTCATTAGATAAAAAGATCGTTTCAAAAAACAGAGGGCTTAAAAAGCACTACGACATCGTTTGCGTAAGATTGTATCGTTATTGACAAATATTAGCCCTAAATTTAGCATTTAAATAAAAAATAATTCAGTTATGAGCATTAATTTTGAATCCCGCTATGCAATAGGGCCAAAGGAATACAAAACTTTAGACACACAAGGATTAAGAGAGAATTTTCTAATTGAAAAAGTTTTTGAAGCAGATAAAATTAACTTTGTCTATACTCACTACGATCGCTATATGGCAGGTGGTGCAATGCCTGTAGGTTCAAAAATCAAATTAGAGACTATTCCGGAATTACTAAAAGAACCCTACTTTCTTTCCAGAAGAGAACTGGGCATTATCAATGTAGGTGGAAATGGTCAGGTGGAGGTTGATGGTACCGTCTACGATCTCAATACCAAAGAAGCACTTTACATTGGCCAAGGCGCTCAAGAGGTCTATTTTTCCAGTAATGACACTGCTAATCCGGCAAAATTCTATTTAAACTCCACACCAGCACACTGCAGCTACCCTACCAAAAAAGTGACCAAGGAAGATGCCAATAAAATTGAATTAGGCTCATTAGAAACAGCTAACCACCGTACCATTAACCAGATGTTGTTAAATAAGGTTGTACAAACCTGCCAATTACAGATGGGGATGACAGAACTTAAACCTGGGTCGGTATGGAATACAATGCCATCACATACACATGATCGTCGTATGGAAGTTTATTTCTATTTTGAATTGCCAGAAGGTCAAGCTGTAACTCACTTTATGGGACCTATCGATGAGACACGCCATATTTGGATGCACAACGATCAAGCTGTAATTTCGCCACCATGGTCAATTCACTCTGGTGCCGGAACTTCAAATTATACATTCATCTGGGGCATGGCCGGTGAAAATTTAGATTATGATGATATGGACAAATGTGCCATCACAGAATTAAAGTAACCCTTTATCAAATGAAAAAAACATTCGTATTGAGCTTAGCGCTAGGGCTTTCAACAATTGCTTTTGCGCAGAACAACAAAACTATTACTGTGAGCAATCCTTCTGCTAGCACAAGAACGGAGTTGATCAGTATCCCTTATACAGCATTCGAAAAACACTTCGAATTAAAAAACACTGTATTTACAATTGTCGATAAGGATAAAAAGGAATTGGCTTACCAGCTTGAAAAACTAGGAAAGCTGACAGCACAAAATGTATTGATACAAATAAGCATCGCTCCTAAAAGTTCTTTGACATTTGGGGTGAATGGAAATAAACCCACAGCTGTTTCTTCCAAGACCTACGCACGGTATATCCCTGAACGCAAAGATGATTTTGCCTGGGAGAATGATCTTGCAGCTTTTAGAGCCTACGGAAAGGCCTTAGAAGGTACATCTGAGGATGCACAAGGTTTTGACTTTTGGGCAAAGCGCAGCAACGACCTTGTCGTTGACGAATGGTACAAAACCGGCGATTATCACGCGGATCATGGCAAAGGCTTAGATTACTATTCCGTTGGGCAAACTTTGGGGGTTGGCGATGCCACTCCATTTATTGACCAGCAGGTCGTATACCATAAGCATTATCGCCAATACGAGGTATTGGACAATGGTCCTTTACGTTCTACATTCAAACTCATCTACGAGCCGGAGAATGTAAAAGGTCAGCAATTACAGGTCGAAAAAACCATTTCTTTAGATGCTGGCAGTCAGTTAAATAAAATAAGTTATTCCGTCAAAAATACGAGTTCAGCAGCGACGCCAATTGTCGTGGGAATCGCCAAAAGAAAAGAGGAAAAGCCTCAAATTCTAAATGATATAAAAAATGGAATTTTGGCTTACTGGGAGCCTGCTGAAGGAGATAAAATTACCGGCACTGCCGTTATTTTGCCGAAGGTAAAATATGTTTTCAAAGATAGTCCAAAACAATTTTTACTAGCGACAACGGTCAAAAATAATAAACCGCTGGTCTATTTTGCTGGGGCTGCTTTCAACAAAGCTGGTAAAATAGGTAGTTTTGACCAATGGCAGACCTATGTCAAAACGTTCAAAAATAATTTAGATCAACCATTAACAATAAAATATTCAAAATAATGTCCATACTGCAATCTTTTGACTTAAGTGGAAAAGTAGCTTTGGTAACAGGCTGCAAAAGAGGAATTGGCAAGGCAATTGCCGAAGCATTGGCTGAAGCTGGGGCAGATATTATCGGTGTTTCAGCATCATTAGAAATTGAAGGCTCTGCAGTTGAAAAATCCATAAAAGCATTAGGAAAGAACTTCTATGCATATCAATGTGATTTTTCTAGACGTACAGAACTCTACAAGTTCATCGAAAAAGTAAAATCAGAGCACCCGGCAATCGATATCCTTTTTAACAATGCCGGAAATATACTTCGTAAACCTGCCGCCGAGCATCCCGATGAATATTGGGATGAAATCATTGAGATCAATCAAAATGCGCAATTTATTTTGACACGTGAAATTGGAAGAGATATGATTTCACGTGGAACTGGAAAGATCGTATTCACGGCCTCTTTATTAACTTTTCAAGGAGGCATTAATGTCCCAGGATATGCTGCCTCGAAAGGAGCAGTGGGATCTATGGTAAAAGCTTTTGCCAATGAGTGGGCATCCAAGGGGGTCAATGTCAATGGATTTGCTCCAGGCTATATTGCTACGGATAATACCGAAGCTCTTAGAGATGATCCTGAACGCTCCAAATCCATTTTGGACCGTATACCTGCAGGGCGTTGGGGGACTCCGGAAGACTTTAAAGGACCTGCTGTATTTCTCGCCTCAAAAGCTTCGGATTATGTGCATGGAACCATCCTTACAGTCGATGGCGGCTGGATGGGAAGATAAGAAATTCCATCTTTACGATGAGTTTGTTTTAAAAGTCTTTATCCCTTCGGATAAAGACTTTTTTTCTGAAAGTGTCAGTTTTCAAAGGCCATCAAGAACTTTCATGCCCGTTTTTGATCCAAAGGAATCATGAAAGCTTTTTACGGTTCTAAATCCCAAATTGCTAAAAGATGCATTCGGACTTACAGAACCAATGTACACGCTATTAAAAGCCGCACAGCTATTTCTACTACACCACCACGAGCCTCCACGGGCATGCGCAACATACCGGTCACCATCCCTTTTGAGTTTGCCGGCACAGAATTCAAACACATTTCCGAAGATATCGTAAAGTCCCCATGGATTAGGTTTGAATTTTCCGACTGGCGAGGTATAAAGGTAACCATCCGAATAATCGGCCTTCAAATGGTCTCTTCCATGCCATATGTTCGCATAATCACCTATATTCTGTTTACTGGCACCTTCAAAATAATAGCCTTCATTTCCGGCTTTTGCCGCAACTTCCCATTCATCAAAAGATGGTAATCTGCATTCTGCCCATGCGCAATATGCTAACACGTCCTTGAATGAAATACAGGTAACTGCATGGCCCATCTTTGTCTCAATACCGCCCCGACTGACACCATTTGGAAAGCGCCAATAGGCAGTACTATCTTGCAACCAACGAAATTCCTCCAATCCAGGTTCAAAGACCATGGCATTGTGATAGCGCTCCGCTAATGTTTTATAGCCTGTTGCCTGAACAAATTTTTCAAATTCAGCATTGGTCAGCTCATATTTGGAGATCCAGAACGATTCGATATATACGGTTCTTTTAGGATTGTCCAAACTGACTGTATCACCCAGATGATAATTTCCAGCCGGAATCTGAACATAATTATCTACCTGCGCTTCACATTGGAAATGTAAAAGAATTAATCCCATAAAATAAAGGAACTCTTTCATTTTTTCTGTTGTTTATTATGATAGGCAGTTGCGGTTTCAATAATATACTGCTCGTTTGCTTCAGAGAAGTTTATCCAGCTGTCATAGTTCGTCTCTAAGCCATATAGCTTGACGTATATTTTCGATTGTTCGAAATCAGAGTTTCTTGCTTTTTTTAAGAGTAGCAAAAGTGTTGTCAATATATCTTTGTCCTTCGGATTTGACCGATAAAAGTCAATCAAAAAAGGAATACTTTCCCAAGCATCTATCTCCAAAATTGCAGACTTGTAATTTAAGCCTATTTCATGGGTCTTTGCAGCTAGATTCTGTATTAATCCTAAAACCTTTTCTTTATTCCTTTTCATAAAGGCGATCTGTCGATCACTCCAAAAGACACCCCCATAAACGAAAAGCAATTGGCCAAATATTTTGTTCTGAGGGTTATACACAAACATTCGTTCAGCACAAGCCTGACTAAATATCTCTGGATAAATCATCGTGTAAGTGAATTTTTCCTCAAAAGTCAATTTATCGAAATCATGAGCCGAAATTCCAGCATCATAATCTGTCAAAGCTTCGTCAGGAAGATTCTTTAAACGCTTATCTATTAAATTTTGTATCTTTTTTATACCATAAAGAGGAATACTATTTTTTTCGCGGAAGGCATAATACGAAGAATCCTGAGGACGGGGATCACTCCAGGCAACATCCTTGTATTCCTGTGCCTTAACGAAGTTAAAGCACAATCCCCAAAAAAAGAGGATCAAAAGCCCAACTACTTTACTTGCTTTTTTTCTCATTGTAATAATTCAGCGCCCTACTAAAGATCAAAGCTTCATTTTCTTTGTTGTAATTTAAATAAGCATAATAATTACTTTGTTCTCCATACAACTTTTTAAATGAAGCAGATTTAATAAATTCATGATATTCACCACGCTTCATAAGCAACAGCAACAAGGTCAATGCATCTTTATCTTTCGGTGTTCTCTTGGCATAATCAATAATAAAAGGAATCATTTGCCAACCATTTAATTCCACTATGGCATGCTTATAGTTTACCCCCATACGTTTGCTCCTCACAACAGATTCTTGAATAAGTTTCATGACAGAATCTCTATTTTCCTGAAGAAAATCGGTCTGTCTCTGTGACCAGGAAGATTCATTAAAACCGTCTAATAATGTACCAAAGATCTTTTTGTCTATCTGTGTTTGGTACTCAGGTATAGCACAGTTCTGCGCATATAACTCCGCGTGAATCATGGTATAGGTAAATTTCTCCCGTAGAGATAGTTTTTTAAAATCAACAGCTGAAATCGCATTTGTTCCTGCATCTGTCATTTCTTTATCTTCTTCGGGGATTATTTTTGCAATTAGTGCTTTTACTTTTTCCAATCCATAGGGAGGAATGGTCATTTTGCTTCGCATTTCAATAGCAACAGGATCCATGAAGAGATTATTTTCATCGGTCTGCTCAGTTTGCCCAAAGACACTCCCAAAACAAGCTAAAGAGATAATAAATAAAACTACCCTTTTCATATCGTATGATTTAATTAATTTTAAAAATAAAGAAATTATGCTTACAAAAATTATTCTTCTTTATTTTCTAAAAACTTTTCGGCACTATCTTAGCAAATTTGCTTTTTAAGGGTCCCTTATACAAAACAAAAATCCCTAGATTTATTTGATCCAGGGATTTTTGTTTTGTACTTATTGTTACCCAAATTAAGAATAGAGGCCTTTTTTATCAATGAAATCAATAACCTTTTGCGGTGTATAGAATTGAATATTTTTATTTTCCTTAATTGCCTTTCGCAAAAAAGTAGAGGACAATTCCATCAATGGAGTATCGGTTATGGTAATCGAAGGATGATCCTTAAATTTTTCATTGTCGTACCCCGGTCTTGGATAAACGTAAATTTGGTAATCACGCAAGATAATATCAACATTTTTCCATTTTTCCAAAGACTCCAAATTGTCTTGACCTATTAGAAGAACGAATTCACGATTGGGATATTTCTCCTTTAGATGCGTCAACGTATCGATGGTATATGATGGTATGGGCAAGTTGAATTCAATATCACTTACCCGCAAATGTTCACAATCTTCCAAAGCTAGATTCAACATTTCCAAACGGTCATAAGGATCTGCCAGCGTAGATTTCTTTTTAAACGGATTCTGCGGAGAGACTACAAACCAGACTTCATCTAGTCCAGTAAAGTTGGCCATATAATTAGCTATGATCAGATGCCCTATATGCACCGGATTAAAAGAACCAAAAAACAAACCAATCTTTCGCATGAACTTATTTATTGATAAATCCCATGACAATTTCTTCAGCTTCGGCACAAGCGGTAGCTAAATCAAAATTTTTCAATATAACGTCAAACTTATTGGCATAGGTAAGTTCCAATTCAGCCTTGGCAAAGCGTTCCTGCAATTTTTCCTCTGAATCCGTTCCTCGTCCGGTTAAACGTTCTTTCAGAACCTCCAATGAAGGTGGCTGAACGAATATAGAAATTGCTTGTTCCGGAAATTTAGACTTCAAACGTAAACCACCAACGACATCGATATCAAAAATAACATGCTTGCCCTCTTTCCAAATCCGTTCAATTTCAGCACGTAAAGTTCCATAGAAGGTGCCCGAATACACTTCTTCGAATTCAATAAACTCTTGTTTGGCTACTTTATGTAAAAACTCCTCTTTCGACATAAAGTAATAGTCTTTTCCATTCACTTCCTGTCCCCTCGGATCACGTGTACTCGCTGAAATGGAAAACTCTATCTTATCTCCATGTTTACTTAAAAGATCTCTTACTATCGTTGTTTTTCCTGCTCCCGACGGGGCAGAAAATATGATTAATTTACCGGTCATCCTTATAATACGTTGAGCAACTGCTCTTTTATTTTTTCTAATTCTTCTTTCATTCTTACCACAATCTGCTGAATCCCGGCATGATTGGCTTTAGAACCAAGGGTATTGATCTCCCTTCCCATTTCCTGTGAAATAAATCCCAATTTTTTCCCGTTTGAATCCGCGGAATCAAACGCCTTTAAAAAGTAGTTGCAATGAGATCGCAATCTGACCTTTTCCTCTGTCACATCCAATTTGTCAATGTAATAAACGAGCTCTTGTTCGAATCGATTTTTATCTACGTTCTCTTTGCCTACTGTATCGTTTAAAAACTGTTCGATACGTTGTCTGATCAACGGAATACGTTCTACTTCTAAAGCTTCTACTTCTCCAAGAAAAGTCAATATAAGCTCGGCTCTCTTTTTTAAGTCTTCAGCAAGTACATTGCCTTCATCTTCACGAAATGTATTGAAACGTTTGACCGCATCATAAAAAGCATCCATCAATACTTTTGATTCCTCGTCATCAACGGAATCATCATTATTTGTGATTACCTCAGGCATATTTAACGCAAGTTCAAATAGGTTGACATTCGTGTCGTTGAGCTCGGCCGCAATCTGCTGCAATTGACTATAATATTTTTTAAGTAAATCAGAATTAATGGAAGATGCCTTTGCTGTTTGATCCGTGTATTCAACAGTTACATTCATGTTAACTTTACCACGCTCAATAAGTTTGCTGCTCTCAGTACGCAGGGTTAATTCTTTGTCCGAAACAACTTTGGGCAAACGAAGATTTAATTCAAGGAATTTTGAATTTAAGGACTTTATCTCGACACTATATTTAACTTTACCGTTATCAGCGGAAGCCGTGCCATATCCTGTCATGGATTTTATCATATGCAAAGGTATGACTTTTCAGTAAAAATTGAATACCCTGCATAGATTAATTGCTGATACTCCCCAAATTACATTGTTTTTAGTTCCAGTCGTGCTTGGCGATGATAACAACAAGATAACTTTCATAAGGCTTAGCACCTTTGCATTCAACATAGCCAATTCCAATATCATATAAGGAAGCATTCCACGGATCCATACCCAATAAATGTGTACGATGATGGTAACCCGGTGCCTCCTTTCCAATAATAAGGGCTTTAAGGGCATCTGTAGCGCTAGCTCGATTAGCAGCAATGGATTCAAAATTGTTTGTATTCCTTTTTTTCAACCATTCAGGATTAAGCTGGTATCCCGCCTCGTCAATGAAATAGTTCGGCCCATACCCCTCTGGGGAAACATGGTCAAAATAAGAACGCTTAGCCATATCTTTAGCGCGATAAACCGCAACCTCAGCCAGCTGATTGCTCCAATTGAGTTTAGTTCGTTTAATTTTCTGTAAATTAAAAAGCCGCAGTTCTTTCTTATATTTTTCTGGATTTGTGCGAATTTTATTCAATAGCTCATAAGCCTCTTTGGCTTGATGATGATCAACAACAATCCGTTGTGCTAAAGCAAACCGTGTAAAAAACAGGGTGAATGCTAAAACCAAATATTTCATACGTAAATAATCTCTCTTTCAATGAATGGAACAGAATATCCATGCTATTTATTTTATTCACAGATTTCTTTGATAACGTCCAGAATAATCTTTCGTTCATCAAGGTTAGTGTTTTCAATTAGGAATATTTCGTACCAATCCTTTAACCTTAAAAGACCATATTTAGTATGTAAAGTTTAATCTTTTTTTGATTTCCGCGGCAATAAAAACTGTATAAGCATGGGTATTAAGCTTATAAAGATAACCGCTAATATAACTAGGGAAAAATTATGTTTAAAAAACGGCAACTGTCCAAAATAATAGCCCGCTAGGATAAATAAAGAAACCCATAATACCCCCCCAACTATATTATATTTTCCAAAGACTGTATAAGGCATTTTTCCAATGCCAGCTACAAACGGAGCAAAAGTCCTCACAATAGGCACAAAACGGGCGTAAATGATAGTTTTTGTTCCGTGTTGGGCGTAAAAATCTTGTGTTTTTTGAAGATAAGAAGGTTTAAATATCCTTGAGCCTGGTTTAAAAACCCGTATTCCAACATATTTACCAATTTCATAATTCACAAAATCGCCAAAAATAGCAGCTAAGATTAAAATTATAATAAAAAGTGGCAAAGAGAGCTGCGAGTCTGGTTGAGCAATTATAGCTCCCAAAGCAAACAAAACAGAATCTCCAGGAAGAAATGGAGTGACAACAAATCCTGTTTCTGCAAAGACGATCAAAAACAAAATCAAATAAGTCCAGTTTTCGTAACTATTGATCAATTGCAAAAGATGTCCATCAATATGTAATATAAAATCAACAATTTGTCCTATCGTTTCCATTCTTGATCTATAAAAAAAGGGAATCCTATTGGACTCCCTTTTTAGTTTTTATCTTTTCTTTTATGACCTCGATGACTATCGGCAATACGGATATAAAAATAATGATCAGTACCACCTTCGAGAAGTTATCTCGGATAATCGGAATATTCCCCAAAAAATATCCGGCAAGGGTTATACCACATACCCACAAGATTGCTCCTACGACATTATAAGTAATGAAAGTACCATAATTCATCTTTCCAATACCACCGACAAAAGGTGCTAGGGTACGAACAATTGGTACAAAGCGCGCTATAACGATTGTTTTACTGCCATATTTCTCATAAAAAGAATGAGTCTTGGCAATCTGCTCATCTTTAACAACCTGTTTACCAAAGAGCTTAAATTTAGTTAAGCGCATACCAAAATGCTTTCCGATAGAATAGTTCAAGGAATCGCCGGAAACCGCAGCAACCAACAAAACGAAAATCATCAGCCATACATTAAGATCATTCGGTTGTGCAGCTAGCATACCTGCAGCGAACAACAAAGAATCCCCTGGTAAAAAAGGCATGACAACCACCCCTGTTTCTACAAAAATAATAAGAAACAAAATAAGGTATGTCCAAGTCTGATAATCATTGACTATTTCAACCAAATGTTTATCAATATGGAGAATAAAGTCAATAAGGTGTGTAATTATTTCCAAACCGAAAAGAAGATTAAGCGTTGTTTAACATAACAGGCATCACCAACATCAAAATATCTTCATGATCTTCTGATACTGCTGGGATCAATAAACCAGCACGATTTGGGGTACTCATCTCCAAAACAACTTCTTCACTCTCTAGGTTATTCAACATCTCAACCAAGAACTTAGCGTTAAAACCGATTTCCATATCGTCGCCTTCAAATTGACAAGATAAGCGCTCATGTGCTTCGTTAGAGAAATCCAAATCTTCTGCAGAGATGTGTAATTCGCTACCTGAAATCTTTAAACGAACTTGGTGTGTCGTTTTATTAGCGAAGATCACCACTCGTCTCAATGTATTCAAGAATAATAACCGGTCTACAGTCAATTTATTTGGATTGACTTGAGGAATTACAGCGGCATAATCTGGATAACGCTCGTCAATCAAACGACAGATCAAATTGATATTACCAAAGCTAAAGAATGCATTGGTCTGATTATATTCAATGGATACCGTGACATCATCTGATGGCAAGGAAGATTTTAACAATGAAAGTGCTTTTTTCGGCAAAATAAGGGATGCAGGTTTCTCAGCTCCAATATCAGTTCTCGAATAGCGTACTAATTTGTGTGCGTCAGTAGAAACAAAAGTCACATTCTTTTCAGCTAACTGTACCAAAACACCGGACATTGCTGGTCTCAATTCATCGTTACTGACCGCAAAGATTGTTTTGCTGATAGCTTCAGATAAAATAGGAGCCGGCATCTGAATAACTGAACCATTATCTATAGAAGGAATTTTAGGGAAATCGTCAGCATTTTCTCCACTTAATTTATACTTACCATCACCTGCACTGATTTCTATAGCCAAGGTATTCATGTCTACTGAAAATGCTACCGGCTGATCTGGCAAAGTTTTTAATGTCTCGATCAAAATCTTCGAAGGCATGGCTACTCTTCCCCCTTCTTTTGCTTCGATCTGTAAAGAAGTGACCATACTTGTTTGCAGATCCGTAGCAGAAATAGTCAAGTTATTGTCTTTTATTTCAAAAAGAAAGTTTTCCAAGATTGGCAAAACAGTACTTGTACTGGATGCTCCATTGATAGCTTGTAACTGCTTTAATAAAATTGATGTTGATACAATGAATCTCATTTCCTGAATACTAATTATTATGTGCAATAATACACAAATTAATCAATATTTTTCAGCTTTATAGGTGCCTTTCTTTCCACAAAAAGAGATTTTCAAACCTGAAATAAGCAATTGTATTTCAATTAATAAGCATAGCGTCAAAAGTATAGAAAGCAAATTCATCCCGATAAATCACAATATTTATTACATTTGTATAATAGCAGTAGTGTATGCAGTTTAAAGAGATCATTGGGCACAAAGACATCAAAGAACATTTAGTTCGCACGGTTCAGGAAAACCGTGTGAGTCATGCACAATTATTTCTAGGCCCCGAAGGTTCAGGTAGCCTTGCACTGGCTTATGCCTACGCACAATTTTTGAATTGCGAAAACCGCCAGCCCACTGATAGTTGTGGCGAATGTTTATCTTGTCGGAAATATAACAAACTGATCCATCCGGATCTTCATATGTCCTATCCTTTTATAGCTAAACATAAAGAAGATACCGCAACGGATTATGCAGACAATTGGAGAAAGTCTTTTCTATCTAATCCTTACATGGGACTGGAGTATTGGCGCAGTCAATTGGAAGCAGATAACAAGCAAGTCAATATCAATATTGCTGAAGCCCATGGTATCATCAAGAAATTAAGCCTCAAGTCATTCGAAGCCGACTATAAAGTGCTCATTATGTGGCTACCAGAATACTTGGATACACAAGGTAATGCACTTTTGAAATTAATCGAAGAACCTCCTGAAAAAACACTCTTTATTCTGGTTGCCGAAAATCAGGACAAAATATTAAATACGATTATATCGCGTACCCAATTGATCAAAATCAAGAAATTGGACCATGCTGAGGTAGCACAACATTTAAAGAGAGTCCATCATCTTTCAGATCAGGAGGCTGCAGAAATTGCTTTTATTGCGGATGGAAATCTGCAAGAAGCAATGAATCAGATCCAATCACAAACAAATAATCACTTTGGTATTTTAGTCAATTGGCTACGCTTCATCGTTTCAGATGCTGGTACCAATATGATTTCTTTGGTAGAAGAAGATCTCTCAAAAATGGGAAGAGAAAACCAGAAAAGTTTTCTTTTCTATGCGATTAATATGATGCGACAAATCATCTTGATCAAAGAGGGGCTTTCCAGTCTTGTCTTCTTACCTGCCAAAGAATTGGACTTTGTCCAAAAATTTGCCGTACATTACACTGTTGAACAAATTGAAGCAACCGTAAATCTATTTGAGGAAACGCATTATTTTGTAGAAAGAAATGCGAATCCCAAAATATTATTTTTAGATTTATCTTTGCAGTTAACATTAATATACAAGTACAAAACGTTTCCGAAAGGAACTCAATATATATAAATAGAAAACTATGGGATGTGGCAGTTGCTCATCCGGCGGAGGTTGCGGTACTACCACAGCAAATGGTACACCGGCAGGATGTCAAAATAATGGCTCTTGCATGACTAGCGGATGTAATAAATTAGATGTATATGACTGGCTTTCCGATATGGATATGCCTTCAAATTATAAACCATTTAATATCGTCGAAGTACGATTCAAGGGATCACGAAAAGATTTCTTTATTAATGTAGACAATATCTACCTAGAAATGGGTGAGATGGTCGTTGTAGAGCCTTCAACAGGTGGCTATGATGTCGGACACATATCCTTAACAGGTGAATTGGTCAGATTGCAATTAAAAAAGAATAATGTTACCCCAGAAATGGTAACAAAAAAAATCTACCGAAAACCAAATGAAGTAGATGTAGAGAAGTATAATGCAGCAAAAGATCTCGAATGGGAAACTATGCACAAAGCCCGTAAATTGGCTTTGGACCTCGGTTTGTCCATGAAAATCTCGGATGTAGACTATCAGGGAGATAAAACGAAGGCTACTTTCTATTACACGGCTGAAGGCCGCGTGGATTTCCGTGAGCTCATTAAAAAAATGGCCGAAGCGTTTAGGATACGCATTGAAATGCGTCAGATCGGTATGCGACAAGAAGCAAGCCGTCTGGGCGGTATTGGTTCCTGCGGCCGTGAACTCTGCTGTTCAACTTGGTTAACAGATTTTAAAACTGTTTCCACGTCAGCTGCACGTTATCAAAATCTGTCCCTGAATACGCTAAAACTAGCGGGACAATGTGGAAAATTGAAATGCTGTCTCAATTATGAATTAGATAGTTATATGGATGCATTAAAAGATATTCCAAATAACATAGACCGCATTGAAACACAAAAAGGTGTCGCTTATCTTCAAAAAACCGATATCTTTAAAAAAATGATGTGGTTCTCTTTCCCAGGAGCAGAAAATTGGATCGCACTACCAGTCCAACAAGTAAAAGAGCTTGTTGAAATGAATAAACAGGGAATCAAACCTGAAGCAATTTCAAGTGCAATAGATGCCGATGAAATCAAAGAAGAGAAAAATATCAATTACGATTACGAGAATGTGGTTGGACAGGACAGTTTAACTCGACTTGATGATCGAAATAAAAGAAAGAAAAAACGGAAATCCAAAAGCAATACTCCCAAACCAGAGAGTAAGCCTGGGCAAAGAAACGAGAAGTCCGATCAAAATCCACCTAAACAAGCTCCCAAGCCTCAGTTAGCGTCTGATACTGCTGCTGTTGAAGCGAATAAGGACAATAAAGAAGGGGGCAATAACAGGCCTAAAAAACGATTCAATCGCCATCGGAATAAAAACAAAGGTAATAACAACAATTCTGCTCCGAAAGCAGAATAAAAAAATATGCCTAATTTTAACCCATTAGGCATATTCTTTTTACAGATAAATATGAAACTCAAACATTCACCTCTCCTTGTTGGTATATTATGTATTGGCATATGGGGTTCCTGTGATCAAAGTTCTATCATAAGCGATAATAAACCCATTGATAATAAAGCATGGCTGAATACCTCCCCTACGAGTTTTCAATTTCATATCAGCGACAAAACCAAACGGTATGATATATTAATGGATATCCGCCACACACCCGAATACGCCTTTTCAAACCTTTTTGTACTCATTTACCAACGAGGTTCCGATAAAAAACAATATACTTTTCGTAAAGAAATAAAAATGGCCAGATCCGATGGAAAATGGATTGGAAAATCTTCCGGCAGTTTATATAATAATCAATCGGTAATCCATAAAGATTACCAATTTCCAGATACGGGTATATATACAATTTCTATTGAACAGCATATGAAAGAAAATCCATTGAAAGAGATCACCGACGTTGGACTAACAGTTGTTCCAAAATGATCGCTTTACTACGCTATTTCTTATTTCCTTTTTCACTGATCTACGGCTTGGTCGTATGGATAAGAAATAGGCTCTATGATTTTAATATACTATCTTCAAAGTCATTTGACATCCCAACGATAGTCATTGGCAATCTTGCTGTCGGTGGTACAGGAAAAAGCCCTATGACTGAATTTGTTGTTTCCAGCTTTAAAGATCATTATAAGATTGCTATACTCAGTCGGGGATATGGACGATCAACCAAAGGATTTTATCTGGTAAAGACCGATTCATCAGCCAATCACGTTGGAGATGAACCCTTACAATTCAAAAATAAGTTTCCTGATCTCACAGTTGCAGTTTGCGAAGATCGCTGTGCAGGAATAGAAAAACTTCAGGATGATCATCAACTTATCATTCTGGATGATGCTTATCAACATCGGAAATTATCCCCTCTTTTCAATATTCTATTGTTTGATTTTTCCTCATTTTCCAATCCCATGTTAGTATTTCCGGCGGGAAACTTTAGGGATCTTCTTATGGAAGCTAAACGAGCGCAAATTATAACAATCACTAAATGTCCTACTGACCTTTCTAACAAAGACAAAAGGCGTATAGAAAGCAAAATCAGACGTTATAATAAAGAAGCCTTAATTACATTTAGCTATATAGACTACTTTGAACCAATTAATACCAAAGGAATTACAATCGATATCAATGGAAAAGATATTATTTTGGTGACGGGTATTGCCAAAGCTCAACCGCTTGTAGACTATATCAAAAAGAAGGCAAATTCCATCAAACACATTTCCTTTGCAGATCACCATTCTTTTAGCGGATCAGATATCGATCTAATCACAAAATCATATTTAAGTTTAGCTAGTACCAATAAAATACTATTAACCACTGAAAAAGACTTCCAACGGTTAAAGCCTTTTAAAGAGCAGTTTGCTCCTATTGATTTCGCTTATCTTCCAATCGGACTCCAATTTAACGACCCAAACCAAAAAGAGCTATTCTATCAAACACTGTATGATACAGTGGTTCAAAGTGTTAATCAACCTTAAATTTTGTTAAGAACAGTTACTATACTAAACTTTTTCATCAAATTTATATTCAATAAGTAAACGGAGGGCTGCAACAGCTGCTTTCGCTCTAATGAACAAATAGAGTGTGTGATTCAGTAATCAGCACCCATGTAATAAACTATACAAAGATGAAAAAGAAAATTTTAATGGCAGTAGCTTGTCTGCTGCTAAGTGCTGCAGGAGTTTTTGCTCAACAACGTCAACAACGCAGCCCTGAAGAACAAGCTAAAATGCGAGTAGAGCATTTGGATAAGTTATTAAGTCTCAACCAAACACAAAAAGATTCCATCTACAACCTTACATTAAGTCAGGCACAACAACGGGCTGCACTTAGAAATGATGGCGGAGATCGAAAGGCAAACATGGAAAAATTTAAGCAACTTCAGGAGGTACAAACAGTTAAAATCAAATCATGGCTTACCCCTGAACAAGCTAAATTATTTGATGAACAACAAGAAAAAATGAAAGAAAGAATGTCTAAACGTTCTGATAACTAAAAATTTGATAAAAGGCCTTAGAAATGAACTAAGGCTTTTTTATTTTGCTCCTTTATTTATCAAGCAGCTTGATTAAAATAGGATAGTTCCTATTGACTTTATATTACGCCTCTATCGCTAAAAACAGATCAAGCGAGCACATACCCTCTCTACTATGCAGCGCAGCTTGCATTTTTCTATTCAAAAAAAAACTCTAAACATTGATTGTCAATAAATTAAATGTGAATCGATGTTAAAATTCTGTTAAAGTAACATACTTGATACAATATAAACATCACTTTTCAAGTTTTTATAACAAGATCGTTTAATTGTAACTTTTTAAATACAATAGATATGAAAAAGCTAATTTTAACAGGAATAGGATTTTGTTTGGCTCTTAGCTTAACATTTGCCCAGCAAGGTACTCCGGAGGAGACAGCAACAAAAGCAACTACTGAACTTGTACAGAAGCTGAATTTGAATGATGAACAAAAAACAGCGGTATCAACCATTTTATTGGATCAAGCAAAGGCTGAACTGGCCATAGCGAAGGATAGCAGTTCTTCAACTGAAGTAAAAAGCGAAGCGTTGAGTAAGCTTCAAACTGAAGTAGATACAAAGGTAAGCCAAATCCTTACAGAAGACCAAAAATCTCTTTATCAGAAGATCATTGCCACACGGCCAGCTAAGTCTATACCTGTCGCAGCTGAGCCTTCAAAAATTGAATCCAAACAGTAATCAGTAACATAAATAAAATAGACAACAGTACATTCATTGAATAATTTCATTTAAAATTAAACATCATGAAAAAGTTATTTTTAGCAAGTATAGGTTTCTTCCTAGCCATGAGCCTAACATTTGCACAACAAACAACACCGGAAGAAAATGCAACGAAAGTAGTGACTGAATTAGTCACCAGGCTTACATTAAACGACGAGCAAAAAACTGCGGTATCAACAATCGTATTGGATCAAGAAAAGGCTATAGCAGCCATTATTCAGGATAGCACGGCGACTGCTGATGCTAAAAAGGAGAGTATTGCGAAAGTCCAAGGTGCATCGGACAACAAAATAGTTCCATTACTGACAGATGAGCAAAAGGTAGCCTTTCAAAAATATGTAACTGAAAGACCTCCGGTAAACATTCCTGCAATGCAAGAAACAACAGAACAAAAAGAATCCGACAACGGACAGAGCAATCAATAACAATAACCATTCTATTGGAATGAAAACCTCTGGATATACAATTGTATATCCAGAGGTTTTTTAATGTATTATATAGCGCTAAATGCATTAAAAAAGGGCTATCCAAATAATATGGATAGCCCTTTTGTTTCCTACTTACGACAATTGACATTAAGATTTCAATTTTTTCATAATGTCGCTTACATAAGTTTTAAATTTCTTGTCTGTTTCAATTAAATCCTCTACGGTTTGACATGCATAAATGACAGTCGAGTGGTCTCTTCCTCCGAAGAATGCTCCGATCGATTTCAGTGAAGATTTGGTATGAGCTTTTGCTAAATACATCGAAATTTGCCTGGCTTGCACGATTTCGCGCTTCCTAACTTTCGATTTTACCATATCCACAGGAACTTCAAAATATTCACAAACTAATTTCTGAATAAAGTCCATTGAAATTTCCTTATGCGTATTCTTCACAAAATTCTTCAACATCGATTTAGCCAACCCCAAATCGATCTCCTTTTTGTTCAATGTAGACTGAGCCAATAATGAAACCATAGCGCCTTCCAATTCACGAACACTGTTGTCGATTTGTGTTGCGACGTATTCTACAACATTTTCAGGTAAATCAATACCATCAGAATACATCTTCTTCTTCAAAATTGCCATTCTTGTCTCAAGATCAGGAATCTGAATATCTGCAGATAATCCCCATTTAAAACGACTAAGCAAACGTTCTTCCAAACCAGCCAAATCCTTAGGTGCTTTGTCAGAAGTCAAAATAATTTGCTTTCCAGATTGATGCAAATGATTAAAAATATGGAAGAAAATATCCTGCGTTTTTTCTTTACCAGCGAAGTTATGCACATCATCCATAATAATGACATCCATTGCCTGATAAAAGTTAACGAAATCATTGATTGTGTTGTTTTTCAATGAATCCACAAACTGTTGACAGAATTTCTCACAAGACACATAAATGACCAATTTATCGGGAAGATTTCTTTTGATTTCATTTCCGATCGCTTGAGCCAAGTGGGTCTTTCCCAAACCAACATCACCATAAATCATCAAAGGGTTGAATGAAGTACCACCCGGTTTATTCGCTACAGCATAACCTGCTGAACGAGCAAGACGATTACATTCACCTTCAATAAAATTTTCAAATGTGTAGTTTTGATTCAATTGCGGATCAACCTGCAATTTTTTCAATCCAGGAATAACAAATGGATTTTTGATATCTCTATTTAAAGATACCGGCACTGGGATAGATTGCCTTTTCCCTTCTGCTCCATTGCCATTCGATGGAAGATTAGTCGTATAGGGATGAGAAGCTGAAGACTTCTCAACTACAATATTGTATTCCAATCTACCTTGTTCTCCTAAAAATTTCTTTACGGTCTTGCGAAGAATACCTACATAGTGCTCTTCCAACCACTCGTAAAAAAATAAACTAGGCACTTGAATAGTCAAAACGTCACCCTCCAAACGGACTGCTTTCACAGGTTCAAACCAGGTCTTGAAACTTTGCGCTGGTATATTATCTTTGATAATCGAAAGACAATTATTCCAGACACTTGAATACGTTTTTTCCATTCTAAAATTGTTAATAAGTTGATTTACAATACGCGACAAAAAATATGTTGATAACTTTCTCTGAGAACGAAGATGACAAAAAAAAATCAGCTAAAAAACTAAAATCTAAAATAATTGATAAGACACTATAAATCAGATTTTTATTATGTAAAATTGTGGAAAACTAGCGCTAAAATCGATCTCTAAAAATAATTATTAACATTCCAAATTTTATTTCAGAAAAGACAAAAAAAAGTAGCAAACTTACTACGTTTCAGTCTTTAAGGTCCAGAACTAAATTAACCAAAATAATAGCTAATTACAATCTTTAGTTCATATATTTTTAATATTAAATTTATAAGAATTTAAAGCCAACTTAACATCATTGCTAACGGACTATTTAACTTATTTATGTATAACTGTAAAATCAAAATTGCAGGAAATTAGCTGATCGAAGGAAATAAAATTGTAACATGGGGATTACTTGAAAACTTTAAGAAATTCGATAGCCAAAAAAGGAGATCTTCATTGATCTCCTTCTCTTATTATTTTAGTGCGCATTTTTATCCGACCATCGTACTGGTCAATTTTCCATCGCAAAGCTTTTTAGCCTCCGCTGTAATAGCATCAGCGTCATAGTGTGCATTTCTCCATTGCGCATTTTGCTCAGCATGTTCAATGATCTTATCAGGGATGCCCAAACGAACCACTTGACTATGATAACCGTTGTCAGCCATGAATTCCAATATAGCCGAACCTATGCCTCCTTGTAGGCTTCCATCTTCAACCGTAATGATTTTATCAAATTTCTTAAAAACTTGATGAAGCAAACCTTCATCCAATGGTTTAGCAAATCGAAGATCATAATGTGCAGGATGTATTCCCAATTCATTCAGCTGTTGTACTGCTTTGACAGCTTCATTTCCTATAGCTCCAAAACTCAAAATAGCAAGCTCTTCTCCTTCAGTAATAAGACGTCCCTTTCCAATTTCGATTTCCGTAAATGGACGACGCCAGTCTGGCATCACACCATTTCCTCTGGGATATCTAATGACAAAAGGACCTTTATTAGGTAATTGAGCTGTATACATCAGATTTCGTAACTCTTCCTCATTCATCGGAGCAGAAACCGTCATGTTTGGAACACATCGCATAAATGCGATGTCATAAGCGCCATGATGTGTGGCACCATCTGCACCAACCACCCCCGCACGATCCAAACAGAAAACTACATTGAGATTTTGTAAAGCAACATCATGGATCACTTGATCATAGGCTCTTTGCATAAACGATGAATAAATATTACAAAACGGCAATAGTCCTTGCGTTGCAAGCCCTGCACTGAAAGTAACGGCATGCTGTTCGGCAATACCAACGTCAAATGCTCGGTCAGGTATAGCTTTCATCATAATATTCATAGAAGAGCCCGAAGGCATCGCAGGCGTTATCCCCACTATCTTAGCATTTTCTTCTGCAAGTTCAACCAAAGTATGCCCAAACACATCCTGAAATTTAGGTGCTACCGGTTTATCATTTGAAGATTTCTTAATCTCTCCAGTAATTTTATCGAATAAACCCGGAGCATGCCATTTAGTTTGGTCTTTTTCAGCTAGAGCAAATCCCTTACCTTTGATGGTAACGACATGCAATAATTTTGGTCCTGGTATGTGTTTAAGATCTTCAAGCGTTTTTGCTAATTTCTTTACATCATGACCATCAACTGGTCCAAAGTATCTAAAATTTAAAGATTCAAAGAGATTAGCATTTTTCAGCAATGTTCCCTTAATGCTTTTTTCCAACTTCTTGGCAATACCAAGTGCATTCGGACCCACCTCCGATATCTTGGTCAATACAGCCGCAATATCGTCTCTAAAACGATTATATCGTTTTGAAGTGGTAATACTTGTCAAATACTCCTTCAATGCGCCTACATTGGGATCAATGGACATGCAGTTGTCATTCAGAATCACCAAAAGGTTTGATTTGGAAATACCTGCATGATTCAATGCTTCAAATGCCATCCCGCCAGTCAGGGCACCATCGCCAATAACCGCAATATGCTGACGATCCTTCTCTCCTTTTATCTGCGATGCGACTGCCATACCTAATGCTGCAGAAATAGAGGTTGAGGAATGCCCAACGCCAAATGCATCGTATTTAGATTCGAAACGGTTTGGAAAACCTGAAATTCCGTTCTCTATTCGATTTGTGTGAAATATATCGCGACGACCTGTTAGGATTTTATGCCCATAAGCCTGATGGCCAACATCCCATATCAATTGATCGTATGGGGTGTTCATCACGTAATGTAACGCCACCGTTAACTCGACGACTCCCAAACTTGCTGCAAAGTGACCACCATTAACCGAAACCTGATCAATAATAAATTGACGTAATTCCTGGCTTAGTTGTTCTAATTGGTCTTCCTTTAGCTTTTTAAGATCAGAGGGATCGTTTATCTTACTTAATAGTTCTCCAGCCTCAAACTGCATAGTACTGCTATTTACATTTTATATGTTGGTACAAAGTAACGACAATTTTATTTAATCTTTAAAATAAATCGTATTTACCTATTGAGATACAACAATTAAAATAATGAATAGTTTGTATAGGAGCTATTCCAAAAGATTTTATATGTAAATTTGTATAAGATATGCAAGTAGAAGAAGGCTACGAAATCAAGCTTCCTCAATTTGAGGGACCTTTTGATTTATTATTATTTTTTATCGAACGGGATGAACTAAATATCCACGATATACCTATTTCAAAGATTACAGATGATTTTTTGTCTTATGTGAGCCAAATGCAAGCGCTCAATATGGAAATGGCAAGTGAGTTTATCTTTGTCGCTTCGACTTTGATGCGTATTAAAGCTAAAATGTTATTACCTCGTCCAGACCTGGATGAAAATGAGAATGAAATAGATCTTAGGGAAGATCTTGTTCAAAAGCTTATTCTTTATAAACAATTTAAAGAGGTCTGTGAAGATTTGAGGATCTTAGAGGAAGATCGTCTCAAACTATACAGCCGAGGCAATATACGTTATGATATCCAACAAAGACTTAAATTAGATTCCACAGGAGAAAATTTAGATAGCTTCGACCTTTATGGCCTCATGATGATCTACGAGCAAATGATATATCAATTCCGTAATCGTCCCGCTGAAGTAACACATACCGTTGTCAAATACCCATACACAATTGAACAACAGAAGAAAGCAATCGCCGAACTGATTGAAATCAATAAGAAATTGGATTTTCAAGAAATTCTTAAAAACTCAGAAAATAAAATTCAGTTCGTCTATAATTTTTTAGCCATACTTGAAATGCTTCAACAAAGATTGTTGCAGATTGAAGTAGGCTTAGGTTATAACAATTTCAATGTAGGTGAAAGAGACCCAAATGAGGTAGATGAACTTCTATTGGAAAATGAAGAAGCATAAAAAAGACCTGTCTAAGACAGGTCTTTTTTTCTAATCTTTCTTCCTAAAAGCGTTCCAGCCCTGAGCTGTTATTGGATAAAGATTTCCGGATTTAGAAATCATTTCACAACCTTCCGAAGCCGCCGTCATATAACCAATAATACTGATATCAGGTAAATTCTTAATTTTATCATGATCTGCTTGCGCTATAGTAAATAAAAGCTCATAATCCTCACCACCATTTAGTGCTGCCACAGTTGGATCAATTCCAAATTCCCGTCCAGTATCGTAAGTCATCTGGTCCAATGGTATTTTTTCCTCATATAACCTGCACCCTTTATCCGATTGTCGGCAAATATGCATGATCTCCGAGGCTAGACCGTCAGAAATATCCATCATAGCTGTAGGCTTAATAGCTAGTTTAGCAAATAGCTCAACAATATCTTTTCGGGCCTCAGGCTTCAATTGGCGCTCAACGATATAATCCTTTCCTTCTAAATCAGGCTGCACATTCGGATTTTCTAAATAAATATCTTTCTCACGTTCCAGAAGCTGTAAGCCCATGTAAGCAGCACCTAGATCGCCGGATACACATAATAGATCACCTTCTTGTGCGCCGTCACGATAAACGATCTTGTCTGATTCTGCATACCCGATACTTGTAACAGAGATAACCAGCCCCTGTGCTGAAGCAGAGGTATCTCCTCCAATTAAGTCAACATTATACTTCTTGCAGGCAATCAGCGCCCCCTGGTAAATCTCCTCGACAGCCTCTAATGGAAATTTAGATGACAGACCTATTGAAAAAGTAATTTGAGAAGCTATTCCGTTCATCGCATAGATATCGCTTAAATTGACCTGAACAGCTTTATAACCCAAATGCTTTAATGGTACATATCTCAGATCGAAATGGATTCCTTCCAAAAGCAGATCAGTGGATATTAGAGTTTTCTTACCCTCAAAATCCAAAACAGCAGCGTCATCTCCTATCCCTTTAATAGTGGATTTCTCTGTCAATTCTACAGCTTTACTTATATAATCAATCAGTCCGAACTCTCCCATTTCTTCCAAATTGGTCCGTTCGGTATTATCAAAATCAAACATGCTAAAAATTTAAAAGTTTACTATAGATAATGCCAAACACTCCTTTCCTGCAGATTTATCATAATGGCATTACAAAACACTTATTGCTCTAAATCCAATGAATCTATGGCAATCGATCGAGCCCTCTTGCTATAATCCTAAGCTCGCCGATATTTCCAACATACGTTCAATTGGACGTTGGGCACGGAAAATAACATCATCAGGAAGAAGAATTTCAGGCGATTCATATTTCAGACAATTATAGAGCTTCTCAAGCGTATTAAGCTTCATATGTGGACAATCATTACATGCACAAGCATTATTAGGAGGAGCAGGTATAAACGTCTTATCTGGACTAGCTTTTTGCATTTGATAAAGAATACCCGATTCGGTAGCAACAATATAGGACTGAGCCGAATCAGTTTGGGTAAATTTAAGCATACCAGCTGTAGAACCGACATAATCAGCTATCGCTAATATATGATCTTCACATTCTGGATGAGCAATAAACTTGGCTTCCGGAAATTCCCTTTTCAAACGTTCTATTTTATCTTGAGAAAAAATTTCATGCACCATGCAAGCGCCATTCCAAAGTACCAAATCACGCCCTGTCTTCTTCTTAACGTATGCACCGAGATTACGATCCGGACCGAAGATGACTTTCTGATCCTTCGGTAAACTCTCTACAATCTGAACTGCGTTACTTGACGTACATACAATATCCGAAAGAGCTTTTAGTTCTGCTGTACAGTTTACATAAGTAATAACTAAATGATCAGGATATTGCTCTTTAAACTTTGCAAAAAGATGTGGTGGACAAGAATCTGATAACGAGCAACCTGCTTTCGCATCTGGCAAAAGAACCTTTTTAGTTGGTGAAAGTATTTTTGCTGTTTCGGCCATAAAGTGTACCCCCGCAAACACGATTACATCGGCATCTGTTTTGGCAGCTTCTTGCGATAATCCAAGGCTATCACCTATATAATCTGCTATATCCTGAATTTCAGACTCTTGATAATAATGAGCCAAAATTACAGCGTTTTTTTCTTTCTTTAACCGTTGGATCTCTTTAACCAAATCCAATGAGGGATCAATCGGAGCATCGATATAACCTTTTGCCTGAAGCTCATAATTTACAATTTCCATGCGGGTACTTTCAACTTTTATGAACAACAAAAATACGCATTGTTAGATATATAAAAGTCAATTAATAGCAAATTAATAAAAGCCTGGAAAATTAGGTGTAGACAAAACAAGTTTATATTTTATTTAGCTAATCGTTAATACTTAGTATTCAGTATATTAACATTTTTTATTCATGGGTTTTGCATCGGACCAATTATTCTCTGATCACCATAAATATGTCAAAATTCAAACAATTCAGTACAGCAAAAAGCCAATTGAACCCCCATAGCGTTTACAGGATAAGTTATACCAAGGCAAAACTCAATAGATAGATAGCATAAAACGATAATCTTGAAAAATAAAAAACCACATATAGTTAAAAAATTATCTATATACAATATATAAGGAAATTTAAAGCCTTTTAGAATCGTATATCCCAAAAGCCGAACACATCGACATATTATACAAAAAGCTCAGCGCCTTTATTTCAAAATATTTCCAGCATCGAAAAGCAATTTCTCCTAAAATTTCCATTCATAGTCTAATGAACGTTCTTAGGCATATTACAAAACAAACAAAAATATAGCACAAAAAAAACTTTATTTATTAACATTTGGATTATAAAATTGATTCAAAAGCCTCACAAAACAGATATTTTATAATTAAAAACTTTTGTTAAGTTATAAATGATTCTCACGGACTCCAATTCATTAAATAGAAACGCTTTTTATAAGAAAGAATGGATCAATACCATAAAAGACCCAAAATGGAGGCCCTGAGAATGACATAAAAACAAAGCTAGCATCAGACGCTACTATAGATTGAATAGTATAAGCTCATCGTCGAAAACACAAGTGTGAGGATCAATAGATAGCAAAGACAAAGTCCACTAGAAATCGTTATTTAAACTTATGATCGCTCGCACTAGATCCAGGCAAAGCTAAGAGGGCTTACATAGATAAATCTGCAGAATTATTAAATAAAGATTAGATGATATAGGTCGAAAGAAACTAGGGAAACAGTTATTTCCAAATTAGAGTGCTTCAGAATCGATTATTTGTATAGAAAATAAGAATTAATTGATCTGGGGAATTGTCGGTCCAACAATATATGCAGCTTTAAAAATATGAAAAATATATCATCGGAAATAGCTAAGATAAACGGAATGAGAATTGAATATAAATAACTTATCGCGAAATCAAGCTATATATTCAAGTTTAAAAGGGTTTGATAATGACTCAAAGCCGGTAACAACTACATACTTTAAAATCCTATTTTCGAAAACGGTAATTTTATAAAATTGACTGCTTGAGAATTGGGTATTTGAAAACAAAGTCGATGGAATAGTTTTTAAGCAACTATAAAAGACTATAATATAAGCTTACAAAATTGAATTTTCAGCTCAAATATCCTCTTGAATAAACTTTAGCATACAAAAATAACAAATTTTTAAACAGAAGTAAATAAAATACTATCTTAAAGAGATGTTGACAACTAAATATTATACTTTTATATAATAAAAACATTTTTATATAAAACATAATTAAATATTTAGAAAATATCACAAAATGTACGAGGTAAATGTCTGACAATCAATTGTATAATTTCATAGATGCTTCCCGACAAAAGCACTCTATCAGTATTCAACTTTATTATACGCCCTTAGAATGTCCTATACGACGGTAATAACGACTGTAAAAAATTTATGCGATCTACGAGAGCTTTATAAAAATATAAAGTCGTTTAGATTCGTGTATAAAAGAACTTTCAGCAATTAAGCCATAATATTTAAATCTCATTGATTTCATTTTAAAAATTCCGAATTCTAAAATCGAGACTGGGTCGCAAATATAGTAAGAATGTTTGTTCCACAATAAACTATTTAAACAAATATCTATTTTTGTTGTAAAAATTACCAAAATGACCAATTTCAATTAATTTCAAAAATCATATAAAGCCTCCTAAAACTGCATACAAACAAGCAAAATTAGTTTGGAAATAAATATTCCATTCTAATAGAGTTTGTTTTTAAAAATAAAAGCTCAAATTCTGATAGAATTTAAGAAAACGCCAATTATTATGAGCAAATTATCATCCATCGGCGAGAGAAATCAAAAAATTCAGAAAAATTTCAGCAGATAATTCAAATATCCACAAGAAAACGATTGCTAATAAAATTAAGTCGATTAGAACTCGGTAGAATAATTTTTTTTTTAAAAAAATTAAATATTGATGTCAAAACGCGACTAAAAATTATATCGAGTAATTTTTGCATCCAGGAAACTAGAATTTTTAAAAAAATTCTAGTTTCTAAAATCAAATATAACTGATTATTTCTCCCAAAACGGTGAATATTCTACCCTCATAGCCTCAAACTTAAACTTCTTCCTTTTCACATCGTTTTAAACCTCATTAGAATTCAATAAAATCTAAATACAATCAAAAAAGTAGGTAAACTGAATCGTAAACGCTTCCAATTAGATTTTCGAAAAAAATATAAAATCTAAATGCTTTTAAAACACCATAAAACCGCAATAAAAAAAATTAAAAAATAATATTCCATTCTAAAGCACTTTAAAAGTCGATAGAAAATTAAAAAATAAAATAAACTCAATTAGAATCGAATATTTCGATAGGGGACTCTACAATTTCCAAATATCAAAATGTAGCAGCGTCTAATTGACTTTGACAAAACTAAACAAAGATTTTCGAACGTATTCCACAATCTTTTTTTTCAATAAATACTAATTATTTAAAATATAGAATCTCTTATTGTTTATTATGGTGTGGAAAAGTGGTATAAATACAGTTGTTTCTATTTTGATTTAAGGTTTTTATAGAGTTTTCAACAATTTTTCAACAGACTATTGGTATTAAAGAGCTGATTTTTAAAAATATAATTTTTCGCTTTTATTATTTTCAATACTTTTTTGTTGAATAGTTTGTGTTTAGAAAATGTGGAAATCTTGGTGTTTTTGTACGGAAAAATTATGAAAATATTGACCGAAAATAGGGGACTTGTGAATTGTTAAATACTTTTCATTTTTATTTAACCTTTTATTTACACGTTTTCCACATTTTTCGTTAATTTGAATCGTCACTTTTGGGGATGGTTTCTGAATTTTAATTTATATGGCAGATAGAAAGGTAGATTTTTTGGTCATTGGATCAGGTATTGCTGGATTAAGCTTTGCATTAAAGGCATCGAAATTCGGTAAAGTATTGATAGTCACTAAGTCCAATGAGGATGAGTCTAATACAAAATATGCGCAAGGGGGAGTGGCCGCCGTTGTGGATAAGTCAGATAGCTTTGAAAAGCATATCATTGATACTCAGATTGCTGGAGATGGATTGTGCGATGTTGAAATTGTGGAAAACGTTGTAAGGGAAGCACCGGAACGTATTGCTGAACTTATTTCATATGGAACATCATTTGATAAGGAAGAATCGGGGTTATATGACCTCGCAAAAGAGGGTGGACATTCGGCTCATCGTATTTTACATTACAAAGATATAACTGGCTATGAAATTGAGCGTGCGTTATTGGCACAGGCACATAGCGATCCAAATATCGAAATTGTAACACATTACTTTGCCATTGATTTAATTACTCAGCACCATCTGGGTGAATACGTAGATAAAAACAGGGATGATATTACCTGTTATGGTATTTATGCTTTTAACACCTCATCACATCTAGTTGATAAAATTTTAAGTAAGATTACGGTGATGGCCTCTGGGGGAGCTGGACATGTTTACTCAAGTACAACCAATCCTACTATTGCAACTGGAGATGGTATAGCGATGGTGTATCGGGCAAAAGGTAAGGTGCGTAATATGGAGTTTATGCAATTTCATCCTACTTCCTTATATAACCCTAAGGATTCTCCTGCATTTTTGGTATCGGAAGCCGTACGCGGATTTGGGGGTATTTTAAGGAGGATCAATGGCGAATCTTTTATGGAAGAATACGATGAACGTGCTTCTTTGGCTCCAAGAGACATTGTTGCCAGAGCTATTGATGCTGAGATGAAGAAGTCTGGTATCGATTATGTTTACCTGGATATTACACATCGGGATAAGCAGGATATCATCAAACATTTTCCAAATATCTATGAAAAATGTCTTTCGATTGGGCTGGATATGGCGAAGGACTTTATACCGGTTACACCAGCAGCACATTACCTCTGTGGAGGGATTTATGTAGACGATTTCGGACACAGTAGTATTGTTAATCTATATGCCTGTGGTGAATGTTCTTCTACCGGGTTACACGGTGCAAATCGATTGGCTTCTAACTCGCTTCTTGAGGCACTTGTATATGCACATCGGATTTTCTTGGATGCCACGAAATCTATAGGAGTGATTAACTATGTTGTTGATGTTCCTGAGTGGGATGACTCTAAAACCTCTCGTTCAAATGAAGATATTTTAGTAAGTCATAATTTGCGAGAATGCCAAAAGATTATGAGTGATTATGTTGGCATTGTTCGCTCGGATTTTAGGCTCGAAAGAGCGCTTAAGCGATTACATCTTCTATATGAGGAGACTGAGGAGTTCTATCGTAACACAAGGCTTTCTGTCAAGCTCTGTGAGTTGCGTAACGTTATCCAAGTAGCTTATATCGTGACGAAATCTGCTATGTTACGGAAGGAAAGTCGAGGATTGCATTATACAACGGACTATCCAGAACATTCAGAAGTATTACAGGACACAATTTTTTAATGGATATGGCACTTATTTTACCTGTTTTGGATAGATCTCCAATTATAGCCGAAGAATGCTTCTTAGCGCCTAATTCAACCATTGTAGGTGACGTTGAGATAGGACACCATTGTTCAGTGTGGTTCAATGCAGTGATACGTGGTGATGTCAATTATATTCGTATTGGTAACTATACGAATATTCAAGATGGAGCTGTTATACACTGCACTTATAAGAAGTGCGGAACTTCAATCGGAAATTATGTCAACATAGGGCACCAGGCTATGGTACATGGATGTACTATAGAAGATTATGTACTTATTGGTATGGGAGCTATTGTCATGGACAAAGCTATAGTTGAATCTAACGTTATTATAGCAGCGGGAGCCGTAGTTTTGGAAAATACACGATGTGAATCTGGATTTTTATATGCTGGTGTACCTGCAAAAAAGATAAAAACACTTACTGAAGAACAGAAAGAGCTGTTGCAGCAATTGCCTCACAATTACGTTTTGTATAGCTCTTGGTTTTAGCTTAATCGAATTAGCATAATAAAAAATTAACTTTTTAAATGGCCTCAGTTATTCCTTTTTGAGGCCATTTAATGAAAAATTATCTTTTTGTTCCCAATTCGCTCGTATTGTGAATACTTTATTTAGGTATACAACCGGCTCTGGAAAAGTTCTTTTTTCAACGTCTCCAGTATCCCAGATCCCATTATCGTTATCATCACGAATGACACGTAAACTATATTTTCCTCCTGGATATTGTTTGTACACAACAGTTGGGTTATCTATACTTATTTTGTCCAGGCGATAAACTTTGTCTTTTTTCTCATTGATCAGTTCCACCAAATAGGTTGTGTTGCTATCTAGATCGGTAAAATCAAATGTTAGATCTCCATAATTTTCACTATCATCATAGGTCAGATCTAGCTTTTTCTCTTTATTTTGTTCACCAAAATAGCCTGTTATAGCCCCTTCGGTAAATTCAATTTGATATTTTTTGTCTTTTCGCCAATTATATCGAATATGGTAAATGTTGGAATTGCCTGTATCTACTGCAAGTTGATAATTGGTCCTCACCAAGGAGTCTTCTTTAAATTTTAATTTTGTCTTGTCGATATTCTTTATCGGTGTAAAAGCAGATACTTGAAGGTGAGTAATGCGATCGACCCGCCCATTATTTGGCGTAAAAATAGGCTCAATTGCCTGTTCTATTTTTACATTTCCTTTTCTTATAAGAATGGTATCCAGTGGTCGTTCATTTTCTGTCAACACTAGTTTTAGGGAGTCTACCTTTAAATTTGGAATAAACACAGAAGCTGAATCTGATGTCTTTGAAAAGCGCACTATTTTATCCTTGTTGTTTACTTCGTCATTCAGGATATCAAGTTTTGGTTTATTAACTCGCCTATTAAAAATAAGGACTATGCTTCCATTTTTCTCAAATTTTTTCTCTTGAGTTCTGAACTTTTTTGGAGTTCCTTTGAATATCTCTAGATTGATATTGGTCAAGTCTCTCACTAGCACGATAGAGTCTTTTAAGAAGCCTATTTCTTCATCGGTACCATTGTAGATTCTATCATTGTTCTTCTCCTGAAGTGCATAAATACGATATGTCCCTTCCCTTAGATTGTTCAGTTTGTAATTACCAGCAGTATCTGTTGTGGTAAATATATTCGCTTTCTTCTTACCAAAAATTGAGTCTTGGCTAATGGGTATCAACAAGACTTTGACATCTTTTTGGACCTCTTTGGTAATAGCGCTTTTTACGTTACCGGATATACTCAGTGAATCAATTTTATCTCCTGTTGAGAACACATAAGCATAGTTTACCAATGCATTTCCTGCATTATAATCAACCAGTCCTTTGCCAAAGTATATGCTATAAGTCGTATTTTTTTCCAGAGAATCGGGTAAGGTGATTTCTAGATTTTTTTTCTTGATCTTGAATTCTGGGTTAGTCCCCATGTCTGGCGTAATGCTAAATTCCTTTTGTTGATTGGCCAGTTTAATATATTCGTCAAAAGTGATAATTATTTTTTTCGCTGCGAAATTCTTCGAAAAATTCGTAGGGCTTTCCAACAGTATTTTCGGCGGAATGGAATCTTTTGGTCCCCCTGTCGGTTGTTGTATACTTGCACATTGTATCGACAAGCTTATAAGCATAATAAACATGCTTAAAATAAGTAATCTTGTTTTTAAGCTACTTTTTAGCCTTTCTGAACTACTTTTATTTTCTTTTAAAGAAGTTGTCATAAAAAATAGAATATTGTCTTAAATCGCTTATTTTAAGCTAGTTTAAATTTTATATGTAAGTGTTTGTATATTAATTAGTTAGCTCATATGAACCATTAATACACTGATATCGGAGGGTGAAACGCCCGAAATTCTTGAAGCTTGACCTAGTGTGCGTGGCTTAACCTTTGATAATTTTTGCCTCGCTTCAATTGATAGTGAAGTTAACAAACTATAATCGAAATCTGGGTTTATTTCTCTATCCTCCATCTTCTTCATGCGATTGACTATTTCCATTTCTTTTTCGAAGTAGCTTTCATATTTGAGATTGATCTCGGCTTGTTCGATGGTATCGTTATCAAATTGCGCTACATATTGTGCGAAGCTTTCATCCCCTTTCACGATATCCTGAATACCAACCTGGGGTCTGGCAAGTACGTTACTTAATCTTGTTTTTTGAAGAAGTGCGCTTGATCCTACTTCGGCCAAGACGGTATTCATCTTTTCGACATTGGCAGAATTTTGTTTCAGATATTCGATAATATTATTGGAGTTGTCTATTTTATCTTGGACTTTCTTTAGTCTTTCCTCCCCTACTAATCCCAGTTTATAAGCTAATGGTGTAAGGCGTATATCTGCATTATCCTGACGTAAAAGTAAACGGTGTTCAGCCCTTGAAGTAAACATACGATATGGTTCTTCTGTTCCTTTCGTGACGAGGTCATCTACCAATACACCGATATATGATTCGGATCTTTTTAGAATGAGTTCCTTGTCGTCATTGATTCGTTGATGGGCATTTATCCCCGCTAAGAAACCTTGTGCAGCGGCCTCTTCATATCCAGTGGTTCCATTAATTTGTCCTGCAAAGAATAGGTGTTTTACCAATTGGGTTTCTAGGGTAAGGTCTAGTTGCATCGGTGGAAAGTAGTCATATTCTATAGCATAACCTGGACGGTACATCTTCGCATTTTCGAAACCCGGGATCAGTTGTAGTGCTTTTAATTGTACATCTTCTGGCAATGAAGTGGAGAAACCATTGACATAAATTTCCACCGTTTTAAAACCTTCCGGTTCGACGAAGATCTGGTGTCTCTCGCGCTCAGCAAAACGATTGATCTTATCTTCTATGGAAGGGCAATAGCGCGGTCCCAGTCCTTTGATTCGCCCTGTGAACATAGGTGATTTTTCAAAGCCTGTTCGCAGCATCTCATGGACTTTATCATTGGTATATGTAATCCAGCAACAACGTTGTTCTGTTGGTATCTCTACATCTGTATAAGAAAATCGACCTCTTTTTTCATCACCCCATTGTTCTTCCATCAATGCGTAGTTGAGGCTTCTTCCATCAATACGTGGCGGAGTTCCAGTCTTCATTCTTCCTGATTCGAATCCAAGAGAAACGAGTTGTTCGGTTAGTCCTGTTGCCGCCTTCTCTCCCGTTCTACCGCCGCCAAATTTTTTATCTCCAATGTGAATAACGCCATTTAAGAAAGTTCCATTAGTTAATACAACGGCGTCGGACTCTATTTGTATACCCATCGAAGTGATCACGCCACAGGCCCTTCCATTTTTGACGATCACTTCTTTTACCGTGTCCTGCCACATATCTAAGTTTGGAATCGATTCCAATTGTAATCTCCATTCTTCGGCAAATCGCATACGGTCGTTTTGCGTACGGGGACTCCACATCGCAGGTCCTTTTGACAGATTAAGCATGCGGAATTGGATAGTAGATTTATCGGCGATAATACCTGTATATCCTCCCATTGCATCGATCTCTCTTACAATTTGCCCTTTTGCGACACCACCTATAGCAGGGTTACAACTCATTTGAGCTATTACACCCATATTCATTGTAATAAGTAAAGTGGATGATCCGAGGTTGGCAGCTGCCGCGGCAGCTTCGCATCCCGCATGACCTGCACCCACTACTATAACATTATATTTTTTGAACATTTTTTTATTCTTGTTCCACGTGAAACGCGGTGTTTTGTTTGTTTACAAAGTTAAGCTTTCTATACGTTCCACGTGAAACGCATGATGAAATTTTACATAAAATCAGCAAGAAATAACCACCTCTCAGATTTCTCGTCTATCTGTTTTTGGATGAGTTGTATCTCTTCCGCTAGCGATGAAAGTTTGATATGGTCTGTTGCTTGGTTGAGTTCTTCCGTTTTCGAAATTATTTGAAATTCTAACTTTTCGATTTCTTCTTCCAGCTTGTTATATTCTAATTGTTCCTTGTAAGATAGTTTTTTCTTGTCCTCTTTTACGATAGGTTTAACTTGCTCCTGATTATTCTTTTTTTGTTTTTCCAGCTTTTGAATTTCGTCTTGCTCCTGTTTGTAATCCGCATAATTTCCATTGTAAATCTGTACTTTTCCTTTTCCTTCGAAAATGAAAAGCTGGTCTGTCAACTTATCCAATAGATACCTGTCATGGGATACCAAAATCAGTACACCTTTATAGTTGTCTAGAAAATCTTCTAGTACATTTAATGTATCAATGTCTAAATCATTAGATGGCTCATCCAGGATTAGAAAATTGGGATTCTTCATGAGAACTCGCATAAGTTGAAGGCGCTTTCTTTCCCCTCCGCTTAGCTTGTTTACAAATCCAAATTGTTTTTCAGGCGGGAATAAGAAGTGTGTTAATAGCTGTGAGGCTGTGATCACTTCTCCATTTGCCATCTCGATGTAATCTGCTATATTCTTGACAACATCCAGCACACGATCATTTTCGTTGACCTCCAATCCGCCTTGTTTGTAATATCCATATACTGTTGTTTCCCCCACGGCAATTGTTCCAGCATCAGGTTCTTCTTCACCTGTGATCAAGTTAAGAAAAGTAGATTTTCCCGTTCCATTTTTACCTGCTAAGCCAATTCGATCTCCCCTTTTAAATGTGTATGAAAAATCATGGATGATTTCCTTTTCTCCATAACGTTTTGAGACTTGTTCTAGCTCGAGTATTTTAGATCCCTGTCTGCTTACTTTCACGCTGAGTTGTACCGAATCGTTTCCTTTTATTGCTTTAGATTTTTCTTCTAAATCATAAAATGCTTCTATACGTGATTTGGATTTGGTACCACGCGCCTGAGGTTGACGGCGCATCCATTCCAATTCACGGCGTAATAAATTTCTGCTCCTCTCCACCATCACCGCATCGATGGCTTCGCGCTCAGATTTCTTCTCTAAAAAATAGGGATAATTTCCTTTATAAGTATAGAGATTGCCTCTGTCCAACTCTCTGATTTCTGTACAAATATTATCCAGGAAGTAGCGGTCGTGCGTTACTAAAAGAACAGTTTTGCTACCTGTTGTCAATAGCTTTTCCAACCATTCAATAGTTTCTATATCTAAATGGTTGGTTGGTTCATCTAATATATAGATGTCTGGTTCATCTATTAAAAGTTTGGCAAGTGCAAGGCGTTTTCGTTGACCTCCCGAGAGACTCTTGATGTCTTGATGAAAGTCCATAATGTTTAAGCGATTAAGAATCGTCTTGATATTATGCTCATATTCCCAAGCATTCAGTGAACTTATCTCCTCCGTAAGGTCTTCCAATCTTTTCTGGTCGATATCACTTTCTGAAAGAAGTTCTTCGTATTCCCGGATAAGACGCTGCTGGTCGTTGTCTGCACTATAAATAAAATCATTGATAGATTTTAATCCTGTGAAATCAGGATCTTGTTCCAAGAAACCGATTTTTATACCTTTCTCTTTAACAACTTTTCCTGAGGTTGGTAGGATTCGCTCCGCTAAAATAGCGAGTAAGGTTGATTTCCCAGTGCCATTGATTCCGACCAAGGCTACTCGTTCCCCCTTCTGGAGGCCGAAATGTAAATCTTTAAAAAGCCATTTGTCATGGAAAGAATGGCTTACTTGTTCTGTAGCTAAAATACTCACGTTATATCACCCTAAATTATATTCAGTAAATTTGCACAACAAAATACTTCCAGGAGGTTTCTGCTCTTGGTAGTATTTATTGCGTTGATAATCAATGTTTTAATTATATTTATTTGATTATCAGTTATTTAATATATTGAATCAATAATCTTTTTGATTGCTGACTAGTTTAATCTTTCGGGTGGCATTTTATTCTTTGTCTAGTCGCTGCTATCAGGTGTAATTAATTTCACAGACGTTCGCGCTAATCTACGAATTTAGAATGCTCGCAAAAATAAGGAAATAGTTTCTTATTCGATGCGTAAAAAGCTTCGTTATTTGATTAATCGGCAATAATGATACTGCCTTGATAAAATTAATTCAATGCGTAATCTGCTATCAGATTGAAACGTGGTATTTCAACTTGAAAGCTGCTATTGTCCAGTGTTCGGATCATGTTGTAATAACCTTCCATGAATCCGAATTCGCTATTGAGATTGCAACCGGACGTATATTGATGGCTCTGACCAGGTTCAATAATAGGTTGTTCTCCTACTACCCCTTCACCAGATACTTCTCTATAGTCTCCTTTTGCATCAAAGATTTTCCAATAGCGGCTTATTAATTGAACCGTGTAATCGCTGAGATTTTCTATGCTGATATGATAAGCAAACATGAAATGTTCACGGTCCGGATTCGAATACTCTGATTGATAGATAGTTTCAACCGATATTTTCACGCCTTCTGTAATTTGTGTGATCATTTGAATGATGTTATTGTTGCAATGAATATTTACGCTAAAATACTAATAATGAGTTTAAAAATCGAAATTATTAGTATTTTAAAAGGTTAAATAGTGCTAAGTTTAAAATTAGTACAGTCAAATGGAGCTTAATTAGTACGTTTGTATTATGGCAAATGGTATATTATATTTAATTCCTGTTCCATTGAGTGATGATGCAGCTTTTCAGTCTTTTACTCCCTACCTAGTGGAGACCATCAATTCATTGGATGAATATATTGTAGAAAACGAAAAAACGGCCCGCAAGTTTTTGAAACTAGCTGGATTAAAGATTCCGCAGAGCGAACTCATCATTCATGATTACGGCAAACACGCGCGGGATAAAGGAAATATCAATGATTTTTTTGAAGGTTTGAAGCAAGGTAAAAATGTAGGTTTGATGTCCGAAGCAGGATGTCCTGGAGTTGCAGATCCGGGAGCTTCAATAGTAGCGCGTGCGCATCAATTGGGTGTTAAGGTTGTTCCGTTGGTTGGACCGAGTTCCATTCTATTGGCGCTTATGGCTTCAGGATTTAGCGGTCAGAAATTTGCCTTTCATGGTTATTTACCTATCGATAAAATTGATCGCGCTAAGGAGATCAAGAATCTCGAACAACAGTCCTTACGCGAAAAGCAAACTCAGATTTTTATTGAAACACCATTCAGAAATAATCAGCTTTTAGCTGATCTCCTGAAAACATGTAAACCTTCAAGCTTACTCTGTGTGGCTTCAAATATGACAGCAACTGATGAATCTATTCACAGTTTCACTATCGCTGAATGGCGAAAACGAAAGGATGACTTTCATAAAAAACCGACCATATTTTTACTTTATGTGTGATATTTTTTTATAGACTCTCCCCTACCCTCTTTGCGCTATGTCTGTCAGTTTGCTAGTGAAAAGCTATTATAAATGGGTTCTAAGTGTGGCTTAATAAAGTTAGTGAGTGCTTACGCTTTTGTTTTTTAAAGTTTCATTGTGTAAACGTGGACTGAATTATCACTGAAATTGCTGAATTGAATAGAATTTGTTGTAGCATAAATTAAATATATAACTATATGAATTACTGTAAATTATTGTTTTTTATATTTTGTTTTTCATTAATTGACTTCGGCCAATGTATTTATGCGCAGTCTCCTACTTATGTGATAGTTCACGGCGCATGGGGCGGTGCTTGGCAATTTAAAAATACAGCCAAGGAGCTAGAGAAAAAAGGAAATAAGGTTTACCGTCCCACACTAACTGGCCTGGGCGAACGTTATCATTTAGCAGATACGTCCATTCGGTTACAAACGCATGTCAATGATGTTGTGAATACCATCTTGTTTGAAGATCTGCATGATATCATATTGCTAGGACATAGTTATGGAGGTATGGTAATTACGGCTGTAGCCGACAGTCTTCCGGATAGAATCCTTAAATTGGTTTATTTGGATGCTATTCTTCCCTTGGATCAGCAATCCGTGATGAGCTTAATGGGAAAATCCGCTACGGACAATGGACTTTTAAAATTTGAAAAGGATGGTTACATTCTTCCTTTTTGGGTGAAGGATAATAATAAGTTTCCGCGGGATGTCCCCCACCCTCTAAAAACAATGACAGATAAGATCAGTTTAAAAAATCCAAAACGAAGTAAAATTCCAAGTACTTACATCCTCACTTATGAAGATGGTACGAAAATGGAGAATGATGATTTTTATCCGTTTTATAAAAGGGCGAAAAATAGTGGCTTTAAAACAATAGAATTTGTAGGAGATCACAATCCACAAATAAAAAAGTTGAAAGAATTAGTAGATTTGTTGGAACAGGAAAAATAAATAAGCAACAGATATCTCAATGACGCAAGAGGAATTAATAAAAGAATTAAGTAAGCCTGAAGTAATTTACACAGCTTTAGCTATTGTAGCTATACGTATTATCGTATGGCTTTTGTTTGCAAACACCATACGGAGGACTTTAAAATTGGTGTCCAGTGAAAATAGATTAATGACACCTAACCAATCATGGTTGGTTGCGATCCCTTTGGTTAATATTTATTGGAATTTTCAGGTCGCTACTCGTCTAAGGGATTCTTTGATAAACGAATTTTATGATCGAAAAATAGCTGTAGAAGAAAATCCTACCTTTAGAAAAGGATCATTATATGCCTGGATTTATTTAGCAACCAATATTCCACTTCCATTGTCCATTTCCGGCGTATTGATCATCCTGCATTTTGTGACCTTGGCTAATTATTGGTTTGAAATTAATGCGAACAGAAGAATTTTAGAAGAACATAATAAATTTAGAGAAAAGGAGGTAATTGTAGACCATGAGAATTAAAGAAGTCATAGACTATTTGGAGTATTTGGCTCCATTAGATTTACAAGAATCTTATGATAATGCTGGACTTATTGTGGGAGACGCTAATAAGGAGATTACAAGAGTACTCATTTCATTGGATTGTACTGAAGCTGTTGTACAAGAAGCGATTGATAAGGGGTGTAATTTAATTATTTCACATCATCCTATTGTATTTAAGGGATTAAAAAAACTCAATGGAAAGAATTATGTGGAGCGTACGGTTATTAAAGCGATCGAACATAAAATAGCATTGTATGCGATTCATACAAATCTGGATAATGTCACCGGCGGTGTGAATACGAAGATTGCAAATAAACTCGGTTTAGAGAATCAGGCTATATTAGAATCAAAAACAAATGTTTTACGAAAAATGGTTGTTTTTGTGCCGAGAAGTCACGTTGAGGATGTTCGGCAGGCATTGTTTGATGCAGGTGCAGGGAAAATCGGAAAACATTATGATCAGTGTAGCTTTAATACGGCAGGTTATGGCAGTTTTAGGCCTTTGGCAGGGGCCGATCCTACAATTGGGGAGATTGGTATTCAAGAGCGTGTTGAAGAAACTAGAATTGAAGTAATTTATCTGAAAAGTATCGAACGAAAGTTGCTTTTGGCACTTTATGAAGCTCACCCTTACGAGGAAGTTGCTTATGATTTATTTGATTTACAGAATACAGCTACTGAAATAGGTGCTGGAATGATCGGAAATTTGGCAGAACCAATGGATGAATTGGATTTTTTAGCTTATCTTAAAGACAAACTAAGGCTGAATGTGATCCGTCATACAGCTTTATTGGGGAAAAAGGTAAGTCGTGTAGCTGTGTGTGGTGGATCTGGTGGATTTTTATTGGGTGCAGCTAAGCGTTCTGGAGCAGATTTTTTCGTAACAGCAGACTACAAATATCATGAATTTTTTGACGCAGAAGGTGAAATAGTCATTGCTGATACGGGACATTTTGAGAGCGAACAATTTACGCAAGAATTATTGTACGACATTATTACGAAAAAATTTCCTAACTTTGCAACCTTAACAACAGAAATAGATACAAACCCTATAAAATACTACAGTTGATGGAACAAACCGTAGAACAAAAATTGAAAGCATTATGGCTTTTGCAAGCCATACATACTAAAATAGACAAAATTCGCCAAGTTCGTGGTGAATTGCCTATGGAAGTTGCAGATCTTGAAGATGAGATTGCGGGTTTAGAAACTCGTATTGAAAAAATCAGAATAGACCTAGACGATTTAGAAGATTCGATCGTTAAGCGTAAAAACATGATTAAGGATGCCCAAGCTGCCATCAAAAAATATGAGTCGCAGCTAAATGAGGTAAAAAATAATCGTGAGTATGACGCTATTTCGAAAGAAATCGAAATCCAAGGTCTTGAAATTCAGGTTTGTGAAAAGAGAATTAAAGAAGCAGAATTCGAGATTCGCAACAAAACAGAAAACTACGAAGCTACTGTAGGAAATCTTGATTATAGCAAAAGCGAACTTGAGGGTAAAAAGAAGGAATTGGAAACAATTACTTCTGAAACACAAAAAGAAGAAGACTCATTATTGGCAAAGGCTGCTGAAGCTGAAGCTAATATTGAAGAACGTTTGGTGAAAGTATATTACCGTCTACGTAATTCGTTCAAGAATGGACTTGCTGTTGTTTCGATTGATCGCGATAGCTGTTCAGGATGTCATAATAAGATTCCTGCTCAAATGCAATCTGAGATTCGTCAACGCAAAAAAATCATTATTTGTGAACATTGTGGACGCGTTTTAGTCGACGAAGGTGTTGTTTTGGAAATCGAACAAGAATACGGTTTCTAATAACAAAAAGATAAAGGAAAGCCTCGCTGGAAAGCGGGGCTTTTTTTTTCTCATATTTTTTATGCAACTTTGTTGATATACTGACTAGGTCCACTTTACAAATTGTAATTTTGTGTGTGGTAAATTTTAACCTTTAAACGTTTATGAATAAAATTCATTTCAAGTTAATTGCAGCCTTTTTACTCGGAAGTACCTTTTTGCCAGTGAAAGCGCAAGAAACCTTATTGCTTCGAAATCCGAGTATTAGCGCTAATAATATCGCTTTTGTCTATGGTGGTGATATTTGGATCACCGAAAAAAATGGAGCTAATCCAAGACGTCTCACTACAAATCCTGGGGTAGAACAGAATCCAATGTTTTCTCCAGATGGGAAAAAAGTCGCATTCACCGGAAATTATGACGGAAATACTGATGTATATGTGCTTTCTATCGAGGGCGGTGAGCCTAAACGTATTACCTATCATCCATCTTCGGATGTATTACGTGGATGGCTAAATAATGATGAAGTATATTATACCACATCTCGTGACTTCACCTATGCTTTAAGTCCGCGATTATATAGTACCAATATCCAAGTATCGGGAATGGACAAGCCGTTGATTATGCCTGAGGCTACTCAGGGCAGCCCTTCTGCGGATGGTCGTTACTGGGCCTACATTAAGAATACTGATCCTACAGAAAGAGATCGTGTAGCCTTCAAACGCTACCGGGGCGGTGGTACGCCAACTATTTGGATCTTTGATACGAAGACCAAAGAAATAGAATCAATTCCGCAAGTTAAGAGTAATGACGTTAAGCCATTGTGGTTGGGAAATAAGGTTTATTTCCTGTCTGATCGCGATAAAATTGTCAATATCTTCAGCTATGATACCAAGACTAAGAAGGTAGAAAAATTAACGGATTTCAAAGATTATGATGTGCGTTCGCTAAATGGGAATGGGACCGATTTGATCTTTGAATATGCAGGTGCACTAAATACGTTGAGTCTGAACAATAATAAAGTAACTCCGCTGCATATCAGCGTAAATACAGATGTCATGTATAAAAGACCTTATTATAAAGATATCAAGGATGATATACGTTATGCTACGCTATCGCCAACAGGTCAACGTGCATTATTTGAAGCGAGAGGAGAGATATTTACGGTGCCTAAGGAAAAAGGTGAGGCTCGAAACCTGTCAAATTCACCAGGCTCTCATGAGCGTTTCCCAGATTGGTCTCCAAATGGTAAATGGGTTTCTTATATTTCGGACAAAAACGGTTCCTATCAGTTGGTGCTAATGGATCAGTTTGGAAAAGATAAACCATTATACTTCAATTTAGGGGAAACTAATTTTTATTTTGAACCTACTTGGTCGCCAGATTCAAAGAAATTATTTTACAATGATGCACATCTCAATCTGTATTATATTGATATAGCTTCTAAGGCTATTGTCAAAGTTGCAGACGATAAATTGAGTGGGCAAACAGGTCGCGTATCCAATCATTTCCAGCCTAGCTGGTCCCCAGACTCTAAATGGATATCTTTTATACGTACGTTGGAAAATGGAGTGCCTGCAGTATTCATGTACAATTTGGATACAAAGCAAACACAGCAGATTACGGATGGTATGAGCTCTGCTCGTAGTACCGCATTTTCTCAAGATGGTAAATATCTATTTTTCACAGCGAGTACAAATACAGGACTGACAAATTCAGGTTTACATATGTCCGCTGTACAACGTAATGTGGATTATGCGGTTTATGCCTTTATTTTGTCGAGCAAAACCCCCTCTTTCTTTAAAAATGATAGTGATGATGAGCAAATCCGTGAAGATAAACCCGACAAAAAGGAAGAAGGAGAAAGTAATAAAACAGACCGTGTAAAAGAAAACGATAAGAAAGCTCCTAAAAAGGATAAAAAAGAAGAGACTATGGTCAGCAAAATACCTGAAAAATTCATTCAGGTGGATTTCGATCGTGTCGAGAATCGAATTGTTGCGCTTCCTTTGCCAGTAGGACCTTATTGGAATTTGAACGGCTTGGTGCCAAATCAATTGACCTACCAACGTGGTGGAACTATCGGAGCGTATGATTTTAAGGATCTCGAAAACAAAACCTTAGTAGAAAATGCCCGTAGTTTTGTCATTAGCGCTGATGGTAAGAAGATGTTATATCAAACGGGAAATGGATTCAATATTGTAACAGCTGGGCAAAAAGTAGCGTCTCCTACTGCTGGTGAAGTTAAGTTAGGCGGAATACAGCAACTCGTAGATCCTGTCGCCGAATGGAAGCAAGTCTTCAATGAAGTTTGGTCAATGCAAAAGGATTATTTCTATGTCGAAAACATGCATGGTGCAGACTGGAAAGCTATGAAAACTAAATATGAAAAATTCTTGCCCTTTGTAAATCACCGTTCTGATCTTGGTTATTTATTGAATGAAATGATGGGGGAAATGGTCGTAGGACACAATTATATCTACCCTGGAGACCAGCCTTCCACACCATCGGTTTCAGTCGGTGTACTGGGAGCAGATTATACGTTAAAGAACGGTTATTATCAGATCGCTAAATTGTTTACTCGCCTTGAATGGAATCCGACATTTAAAGCTCCATTAGCTGAACCAGGATTGAATATCAAGGAAGGAGATTATATTGTTGCTGTTAACGGTATGGAGTTGACAGATGCTAAGGATATCTATAGCTTATTTGATAATACAGTAGGTAAACAAGTGACTTTAAAGATCAATTCAAAACCTTCATTGGTCGGAGCGCGTGAAGTGATCGTTAAACCTATTTCATTTAGTGATGAAATGAGTTTGCGGAACATGGAGTGGGTCGAGCGGAACCGTAAAAAAGTAAACGAATTGAGTAATGGTCAAATAGCCTACGTGTACATGCCGAATACCGGTTCTGAAGGCTATACCTATTTCAATCGTTATTATTTCGCCCAGATGGATAAAAAGGCCCTTCTAATGGATGAAAGAAACAACGGAGGTGGCTGGGTTGCCGATTATGTAATTGATCTTTTATCTCGTGAACTAATATCTGGCTGGGGAATTCGTGATGGAAAAGGATTTACAACACCTGGCAATGGTATTTACGGACCAAAAGCCATGATTATTAATGAAAATGCTGGTTCAGGCGGTGATATGATGCCTTATATGTTCCGTTTTAAAGGACTTGGAAAATTGGTAGGTCGTACAACAATGGGAATCTTAGTTGGTATCAGTGGCTATCCGCCTTTGTTGGATGGAGGCCGTATTACTTCTCCAAATTTTGGCGTATATGACCTAAAAGGAAATTGGATCATTGAAAACGAAGGGGTTGCTCCAGATGTATTTATTGAACAATTGCCAAAAGATCTGTTGGAAGGTCGTGATCCTCAACTTGAAAGAACGGTGAAAATCTTGTTGGAAGAAATGAAAACCTATCCGTACAAAAATCTACAAAAACCGGCCGATCCTATTCGGGTGAATTAAAATAAAATAAATATAAGGGCTTTGAAAAACTTCAAAGCCCTTTTTTATCGTTTAATTATGAGATAGTGCAAGTTGTTGACAGGATTGGACCTGGATAGTTTTATTGCCTTTGCTTGCTTTTATTGCTATCTTTAGAATATATTTAATATCTATGTTTCCTGAGCAAACTACCTCCCCTTTTCAATCATTGTTACGTTTGATCTTAATGGTCATCGGGTTTACGTTTATTTCACAAGTTTTCTATATTATCCTCCTCTTCTTTTATTATAAGATGACTGGGCAGGTGTTTTCTGTTGCGGTGATCATGAACGGTTCTGCCAATGAAATGCGTTTATTGTTGCTCATGAGCAGTCTGGGATCTTTTGTAATCCCTGCCTATTTGATGAATGCTTATGAGGGGTATGGAATCAAGTATTTCCAGTATAAATATAAGCCTAGCGTAATGCAGTTTGTCTTTATATTTTTTGCAATGCTCGCTTTTATGCCATTGATGAGTCTGATTGGTCACTGGAACGAATCGTTAAAACTCCCGGAAAATATGAGATCTGTGCAGCTATGGATGGAGCAGAGTGAAAAGGATTCCGGCGATCTGATTCGTGGTATTATCATGGAATCAAGTATTCTTGGCTTTCTGTTCAACATAATTGTACTAGCATTGATTCCTGCTATCGGAGAGGAGTTACTGTTTCGTGGCGTTTTGCAAAACATAGTTGGAAGATGGCTGGGCAATCCACATCTTATTATATGGATTGTTGCGATAGTTTTTAGCGCAATACATTTGCAATTTTTTGGTTTTGTACCCCGTATGCTGTTAGGGGCATTTTTTGGATATCTTTATTTATGGAGTAAGAATATCCTACTGCCCATATTTGGGCACTTTGTGAATAATGCTGGCGCTACCGTCATGTCATTCTATTATGCTAAACAGGGAAAGACCTACGATGAGCTAAATGCATTTGAGTTACAATCTTGGTGGATATATCTTGTAGGCTTCATTTTTACTCTTATTTTTGTATTCTTATTTTATCGATCAACGCAAAAAGAAAATAATGGAGAACGACTGGAAAAAAATTAAAACATATGCAAATGCTATTCAAGCTGAGATAGTTAAACAAATGCTGGAAGAGAATGGTATTCCTGCTGTGGCGATGAATAAACAAGATTCTTCCTATCTATTTGGAAAAATTGAGCTCTATGTCAGTGAAGAATCTATTGATGTAGCCGAAAGATTAATTGAGGAAGCAGAAAGGGGACTTTAAAACATGAAAACAAGAGCAATAACCGGAGTAATCTTCGTGGCTGTTATGATAGCTTCCACTCTCTTGGGTGCTTATGTATATTCCATATTTTTTACATTACTAAGTACTTGGTGTCTGTACGAGTTTTATGGAATAGTTTCATCCGAAGAACGGGCTCCCAATAAGGGAATAGGTATGGCACTTGCATTGGTACTATTTGCATTAGGGTCTTTAATTTCAATGAATATAGTGGCGGGGAAATTTTTAGCGCTGATTATCCCTTTTGTAAGTTTGACTTATATTGTTTCACTTTTCCAGAAACGAACTTTTCCTTTTAATGATATCGCCTATACTTTTTTGGGAATAGCTTATGTTACATTACCTTTTTTCCTATTTTCCAAATTAGGTTTTATACAAGGGGATTTCAATTATGTCCTTCCTTTAGGCTTCTTGATTTTATTGTGGACAAATGATACTGGGGCATATTTGGCAGGACGGAGCTTTGGAAAGCGTAAACTCTTCGAACGAATATCACCAAAGAAAACATGGGAAGGTTTTTTTGGTGGCTTGGTTTTAGCTATTGTTGCAGCAGTGAATCTGGAGAAATATTTTGGCTATCTTCCACTTTGGCAATGGATAAGCGTTGCGGCAATTATCAGTATTGTAGGAACATTGGGTGATTTGGTCGAGTCTATGTTAAAGCGAAGCTTGCATGTTAAGGATTCGGGAAATATACTGCCTGGACATGGTGGTTTCCTGGACAGATTTGATGGGCTGTTATTGGCTGCACCTATGGTCTATGTTTTCTTAATTTTAATCAATTAATTGTATTATGAGTCACATTCAAAAATCTACTTTTGATTTTTTAACGGAATTGAAAGCAAATAATTCTCGGGAATGGTTTGCTGATAATAGAGTAAAATATGAAGATGCACTGGCGGATGTGAGAAGTTTTCTGACAGACTTAATTGCCGCGTTGAGTGAATTTGATCCTAAAATTAATACTTCCATACAAGCCAGCAAATGCCTATTTCGTATTTACCGCGATACACGGTTTTCAAAGGACAAAACACCTTATAAAAGCTGGTTCGGCGCAGGAATATCAGTCGATGGGAGAAAGTTGCAGGGACCGGAATATTATATTCATATAGGTGCAGAAAACTCATTTATTGCTTGTGGATATTGGCGACCTGAAAAGCAACATTTGGAGGCAATAAGACAGGAAATTGATTATAGTGGCGGTAAATTAGATGAGATTTTGAAAACGGTATTATCAGAAAACAAAATCACACTTTTCAAAGAAGATCTATTAAAACGTGCTCCTGCTGGTTATAGTGAAGATAATCCCTTTATAGATTTCATCAAATTGAAGAGTTTTGTGTTGGATAGATCTTTAACCATACAGGAGTTATCTTCGAAAAATGCACTGGATAATATCGTAGCTTCCTATAAAAGTATGCTTCCTTTTAAAGAATTTATACAAGAAGCCATCGATACGGAATAATTATTCGGGTAAACTGATTTTGCCCATGCAGACAGCAGGAGAATCTTTAATTTGATCTACATTGGATTTGCTCCCTGCTAAGGTTTCATTTGCTAATAGTGCAAAGAGAACAGCCTCTTTGGCATCTGGATCTATACCTAACGCTGCAAAACTTTCAACGTTGAATGCAGGTAAACTTGTTTTGATGTAATCAAACAACAAAGGGTTATGTAGGCCTCCACCGCTGACATATACGGCAACGTCTGTTAAACCTTCAGTCTGCCTGCGAATGCCATTTATCATCGCTTGAGCAGAAAAACGATTAAGCGTTGCCATCACATCTTCCCGAGGCAGATCTTTTGTTTTCGAACTATCCTGTGCTTTTTCGAGATAGCTTAAATTGAATAGCTCGGGTCCCGTGGTTTTTGGAAAAGGGAGTGTTAGAAATTCTTCCGCTAAAAGCTCATTCAATAACAAGTCATTTACACGGCCAGTTTTTGCCATGTAAGCATCTTTGTCCATTTCAAGATTAAAATGCGCTTTCATGTATTGGTTCATCATTGTATTCCCTGGGCCGAGGTCAGTAGCATATGCTTTCAACTTTGTATTATGGCTTGGGATAAATGTAAAATTAGAAATACCTCCAATATTCAGTAAGAAGCGATTTTCTGTAGGATGTGAGAAAAGTAGGAAGTCTCCGTAAGCAGCTAAAGGTGCGCCCTCTCCCCCTGCGGCAATATGTTTTTGTCTAAAATCAGATAGGGTTATGATTCCTGTATCTACTGCAATATGATCCCCATCACCGATTTGAAGTGTGCTATTGGGCCAGTCTAAATCCTTGGTCAACGATTGGGGAGCATGATATACAGTCTGTCCATGACTGGCTATACAATCTATTTGCTTGCTCGAAATATTCCATTGCTTTAAGGCTGCATTGATTAATTTTGCATGGGTGATTCCAATGTAAGCATTGAGTCCAGAGAAGAGCTGCTGATCGATATTACGTTTTGCAAAAACTTCACGAACCCGTGTCCGAAACTCATCCTCATAATCCATTGTAGCAAAATTCTCTAGCTCTATTTTTGTTGTTTTACCTACGTTTTCTATGCGGCATACTGCTATATCAAGACCATCCAGAGAAGTTCCGGACATAAGGCCAATGATGCGGCGTTCTTTCTTTTGTGAAATTTGGTAAAGTCTTTCGATTTGAGGATTCATAGCCTAAAAATAAACACAAAAATGTTATGATGAATATCATTTTTGACAATTAAAGATATTTTGTAACTTCACGGCATTAAAAATCAAAAAATTAAATACAATGAATTTTCCAGCAGAATTGAAATACACCAAAGATCACGAATGGATTCGTGTTGAAGGTGATGAAGCAGTTGTAGGGATTACCGATTTCGCTCAACGTGAATTGGGAGACATCGTTTTTGTTGACATAAACACTGTAGGTGAAGAAATAGCCGCAAATGAAGTTTTCGGTACAATTGAAGCCGTAAAAACCGTTTCTGATTTATTTTTACCGGTATCAGCTACAATTTTATCTGTTAATGAGGCTATTGATGCATCTCCTGAATTGGTCAATTCTGATCCTTATGGTGAAGGTTGGATTGTTCGTATCAAATTGAACAACACTGCTGATGTAGATGCTTTGTTATCTGCTGATCAATACAAAGAAGAGATCAACGCATAATAATTTAATGCATATAAAAAAACAGAATAGGGGCTAAAAAGCCCCTATTCTGTTTTTAGTTCTATTTCGTTTATTGGCTTTTTAATGTAGTCTTTATTTTTGCTTCTGGCATATCTACGTCACTTGTCATTTCTGTAATTTTGGTAAGACAGGTCTTTTTATCCAATACATAGAAACCCTGTACGTTGCCTACCTGATTTGCATCTGGGCCGAACATTTTTCCCTCAACATTTACTTTGTAGCCTAGCTCATTTGCTTCTACTAAGGTCATTTTGTTTTCCACTGAAATGCCTGAATCATCTGATTCGGTTTTAGATGTCCAAGAATCACCTATTTTAATAGGCTGTTCAGGCAATACTGTACTTATATTTTCGAACATACTTTTGTCAAACGGCATGTTAATACCTTCAGGCAACTTGATATCAGAAGATTTGCCAAGTTGATCTACATTAAAGCTAATGCTATTTTCGAGCAGTTTGCCTAAAGTTGCGTGCATCTGTTTGGAAAATTCATTGGCCTCGGGTTTTTTAGAGTCGTAAGTCATATCCATTCCCGCCATATTCATTTTCATGTTGATTCCTGTATATTTAAGATCGAATGCGAAAATGCTGTCTTTTTTCGTTGTATTGGTGATATCAAAACCCATATTAAGATCTGTAACCATTTTTTGGCCAGCAGCGTCAATATCCATGGTCATAACAAGGTTTTGCGATATTTTTTTCCCTGAATCGGGATTTACGCGTAATGTGTATTTCTTTTGTGCAGAAGCAGATATCACTAGAAATGCAAATACAGCCATCAAAGAGGCAATTCTTAATTTTTTCATATATGGAATTTTAATTTTTTAAATAAGCAACAATCGGCCAGCTTAAATATAAAAAAAAATCCCTTTTACTCAGTAAAAGGGATTTTAATTTTTTAAGTATATAAGTCGTATTACTTCTTGATATAAGATACTTCTTTCACGGCTTTTACAACTTTCTCAACGCTAGGTAAAGCAGCTTCGATTAATGTTGGAGCATAAGGAAGAGGTACATCTGCACAATTTACGCGGATTACTGGTGCATCTAGGTAATCAAAAGCATTACGCTGTACATTGAATGCTAAATCTGTAGAAATGGATGCTAAAGGCCATGCTTCTTCTACAATAACCAAGCGGTTTGTTTTCTTCACAGATTTGATGATTGTAGGGTAATCGATAGGACGTACGGAACGCAAATCGATTAATTCAACGCTAATACCTTCTTTTTTCAATTCTTCAACTGCAGGAATGACAACGCGAGGAAGCATTTTACCGAAAGATACGACAGTTACATCTGTACCTTCTTGGATAATATTAGCTTTTCCGATTTCCAGGTAATATTCTTCTTCAGGAACCTGTCCTTTATCACCATACATTACCTCAGATTCCATGAAGATAACAGGATCTGGATCAATAATGGATGATTTTAATAAACCTTTAGCTTCATATGGATTAGATGGAACCACAACCTTTAAACCTGGTGTATTTGCAAACCAGTTCTCGAAGTTTTGAGAGTGTTGGGCCGCAAGCTGACCAGCATTTCCTGTAGGGCCACGGAAAACGATCGGAATAGAGAACTGTCCTCCGCTCATCGAGTGAATTTTAGCTGCCGCATTGATTACTTGGTCAATTGCAACGAGTGAAAAGTTGAATGTCATGAACTCAACAATTGGCTTCAAACCATTCATTGCAGCGCCAACAGCAATACCTGCAAAACCAAGTTCAGCAATAGGTGTATCAATGATACGCTTTGCGCCGAATTCATCAAGCATACCCTGACTTACTTTGTAAGCTCCGTTATACTCAGCAACTTCTTCTCCTAATAAAAATATTTTGTCGTCTTTACGCATTTCTTCGTTCATTGCTTCACGAAGTGCTTCTCTGAATTGTATTTCTCTCATCAGTTGTAAAATAGTGTCAATTTTTAGATTACAAATCTACTATTTAAAATTGATATTTTGAAGATTTGAACCCGCTAATTCTATAGTTTTATGTCATTTTTTAATAAGTAAATGACTTTTGTATTAAATTTTTGAATATAAGTTGTTCAGATATTCCAATGTTCTTATAAGTGCCTTATTACTATTCATTATAGCTAGCGGAATGTTCCACGTGGCACGGTCCCTTTTCTCAACGTAATTCGAAATACCGCGAATCTCGATCACGGGAACTGTCATTTTGTCGGCAGCATAGAAAACAGCAGCTCCCTCCATACTTTCAACAAGACTATCGGGATGCATTTTTCGCATTTTTTCTATACTTTCTGTATTACCATGGACTTTGTTTACTGTAATTCCTTCCCCCTGCTTTAGAAAAGGAAGCCGAAGCTCCCTATCATCCAGTAAACATGAGGTAAACTTAGACTTTCCGTAGCCCAATTGATCTATTGGAATAAAATTATGACCGTCTTCCGCGCCTAGTTCAACAAATGATTCTGAAACGACTTGAACGACTGCTCCTATTTCAACATTGCGGTCCAAACACCCCCCTATTCCTATATTAATGAGCAGATCATATTTTTTTTCATGTAGGACTCTTCCCAGCTCAAAGGCTGTGGCGACCATGCCTACACCAGTTACTAAAGTGTCGCATTGATCGTAATTTATTACCACTTCTTGGAAAGGCTGTAATTCAAATGAAGTAGCCGCAATCACTAATATTTGCATAACGAGCTCGTTTTTGATGGAAAATTACAAATTATCTCGCACGCAAACCTCTTTTTAGAATAAAAACATCTTGCTTGTAGGGAGTTCTACTTACAAATTTGACCTTTATTAATAATAATAAGTTAACTGATTTGTCACTAAGAATATCATTTTGATCATTGTATCTGAACTGCATCACTTTTATCCTGTTACACGTCATAAATAGTGATTACCTTCTTATCTATTAGCTTGGCTTTTATATACTCGTAATTTAGGTTTAGTTTAGGTTTTACTTAGATTATACCTAAACTAAACCTAAACTAAACCTAACTAAAACCTAAGTAAACCCTATCTAAAAGGTAAAGAAAATCACGTTAAAATGTTCAGTTACGGATACGCTTTTTTCAACAGGGCACATACAAATTCTTTCTACAAAATCGTATAGCAAATTAATTACCGAAATCTGGTTATAACTAATAATAAGGAGCTTTTTATCTCAATAGTATGGTAATTCATATATAAAATTAACAGTGCTCTTGAATCGGGATTGCTTCTCAAAATCACTCTATTTAATAACAAAGTGTAGAAACACTTAATTATATTACTATATTCTGACGGCATTCCTTAAAAGGAAATGTTAAAAGTGCAGCTAAAGCCTTATCTTTGTATTATTATGGTATTTATAACTCGTCGTGAACGTTTTTGTGCTGCGCATAAGCTCTATCGTGAAGATTGGAGTGAAGAGCAGAATGAGCAAGTATTTGGGCTCTGCTCCAATCCAAATTGGCATGGACACAATTATGATCTTTATGTAACAGTTAAAGGAAAGGTTAATCCGGAGACTGGATTTTTGATCGACTTAAAGATCATGAAAGAAATAATCAATCGTAGTATCATTGACAAAGTCGATCACCGCAATTTCAATTTAGATGTTGATTTTATGAAAGGGGTCATGGCTTCTACGGAAAATATTGCAATCGAAATATTTAAGATCTTAAAACCTCTGTTTGATGAACAGGGAGTGGTCTTGCATAGTGTCCGTTTGCATGAAACAGAAAATAATTACGTCGAATATTTTGGCGAGTAATCTTTAATACATTTAAATAGTAGAAACTATGAGTCAACACTCATTTGACAACGAAGAGTTGGAAGGATATATTAAGATCGACAAATACAATACTGAAAAAGTAGATCGCATCGCTTCTCATTATACAGATATATTGGAATGTCTTGGTGAAGATCCAAAACGTGAAGGTTTGGTGAAAACGCCAGAGCGTGTGGCAAAGGCATTGCAATTTTTGACACATGGATATGATATTGATGCTGCAGAGGTTTTACGGGGAGCTATGTTTGAAGAAGACTATAGTCAAATGGTCGTCGTTAAAGATATTGAGGTATATTCTCTCTGTGAGCATCATATGTTACCTTTCTTTGGTAAAGCTCATATCGCCTATATTCCCAATGGTCATATTGTAGGTTTAAGCAAAATACCACGTGTTGTTGATATATTTGCACGTCGCCTTCAGGTTCAGGAGCGCCTTACCAATGAGATCAGGGATTGCATTCAAGAGACGCTGGGTGCACGTGGTGTAGCCGTAGTTATGGAATGTAAGCATATGTGTATGGCTATGCGTGGTGTACAGAAACAGAATTCTGTGACAACTACTTCTGCATTTACTGGCGCTTTCCAGAATGATGTGACAAGATCCGAATTTTTACGCTTGATCACAGCTGATCTAGCTTAATATATTTGTTGTTTAATAATAAAAAAAGCCTTCTGAAATTTCATCTTTCAGAAGGCTTTTTTTTTGATAAAATCTAAAAGCGAAATAGAAAATCAAAAAATGGCAATATCGCTTTTTATGCATCTGACGCGATTTCCAAAAAATGCTCTTTACAAAAGAATAATTATATTTAATTGATATAGAGCTGTTTGTGAAAAAAAGTTTTTATCATAAAAATGTTTTTTGGTACCTTTGTGGTTATGGAAATTGTTGCCGACGATTTGGAGTCCTATTTGGAACATACTACAGACGAAGAAAATTCGTTACTGAAAAGGGTAAATCGGGAGACATATTTGAAGGAAACAATGCCCCATATGTTATCTGGACATTACCAGGGAAGAGTTCTTTCTTTATTGAGTAAATTGGTTGCTCCGAAACGTATTTTAGAGATCGGAACTTTTACGGGATATGCAACATTATGTCTCGCAGAGGGGCTGCAGGAAGGTGGAATATTACATACCATTGATATCAATGCAGAACAACAAGAAAGGGTCCAAGGATATTTTGATGAATCTGCATTTGCCGATAAAATCAGATATCATATTGGGGATGCAGCGATAATATTACCTACATTGGATGAAACATTTGATCTGGTATTTATCGATGCGGACAAAAAGAGAAATTTATATTATTTCGAAACGATAATAAATCAAGTTCCGTCTGGGGGACTTATTTTGATTGACAATGTCTTATGGAAAGGTAAGGTATTGGATTCAAAACCAGACAACCAAACAAAGCAGATCATTGATTTGAATGCACGTTTAGCTCAGGACAAGCGCGTAGAAAAGGTAATATTGCCAATTCGAGACGGACTTTTTGCATTACGCAAGAAGTAATTTGTGAACTAAAACATTCTTCATGAATTTAAAACAATTAAAAAGCTTTGTACTGGTACTAGCTTTGGGAATTTTTGGATTAACAAAAGTTTCAGCTCAAAGTAATGCGGCATATGTCGATAAGTACAGTCCAATAGCAAAAGAAATGATGGAGGAACACGGAGTTCCGGCATCGGTTATCTTAGCCATCGCTATGCATGAAAGCGGAAATGGTGGTAGCAGGGTAGCAAAGAATTTGAATAACCATTTTGGTGTCAAAGGAAAAAATAACAGTACCGTTATTCGGTCAGCTTACAAAGGTTATCGGTCTGTAATGGACTCATATGATGATTTTGTAGGAATAGTAAAAAGAAAAAAGACTACCCAAAGCCTTTTTGAAAAACATCCTGGTGAAAAATATGAAGCTTGGGTAAAAGCGATTGCTCGTTCGGGTTACTCTACGAGTAAAGGTTGGACAGCAAAAGTACTCGCTACGATCAGACAATATCATTTAGATATGTTTGATAACGATGCTAAGCAAAATAAATTCTCATCAACAAAGAAATAAGCGCGACATTATTGCATGAAGAAGTTTTTTTATGGCATGTTTGTATTCATGATGTTGATTACATCATGTTCAAGCCGGAGAGGCACAATCTCGTCCTCTAAGTCTGGGTCCAGTTCAAAAACTTCTTCATCTTCTTCTGTGGGGCGACCCACCATGGCCGGCAACGATTATATAGCTCACTACAAAGATGTGGCTGTTGCAGAAATGAATAAATACGGTATTCCTGCCAGCATTAAACTTGCTCAGGCTTTACTGGAATCAGGCAATGGTAACAGCTACCTGGCACGTGAGGCAAACAATCACTTCGGTATTAAATGTGGTGGGGTCTGGAAAGGAAAATCTGTAACACGTCCCGATGATAATATTAATGATTGTTTTCGTGTTTATGACAATCCGGAACAATCTTTTCGGGATCACTCGGAGTTTCTATTGCGACCGCGATATGCAGCACTCTTTAAGTTGGATAAGAATGACTATAAAGGTTGGGCTAAAGGCCTGAAAGCAGCTGGCTATGCTACTAATCCGCGTTATCCTGAGTTATTGGTTGAAATGATCGAAAGGTATCATCTTGACCAATATGATCGTGGTGAATCTCCAAGGGAAAAGGTTGTACGGGAAGAAGCTGTTAAAGTTGAGATTGTCCAAAATGTACAGGACACGCCTCCTACCGTCGTAAAAACAGAAGAAATAAAAAGCCCCGTAGCGATGCGTATTCACGAGGTTAAAATCCAGGACACATTATATTCGCTAAGTAAACTTTACAATGTATCTGTGGATCAGATCAAATCCCTGAATGGTCTTACGGATGATGCCCTATCTTTAGGGCAGCTATTGGTTATATCTAAATAGTTACGCTTTAAAAGATGTTAAATATTTCGCTTTTGTAAAGCTATATAGTAGTTTTACGAAAGTGATGCGATTGCGATATATTTTTCTACTTATAGCCCTTGTTGGCTTCAGTTCTAAACTTTTTTGTCAGGATAAAAAGGTCGAAGGTATCGTTTTTGATAAAAATAGCAAACAACGTATTGGAAATGTGAAGCTAGCTAACCTGAGGACGGGTGAGGTTAATTATAACACCATCAAAGGAGAATTTGATTTTAATGCGCGGCTAGGAGATCATATTGTTGCAATAAGTAAAGGTTATTTTTCGGATACTCTCGTGGTGGATAATCGTGGATTATTATTATTCCATTTGGTGCGCGAATCTTTTTATATTGATGAAGTGCAGGTTTTTGCACGCAAGAGCCCCGAAGAAATTCTAAAAAAAGCAAAAGAGGATTATGAGAAAGCCTATCGTCTTTCCGGATATGGCGATGTGTTTTCTGTAGGTCCAAATGGTGCAGGATTGAGCATTAATTCAATCTATAGCCTATTTAGTAAAGAGGCAAAAAGGGCACGCCGATTGACTAAAACGATTGAAAATGATTATAGGGAAAATGTGATTGATTATAAATTTACAAAAGAGCTTATTAGTAAGGTTACAGGACTCAATAGCGAAGAAGCCGAAAAATTTAGAAGGATATTCAGGCCCTCTTATTTTTTTATCCTAGCAGCGAGTGATTATGAACTGACGAATTATATCAAGGATTGTTATTCGCGGTATCAATTGCGCCCTTCGGAATATTTTATTGAGCCTTTTCCAACAATTAATTATAAATTAGTACCGTAAACAAAAAAATAGACGTTTTCAGAATGAAGTTATTCAATTTTGTCGGCATAGCTATGCTTTGCCTTTCTATGACCAGCTTAAAGGCACAGGATCTGAAAGATCTTCGAGCAAAACCTGATACCGTAATTTCTATACAGAGAGAACAACCATTAAATATTAAAACGATTCGTCCTGTAGTTCCAAAATTAAATCTGGAAGTAGATTATTGGAAACATTGGACAAAATTTGGAATCAATTTAAACCAGGCGTCATTTAATGATAATTGGAAAGGTGGTGGTGTTGGTTCTATTGCTGTTGGATTGAATGCGAACCATAAATCGGATTATACCAGAGACAATTTCAATTTCGTGACGGAAGTTGATTTGCGTTACGGAAAGATAAAGAATACCAATAATATTGCGAAGAAGAATAATGACCGTATATTTTGGGATAATAAGCTTTCTTATAAATTGTCAGCCAATTGGGCTTTGTTTACATCAGTTACATTTGAGTCACAATTTGATGCAGGCTATAAATATAAAACTGTAAATGGTAGAGATACGATAGACTATATTGAGAATGCTTTTATGGCTCCAGCTTATTTAACGGAGTCTTTCGGTCTTGAGTATAAACCTAGTAATGAGTTTTCTATACGCTTTGGTACAGGTACTGCCCGCCAAACTTTTATTTTGGATGAGCGTGTTAAACCCCGTTCTGGAGAAGGTTTTTTTGAGAAATATGGGTATTATAGGGATCCTAATAATCCAGGTGCAGGTACGGGTGAACGATTTGGTGTAAAAGAGGATCGGTCTTTTGCAAATGCATTGGCATTTCAGTTAACCGGTAACTTGGAAAAAAATTTCACGGATAAGCTGAATGTAAAGGCTCGTTATAACCTTTTTGCCGATTACGAAAAACTTTCCGATCCGACTCACCGCTTAGATGTAACGGTAACCGCTAAAGTTACTAGAGTAATCAATGTGAACTTAAATGGCATTATGATTTACGATCCGGATGTTATCTCAAGAGTGCAATTGAGTCAGTCTTTAGCGATGGGTATTGTTTATAGCTTACCAAAATAATGTTTAGACCTGTGTCAGGAGGGATTTTACTCTGTTCATTGCTGTCTTTGGCGAGTTGCAAGTCGAAAGTACAGCCGATGGCTTCAAAGCCGCTAGTGGCGTCTTTTGCCGCTGCAGTCGTGGTTGAAGAGAAGATTGTAGCAAAGCCAGATACCAATTTACTGACACCAGAGGAAAGAAAGGTTATTTTTCTACAGAAATCTGGGGCCCATCCCTATTGGCGTCAAGAGGAGGCCATCCATTATGATGTTCGTAAACCGAACTTTGTGATCATTCACCATACAGCACAAGATAGTGTAGGACAGACGATTAAAACATTTCAGGTCCCGCGGACCAAGGTTAGTTCACATTATGTAATTGGACGGAACGGTGAAATTATACAAATGCTGAATGATTATGTCCGCTCCTGGCATGCAGGTGTGGCAAAATGGGGATCTATCGTGGATATGAATTCCTGTTCTATTGGTATCGAATTAGATAATAATGGCAGGGAGCCTTTTCCCGATGCACAAATTAATTCGTTGATGACCGTGCTCGATACCTTGAAATCACGTTACTTAATCCCTTCAAATAATTTTATTGGTCACGCTGATATTGCCCCATCTCGTAAGAATGATCCAAGTGTCTTTTTTCCCTGGAAGAGACTTGCGGAAAGAGGTTTTGGTATATGGTATGATGAAGGCCAGTTAGTGGCTCCACCGGATAGTTTTAATGCGATAGATGCGCTCAAAATCATTGGCTACGACACATCTAATCTAAAGGCCGCTATCGTTGCTTTTAAGAGAAAGTTTGTTGTGCGGGATACAACAACCGAATTGACTATATACGATAAGAGCGTACTGTACAATATCTATAAAAAATACTAAATCTAATCTATTCACCTGTAGAGTAAGGCCCTATTTAGGATTTTGCCATTTAATTCAAGTTATTTTTTGTCCCCGAAATGCCTTCATTCCCTGTTGTAGAAGGTAGGCAATTAGCATAACAGCCACACAACCAATAAGATTAAGCCAGAGAAAAGGAATCTTATTCATCATCCAAATAGCGACTACTACGGCTTCGGAAAGTATAGCCGCAAAGAAAACAGCTTTACCTTGTATTTTCTTCATGTAGAATGCGACGATAAAAATCCCTAGGATCGTACCATAGAATAATGAGCCTAAGATATTGACTGCTTCAAGGAGATTGCCCAACCTATTGGCATATAATGCTACAATAACAGTAAATGTACCCCAGATCAACGTAAATAAACGAGACCATAATAGATCTTGCTTTTCGGATGAGTTACGGTTAATAAATCTTTTGTAGATGTCGATTGTCGTTGTTGAAGCCAAGGAGTTAATAGCACTTGCTGTGGAGCCCATGGATGCGAGGAAAATCACCGCTATTAGAAGCCCTATTAATCCTGTTGGAAAGACGCTTGTTACAAATGAGAGAAATACATAATTATTGTCGTTCGTTTCTGCTGTTGGGTTATTTTTTTTGATTAAGTCTAAAGTTTCCTCTTTTACTGACTGCATTTGGGCATTGAGTTGACCGAGTGAGGATTTATAATCGACAATGTTTTTTTCGTCGTCGTGATCTAATGCTGTATTGAGCTGCTGAACAATAGATTCACGTGTTTTAAATAACTCGGTATGCTTTTGTTCTAGAATCTGGTAGTCAGGAGCATATTTACTTTCTTTAAGCTTCTTGAGTTCGACCTGATTGAAAAAGAGAGGTGGCTGGTGGAACTGATAGTAGGTGAAGACAAGGATTCCAATCAACAGGATAGCAAATTGCATGGGGATTTTCAGGAGACCATTCATAATTAATCCCATGCGACTTTCCCTGACCGAGGCTCCTGTCAAATAACGGCCTACTTGGCTTTGGTCAGTCCCAAAGTAAGATAGTTGTAGGAAAAAACCGCCGATGAGTCCCGTCCAAAGGGTATAGTTATTGTTGAGATCAAAAGTAAAGTCCAGCGCATTCGTTTTTCCCGATTTCCCGGCAATATGAAGTGCCTTTGATAGCCCAACATCCTCCGGAAGCAGATGAATAACCAATATGCCTGCAACGAGTAAAGAACCAAAGATAATGCTCATTTGAAGCAACTGTGTATGGGATACAGCTTTAGTTCCCCCATATGTTGTATAGATAACAACAAAACTCCCTATGGCCAATGTCGTCCATGTAAGATCAATATGAAGTATGGTCGATATAATTAGCGCTGGAGCGAAAATTGTAATACCTGTGGATATGCCTCGCTGGATCAAGAAAAGGATGGCGGTAAGCCCTCTGGTTCTGACGTCAAAACGTTTTTCCAGAAACTCGTAGGCAGTAAATACTTTTAGCTTATGGAAAATAGGGATAAATGTGATACAGAGAACAATCATGGCCAGGGGAAGCCCAAAATAAAATTGAACGAAACTCATTCCAGAGGAATAGGCCAGTCCGGGCGCAGATAAGAAAGTAATGGCGCTTGCTTGTGTCGCCATTACCGATAACCCGACGTGATACCAAGGTAAGGAGCGGTTACCTAGAAGATATCCATCAATATTTTTAATGCCTCTACTTTTATACATGCCATAAACGACAATGCATAAAATTGTAAGGAACAAAACAATCCAATCTGCTGCACTCATGAATAGTGGTTCGTGAAAAAGTACAGAAAAAGGATGAATACAAATAGCCAGATAACGACCAACCAGTAGAAGCGCTTCCAGCTATTCATTTTTTATCTATCTGAAGGCTTCTGAGGATAGATGACACTATTAAAAATAGCTGCAATAATCAATCCAACAGCAGCACCACCAAAGATGCTTAAAAATGTCTCGTTTGCAGTGAATCCAATTAATGCACCAAACACTACAGCAACTAAAAGGATAATTCCTTTTGCTTTGCCCGAATCTATCGAAGTGCAGTTGTTGTCAATCTGATTTTCCATTATTATATTATTTTGATTTTGATAACAAATTTACAAATAATCTGTAAGCTCCGGGAATTCCTGCAGGTAATTGTCTAAAAAAAGATAGCGATGTATAAACAAATTTACCTTTTCCATATTGGGCTATTAATAAAGAGCCTTTGTGAAGTGGTTCTCCTGGGTCTTGTATCGCAATTGGAGTGCGATATCTTTTATCAATATCTTCCGCAAAGTATAGCCCTCGTTCCTGTACCCAATGTTCAAAGTCTGCTTCGCTGATCTTGTTCGGATAATTGAAAATTGGGTCATTCTTATCGAAGTGAACCTTCGCTATTTCATCCGTCACACGGTTTCTGCCAATGCTAAAAGGAAAAGGTCCAAAGTTTTTTGAGATTAATCCATTGTTTACGTTGTATTGCTCTAGGACTGTTCCACCATTGTTGACATACGCAAGAAGTCTATTTTGTAACGGCACAATTTCCCTGTTTACATTAAATATTCGTACCCCCAAAATCACCGCATCGTACCCGGAGAGGTCTGCTTTTAGAGCCTGTTCACTGCTCAATACATCTACTTTAATCCCAATAGCGGCGAGCGACTCGGGGATAAGATCCCCTGCCCCATGGATATATGCCACCGTTTTCACGCTGTTAATCAGGTTGATATTACTCATTTTTATAGCCACATCCGGGAAATATACAATATTGGGGATATGTGGGTAATCAATGGTTTTTATCTCTTTCAAGTGTTCGTTTTGTGTCAAGAGGATGAGCGTATCAATGGAGGATTTCGAAGCGTCTGATGGTTTTATACTGATCTCTCTGGAAATTGTACGTTCGCCCTCATCAAACGATAGATTAAAAGATGCCGGAGAAACGTCCCAGCCTTTAGGGGCATTCGGTATGACGTTAAATGTTGCGGTCTTCGCTTGTCCATTTTTTTGAAAAGTCAGATTTACCTTGACTGCCGATGCATTTTGGGTAAGAGCCAAAGAACTAGCGCTTTTAACCGAAAGCTGTGGAAGTATCACGATTGGGTTATAGATTTCCCCCCGTACAGGATCTGTGTATTTATACTGTATAGGCTGATTGAGGGTGATATTTTCACCATTGATCCGAAGTTCAAATGATACTGCTGGAGCATTGGGGTTTTCGGGGTAGCCCGTTAGATCAAAGTCGCTGACGTTAAATTTCCCCTTTCCATGCGGTTCAATCAACCAATAGGGTTGCGTTATAGTGTTGGCATGTATAAGTACAGAGTCCCTTTGCAGCCTATTTGTTTTCAAAGTTTCATGGATGTTATGACCGTTCAACTGGGTAAGTTCAATGGATATATTTGGCCGTCGAACAATTATGGAATGGTCTACTTTAATCTGATCTCCCACAGCATAAGATGGATTTCTGGCAATACTTTCAAACCATATCCCTCCGCAGGCTAGAATCAGTTGTTCAACTTCTCTTTTCTTTTCCTTTGCCCAATAATCATCGCCAATTTCCTCCAATGCTTTATGCAGTTGGATAAGTTCGGCGATAACCAGCTCAGGTTTATCGACCTGAAAAGTCTGATTGATGTCATCAACCAAGGATTGAACTTTTGCGCTGTTTTGTATTTTTTTCCATGAGGTGTCAACGCCATCCAATAATGTCTTTTCTGCGGGAGCACCATCTACATATTCAAAATATTCGATTGACGAACCGCGTTGAGCTGCTGAGCCGAAGCCTTGACTTTTGTGTGAAGATCGGCTGTGTGCGGCAATTTCCCCATAGGAGGCTCCTAATAAAGTGTTATAATCTCCGATATCTATTTTTAGTTGATCCTCGCGCGTGTTATTTTGCCCACCAAAATTGGCGGTGTTCCACAGGAGCCGTTTAGCCTGCCAAGGTTTGACAAAATGAAGTTGTTCGGGAAACTGTGTTGGGTCGGCAGCGGCTTTAAAGGCTTCGTGAGCCAAAATTGCGGAAGCTTGATGATGACCATGCCCTCCTCTGGGGTCGGGGGGGAAGCGTGTGATAATGACATCAGGCCTGAATTTGCGAATAATCCATACGGCTTCGCGGAGCACTCTTTGTTTATCCCAAAATTCGAAAGTTTCTTCGGGAGTTTTCGAAAAACCAAAGTCGTAGGCTGAAGAAAAAAATTGCTCACCTTTATCTATTTTTCGGGCAGCCAAAAGTTCCTGTGTTCGGATCAACCCAAGTTCAATACCCTGTTCTGTTCCGATAAGATTCTGCCCCCCATCACCGCGGGTTAGTGAAAGATAGCCTGTTTTGTATTTTTTTTCTTGCGCAAGCCAAGCTATTAGCCGTGTATTTTCATCATCGGGGTGTGCTGCAAAATAAAGGACCGAACCAAGTACATTCAGCTTTTCTAGCTTAAGTTTGATTTCAGCAGCATTCCATTGTGGATTCTGCGCCTTAACGATTGAAGTGGACAAGATGCCAGCTAATATGATGATAGCAGAGAGAAAAGGTTTTTGCATGTTTAAAGATAAAAATTTTGGTTAACAACAGATTGTTGGCTATTGTAATTTTATTGACAGTGTTTATTTATATTGGGATGTAGCAATATTTTGGTGTCAAGCGTTAATTTGAAATATTGCCCGTACTAAAAAGATATAATATCTAGGTAAACTAACCAATATAAGTGGTTGGCAAATAGCTAAAAAGGAGATTTTACAGTGGATACCCAATTTAAATAAAAAACGGAAATCCCAATCAAGTTGAAATTTCCGTTTAACAATTAAAATATTTTTTCCTGAAACGAATTTTTAGAGAATAGTTATTTTGTCGCTTCGCTCCAAGTGGCAACCTTTAACAATAGTAAATATATGTAGAAAATATTTACTTCTGTTAGATTACTTCAATTAGTTTTCCACATTGCTAAATTTTGTCAACATTTTAGCGTTTAAAAAACGTGTAATATATCGATGTTAGGCGTTTAAGATGCTGCAATACAACGATCTTTCTTGTCGGGTATATCCTCTGCTACCCTCAAAAATATATGATCGACCAAATTTGAAATGGCGTACTTGTCCGGCAGATTTCAGTTGCTGTAAGTCTCTTTGCATCGCGTCATCAAAAACGGATAAACATCTTGAAAAGAAAGTTTTACAATAAAAGATGTTTTGCTAGAGACTATTTGTCGATCGCTCCTAGAACACGTTTCATGAACATATTTAGCGCGTCTTTTTTGGAGTTACCTTCTTTTATTAATTTATCGACTTCTACGGCTCCGTATAGGTTCGAAATTAATTCACCAAGAACATCTAGTTCTTCATCTTTCAAAGGAGCTTCTGTCAATGATTCCAATGTTTCAATTGTTTCCAAGACATAGTCTACATCATTTTGCTCGATGAATTCTGTCAAATGTTTAATTACTGGTAGTTTCATTAAATAATTCTACTAATGCGTCCAACTTATTTGTTTGTACTTGATTGACCAGTTTACCGTTTTTAAAGGCGGCAAAAGTAGGTAGGTTATTGACATTTGCCAATTTGCGGGATTCAGGGAATTTCTCTGCATCAGCGATTACAAATGGCACACTGTCATTTTCACCTGCCAATTTTTTGAATTTTGGTTTCATGATTTTGCAGTTACCACACCAAGTAGCGGAGTACTGAACCATAACAATATCATTATTGTTTACAATTTCTTGTAAATTATCGTTTTCTAATTCTTGTAACATGATTTTATTATTAAGGTGATTGTTGGAGAAATCAACAGGAACTGGGAAAGTTCCTGTTGATGAGACCTAGAGTCTTGTATTTTTAGTGTTTAGCTAAATAATCAGCTACACCTTTTCTGTCTGCATTCATTGCATCTTTGCCTTCTTCCCAGTTTGCAGGACATACTTCACCGAATTTTTGTACGTGAGCGTAAGCATCGATCAAGCGTATATATTCTTTAACGTTACGGCCTAAAGGCATATCGTTTACAGATTCGTGGAATACACGGCCAGTTTCGTCGATCAAATAAGTAGCTCTGTAAGTAACAGCAGATCCTTGCGCTAATGTACCATACTCTGGGTGCTCAACTTCTTGAACGTCCAAAATTCCCAATACACTTGATAAGTTACGGTTGGTATCTGCCAAGATAGGATATTCAACACCTTCAATACCACCGTTATCTTTTGCTGTATTTAACCAAGCAAAGTGAACTTCATTTGTATCGCATGAAGCACCGATTAAGATTGTATTGCGTTTTTCAAACTCAGCAGCAGCTTCTTGGAAAGCATGTAACTCAGTAGGACATACGAAAGTGAAATCTTTTGGATACCAAAATAAAAGCACTTTTTTACCTTCTTTAACTGCTTTTTCAAAAATGTTAATTTGCAAATTGTCGCCTAAATAATCAATTGCATCTACTGTAATGCTTGGAAAACTTTTACCTGTGAAACTCATAATATATCTTTCTTTTTTTTGTTGACACAAAGATACAGCAAGTCTTTTCAAAAAGCGAATTGATTTTACCAATACACTATTGTCAAAATCTATTATGACTGGATTATAACATTGAGTTTTTATTATAATAATGATAAGGTTACGCAATGTTAGGTAGGTCTAGTAGATGATCGATAAAAATAAATAGATTAATACTGCGGTAGTTACAAATTTATGGAATAAAATAATTGCAGTTATGCAAATCAAAGCCTACTTTTGCGACGTTCAATTCAGAACAATATAATGCTGGAGGGGTTCCAGAGCGGTCAAATGGGACGGACTGTAAATCCGTTGCTTCGGCTTCGAAGGTTCGAATCCTTCTCCCTCCACATTTTTTCTTCCTTTTTCATACCTATTTTTCCTTCTGCAGATTTAAAGCTCATTTTATAAATGATTTTAGATGCCATCTAAAGTGACTTTGCTAGGATATTTTTCTTTTTGACGGAGACTGTCGTGCTCAAATCCTCAACATTAGCTCTTTGTTTGGTAGATCCATTTGAAAAAAATTGACAGGAATTTAGGCTTGCTATTGACTTATTTATAAAATAAGCCTAAGTTTGGCTTCTGAAAAGGCCCCGTAGTTCAACGGATAGAATAGATGTTTCCTAAACATTTGATAGCAGTTCGATTCTGCTCGGGGCTACTGATAAAAAAGGCGATGGATTTCCATCGCCTTTTTTGTTTATTTGAATAGTTCTTTTCGTCCTCATATCAAAATATATTCGTAATATAATTGTAAATTTTTAAAAATATCTTTATTTTCGGTTAATCGTTACTAATACATCGATTTTACTTTTGGGCTTCAAGCTATACAATTGAATGGGAAAATTTTTATTATGCCAATTGAGGAAGATCTGTGCAGCTAATCCGGCTTTTTTTGTCTGTTTTGCTATTTGGGCTCTCTTAGTAACCACTGTGGTACTTTTTGTTCCGAAGACTGAATCATTTCATTTTATTAATACACGGCATACATTCTGGGCTGATATTATCTTTACTATACAGACCTATTTTGGGGATGGGCTTTTTATCATAGGTGTTGTTATCGCTTACTGTTGTATGCAGCAATGGAACTTCGCTCGAGCAGTGCTGGGGACTTATGTTTTCTCGGGCCTGATCTGTTGCGTCTTGAAAAATCTTTTTGGTGCGGGCAGGCCAGCGACGGTTTTCCGAGGTGATCCGACATTTCATGTCGTTTCTTGGCTGCCAGTCGCTCACTTTAATTCTTTTCCTTCGGGACATACAACTTCTTTCTTTGCTTTGGCTGCTACGGTAGCCATTATCTCAAAGAATAGAGCTTTTGGCATACTTGTCTTTGGTCTTGCCGTATTAACAGCTTACTCTAGGGTATATTTAGGACAGCATTTTGTTGAAGATATATGGTTTGGATCTATTTTGGGTGTTGGTACTGCCTGTTTTTATCTGCTGGCAATGCCTTATGTTTTGAAAAGTAAACGCATGTCTTTTAGCCTAAGATTTCTCCAAGTTAAAATCTAAACTTTGTTTTCAGTGAAAAAGATATATGCTGTTTTAGGCGAGGGGTGTATCCTTAAATATGGATAGCCGCCCAACCATAACAAACATCAGCAAGCCAAAACAGGCAAAAACACCATAAGAGTAACGCAAGCTGAAGGCTTCGGCAATATATCCAATTAAGGGCGGTCCCATGAGAAAGCCTAGATAGCTAATGCTGGAAACCATCGCTAGAGCGACCCCCGATGGTACATTTTTATTCTGTCCCGCTATGCTATAGATTGATGGGACGTTGCAGGCTACGCCTATACCTACTAACATAAAAGCTAACGTACAGATCGTAAATTGTGGAAAGACAACGGATGTCATCATACCTATGAACATTAAAAGACCACTATACTGAAGGGTTCTTTTTCGTCCTAATTTGCGGATTACAGCATCACCAACGAAACGGCCTGTGGCCATCATGATCATAAAAGAAGCATAACCGACAACAACAAATTTTTCAGGAGCCTGTACGATCTCTTTGAAATATACCCCGCTCCAGTCAAACATAGCTCCCTCGGTGGCCATGCTGAAAAATCCGATAATGCCAAGTTGAAGTAAGCTTCCTTCCGGTTTGGAGAAAAAGCTTCGCTTTTCTTTTTGAGGAGATTTTCCGGGCACTAAATACTTTTGGTTGATAAGTGTATTGCCTATGACAAAGAATAATATAATTAAGAAGTGTGAAAAAGTATTCAGTCCCAAGTTCATTGTTACTAAGCCGACCAGTGCGCCTGTAAACCCTGCTATACTCCAGGCCCCATGAAAAGAGGTCATAATTGATTTTTTGAAAATCTGTTCCGTTGCAACTCCCTGTGTATTGACAGAAATGTTACACATATTGCCCGTTACACCAAATAGAAATAAAATACAGCCCAATTGCCAGGCATTTTGTGCAAAAGAAATTGAACATAATACTAAAGCATAAGCAATGGGGACAAAGCGCAATATTTTTGCACTACCATATTTTGTAACCAGTTTTCCAGATAATGCCATTGTAGCAAGCTGCCCAACTGGAAGCATTAATAGAATCGTGCCCAATTGACCCTCACTCAGGTTAAGGTGTGCTTTAATAACAGGAATGCGGCTCGCCCAGGAGGCAAACGCAATACCTTGACAAAAAAAGAAAAGTGATACAGCGATTCTTATGCGATTTCTTTTGTTGTAAAGATCTTCTTCTGAGTGAGTTAACGTTGCGGCCATAGTTTCTGATTTGAGGATGCAAAGTTAAGGATAAGTATCCCATTAAAAAATAGAATGATTCGAAAAAATACTTGAACTTTTAAGAGGTGGGCTTGATAAGGCAATGTGCTTCTATTTAACATTGTTAACGTGTTTGGTGATAATTATATGCGGTTAGTTTGATAATTGTCTTCTTTTTAAGACTGTTCAAGAAGAGAATAATATCAAACTCTTTTTTTATTACCCTAAAACGTAGGTAATCAATATAATATGTTCCATTTTTTATAACCATTCTTTAATATAGAAACTGTAAATAGTCCCATTTGTTTCAGTTATTTTAACAATGCCCCAATTTAAGAAGCTAAAGATGCGATGTCTAAATGAACTAAGTAGCATCTCGCAGTAATAGTGAATACCGAGGGTAAACTGGAAATATGCCCGTAATTACAGGATGAAAAGCTGGAAGGACATAAAATATAAAATTTCAAATTCTTCACCATTTCATAGTAGTTTGTTCAATACCTATTCTACCTTTGTATTGGCAAACAATTATTAGCCTCCTAAATAACATGATAAAAAAACTAACTTTAAGTATGGTTCTAGCTTATGCTGGAATAGCCTCTGTTATTGCCCAGCAACCTACATTTTTATCCCATCCGACATTAAGTCGCGATGGAAAAGAAATGGTTTTTAGCTATGAAGGTGACCTTTGGAAAGTAGGGAGCCAAGGCGGTGTTGCAGTACGGCTTACAGGAATGGAAGGGAATGAGATCAATCCACGAATTTCTCCAGATGGAAAATGGCTGGCCTTTTCAGCCAATCAAAATGGCAATATGGATGTCTATGTGATGCCTTTGGCCGGTGGAGATATACGTCAGCTCACCTCACATGACGCTTCTGATGAAGTAGATAGTTGGAGTTGGGATAGTAAATCACTCTACTTTACATCAACTCGTTATAACCGAATGAGTGCCTATCAGGTTGCTCTGGATGGCGGTACCGCAACAAGGTTATTTCCGCATGTATTCAACTATATCAGTAATGTTGTACCAACTCCCTCTGGAGAACTGTTGTTCAACGACAGCTGGGAAGGCTATAGCTCGGCGAATCGTAAACGCTATAAAGGAGCTTTCAACCCGGACATCAGGTCCTATAATCCCAAAACAAAAGCTTTTAAACAATATACGGATTATATAGGTAAGGATTTTTGGCCGACAGTAGACGAAAAAGGCAACATATTCTATGTGTCCGACGAAAGCAATGGAGAGTATAATCTCTACCAGATCACTGGAAAATCGAAAATCCAATTGACCTCTTTCCCAGAATCTATCAAGCGTCCCTTTTTGGCGGCAGATGGCAGTAAGGTGGCATTTGAAAAGGGCTATCAGCTCTATATTTACGATGTCAATGGCAAGAAAACCATACAACCCAACATCGCACTTAATCGTAATCAGGTACTCGGAAAGCTGAAAGAGTTTAACATTTCAGGTAACGTCAGTAATTTCGACGTTTCTCCAGACGGAAAGAAGATGGCATTTGTATCCCGTGGCGAGCTGTTTGTTTCGGATATCGAAGGGAAGTTTGTTCGTCAGATGCCGAGTCAAGGTGAACGTATTATGGAAGTTAAATGGCTGAAAGACAGTAAAACATTACTCTACAGCCAAACTTATCAAGGGTATCAGAACTGGTTTTCACGCACTGCCGATGGCAAAGGAGAGGTAAAACAATTAACTGAAGATCTGCGCAACAATCGTGATATTACATTTAATGTAGATAGGACAAAAGCGGTATACCTCAGCGGTCGTGATGAGGTCCGTACATTGGATTTGACAAGTTTAAAGAGTCAAACAGTGGTTAAAGATGAAATTTGGGCATTTCAAAATTCTTCGCCCTCATTTTCTCCTGACGGAAATTATCTCTTATTCACGGCGATACGAAATTTTGAGCAAGATATCTTTGTGCATAACCTGAAAAATGGGCAAACGACTAATTTGACAAATACAGGTGTTACTGAGGCTGCTCCCTACTGGTCTCCCGATGGTAAATATATTTATTTTGCGAGCAATAGGACCAAGCCCTCGTACCCTACCGGCATGCAGAACTCAAGTATTTTCCGGATGGCATTGACCAACTTTGATCAACCTTACCGTAGCGCAAAGTTTGACGAGTTATTTGTGACACCTGCAAAGAAAGATACAACTGCAAATAAAACTAGTCTAGCTAAAAAGGAAGATAGTGCAAAGGATAAAAAGAAGACTGATACTGACAAGGCTAAGTCAACAGCAAGCCCAGCAGGCGAATCAAAGAAAGCTATTTTGGTCCAATTAGACTTAGATGGATTGCGTGATCGGATTGAGCAAGTCAGCCCGGCATTTGGAACACAATCCGATCCATTGGTGATACAAAAGGGTGATAAATCCTACCTGTTCTATTCATCTAATCATGAAGGAAAATATAGCGCATATCGTACCATCTATGAACCATTTACACCTGCGAAAACCGAAAAAGTAACCGACGGAGGCATGGGACAATTAGTGGAGTCTGGGGGAAAATACTTCGTATTGACCCGAGGAATTATTCAAAAATATAACCTTGACTTAAATAAACTTGATGCGATCACGATGAGTTTTAAATTCAATCGAGATCTCGGGAAAGAGTTTAATCAAATGTTTTATGAAACGTGGGCCAATCTGGAGGAAAATTTCTACGACAGTAATTTTCATGGTATCGATTGGGTATCGGTTAAAAAGAAATATGAACAATATCTTCCGGGTATCAATGATCGAACAGATTTGCGCATTCTTTTAAATGATATGTTGGGCGAACTCAATTCGTCACATTTGGGCTTCAGTTCAATGGGGCAGGAAGAACGTAAACCTTTTGGTTTTGTAACGAACGAAATCGGCGTGCTGTATGACGCTACCGACCCATTTAAGATCAGTTATATTGTTCCAAATGGACCTGCCGCAAAAAAAGAAGCGAATATTCACGAAGGCGATATTCTTGTTGCCATTAATGGAACAAAATTGAATGCACAGGCCGATCGCGATAGTTATTTCACCTGGCCTTCTCTAGAAGAAGAGATTCAATTGACCTTGAATCGTAATGGCAAGGAAATCCAGACAAATATTCGTCCAGTATCAAGTGCAGCTTTTAAGGATCTGCTTTATGACCAATGGATTAGAGACAATCGCAACCGGGTGGACCAGTTGAGTAGCAATAAGATCGCTTATTCGCATATGAAAAATATGTCGGATACCGAGTTGCAGCGCTTCCTGATCGATATGGCCGAACAGGAGAATAACAAACAAGGCATTATCTTAGACTTGAGGTATAATACAGGCGGAAATGTCCATGACGAAGTATTGCGATTCTTGTCGCAACGCCCTTACTTACAATGGCAGTATAGGGGCGGTAAACGTGCGCCGCAAAGTAATTTTGCACCGGCAGCCAAACCTATTGTTCTATTGATTAATGAGCAATCTCTGAGCGATGCCGAAATGACCGCTGCAGGATTTAAGGCACTGAAGCTGGGTAAAATTATCGGTAATGAAACCTACCGCTGGATTATTTTTACGTCGGCCAAGGGCTTGGTGGATGGATCGAACTATCGATTGCCATCTTGGGGATGTTATACGCTTGATGGTCAGGATCTGGAGCAAACCGGTGTTGCTCCAGATATTCTTGTGAAAAATACGGTTGAGGACCGAATGGAAAATAAAGATCCACAGTTGGAAAGGGCAATAAAGGAAATCCTGGATAATATAAAATAAATTCTCTTCCTACGGAATTGCTTCTATAGATAATAGGCTGTCCAGTTTTTTGGGACAGCCTATTTTTATGGATTCTCCCTTTTTCTCGGTTTTTAATGTTCACCTCTCATCTAAGTATGTTCCACCTTATTTATTTCTATCTTTCCTATTGAACAGATTTAATGGCTGTTTTTGAAGTGTTTTTTTAATTGGCTGTTTATCAGTTGTTAATGATTTAATTGCTCTTGGTGTTGTGCAATCACCGATTTTCCTGCATCCCCTCTCAAAATATAAACAGGAGGTAACATGGAAAATATTGTATTGCAAGTAAAAGAATCCTGTTCTGCGGATTGGAACAAGATGACCCCACAAGAGCAAGGCCGTTTCTGCGGTCAATGTAAAAAGATCGTTGTTGATTTTTCACAGATGAATGATCAGGAAATTGTGGATCAAATAAAAAATGCCAGCAAAGGGTTATGCGGACGCTTTTATGAAGATCAGTTGCTGCGCGAATTGGATGCTACTGTTTCTTTTGCTAAAAATCCTATTTGGCGAGGTGGATGGTCGGGGATTGCTGCTGGACTACTATTGGTTGGATCATTGAGTTTTCATGTCGCTCAAGCACAAAACAAATTGACTGGAGAAGTTGTTGTTGTGCAGACTAAAACGGAAAATGGTAAGAAAGGACAGCAAGGTCGAAGCGATCTATCCGTAAACGATAAGCCTGTTTTAAAAAGAAGTCGGGATAGTAGCAAAGTAAGTATAAAGGGTAAAGTTGTATGCGCTGGAAGTGATGTGAGCATGATGGGAACGGAGGTTTCCTTGGGGCGTTATCGTACTGAAGTGGATGAGAAAGGAAATTTTCAGCTTTGGGTGCCACAATCTTTGTTTCTGGCAGACCAAGAACTCCGCGCGCAGATGATCGGCTATAAAACTGTCATTATACCATTCAAGAAGGGGGCTAAAATGGACCTCGGTAAGCCTATAGAAATGGAAGTTAGGCCAATGATTATGGGAAAGATCGTTGCTCCAAGGACACAGGACAATATACAGCGGAAAAATAAATAGTTTGGGTGCCCTTATCATGGGTCGTTATCTCATTGAGTAGCTGCCAAAAATCTCGCTTGAATGTCATAAAAGTCAAAAAAATATTCTTTTCTACTTGACTTTTTCTGCGGTGAATCTTACATTTGATTTATCGAATGACTTCGTAGCTCAGTTGGTAGAGCAACAGACTCTTAATCTGTGGGTCCTGAGTTCGAGCCTCAGCGGGGTCACTTTCAAAAAAGCCGTTTTACGTGAGTAGAATGGCTTTTTTGTGTCTAAAAACAAGTTAGATTATTGCCTTTGCACATATATTAGCTTTAAACCGTTTTGCTCCTAACGGATGCAATAATTCTTTGGATAATTAATCTCCTTATTTTATCTGCTATCGCGTATTATTTCTGCTAGGAAAACATAAAACTCTTTAATCTGTTATTAATTCAGCAAATTTATTATGTAAATTTGTATTTCAGATGATAAGCTTATGGAAGACAAGAAGATTTCGATATTGTACGTTGACGACGAAGAAAACAATTTGTTTTCTTTTAAAGCGACGTTTCGACTAAAGTATAAAGTGTTTACGGCAATTAGCGGTGCCGATGCGATCGATATTGTCAAAAACAACCAAATACATATTATCATTACAGACCAACGGATGCCCGAAATGACTGGTGTGGAGTTTTTGGAGGAGATTATTAAGATTAATGCAGCCCCAATGCGTATTCTTTTGACAGGATATACAGACATGGCAGCTGTTGTTGATGCTGTCAATAAAGGGAAAATTTTTCATTATCTCAATAAACCTTGGAGTGAAGAGGAACTTGATCAGACGATTCAACGCGCTTATGATGTCTATGCAGAGCGTCAAAGAATTGTGGAGACCAATTCTCAACTCGAGACTTCTAATGATCAGCTGGAGTTTTTGCTTCGTCAGAAGCTACTTTCCTAAAATTAGAATCCTTTAGGAAAGTAGTCAACTTTTATTTAAAAGTCTATTTAGGTTGTGACAATCGTCACTTCCATCGAATATGAAGGTCAACGTGAGGGCTTTTATTTGCTCGGTATGACGACAGTAAACGTGGTGCCCTGATTTGGTTGTGATTGGACGTCTATTTTCCCCTGTAGCTTTATGAGTGCATTCTGAACATTATAAAGCCCGAATCCCATCCCCTTAGCTTGATCGCTGGCTCTAAAGAATAATTTGAATATATCCTCAACATACTCTGGAGATATGCCGATTCCGTTGTCACTTACAGTAATTTTAGCTTTACGTTCTGATACCAGTACCGATAGTTTGACATACTGGTTTTCCTGCCCTTTACGTTGGTATTTAAAAGCATTAGAAAGTAGATTATGCAAAATCAGTTCTAAAAGAGCTTTGTCCCCACTAAAAATCTCTTTTTGGTCCACTGTAATTTCAAAAGCAACATCTTTATTCTGCGTGTACATGTTGTAAAACTGACGTATGTTGCCAAAGAGCTCTTCGAAATTTATCTCTGACAGCATGAGTTCTCCTCTTCGTAGGAGATAATAATCTCGTAGGCTGTCAATATAAGCATCTAAGCTAACCAAGGAGCTATCCATTAGTGAAAGCAACTCATGAATACGGTCTATGCTGTCAAACTCTAACCCGAGTTTGACAGCAGAAAGAACCCCTGTCAACGGGTCACGAAGATCATGACTAACACTATAAGCAAACTTGTCTAGTTCATCATAAGCTTTTTGCAGCTCTTGATTCTTAATTTCCAGCATAGAGTTTGCAATATAAAATTTATTTGCTTCCTCAATAGCGGAAACGATTTCTTCATTCATCCAAGGCTTTCGGACAAACCTAAATATATGACCCTTATTAACAGCATCGATTACTGTTTCCATATTGGCATAAGCTGTTAAAAGAATACGGATCGGTTTTGGGAAGTCTTTTTTGATGCGGTGCAAAAAATCGATACCCATCTCATCTGGCATGCGTTGGTCACAGAAGATTATACGAATATCAGGATGAGTATGGAGTATTGCTTCGGCTTCACTCGTATTGGACGCTGTATGGATAGCATAATCGTATCTAAAGTTCGCTTTAAAGCTAACCAAATTGTTTACTTCGTCATCGATATATAATATTTCAAGCTCCCTCTGCATAATTTTATTATATGGTTTATTCCCTTACAAAAGATATGAAAAAATAATAGTTAATTGAACTATTTTAAGTCTATGGTTGGTACTAGTTATTTTGTTGAATAGGAATGATCAGTGTAAAACTTGTACCCTGTCCTACTTCTGAATCTACAATAATCCTACCATGATGTTTCGCAATGGTATTATAGGCAATGGACATTCCCAAACCAGTGCCTTCACCAACGTCTTTCGTGGTAAAAAATGGTTCAAATATCCTTTCATGGATTTCTTTTGGAATACCAATACCATTGTCCGCTATTTTGATAAACACAGATGTGTTATCATCAGAAACTCCTGTCTCAATCGATATTTTACCTCCAACATCGTGATTAAACTTCTTATTTACGGCGTAAATAGCATTTGTCACAATATTTAGGAAAACTTGATTAAGTTTCCCCGCATGACATTCGACCTTGGGCATATCACCATAAATCTTATCAACCTCAATCGTGTTATTCAGTAAGCTATTAAGGATAACCATTGTTGACTCCAACCCCTCATTTAAGTCGGCAAATTTTAATGTATCCTCGTCAACGCGAGAGAAGATCCGCAAACTCTTTACTATTTCGGCTGTGCGATGGGCTCCATCGTGCATGCCCTTTAATAGAAAATCAACCTCCGTTTTTAGGTAATCAATATCCAGGTCATCTTTGAATTTTTTGATGAGAGATTGTTTTTCAGTATCTGAGATCCCCTCTTTAAAAGCAATACGTTCTACTTCCTCCAGCGTTTCCCAGATCATTTTAATATCACGTTTTAATGGGGCGACGTTTGACGTAACAAAGTTTATCGGGTTGTTGATCTCATGCGCAACCCCGGCAGTCAATTGACCAAGGGAAGCCATCTTCTCGGCTTCGACAAGTTGAGACTGCGTTTCCTTTAAATGAGTAAGCGTGGTTTGTAGAGATTCATTAGACTCTGTTAGCTCACGTGTCCGCTCATCTACTTTTTGTTCCAATACAATGTTTTGTTCGCGTATCAATCTTTCGTTTTCTAGTGAAATCGCTAATTCCCTGACTTGTGATGCTTCTTTCTCTTCTTTTAAGATGTTGATACTATAGGCTAGACCGAAGGATAATAAGGCCATCTCCACAACAGATGCAATTTGTACAGCGTTGCTCGTAAAATCGCTGTACTTTAAGATGCCATAGTCTTTCAAAAGAAATATGACAGAACCCAATAGTAAGATTGTCCAACCATAAACAAAATATTTAGCAGGTTTATAGCCATTTATCATCACACGATAGGATAAATAGAGGACAAATAAAGATCCAGCTCCCGTTGTTAGCTGCATAAGAATAAAAGCAGGTTGCGTCAGGTTGAATAGTGTAAGAATGCTGCCAATGACAAAGAGGATAATAAAGACATTGATTATACGTCTTGATCGAGGCGCATTTTTGGATAATTGGAGAAATGAATCTGCAAAAAGTAGGGCGCATAATCCTGATAGACATCCAAAGATAATCGGTCCTTTTGTTGCGAAGTATGTCCAATTTGGCCACAAATATTGAAAACTATAACCTTTAATACCCATTTGTGTTATTCCTGCACAAAGAACATAAAGTACATAATACAGATAGCCTCTTTCACGAACAGAGAAAAATAGAAATAAATTGTATATCGCCATAATGCAGACAATACCAATATAAATGCCGCTTAACAAACTGTCGTCATTCATTTCTTTTAAGAAACTGCGTTCGTTGCTTAAATAAATGGGAAGAATAATCTGTTCAGTACTTTTAATGCGAAGAAAAAAGATGACTTTCTCGTTTCCCGGCAATTGGATATCAAATGCGTAATTGGGAACTTTATATTTTCTAGCCGAAAAAGATTGATGTTCACCCAACTTGATCGATTTATAATTCCCATTTGATGATGGCACAAAAAGTTCAACCTCATCAAGAAGTGGGTAGGCAATTTCGAGCAAGAGCTCAAGTTTCTTTTTACCCTTATTTGTCATAGGCAATCGAAACCAGATATCCGATGGCGATATACCCAAATTGGGTACTTTGCTTTCCAAAGATTGAAAGGAAGAAGCCGAAGTATCCGCAAAGTTAGGTTCACCTTTTCCCGTGTAACGCTCCAGACCGTATCCAATCAATGTACGCTGCGTCGGGTGATCGATAATAACCTCTCCAAAACAATTTGAACTGCACGTAAAAATAAATAGGAAGATCAAGTTAAGCCAGCATTTCATCCCTATAGTGCTATTTTTTTGCCTCGGCGATAACTAAATTCATAGAAACAAGGAAACAGCCAGCTTCATCAGCTTGGTCCAGTGTTTTTTGAAATTCCTCCATTTCAGCTGTGCTCAATTTCTCTTTTTGGACCATTTCCAACAGAATTTTGTCTAGGAAAAGGTAGCGATTGGCTTCCTCTTTCGAGCGCGTTACCATACAGAATGTCTGCAATTGAACTTGTTTAAAACCTTGAGTCAACAGGTCTGACGTCAACTTATTACCAGCCCAGCCATTGTTAACTTTTTCTTCTGTCAAATAATGGCATATCTTAGCTTCAATATCAACATGTTTGCTGTAAAATGTCAGGCTATTCCAGATCGTCTCAACGATTACTAAGGGTTGGCCTTCACGTAAAACACGGTGGACCTCAGCAAACATTTTTTGCGGTTCATACAGATGCTGTACAACGCGCTCCATTCTGATACCAGAAATGGAATTGTCTGTAAAGCTAAGTTGATAAACTTCACCTTGAACAAAGTCCACGTTCTTTACTTCGGTACTGCTCGTTTTGGCATGCTCGATTAAGGCCTTGTCATGATCCAATCCGACGACGAGAACATTATGCCCTAGCATATTTGCCAGGTTGATAGCATCCATTCCAGTGCCACAACCAAGATCAACAACAACCCCTTCTTTAATGGTATTGAAAGGGGTATATGAATGTATTTTTAACTGCTTAAGAAAATCGCCGGTATCCATTAAATAGCCGGCACCATAATGTTTTGTGTCCATTACAAAATATTTAAATTACGATCATCTGGTTTATGATCTAATGATGTATGTTTCAGATTTTTAATAATCTCGTTTAAATCCCATTGATTGAGATTGGGGATATCAATTTGATAATGGATCTCAATCTCCTTATTCCGCAAAGTTTCTATGCGGACAATATTGGAATTATTACGTAGGGACAAAATTGCTTCTTTATTCTCTTGATCGGCTTCTGTCAAGGTATCTAAGTTTCGCATAATCATCACCGTAGCTAGCAAATCCAATTTAGGATAATAGAAGGTACCGTTATTTCCGACGCTGGTATCAATTCGGTAGCCGACGCTTTCTGCAAGCTTCACGGTGTAAGGCGCACATAAGGCAAACAGCGATTTGATGCCGACCTGTGTGCTGATCGCGGCACCAGCTCTTGTCAAAAATATACTACCAATGCCATATCCCGCAATCTCTCTGGAGTTCCACAATCCACAGCCCTCTCCCGTACCTTGTTGCGCATAATCATATACGAGGTCAAATATTTTGGCATCCATCGCTCCTGTGGCTTGTTCAATAGGAAGCGGCTCACTCCCCCCAGAAACGTGTATGCGCACTCCGCCATATACTTTGTCGCCATCCAGTGATTCTACGATCAGGACGAATGATGCGGGATTGTACATCCAGTCATTTTTGGAAGAAGTTACTTTTTTTACGCCTATAGCAGTTAACACATGCGCGTGTCCCTCTATGAAACGTTCACAGGTTTGGGGATCGTCGATAGCCCGAAATGCTCTTAGTCTTACTACTGGACGCCCGTCGTTAAATAATAATGCCACCGAATGCTTTGATTTATCGTTTAAACGCAAAACTAATCAATTAAATGCAAAGGTGTTTACTCTTCAAATAAATTATACTATTGTGCAACCGTCTGCACAATGTGGAGGTAAATTTTGTTTGAATCATTTTTCACCTTAACAGGGCAAAACACCCCATTTTAATGGATGTCATCGAAAATGCATTTTATCATTGAGATCAAATATATTTTCGATATACAATAAATTTAACGTTTGAGATGTTAACGTTTTTGAAGGTTATTTTTATAAATCTGACCGTCTTTAATAATCAATAAAAAGTTTTTATCTGGATCTGTTAATAGTTTCAAATTCTTAAGAGGATCTCCGTCAACGAGAAGTAGATCTGCCAGAGCCCCTTCCTCTACGGTTCCAAGCTTGCCGGGATAAGGACTCCTTAATCCCGAAAGCTGTAGGAGTTCGCCATTATCTTGGGTAACCATTTTAATGATCTCTGCATTTGTAAACCATTTCTGAAGGCGCAATATAAATTCGTTCTGTAATTTATTCAGATCAGGTTCGAAAAGAAAGTCAGTGCCCCAGGCTAGCTTTACACCTGTTTTTTTTGCCATGGGCCATACTTTTTCCTGACCTTCGATGACAGGTTTTCGCTTAATTCTCCTTTGTGGATCCATATCGGGAGTGTCTTCTACAAGATTCTGTAAACTGAGCCAAATATTTTTTTGCGCAATTAGCTGCAAGGTTTCTTCGTCGAGCAGCTGTCCGTGTTCTATACATTTTACTCCTGCTTCGATCGCTCTTCGTATTGCTCGAGGTGTATAGGCATGCACAGTGACATAGGTGCCCCAGTCTTCGGCTGCTTCTACAGCTGCTTTCATCTCGTCCAGTGTATATTGTGTGACATCTACAGGGTCATATGCTGAAGAAGTTCCACCCCCAGCCATGAGTTTGATCTGACTAGCTCCAAACCTTAGATTCTCTCTTACCGCAGTCAATACCTCGTCACGTCCATCCGCAATAAATGTCGCACCATAGCGCTCTGCGCGAGAGACGATTCCGAAAAACCGGCGTGATTTTTCCTCTGGAGTTCGAAAATCGCCATGTCCGGCAGTCTGGCTTATTGTAGCGCCAGAAGGCCATATTCGCGGGCCCAAAAGTTTGCCTTTGTCAATAGCAGCCTTTAATGGAAATATTGGTCCCCCCACATCTCGCACACTCGTAAAGCCTCGCATTAACATCTGTTGAGCTGATTGGCCCACTGTATTGATAAGAAACTCCTCCGATAGATCATTTTTCATCATTTGTGGCATTGTCAAAGCACCGAATACCAAATGAACATGGGCATCAATTAAACCAGGCATTAGGGTTTTACCCTTGCCGTCAATTTTGATTAGATCATTTCCTCTCGCGTTAATGGGCAAGTCGCTGATGGTCTGGATGGTGTTCCCATTGATTAAAACATATTTGGGCGATGTCAACATCTGATTGCTATAGTCGATCAGTTTAACATTTTCTATTAAAACCTGCTTTTGTTGGCCATAAATGGCTTGCACAGAAACCGTGCAGAAAAGTAATGTAATTAGTTGACGTAAGCGCATAGCAAGAAGAATTACATGGTTTAAATAATATGACAATCGCTTGTAGCCCCGAAGAGCTTCACAGTGCTTGAAAGAATATCTTCTAAGTTAAATCATAAATTCAATATATTTTAATTTTATTCTTAAAAATTTCAAATGGCTCTGGCGTCTTTGAAAAATTAAGCAATAATACCCTACAATTGATTTTAAGAAAAATGCTAAATTTATTCGGTCATGATATATAAAAGCTCTATCGGAAAATATCTTAGATGTGTAATTCCTTCCATTGCCTCCACAGGCGAAACGCTTGCTTATGCCTTGCTGTTTGGCTTATCATTCTATTTATTCCTGATCATTTTTCAACCATTCGGGACGTATAATTTTGATAATGCTGATAAATTTTGGTTATTGTCGGGATATGGAATCATATTGTTTTTAGCCTACACATCAGTTTCTGTCCTGTTGCGCAAAAAGCAGTGGACAATCGCTACAGAGTTATTGCGTATTTTTCTTGTATACCTATTAGCCAGTTTTCTGAATTTCTTTTATCATGTCTATATGATTAATCATGGGCTATTGCGGTGGCACAACTTACCCTACATCGGATTATATACCCTATCGTTGTACGTGCCGATTGGATCGATCTATTTCCTGCTCCGTATTGACAGACATCACCTTCATGAAACAAAGAGTCTAATGCCAACCGACGAGATCGGTCTAGTGCATAAACACGAACTAAAGGAAATAGATAATGGCTGTTTAAATGCCATCAATATCCCTAATGGGAATCAAACGTTCACTTTACCCCACAACGATTTTATTTTTGCAAAATCGATGGATAATTATTGTATGATCTATCATCGAAAAGAGGATGCTGTGAAAAAACAGATGGTGCGAATTACTTTGGCACGATTGGATCAATTATTAAATACGGGTACTATTGTCCGCTGCCACAGGTCCTATTTGGTCAATCTTGAAAAAATAATTAAAAAGGAAGGAAACACTCAAGGACTGCTATTACGATTTGCCGGCACAGAAGATTGTGCTCTTGTTTCGAGATCTGCTGTTGGGACAGTTAAATCTTATCTATTGCAAGCTCGTTCGTAACCTTGTCAATCATCCCTAAAACATGCAGTATACCACATAATTTTGTTCACTCTTTTTCTGGAGTATAATTTTGCTCAAAAAAGATGAACAATAAAAATTTAAACCTGCTGGTATTATTCCTCTTCTTCGGAATATACTTTATCCTTGACTATTTGTTTTTTGCGGCAGTCCAATCCAAGATCACGAGCTTTGTTCACAATAGATTCTTGGGACATGTGCTGACGTATTCAATCAGCCTCTTGCCACTATTTGTAGGTGCAATGCTATTAACGCCAATGAGCCCAATAGGACTCCTTGACAAATTCGGTTGGAATCGATCTTTGATACAGGGAATTTTTTTTGGAATGTTAACCACTTTACCCATGTTTCTGGGCTACGCCGTTATTTTTCCCTTTAATCGTCATATAGATCCCAATTCTTTCTTAATTAATAGTGTGTCATCAGGCTTTTTTGAAGAAATAATCTTCCGCGCTTATTTTTTTGGCTTAGTCTTTCGATATACTCGGCTGGGCTTTATTCCAGCTATTTTCACAACATCATTGATTTTTGCTCTTTTACATCTTTATCAAAGTCAGGATTTGGGGGAACTGACCTTAATTTTGGGTATTACTTTCTTGGGATCTATCCTGTTCTCTTGGCTTTACGTAGAATGGAAATTCAATCTTTGGGTACCCATAGCATTACATGTTTTTATGAATTCTGCCTGGATGATATTTGATGTTGCAGAAACGGCCGCAGGAAATAGATGGGGTAATTTTTTTCGTTTCTCTACGATTATCTTTGCAATCATATTAACTGTCGTTCAATCGCGGAAAACTGGCTTTCAAATAAGTGGAAAAAATCTATGGTTAAAAGATTAGTATTTCTTCTTGTTTTAATTGAGACTATAGATATGCCATATAAGCTCTTTCTAATCTTAAAAATGAGGATCGCAACCTTTGTTGTAATGATCGGGCGATCTAGTGAGTACTGTCTCTCAAAGAATACCTGAATACTGGTATTTTTTTTGGCATGGGAATGGCTAACTTGACCTTTATGAAAAGACTTATATTTTTATCATTTTACACGGTTATTGGAGCGGCTATTTGCTTGAGTACTTTGAGCTGCAGTAATCGTACGAAGACAGCAGAGAAGGTTGCCACCGATTCTTCAAAGCATGAGGCAGCTTCCTTAAAAGACACGGTAGGTTCCGCTAAATTCCCGCCTTTGCCAATTGATTATGATAAGACCAAAGTTTTGAAAAATATGTACGTTGTTGACCGTGCTGGAGTAGAATTCATACAAGGAGCAGCTAAGGATGCGCCTGTATTGGGGAAATATCCATACGGTACCAAATTGGATATTATAGGGGAAGAAGGTGAATGGTTTGCGATCATGGATCGTATTCAACGTGATTATAAAGGAGCCAACGGTGAAACAGGTGATGTCACGCAATGGGAAAAGGTCTATGTAGCCAAGTCTAAGCTGGGCAAACAGGACAAAATCACAATTTCACCCAAGGAGTTGAATTCGATTGTTTCCATCAATGTAAATGGCAAAGAATCATATTACGAGAAAGGCCACGCGTTAGACCAATATCTCCATCTGGAATTGATCGATGAACAGACCTTTTTGGCTGCTCAAAAGACAGCAAAAGATTATTTGATAAAGGACACTTTGTCTTATACAAAGAATGGGAAGATTTTGGAACTGCCTTTAACAAGTGGGAAAAAGCTGACGTTCACAGATAAAGACGTTGATAATGAGCTTGAATCTCGTTTCTTTTATAAAGGGCATTATGATTTTCTAAATGCTTTTGCTATTGAAGGGAACTATTGGGAAAGTGCTGATGTACGGCTTTTTGATCGTCAGGATGGCCATCTTATTGTAGAATGTGGAGATTACCCCCTCTTTTCTCCTGATCTTAAGTACCTGGTTACGCTGCATGCTGATCCCTATGAATCGACTGGTGACTTACAGCTCTTCCACGTGAAACAAGGGAAAGTGACGCCTCTGGTTTTTATCAGTTTTAAAGAGTGGATGCCAACCTGGAAGCCTGAATTGATGTTCTGGGGCAAAGATGGAAGTGTTTATACTGCTGCCAATCATGTCAATGGTTATTGGGGGGAGGATGGTTCTTTGAGTGATAGAGCCCAATTTATCAAAATTAAGATCCTGGAACACTAGAAATAGCCATAACTGTCGTTTTTTCGATTTAATGTACAGTAGTTAGGTTATGCCAATGGGATTTTTCTGTTTTAAGTAAAACTATTCTACTGGGTACCTGTTGTATTCCATAAAATAGATTATAGTTTGTAATTTAGCTGGATGAAACTAAAAGCATTATCATTATTTGTTATCCTTTCTTTATTTGTTTCGTTTTCCAGGGCACAGGAACAACCTTGGAAACAACATAATAAATGGATCTGGGGTCCTTCGGTGGGTTATCAGTATCAAAGTGGTAATTTTCTGAAAGTTTCAGGTTGGGGTTTGTTCGCTCCTAACGATTTTCAATATATGAAAATCGATGCGGGCGCCAATTTCAGCTGGATGGAAGGTAAAACGACCGTCATTCCCGAACTAGGATTTACATATTATTTAAATGATTTTGTCCTTTTTCCATATGTAAAAGCGGAGCTTACACCTTACACAATTACCCCCAAAATAGGAGCGAGTCTTTTCTCTATTGTTGACCTAGGTGTTGGGTACGGATTTGATTATAACACGAAGAAAAATTTTAAGCCTATCGATGGAATTACCGTATCAGTAGGCGTAAATATTCCTTTAAATTTTCATATTTACTAGACAAGATGCGAAATAGGGCTATTTATTTTCTTGGCACACTTATTTTACTGACACTTGGTAGCAGCATTAAAGCGCAAGACCATTTAATCGGCCCTACCTTGAGTTACCAATTCCAGAAAGGCAGTATAATAAAAACAGGAGCGTATTTTGCTTTTCCGTTTATTGGAGATCATATTCTGCGGGCAGATGCAACAGCTAACTTTACTTGGACGCAAAAGAAGTTTGCCGTGATTCCCGAGGCTGCGATAACCTATTATCCGCAGACCTATGTCTTAACTCCCTTTGTGCGTGCAGAGGTCACTCCTTATACCCTTACTCCAAAATTGGGCGTCAGTTTAGCAACTTTACTGGATCTCGACTTGGGCTATGGATTCTCCATCAATGACAAAAAGGATTATAGACCGATGAAAGGCTTTGCAGTTTCTCTCCGCTTTAGCATTCCGCTAAACTACAGAATCAATATGTAGCTCTCTTTGCTGTCCTCTTTGAGCTCGTATTAACATTGAGCTTTTTAACAACAAGACCAATTTTGCTTCATCTGTTTGGTAAAACGTCCACTTTTGAGATAAATAACTTTTGAAATCCTACTTCGATTATTTGTCCAGCCAATTTTTGAAAGCAGCGACTTTTTCTCGAGAGACGATGAGCTCTTCCGATTCATAATGTTTGAGGTATATTTTCAATCTTGCATTGGAGTGTATAGCGATATTTTTGATGGCGTCAAATTGAACAATTGTGCTTCGGTTGATTCTAAAAAAATCTTTGGGCGATAGCTGCGGTGTTAAGGCGTCCAATGTTTGATCTAAAAGGTAGTTGCCATTTTCATTGCTGTAGAGGTAGGTACCTTTATTTTCACTGTAAATGCATTCAATCTGTTGGGTTGTTATCACTTTTAGTCTTTGGCCAATTTTGATCGTAAAGCGTTCTTTATATGTTTGTAAAGTATGTTTAAACAATGCTTCAAGAGACGCTAGGTCAAACTGGGGGCTGGGACGTCTATATTGGATAAACTTTTCGATAGCGTTTTCCAATTCTTCATCTTCAATCGGTTTCAGCAGATAATCAATGCTATTCTGTTTAAAAGCTCTTAATAGGTACTCGTCGAATGCCGTGGTGAAAATGATGGCCGAATTGGGTTTTATCTGCTCAAGGATATCGAATGAAATTCCATCGGCGAGCTGAATGTCCATAAATAGCAGATCAGGTTCAGTATTTGACAGAAACCATTCGATGGATTCTTCTACGGTCTGCAGTACGGCAGATACCGTATAACCGAGTGCCTCCAGTTTTCTTTGAAGGAATCTTGCCGAAGGGAGTTCGTCTTCTATAATTAATATTTTCATTGTTTATCCTTCTTGCTTATTGATCATCTTTTTTATGGAAATGTTCCTGTTATAGCTTATGGAATGTGATTCTTAATGATCGGCCGTATATGTTTATTTAAAAGCCACTGTTTTTTAATTAACGATTTCAGTCATAATGGGCAGTCCGACAGAAAATAAAGTATCGCTTTCCTGAATGTGTACAGACAAATTGGATAGTATCCTATAACGATCCTGAATATTTTTTAAACCAATTCCTGAGTTGCCATGGAGCACTTTCTTTTTCTGAAGATTATTCTCCACATATAGATAATCAGCATTCCGATAAATCTTCAGAAAAAGTGGTTTTTTTATAGAAATAACGTTGTGTTTGATCACATTTTCGATCAGCAATTGAAGAGAGAGCGGTAAAATAAATCCCTTATTTTCCTCTTCGCTAATAGCTAGATCGATCTGAATGCCGTCTTCGAAACGCAGGCTCAGAAGATTTAAATAAGCTTTTGAAAACGCGAGCTCGTCCTGTAGTGAAACAAGGCTTTTATCTTTTTGTTCCAGCACATACCGGTAAATTTTAGAAAGATCAGTCGTAAACATACTCGCCTTTTTGGGGCTTTCCTCGATTAATCCATTAAGTACATTCAGGCTATTGAACAAAAAATGTGGGTCCAATTGATTCTTTAAAGACTCAAATTGTGCTGTTATTTGTTGTTTCTCTTGCTGCGTCTCTTTAATCTGGTAATCTTTAAATCGCTTGTAAAAATAAAATCCAAAGAAAACCATGGAGATAAAAAGAGATGTAATTGCGATTTGAAAGTAATAGGCAATATGTTGCTGACCGACAAAATCATGAAATCTTTTTAGAAAGTCTTCGTTGTTTTTTACCGTAAATAGATCAGAGAAAAAAACGTTAACAGAAAATACAACTAGTATAGACAGTACAATACTTCCAGTATAAAAAAAGGCCATTTTCTTTCCAAAATCCTTTGTGTTTGGATATTTATTAGAGGCCCATTTGGACAGGTATCCATTGCCCAAAAAAAGAAAAAATCCATACAATAGCCCTCTCAACATGTTCGGATGAAGAACAATTGATGTCCAGGGTGTATTTTTATACTGCAACTTGGCCACAATCACAAAATAGATGCTTACGACCAAGCTTGCAAGTAGTGCCTGTAGTATGGCTTTAAGTATGACTTTTTTCACAAAGTGTTATTTGCATTCTTTTACCAGTTGTTCTGCCCGGTCCTTGCCCCATGACGGACCAAATGGAACAGTAACTTTTTCTTCATTGAATAAAGATAGTGCTTTCTTCACATCCTCACATTCTTTGCTGGTATCTTGATTGAAATATTTTTTTGCATTCATCTGAAACTCTGCAAGTCCCAATACAGCCCGGGGATTATTTGGGGCTATTGCTAGCGCCTTTTTATAAAGCCCTACAATGCTAGGTGACAGCTCTTTCGCCTTTGTCATCGGATCTGTGATCATCAATGCTGTTTTGTTCATTGCCCGCAAAACAAGCCATTCTGGATTATTGTCCTGAGCTGTTGTGTTCAGAATGTCTTCTGCCGATTGGATATATTTTGCTTGCGTTTCTTTGTTCTTCTCCCTGAAGGAAGCTGTCGTTAGTACCATTGCTTGGTAATACGCCGGAATCCAATTGTCCTTTTCTACCTGAGCAATGCGCTCTAAAAGAGCTGCCGCTTTCTGTGTCTCTCCTGATTGCCATAAACCCATGGCTTGTCCCATACTTTTTTCAAAATTGCCTTGTGCAAATGTCGTGCTGCTTAGTAAGCAGATGATTGCAATAATAAATGATTTCATGATTTTTCGTTTAGTATTAAATATTTTTTAAGTGTCGCTGTATTTGATTTATTGTTCATCCAACAGTCATGAAGTTCGTCATAAGCCTTGTTAAGTAGAAATAATGCTGGATGAACTGACATATTTTTGCGATGAGTTGTTGAGTTTAGAGATTGTCCAATTGATTTTCTTTTTCGTTTTTACTGATCGTCCAGAAATAGCCTAAAAAGACAAAACGTTTGGCTGTTGGAACGATGGGTCTACGGTCATAGGTCCCCTGTGAATTTGGTCGGTCTGCATACTGATAACCATAAATTGGAGCGGCACCAAGAACGTTGCTGACGGAGAAATGGATAATTTTTTGCTGGCTGTAGAGAAACGACCAGCTCATGGAAAGATTATTATAACCTTTTGTACGTCCATTCATGAAAACCGTTTGGTTAGGATCATTGTAATTTCTGCCGGATACAAAGGAATTTGTCAGACTGAGCTGTGACCGAAGGTTAGCAAACCAGTACTTTCCAACAAGGTAAATACTGTGTTTATACACATATGGAGGAGTGACCGTAGCGGGATAATTCGCTTCATTTCTCTTGCTGTCGGTGTATGAATATGAAATCCAGTACTGGAGATTTTTGATGCTGCTGGTATTTTTATAAAATAGGTCAAAGCCTTTTACCTTACCGTTTCCAGTATTGTCGTATTGGCTGTCATACCTTGGTGTCACACTATTGTATTTAACCAGGTTGCTGTATGCTTTGCGATAAGCCTCCAAGCGAAGTAGATGTCCCGATCGTTCATAGAAATAATTGGCGATATAGTGATTGGCTTCGAGCCAGTCCAGCTTTGGAGCATATTTTAAGACAGGGGTAGCAGCTTGTTGATGAAAAGAGCCATAAGCCATGGAGAGTTGGGTATATTTGTTCAATGCGTATCCCAAAGAGGCCCTCGGTTCCAGCGTGTTCCTTGTCTGCAGGTTGGATGAAGTTTCCCGTAATCCGAGTTTTCCGATGAGATTTGGTAGGATACCAAACGTAGTTTCAGTAAACATAGAGGTCATCTTGCCATGGTATCCATAGTTATATTCAAGGTTTTGACGCTGGTATTCTTCTTGATAATTATTATCAAAATATTCTATACCCCCGATACTTTTAATCTTATTGTTCCAGATTTTGCTCAGTACTCCCTTTATGTGAAGACTTTTTTCTTCGTTGGGCAGGAAGATATCGTCATAATGCAGCTTATCGGTGAGGTAACCCAGACCAATACCAGAATTGAACGTCCACCGGTTCCCCAGATTCTGGCTGTAAGTAATATTAGCATATGAATTGTTGGATTTCTTTTTCAATGGGACAGGCTGTTTATAATTGATGTCAGTTTGATAAAGTCCCATATCCTCTAAATTGTAGGCACCATAGATATTTAGGAAACCTTCTTTGAACTGATGACGATAGATCATTTCTCCGGAAGCATTTTCATAAGGTTTTGTCCATTTAATGTCGGGCGTAATTATTTTTGAATAAGGTTTTAAGTTTGTGTAACTGCCGTTGAAGGTTAGCGAGTTTTTCCCCCATTGTAGGGTATGCCCCAAACCCAATCCTACAGAAGATAAAGAGAGCTCTGTTTTTGGCTGTTCAATCTTATTTTCGGTATTTAGCGCTAAAATACTGGATAGCGCATTGCCAAATTCTGCTGAATAACCGCCTGTAGAAAAATTTACTCCCTTAAATAACATAGGAGAGAACCGGCCCCGAACAGGGACCTCATTGGGTGTGGCGGTGTAGGGTTGAGCAACTCTGATTCCATTGATATAAGTTTGGGTTTCGGAGGCATCCCCACCGTGAACCATCAGGCGGCCATTTTCTCCGGCGACCTGTGCACCGGGCAAGGTCGCTAGGGCACTGATGATGTTGCCCATGCTTCCTGCTGTTGTGACAATATCCAGTGGGCTCATTACCGTATTTTTTCTGGAGCTATTGGCTTGTAGGACCCCTGCCTGAATCGTGACTTCCTGTAGTCGATTCTCACTTTCTTGCATGTGAATAATCAGCAATTCTTTCTGGGGCAGTTGGATAGACTTGCTATACGTTGGGAGGCCCACAACGGTCGTCTTTATGATTTTAGTGCCCTGTTCACTGGTTTCAAAAACAAAGTTACCAAGCGAATCTGTGGTGCCGCCATCGTAGGTTCCTTCCATATAAACATTGGCTAAATAAATGGGTTTGCCGTTTTTACCCAGCACTTTTCCTTTTAGGATAGATTGTGCAGATACGACGGTAATACTTAAAAATAGGATGGTTAATAGCAGCTTCATTTTTCTTTATTTTTATTCAAAGATCAACTGAAGTAAGCGCTCCTACGAAAAAGAGTGGATGGAATGTCAAAATATCATGACGAATCGCAAGATTCCAACTTTATGCTGTAAATTGATGTCGGAAAGCAAAATTTCTTCTAAAAAAGTTCTCAGGTGGATAGCGTAATAGATTGCTTATATATGCTATGCTTTATATTCCGTTGCCATGAGCAATTTATTTTAGTTTGATGTTGCAAATAAGAGTTTAAAATTAAGTCAGAAAAAATGCGAGTAACCATTTTAGATGACTATCAAGATGCTGTCCGAAAGTTGGACTGTTTCAAAATTCTTGATGGTCATGATGTCCAAGTATTGAAACAGTCCTATTCAGATCCGGCTTTACTGGCTGAAAAATTAAGCGACACGGATGCGCTAGTGCTCATTAGAGAGCGGACAAGAATTACAGAAGACCTGCTGTCTCAGCTTCCCAAGCTAAAACTAATTAGCCAGACGGGCAAAATTTCAAACCATTTAGATTTGGCCGTCTGTAGTCGCCTCCACGTGGCTGTTGCCGAAAGTATGGGCTCTCCTGTTGCCCCAGCTGAATTGACTTGGCTTTTGATCATGAATGCCCTTCGTGGTTTACCTCAGGCTCTTTCCGATATGAAGAAAGGCCTCTGGCAAACGAACGTGGGAGACTGCGTCTCCGGGAAAACAATAGGGATCTGGAGCTATGGAAAAATAGGAAAGCGAATAGCGCAGTTTGCAAAGGCTTTTGGTGCCCAAGTAATTGTTTGGGGAAGCGAAAATTCCCGCGAGGAAGCTGTAAAAGATGGCTTTTTGGCTGCCACCAGTAAATCCGATTTTTTTCATTTTTCAGATGTTGTTACTTTACACCTCAGGTTAGTGCCTGCGACACGTGGTGTCGTAAAGCTCGAAGATCTCCGGTCTATGAAACCGACGGCGCTTTTCGTCAACACTTCCCGTGCTGAATTGGTTGAAGAGGGCGCACTATTAACCGCGCTCGAAACAGGTGTTCCGGGGATGGCTGCGGTAGATGTTTATGAGTCCGAACCAATCTCTGATCCTAACTATCCATTATTACAGCTCCCTAATGTGCTTTGTACACCGCATATAGGCTATGTGGAGAAAAATGGTTACGAACAATTATTTAGACTTGCCTTTGAGAATATCGTCGCCTTTTTCGAAGGCGCCCCACAACATATAGCAAACCCCGAAGTACTGAGCCGGTAGTTAAATGAATCGGCAATACATAGATGAATAATTTTACGCATTTAGAACAACCAACAGGCCGTTTTATTACGACCGCAGATAGAGAATATCTTTTTTTCGGTGGGACATCCTATCTCGGGCTGGCAACCGATCAAGCATATGCCTCTATTTTCATAGCGGGTATACAGCGATATGGTATAAATAATGGCACATCACGAAATAATAATGTGCAGCAGGCCATATTTGATCAGGCCGAGGACTATGCAGCAAAACGTTTTGGCTTTGAAGCGAGTCTATTGCTTTCCAGTGGATATTTGGCGACTCAATTTCTTGTCAGGACATTGGCTGCCGAAGGAGAAGTCCTTTATGCCCCCTCCTGTCATCCGTCTTTGTGGTTAGACGAAAAACCTGCAGCAACGGGAAGTTTTATTGACTGGGCTGATGCTGCAGTGGCTTATATCAATCAATCGCCGCAAGCTTCATTTATTATTGTCAGCAACAGCCTAGATAATATGAAACCGGAGATCTATGACTTTACGGTCTTTAGGCATATTGATCCAAAAAAGAAGATTGTGTTGATCCTGGACGATTCTCATGGAATAGGTGTTACCCGTAAGAATGATATTTCATTCGATAGAAGCAATTTTCACTCGGCCAATATTGAATTAATTGTCGTTGCCTCATTGGCAAAAGGTCTAGCGACAGATGCGGGTTTGATCTTAGCAGATCAGCAGCGGATCAAAGCTCTTAAGCAATCCAACTTCTATACCGGGGCTTCTCCAAGCTCGCCAGCGAGCTTGTATGCATTTATACATGGCGAGCATATTTATTTAGAGCAATTCCAAAAGTTACAACATAATATAAGTTACTTTCAAGCACGTATAGTGTCGCAATTAAATACTGTTTCTAATTTTCCCGTTTTTTCTTCAACGGACTCGGACCTTTATGCCAGGCTGATGGATGCAGGAATACTGGTGTCTAGTTTTCCTTATCCGCTTGCTACAGACCCCTTATTGAACAGGATTGTACTAAATGCACACCATACAGAAGTAGATTTGGATCGGCTAAGTCACGCAATTGGCATATATTGATTTTTATATGACATCTAATGAGTCAACATCTTGTAAATTAGATAATTGTTTTTATTTTTGAGGTTAATTTAAAGATTGGTCGGATGTAAAGTGTGGTTAATTGATTGTAAATGTTTGGCTTTTGGAAGCTTATTTATCAAAAAAGTATTTAAATAATTTCCATTACTCATTTTAAAACAATACTTTTGCATCCCCAAACATTAGTTGGCTTAAGGGTTGAAAAATAAATAATTACAGTAAAATAGATATGACTAAAGCAGAAATTATTGCAGAAATCTCTACCAAAACTGGCTTAGAGAAGGTAGATGTTCAAGAAACCGTAGAGGCGTTCTTTAAAGTTGTCAAAAACGCAATGATCGGAGGAGAAAATGTATATGTAAGAGGTTTTGGTAGCTTCGTAGTCAAAAAAAGAGCTGAGAAGACTGCAAGAAACATTTCAAAAAATACAGCAATCATTATCCCTGAACACTTTGTTCCTAGTTTCAAGCCTGCTAAAATTTTCGTAGAGAAAGTGAAGAATGGCAATAAATAATCTTTAAAATAGATTAACATGGCAAAAACCAAACAGATAATAGTAATAGGATCAGTAGTAGCCTTAGTTGCTGTGCTTTTGGCGCAGCCTATTAAAGGTTTGGTGAACAAAGAAAAACAAACTGCTGCAGCATCTGAATCGAAGCCTTCCAATGAGGTAAATTTGGAAAATATATCTTCGATGACAAAACAAGGTTTAGATGCTAGTTTAGTCAAAGAAATTTCCGATATTGAGGGCCAAGTTGCAAAAGCTTCTGGAGAGGATAAGATAAAGCTGTTGCAACAGTTGGCAGATAAGTGGGACGATGTCGCAAAACCAGCCCCTCAGGCTTTCGTCTATGAGGAAATGGCAAAGGTTTCCCCAAAATTTGAATATTGGTTGAAAGCAGGTAATGCTTATCGTGCTGCTTATACAAATTTGCAGGATTCTACTTTAGCCCAAGCGTTGAATCAAAATGCAATACATGCATATGAAGCGGCGTTGAAAGCGAATACAGGTAGTTTGGATGCAAAAACAGGATTAGGTGCCGCAATGGTATCAGGAACGAACAATCCCATGGCAGGTATTGCCTTGTTAAGAGAAGTCGTTGCTGCTGATCCTAAAAACTTAGAAGCAAACAAAACTTTAGGATTGTTTTCATTACAATCCCGTCAGTTTGACAAAGCTATCGAGCGTTTTAAGACCGTTATCGATCAAAAACCCGATGCTGAGTCATACTTTTACTTAGCCACAGGCTATGAAAATATTGGGATGAAAAAAGAGGCCGTGACTGCTTTTCAAAAAAGTAAGGAGCTGGCAGCCGATCCTTCCCTATCACAATTCATCGATCGAAAGATTGCGGAATTGAGCAAGTAATTAATTTATTATTTTATAATCATTAAAAAATTTAGCTATGCCAAGCGGAAAAAAAAGAAAAAGACACAAGATGGCTACTCACAAACGTAAAAAACGTTTAAGAAAAAATAGACACAAGAAAAAATAGTCTTGTGATGAGCTTTTAAACATCTTGGCCCATTTTGCTGAGATAGCTTTACGAAACGATCTACATGTCTGTGAAGGGTATGTAGATTGTTTTTTTCGTAACAACGTTCTTTAAATGTTTAATCGGATACCCAAGATTGCGATAGGATATTGCATAGGTATCAAAAATGAGTAGCTTTTGGTAAAGGAATTAATTATCGATTCAACTCCTGATAAAGGGGTAACTATTGCTTTACTACAAGATAAGCAGCTTGTTGAACTTAACCGCGAGCCCGCAAATAATAACTTCGCCGTTGGAGACATCTATCTCGGACGTATTAAGCGAATTATGCCTGGGCTTAATGCAGCTTTCGTAGATGTAGGCTACGAAAAGGATGCTTTTCTACATTATTTAGATTTGGGTCCTCAAGTTCAATCTTTGCTGAAACTTACGCGTATAGTGAAGAATGGCAGTTATCAAGAGAAACTGCTCAATAGTTTAAAACTTGAAAAGGATATCGATAAAGCTGGGAAGATCTCTGATGTCTTGAGCAAAAATATGCTCGTGCCAGTACAAATCGCCAAAGAACCCATTTCAACAAAAGGACCGCGTCTGAGTTCAGACCTTTCAATAGCAGGTCGTTTTGTCGTTTTGGTACCTTTCTCAAGTACTGTTTCCATTTCCAAACGTATCAAAGGTAGTAATGAACGCAACCGCCTAAAAAAGATTGTCGAAGGAATTAAGCCAGCAAATTTTGGCGTGATCATTCGTACAGTTTCCGAAGGTAAGGGTGTTGAAGAACTACAACGTGACTTATTGGACCTGATCTCAAAATGGGAGCTATTTACCAAACGTCTTCGTAATGCTGAACCGCCTCAAAAGGTTCTTGGCGAAATGGATCGTGCATCCACTATTCTACGGGATATTTTGACGGACGAGTTTTCGCATATTTATGTTAATGATCCTTCGATCTTCGAAGAAACAAAATCATATATACACGATATATCTCCAGATTTGGAGAAAATTGTCAAACTTTATAAACATAAAGAGCCAATTTTCGATCATTTTGGAGTTGAAAAGCAAATCAAGGCAGCTTTTGGCAAAACTGTAACATTGCCGGGTGGCGCATATCTCGTTATTGAGCATACTGAAGCCCTGCATGTCATCGATGTCAATAGTGGTAATCGTTCTGCCAATAAGGAGAATCAGGAAGACAATGCATTGCTGGTCAATATGGAAGCAGCAAAAGAAATTGCGCGACAGCTGCGTTTGCGTGATATGGGTGGAATTGTAGTCATCGATTTTATCGATATGCATAAACCCAATCACCGAAAAGAGTTGTATACGTTCTTAAAAGAATGTATGGTGTCAGACAGAGCGAGACATACGATTTTGCCACCAAGTAAATTTGGATTGGTTCAAATTACACGTCAGCGCGTAAGACCCGAAATGAATATTGTCACAAACGAAAAATGTCCGGCTTGTGACGGTACAGGTGAAATCCGATCCAGTATTGTCGTGATGGATGATATTGAAAATAATTTGAAATTTATTCTTCAAGAACAAAACGAAAAAAAGGTGACCTTATGTGTTCACCCTTATATAGACGCCTACATTAAGTCTGGTTTGATTTCTAAAAGAATGAAATGGTTCATGAAGTACGGAAAATGGATTAAAGTAAATCCAATGACGTCATATTACCTAACTGAATTCCATTTCTTCAATGCGAAGGATGAAGAAATCAAGTTATAATAGAAAGAGATTAACGAAAAGGGTTAGTAGTGATAGAGTGCCCCCAAAAGTTTAGACAAATTTAGTTATTAGATTTGTTATAATAATGAGCTCGATATTCCATCGGGCTCATTCCGTTTAAATTGAGTTTTATCCTCTTGTTGTTATAATAATCGATAT